>Ga0207000_1001_pt1 | contig 187596 bp, 169 predicted proteins | sample Alteio_BWMinCont_90_FD_153498 | JGI IMG/M metagenome (GOLD analysis project Ga0207000, IMG submission 153498) | Enriched cells from forest soil in Barre Woods Harvard Forest LTER site, Petersham, Massachusetts, United States -... | ecosystem: Environmental > Terrestrial > Soil > Temperate forest...
CGGAGATCGTCAGTCCGTTCGTGAAATCCAATTCACTTACTTCCGGCACCACGCGCAGATGGATGTTTCCGTTGGGCATGATCACGGGAGTGAACCTCAACCTGACTCCAAATTCTTTAAACGAGATGGTAACCGCGGTAAAACCTTGGCCCGGCTGGACGATGGGGAAAGGGAACTCTCCACCAGCCAGAAAGCTAGCTTCCTTGCCGTTTACGGCAATCAAGTTCGGTTCCGCAAGAATCTGCAAAAGATTCTTCTGCTGCAGCGCCTGGACCACAATCCCAAAGTTGATGTCGCTGCGGAATAGAAAAAGGTTCAACGGGTTGGTGAGGTTGATGGTTGGAGGCGTTGATGTGGTGCTAGTCGTGGTTTGGCCTCCAGCGGTGCTGGTGCTGGCGGAGGTGGTGGAGATCGTTGATCCCCCGTACTGGCCTGTGGTTAAGTTTCCGGTTGTGTGGCCGGTTCCGGGAGTGAAGTAATTGACGCCGAGTTGCAGTGCTGCGCTGCGGTCTACTTCCGCGAACTTCACCTCGAGGAGAACTTCCTGGGCACCCACGGGCCCAAAAGTGAGCACATTCACGACATTCTTGGAGTAGGCTGCGGCGATCATTTCAGCGCGCTTAGCGATATCCTCGGTGGTCACGTGACCCGAAAGCACAATCGCCGAACGGGAAGGAGTAACTGTAATCTGTTCGTCGGGAAAAACTCGTCTTTCTTCGTCGGCGGCTGCACTGACATCCACATCCACGCGCAGATCGAAGCTGCGTGAACGCTCGAGTTCGTCCCAGATCAGCAGGGAGACTTCGCCGGCGGAACGTCCGTGTACCAGAATTTGAGTGGGCGTGACCACAATGGCATCGGCTACGCCCGGATCGGTTACGGAAACTCTCTTCAGGCGCTCTGTGGTATTGATGAGAAGCGACTTGCCCACCATCACGCGTAACGGAGCGGCACCGTGCGATTCAGCTTCGGATTGATTCTGCGGCGTCGCCGTGGGGCCTTGGGGCGCGGCTTGGGCCGGCGCCTGCTCTGGAGCCGGGGCCGGCGCTGCTGTTTGCGGCTGCGCTGCTTGCGGCGTCTGAGCGTCCTGAGTTTTCGGCACTGCGATAGCGCTGAGCAGAAATAGAATCGCAAACGTCATTCCCACCAGTTTGCCAGCCTGCATTTCGTGTTTCTCCCACCTGCGGGAGCGGATCGACATGTTGTGTAACCTCGCCACCGGGACTTGTGCTTAGAACTTTTCCTCTTCCTTCTTATCTCCTTTGTAAACCTCGACCGTGTAAGCGGTCGGGATTGAGGGAGGGGCCTGGACAGGGATGTGTCTAGACGTGCTTCGCGGCTTCGCTGCCGGAGTTGCCTCGGACGCAGTGTTGTACAGAGAATTGGACTTCACTGCGGCCACGCCTTCTTGCTTAGTATCAAGCGGGTTGCGCAGTACCAGTTGAATATGACCTTGAGAACTGGCCAGTGTAAGTCTTTCGGCGTCGTCCGGAGATACCAGCAGAGTCACAACGGGAGAGCTCTGCGGTTCGCCGGCAGAATTCCGTTCCAGCCTCTGCCCCGTGGCGATAACGGCGACGTTTTCCAGGACGGTTCCGGTTTGCTGCTCGTTAGATCCCTGGGGATTTCCCGTCAACAAAACATCGACACGCGTGCCTGGCACCACAAAACCGGAAACGGAGGTAGTATCGTTGACTCGCACCGAAACTGCGCGCATGCCAGGGGGAATGAGTGACGGAAGGCCGTATCCTGCGTTTTCTCCCGCCAGCTTATTCTGAAGAATGAATTCGCCTTTGGCGATCGGAAGCACGACGCCCCGCCCCACGACTTTGGTCTTCTGGCGGTAGCGACCGTCCGGCAGGTCGCCACTGGGAAAATGCACCACCCGGATGTCCTTGTCGTCGATCTTTGTTCCCACTTGCAAATCGTCCGCTGCGACGACTACGTCTTCGCCCTGAGGGGTCTTGGAGCCTGCCTTGGACTGCAGGGTGCGATAAACGATAAGGCTCACAAACGCGCCCAGTGCCAAGGCGATAAACCCGATTAACAAGAGCCGGTTGCGATTCATCTACTGTTCCTCACCAATCGAAATCTCGCGTCGACTGCCGCTGGTCTTGCCGGCAGCCAAAGCACAACCGGACAGCCGAGATGTCTGTGCAATTCCATGCGCACTTAACCTTCCCGGTGCGCCGGATCACTTGCTTTTTTTGAATCAAAGGTTTAGGAGCGGGAAAAGAGTTCCCTCAATTCCCCCGACCATCATACCCCGAGGCCTCTTGCTAGAGCGACAATTTGTTGCATACTTGGCTTTCCCGGTAGTGACCATAGTTTCACAGGAAAAGGCCGACGTACGATACGTTTTTAACGATTCCGACCCCCAAAAGTACCTGTTTTCTGTGCCAATCAGCTTGAACCCGCCGATTTTCTTCGGCGTTGGTAAGGCTTTGTCGTCAAGTTCAGGGGAGAATCGAGATAAAAACCCCCTCACTGAGATTTCTTGACAAAAACCACCGCCTGCTTATCAGCGTAGATTTCTTGCCAATCAGGCAAGGTTCTCAGAGCTGTTACTACAGGAGCATCAGGCGGGAGGACTACGGTTCGAATTCCCCAAGTTGAAAGCAGTGTCCTCCAAGCGTCGCCCTTCACGTAGTAGGCGGCAGCTAGATTGTCCATGAAAGCATCGCCATAAAGGTCAGCCCGGCCGTCGATGTACACCCGATACTCGGGATAGAGTTTCCAAATGAAATATCCACCCCAGTTGTAATGAGCCAATATCGGAGCTGGCGGCTGATGGGCGGCAATAAAGGAAACGGCGGCAGCGGGAAATTCCTTGGCTTCGGCCTCGGGCTGGCGGTGGGTCACAAAGCGCACCCGAACGACCGAGAAAATGAGAAAAGCTACGAGCAGAATCGCGTTGAGCAGCGTCTTGCGCAAAGTCATAGTGGAATGCTTCGACTGGAAGCGCTGTGCAACACCGCTCTCCTGCACCCACGCCATCAGCAGCGCGCTCAGGATGGGAACCGCAATAAGCGTGTAAATAGGTATGTGCCTTACGGAACGTAGCGCTGCAAACGTCATCACCGATAACAGCAGAACTTCGCGCGGTCGCAGGCGCCTGGGCGAAATCGCTGGTAGGACTACCGACGCCAGAACCATTGCGAGCGCAGGCAGGTATCGGTGTTGGTGAAAATTGGGCGAACGCCACTCGCCGATGTAGCTCTGCATGGCTCGCGAACGGAGCGTTTCCAGCGGATAGGAATACATCGCCGCACCATACGGATTCAGCGGGACCACTGCCGCACAAGCCACGATGGCCAAGGCCAGGGCCCGAAAGCGTGTGCTGGCACGACGGCCATCTTTGGAATCAAACATTGCGAAACCAAAGGTGACATCCAGAGCATCGCCCACCAGAAACAATGCCATCAGCGCGAGCCCGACAGCGTATCCCGCGTGAAGATTTATCCAAAGCAGCATGAGCGGAGGCGTCCACCACAGCAGCGAGGAATGCTCGTAAGAACGTTCCAAGATCAGCAGAAGCAGACCAGCCAACAACAAAGTCAGCATCTGTGGGCGAACGCCCCAGCTAGGCGCCGACGCGAAAGCGCCGACCAAAGTGATTACCCCAGCGACGTAAGGACGGCCAGGACAACGCAAGAAAACCACGAGAAACGCAGCTGCGATCACCGCGCCGAAGCCAACAATTAAACCGCCCCAGCCCGCGAGGCGATACAAACCAAAGATGAGAACCTGAGATAACCATTCGTGATCAACCCACGGTTGTCCAAACCGCGTGTAGGAGTAGGGATCGGCGTGAAAGACTTTGTGATTTTGGACGATCAACTGCCCGGTGCGCAGATGCCACCACAGGTCGGGATCGGTGACGCCGCGCGCCGCCATGGTAAAAAGGCCCAGCGCCAGGATGATCACGAACAGGCGGCGCGTTGGAAGGAGTTGATTCACCAGTGCGAGGATAATACCGCGCGTCGCGCCCCACGGTATAGAATCGCCTCGCCTTTGCGAGCGGGTCGCGGATTCGCGGTCGCGGTTCGCAATCCGCTGACGGGATGAAACCTTCCACGCTAAAGCTCGCTGTAGTCCTGTGTCTAATGGCTATGCTTTTTGTTCATGCCACGATCCTTTGGAATGTCAGAGAGAAAGTTTGGAAGGGGTACTCGGATTTCGCTATTTACTACTGCGCCGGGAGCATGGTGCGGCAAGGTCTCGGACACCAACTGTACGACACTGCCATACAATTTCGAGTTCAGCGTGAGTTTGCCCCGGAAGTCAGTATTCGGCAGGGACCGTTACCTTACAACCATCCACCGTTTGAGGCGTTGCTCTTTCTCCCGTTCACCTACGTTCCTTATCCGCAAGCCTTCGTTCTTTGGGACCTCACGAATCTGGCGTTGCTGGCGTCTCTGCCGTTTCTTCTTCGACCACATCTCCCGAAGTTGCAAAAGTATCCTTGGGCGATCTGGGTGCTCGTCAGCCTTGCTTTCTCCCCGATATTTTTTGCCTTGCTCCAGGGGCAGGATTCCATCTTGCTCCTGTTCCTCTACGCATTGGCATGGGTTTGTTTGAGAAATAACAATTTTGCTGCGGCGGGCGTCTGGCTCGCGCTTGGACTGTTCAAGTTTCATCTTGTGCTGCCATTCGTGATTCTGTTGCTGGTACAGAGGAAGAGGAGAAAGATCCTATACGGATTTCTGCCTGCGGCCACAGCCCTGGCGCTGATTTCCCTGGCTACCGTGGGCGGCGAAGCGCTTCGAGCCTATCCCCATTACGTGATGTACTTGGAGCGCAATCTTCCGCAGAGTGCAATCGTTCCTTCGGATATGCCAAACCTGCGCGGTATTCTCTACCTCTTTATGGCCTCCAAGCCCTACTTCGGCGCTGCGCTGTTGGTATCCTCTGCAATCGTCTTTCTATTTGCCGCCTGGCGATTACGTGGCAAAGGCGACCTGCGCTTGCTGAATCTGAAGTTTTCTCTTGCCGTGGTGGCTACTGTGCTCGTCAGTTATCATGCGCTGCGCCATGATCTGAGCATCCTGGTGCTCCCCATTTTTCTCTTGGCTGACGAACTATTGGACGAAAAGAGGCTTGGCCGACGGCCTAGTGTGGCTGTTGTGGCCGCGGTAATCTTCTTTTCGCCGCTACAGTTGGTGCTGTCCATGCGTTATAACCTCTTGGGGATTTTCGGTGGGGTCCTGGTGCTATGCCTGTTTGGCATCACGCGGCTGATCTCATTGCGAACTGCCGAAGGCGCTGGTTTGCTGGTAGAGATGTAGCTAGCTGCGTTCTACTTTCGCGCGGTTGACGAAAAGTTGATTGACAGTATCCCCAGCCCGGAATACTCTTTGCGCCAACTAACATCCTAGCGATGACACACGCAAATGAAAGGCTGGGACCGGCAAGAGGATTTGTGCCTCTTGCTCTGACTGGCCTCGCTCTAATTGTGGTGGTCACGCTCGTGTTCAGCCGTGGTTTCTACGATCGAACTGCGGCCGACATATTTTTTTCTCTTACGTTGGCAAGCACCGTACTGGTTTTCGCTCATGTTCGACCTATTTCGGAGATTCCTCAACTCGCAGTTATTACCTTTGTCCTGACGGCGGCGCAGATTTTCTTTCTCAAAGTGCCATTGCGGTGGTTTCCGTTCGTAGCATGGTTGGGGGTCAGCAGTTTTTTGTCACTGATCGCACGAAGACTGTGGGGTGCCGCTGAGCAAAAAGAACTCTTGCAACTTGCGATCGTGCCTCCATTGCTGCTCGTCCTGCTTGGATACTCCAGTTCTACACTTCTGGAAATAACCGATAACCTCCACCCCAAGACGTACGACCTGTTCCTGTTTTTCTTCGATGGCAGCCTGGGAGTGCAACCCAGCTTCAAGGTGGGGCAGTTCGTGTTGCGATCGCGCTGGCTTACCGACGTCGCTCTATTGTTTTATTACGGCCTCCCGATCCCAGGCATGTTGGTTTACGCTAAACAACTGGTTCGCCAAAGGAGCTACGCGGTCACGGTTTTTCTCGGGCTCCTGGTGGCTGGACCGGTTGGTGTTCTGTTTTACAACCTGTTTCCAGCTTGTGGTCCTATCTATCTTGTCGGATCGGACTTTCCTTTTCATGCTCCGGCCAGTCAGCTAGTCACAGCTAGCCTGCTTCGGCCCGTCGAGATTTCTGGGATTCGAAATGCTTTCCCCTCTTTGCACGTGGGGTGGGCCCTGCTTGCATGGTGGTATTCCGAAGGCCTATCCCGTTGGACGCGGTTTTTTCTGCTTTTGTTTCTAGCCGGCACTGTGCTCGCAACCCTTGGTCTTGGCGAACACTATCTGGTCGACTTGGCGGCCGCGTTTCCCTTCGCGCTCTTGATCGAAGCCGGATGCGCAGTCTTAGTCCCGATCTCCGATCGGCGGAGGTCCATGCCTTTCTTAGCGGCGCTGCTCATACTACTCGGCTGGGTAGCGCTGCTCCGTTTTGGTGTAAGAATTGTTTACTTATCCCCGCTCATTCCCTGGACGCTGATCGTAGGGACGATAATTTCATGTTTGGTTTTACGGCGATCGCTGCAACGAGCGATGGAAGCAGTTCATAAGACTTGAGTGATAATGAAATGCTCCTTGCATTCACAGATCCTTGTTGAAAGCTTACAAACTCGGGTTACCCGTCGCGCTGCTCCTGTCTGCGAGCATGTGGTTCTACGTGGACCATGTCTATCTTGGCCATCAACTGAACGAGGCTGCGGCGCATGACAGTCCCCACGGGATCTTTTCAGACTTCTATCCCCGCTGGCGGGGTACGCAGGAAGTGCTCTTGCGTCATCGCGATCCTTATAGCCTCGAGGTCACTCGCGATATTCAGATCGGATATTACGGGCGTCCGCTCGATGCCAATCGTCCGGGCGACCCCAAGGACCAGATGGGATTCGCGTATCCTCTGTATGTAGTTTTTCTGATCGCGCCTACGATCGCTTTGCCTTTCTCGTTCGTTCGATTCATAGTCCACTGGTTTTTCATCTTGCTGACTGCATTGTCAATTCCGTTTTGGTCGCATGCGGTAAAGTGGCGGGTTTCGCCGGTGCTGACTGGAATTCTGATAATGCTCACTTTAGGAACTCTGCCCGTGGTGCAGGGAATCAAACTTGAACAATTGTCCCTGCTCGTCGGCGGAATCGTTGCCGTGTGCGCTTTGCTCCTGGTTCGTGACTCCTTCGCACTTGCAGGAGTACTGCTGGCCTTCGCCACCATCAAGCCGCAGTTGGTTTTACTTGTGGTTGCGTGGCTGGTGTTATGGGCATCTGGAAACTACAGTGCGCGGAAGCGATTCCTCTGGAGCTTCGGGCTGACCATGACCACCCTGTTTGCCGCTGCTGAGTTGGTCATGCCCGGCTGGCTAAGACAGTTCGTGAAGGCAATGGCTGCCTACCGTGAATACACGGGCAGGCCCGTGTCGATTCTGGCCGTGCTGACCACCCCGGTTTTAGGCCTGCTCCTGTCTGGACTCATGCTGCTAATGCTGGCGGTCGTTTGCTGGCGTGCGCGCCAGGCGTGTGCGGGCGATCCGACTTTTGCTCTCGTGTCCGCCTTGGTTCTCGCCGTAACGGTCGTCGTCATCCCCATGACTTCACTCTACAACCAGATACTGTTGCTCCCGGCCGTCTTGCTGATCGTTCGCCATGCCCGATTTCTATGGAGCAAAGATCGGCTCACTCGGCTGCTCTGCGCGATTTCAGGTTCGCTGATGGTCTGGCCATGGCTGGCGGCATTTACTTTGAGTTTGGGTTGGGTTGTGCTGCCGGCAGACTTAGTGCAGAAAGCTTGGGCCGCCCCGCTGTGGACGAGCATGGCCATTCCAGTAGGCGTGCTGATGCTGCTGACGCGGCTTGGTACGCTCACGCTGCCGGAGATTCTGACGCCGTCTGGCCTCACGCGCCACACCAAACTATCGAGCGCCTGAACTTGCATTCCCTCGCCGCCCGCGATAGGCTTCTCGGACACTGGCGGTTCGCTGGAGGATCGAATGACTCTGAAGATTGAGACACGGGAAGAAAATGGAGTCACGATCGTGTCGTGTCAAGGCCGCATCATGTTTGGGGAGGAAGCCACAGCGCTCCGCGACGATCTCAAGCGTGTGTTGGCCTCCAGCCGTCAGATCGTGCTGAACCTTGCGGGCGTGAATTATATCGACAGCGGCGGTCTCGGCACTCTGGTCGGCGTCTATTCCTCGGCGCGGGCGTCGGGCGCAGAAATCAAGTTGACAGGATTGGGCCAACGTTTGCGCGATGTCTTGCAAATCACCAAATTGGTCACCGTGTTCGAGGTCTACGATACTGAGCAGGAGGCGATTGCGACGTTTCATCGCGGGGCTGCCTAGAAAGGTTCGGCCGGTGAAATCTTCTTAACCTCTTCCCACCGCCGTTCGATGCTGTCATTATTCCTATAGGACATTAAGGGAGCATTGCAGGCGCTACATGGCTTTCCAGACTATTGTCGGCCCGTCGTCCGGAACCGGTTCCGGGATATTCCCCACGCTTGTCTTCGTCCAGGGCAACGAGCAGCGCGTCATAAACCTGGACCATAGTCCTTTCACTGTGGGACGGAAGGTCGATAAAGACTTAGTCATTGCCGACCCGCGGGTCTCGAGGGACCACGCCCTGATCGTTTCTGAGAATGGCGCGTTCAGTGTTGTTGACCAGGGCAGCAAGCATGGGACATTCGTCAATGGCGAACGGGTCGAACGCAGGGTTCTGGAAAGGAATGACCGTCTGGAGTTCGGGGTTCGTGAAGTCGCGTATGTAATTTTCAATCCGCAGCACGGAACGACTAACTCTGCCCGGGAGTTCCTGAGCCAGATCTCCGTGATGCACATCTCGGACGAGACCACGGATCTGGAAAAACTGGTTCTGTTTCTCGAAGCAGCCCGCAAACTGAACACCATCGGGGTGCTCGATGAAATCCTGATGACTCTTCTGGACGTAACTCTAAAGCTGACCCGCGCCGAACGCGCTTACGTTTACATGAAAAACGCTCGCGGAGACCTACGGCTTGCGGCCGGACGCAACTCGAAGGGTGAGCCCCTGCTGGACGACAAAACTATTTCCCATTCGATTCTTGATGACGCGTTGAAATCCAATTCCGAATTCGTGTTAACTGACACCAGTCGGTCGGCTGACCTTACCGGACGCAAAAGCATCGTCGCCTATGATCTTCGCACCGTGATCTGCGTCCCGCTACGCAAGCCGCAAGTTCAGGCCACCCGCGATGCCGAGGCTCCCTCGCCTGCACCGTCAGCGGAAGTTATGGGAGCGTTGTACGTGGATTCGCGCTTCGCCTCGCGTGATATTTCCGGTGTGAGCAACGATATTCTTCATGCGATCGCGACCGAAGCCGCATCGCTCATCGAGAACGCCCGCTTGGTGCAGGCTGAGGAGGCCGGCCGCCGCTACCAGCAAGAGCTGTCGATTGCGGCGTCCATTCAACAACGACTGATGGCGGTTACCATTCCCGAGGTCCCATTCGCCAAGCTGGCGGGGAGAAATTTGTCTTGCAAAGAGATTGGCGGCGACTTCTTCGACGCAGTTAACACCGAGCAGGGTTTGACGATCGTGCTGGCCGACGTGAGTGGCAAGGGAGTTTCCGCCGCGCTGCTGGCTTCCACTTTGCAGGGAATGATTTATTCGCAACTAACAGCCGGCATGCCTCTAACCGAGATCGTGACTGCGGTCAATCGCTTCTTCACCGACAAGAACATTGGAGAGAAGTACGCCACCGTGATCATTGCCCGCGTTCGCGACAATGGGGACCTGGAATACGTCAATTGCGGGCACGTTCAGCCGCTAGTGGTTTCGAACGGCGCCGTGCAGAGGCCCGCGCACGGCAACCTTCCCGTCGGTCTGCTGCCGGATGCCAAGTACGAAAGCGCTCACTGCCAGTTGAAACCGGGTGACCGGCTGGTGCTGGTGACCGACGGCGTGACCGAAGCAGAGAATGCGCGCGGAGATTTCTTCGAAGATTCGCGTCTCGAACTCGCTGCGAAAACCGGAACGCTGGAACAAATCTTTACCGCGATTTCCAGCTTTTGCGGTGGCACGCCTTTGAACGACGACTGCACGGTCGTAGAACTCGTCTACACCGGCAGCTGACGCTTGTGCGCAGCAGCACTATCTTTCAACCAGCACCGAAAAGTTAGTGCCTTCCCAACGTTCTTCCTGCGGCCAGTAGAGTGTGAAAACGATCACGCTTCCCACGGATAATCGCTCGGTGCCGAGGTCCGCGACATATGTGCCCAGGCCAGTGTCGCGGGTGCTGGCATCCTGCTGGGTTCGCCAATTGTCGAAACTCCAATGGACCAGCGCGGGAGCGGTTAATACGAACCGCAACCTTTTACCCTGCGGCATGGTTCGGCACCGGTTGTTGAAGCGCCATGCGAAGTGCGTCGATTTCCTTCTTTGCACTTGATAGCGCTCAACGGTCTGGGGTGGCTGATCGAAAACCCTTCCATCACGCAAGGAGCGACGCAGCTTGATATATTCCGAGTGTGCCCAGACCAACGGACACGCCGAACCTGTAGGTTTTCCCGGGAACAATTCTCGTTCCGGTATCGCGGCGGAGTCCCAGGCCTGCTCCGGGATCAAACGTCCGCCCTCGGTCGAAAACTCCATCACGCGCAATAATTCTTCCGCGGCTTTAGGGCGTCCGGCGGCAATTTCATAATGCGCTCGCTCGCCCGCAAGCAACGGCCAGGGCCGCCCGATTCCGGTCCCATCGAAAGGCAAACCATCTTCATGTTCCCCATAGCCATCTCCGTTGTATCGATACCAACACGGACCTTGCGGCAATTGCACTCGCAACAACGCGTCGACCACTTTGATGGTGTTCAGAATGCGCGGATCATCCGGCGCGCGCAAACCAAATCGCACCAGCGCGAGCGCGTCCGGGCTAACCAGATGCGTAGGTGCTTCTTCACTCTGTCCAGGTGGCCGGTTTTTTATGGGGACAAAACCCTCAACAGGTGACGCTGCGCAATCTGTCTCCGGGGGCGCGATTCTGACGTAGTAACCTTCCACTCCGATCTGCTTGGCCAAGTCCGTGTCACTGGCGTAGGTCCAGCGCTCGATGTTGTCGTTCCAATTGTCCGCCGTCTCTCGCAAGTACTCGGCGATGGCCTTTTCTTTAACTGCCTCCGCAAGGTCAGCTGCAGCTAACAGCCCTGAAATCTCTACCGCCAGCGTGAACGGTGAATAGCCCGCATCCTCTTCCCAGCGATCCTGCTGCGTGACCGGGCCATTGCGGACGAGGAACCCTGCAGCCCGCCGAACCAGAGTCCACCAGCGTTTGAGATCGCCCAGCACCTCGGGACAATCGCGGCGCATACAGTCGACGAGCAAAATCGGAAAGGCCGCTTCATCCATCTGCAGGCCCATCCAATACGGACGCCCGTCCAGCCACATGTTCTGAGCCCAGTGTCCGTCGGCCTCCTGGGTGGACTCAAGATATCGAAGCACACGCACGGCGTCGGTCTGCGCGCCCGCCGCCAGAAAGCCGAATGCAGTTTCCACCAGGTCACGCGGCCAGACGAGGTGATATCCGCCCAGATCCTCATCCCCTTTGTTGAAGCCCCACGGAATCGAAAGGCTCGCGATCACACCTCCCAGGAAATCTTTGGATTCGTGCGTGCGTAACACAGCAACACTGGCGCGGTAGAGATCTCGCTCGCGCTGGGGCGCGTCCAACTTCATTAGCTTCTCATGCCACGTTTCCCACTGCGCTACGTAGTGGTTGCGAAGATCTTCGTAGGAATCGAGCAAGCTTGATCGCACCTGCTGACCGGCTTCTGACCAAATGCTTCCGAATCCAATCACCAGCACGAACTCGCCGCTGCACGCGGTCAGATCGATCTCTCCGGTGAGCGCGATGTTGCCATTCTCGGCCCGGGTGTAGTCCCACGTCATTTGGAAATTCTTTGAAAGATCCTGCCAGCCATCAGAGTATCCGACGAAGCCGACGGACATCTTCTTCCACGGCGTCGAACAAGCAAACGCCAGGGCGCAGTCGTCGCGTTCCGCGAATAGAATTGGCACGCTCTTATAGTCGCCGACCCATCCCGTGTTGCTCATGCCCCAATTGGCAAGGTGCGGCGAGAGCAGAGCATAAACATGATAGTCAGCGAGCGTTCCTCGGAACGGGATGAAGCGGATTTTCTGCAGCACCACGTTGCGATAGGGATCGGTCAACACTTCCTTTTCAATCCGGTAGCGTGCCTGGATCTCTGTGTTGATCAGTTCGAAGGCGGGAACACCGGGCGCGACGGGAATATTCTCGAAGGTGCAATGACGTTTTTCCTCGGAAAAGTAACCACTGCCGTCGGTGACGATCAATCCCATATCGCGGGTGCATGCCTGGTCCACACGCGGGTAATAGACCTCGTTCAGAATGCCGTGGCTGGTTGTAAACCACACCTTGCTATGCTGATTCAGTGCTGTGCCCACGCCACCCTTCGCGCTCGACGTCCAGCGCGACGGAATGCCCGGCCATCCCGGAGCGTATCGTTCTGTGTCACTCACTGGTCGATCCTCTCAAATTCTCAAAGCATGGTACTAGAAATGTGAGATTCGCGAGTTGGGTCGAAGATTCGCTATTCTGAGTCGTCGAACAATGGCTGCAGAAACCCAAGTCGATGGGTTCACCGCTCAACGCCGTACCATGGTCGAGTCGCAACTCCGTGCCCGCGGGATTCGAGACGGGCGCGTACTCGCTGCGATGTCCCACGTCCCCCGTCACGAATTCGTTGCGGTGGACTATCGCGACCAGGTCTACGAAGACCACCCGATTCCAATCGGCGAGGGTCAAACTATTTCTCAGCCTTACATCGTTGCCATCATGCTCCAAGCGTTGGCACTCGATGCGTCAGATGTGGTTCTGGAAGTGGGAACAGGTTCCGGCTATCTAACCGCACTGCTCGCCGAGCTCACTCGGCAGGTTTACTCCGTGGAACGCCACGCATCGCTCGCCCGTACCGCGCAGGCCACACTCGCCCAGTTCGGCTATACCAACGTTGAAGTCTTAGTGGGCGACGGCGGCAAAGGCCTTCCGGATCGAGCGCCCTTCAATGCTATTGTTGTCTCCGCCGCGTCGCCGCAGATTCCGTCGCCGCTGTTTGAACAACTGCGCGAAGGCGGACGCATGATCGTCCCGGTAGGTCCTCCGCATGCGCAGGAATTACAGCTGGTGCGCAAGCATGGCGGCCAAGCGGTGGTCTCCACCATGGAAGGATGCCGGTTCGTCCCGTTGATTGGAAGCGAGGGATACCGTTCAGAATAGTAAGAACGATTTTTCTGAGAACCGACAACCGGGAACTGCCTTACAATTTATCCGTGCCCGTTCTTCACAACCTCCGCGTCACGCTCGAAATGATCAAGTGGGAGCATTCCGTCTTTATGCTTCCGTTCGCGCTTTGCGGAGCCATGCTGGCGGCGAACGGCCTGCCTAGCGCTCACGTCCTTGCCTGGATTATCGTGGCCATGGTGACGGCTCGGTCAGCAGCGATGGCTTTTAACCGTCTGGCCGACGCTTCAATTGACGCGGCCAATCCGCGAACCCAAACTCGCGCGCTTCCTGCCGGCACACTTACTCCCAGTTTCGTGATCACATTCGTGCTGGTGTCCTGCGCGCTATTTGTCTTTGCGGCCTCGCAGCTCAATCGGCTTTCGTTCATTCTTTCCCCGCTAGCGCTGGCTATAATTTTGCTTTACTCCTACACCAAACGTTTTACTCGCTGGTCGCATCTGGTGCTGGGGTTTGCCATGGGGATTGCGCCTTCGGCTGCCTGGATCGCCGTCCGCGGGTCGCTCGATCCAAAAATTCTGCTGCTAACGGCTGCCGTGACGTTTTGGGGCGCGGGCTTCGACGTGCTTTACGCCTGCCAGGATTACGAATTTGATCGCGAGGCTGGGCTGCACTCCATTCCACGCTATTTCGGAATCAGCAAGTCGCTGTGGATCTCGCGCCTTTTTCATTTCATCATGCTGCTCTTGCTAGTGAGCTTGGTCGTTGTCTTCGGATTAGGAAAGCTGGCGATCGCTGGAGTCGTGGCCGTGGCTCTGTTGCTCGCCTACGAGCACTCGCTAGTCTCGCCCCGCGATCTCTCGAAACTCAACGCCGCGTTCTTCACCATGAACGGAGTGATCTCAGTCGTGTTCTTCTTCTGTGTCGCGGGAGATTTATTGCTGCGGCGCTGAGGCACAGCCTCGATTCGGAGCGATAAGGGTCTTTCGCGCTTTTGATTTATCGGTAATCGAAGGTTATCGAATTGCTCTCTCCGCTGGCATTCGAGACGGATGCCTTGTAAGTTCGAATACCGCGAATAAAACTGTCCCCCAAAGATGCCGGTGCTGTGAATGTGATGGTTTTGCTGTCAGCGGAGGAAAGGTCTTGTGACACGGCGGAGCCAATCTTCACGGTGTTGCCGGTCGCGGTGAAACCGCTGCCGCGCACCGTGATCGTATCGCCTGCTGAAACAAGATAATTCGGATATGTAAGCACAATTGAAACCGGACTCGGCTTCGGCTCAGCGAGGGTGAACGGTAGGGGATTGCTGTAGATACCGGATCCTTCCGCGGTCACCGAGATTTCATAGGTAGCTGGCGGCATCGGTACGCCGCAGAAGTTGGTAGCCCCATCGCTCTTCTGCGGACAGTCGTTGACGTTAATATGATCTGCCGGGGCAGGAATGCACCACCCCTTAACGTCGATAGATCCGGCTTTGCAACTCATCGTGGTGATCGAGGCAGGGACTTGGAACGTCAGGGATTTTCCGTCGGCAGCGATTATCGGTGCGGGCATGAAATTATTCGGGAAATCGCTGAAGCTCACGGCAATGTTGAAATTCGGCAAATTAAATCCGTTGCCGTAAATCGTAACGGTTGCGCCGGGAGAAGCCGATTGAGGATCAACCTTCGTAATGAGGATGGGGGGCTTCAGGCCCAAGGTTTTGAGCATCGCTACAACATCATGGAATATATGCCTGAGTTCTGGACTGTTCTTCCTGGGCAGGCGATTAACATCGGTCGTGTCATACATTAGCGTGATGGTGTACGCCCTCTCGGGGCCCTCGCCATTGAAGGAAGAGCCGAACCAGACAGACTGGCCGCTGGCCGGGAAAGTACAACCAACTTCAGATTTGGCCGCGGCGGTATAAAGGTTGCCCAACGACATTGATCTATTAACAATCATCTTTTCGGGAGGCCAGAGAGCACATTTGTAGGTATCCGACGGATCATCTAGTTTGCTTGTCACAGCTTCGACGCTTGGCCCCACAGCGACTTGCTCGAATGTTGCCGAGCTCGTCGCATGCGTAAATATCGGATTAATCGCCAGGAGATATTTTCCACGGATGATACTCAACTTCTGATCCGCAGAGAGCTCCGCTGCCCACCCGGGCAGGATCGTCATCGTCAAGTATTGATTCTCGAATTTCTTGCCTGGTGCGTGGCTCTGACCAACGGCGATGCCGCTGATCAAGAGCACCGCAATTGGAATTACCAGCAGCGTTTTTCGCATGACTTCCTCGCCTTCTTGGATGGTAATCTCTGCGAACCCAATCAATGGAGCACCTCGGGTGCCATTGGTAACTGGTTGCAGAACCATGGTTTCTTGTCGGGGTGCTGGAAATCGCGGGCGTGATTGTGGGCAGACACTGTGTCGGGCAAGACTCAATCCCGATTGCTTTATGAGAAACTCGTATTGTGACTTTCGCAGCTTTTGTGCGGTATGATCGGAACAATGTCTGGTGCTCACTTATTTCGGAACGATGTTTCCCCGAGCCATGCTTTTCAGACTCATGCTTTTGAGAGTGACGACCGCCGGCTTTACGCCATAAAGGACAAAGTCGTCGCCCATGAGCGCCTGAGTGCTGAAGACGCGCTTGCGCTCTACCGTTCCGCAGACATCCTGGCCGTCGGCTGGCTGGCCAATTCCGTGCGCGAGCGCATGCATGGCGACAAGACCTACTTCAATGTTAATCGCCACATCAATCCGACGAATGTTTGCGTGGCCGCCTGCCGCCTTTGCGCCTTCGGTCGGAAGAAAGATACGCCCGGCTCTTATACGATGGCGCTCGACGAAGCCTTCGAGACCGCCGCATCGGGCTACACCGAAGCCGTCACCGAATTCCACATCGTTGGCGGTTTGCATCCCGATCTGCCATTTCAATATTTCCTGGATCTGATTTCCGGCTTGAAGCAGCGCTTCCCCCAAGTCCACTTGAAAGCGTTCACTATGGTCGAGGTTGCGTATCTGGCGAAGCGCGCCAAGCTATCGATTGCCGAGACGCTCAAGCAACTCAAAGCCGCGGGCGTGGATTCGCTCCCGGGCGGCGGTGCCGAGATTTTTGCCGACCGCGTTCGTCACATCATCTGCGATCACAAAATCGATGGCGACCAGTGGCTCGAAACTGCCAAACTCGCGCACCAGATCGGACTCAAATCCAACGCGACCATGCTTTATGGCCACGTCGAGAACGACGAAGATCGCGTCGATCACTTGTTGAAGTTGCGAGCGTTGCAAGATGAAACCGGCGGCTTCCAGACCTACATCCCATTGGCATTTCATCCCGATAACACGCCCCTGCAACATCTGCCGAAGACCTCCGGCATGCTCGACATCAAGCAAATCGCAGTCGGTCGCCTAGTGCTCGACAACTTCCCGCACATTAAATCCTACTGGCAAATGGTGACGGCGAAGATGGCCCAGATATCGCTTCGCTTCGGCGCCGATGACATCGACGGAACGGTGATCGAAGAGAAGATTTATCACGATGCAGGCGCGACCACCCCCCAAGGCATGCGCCGCGAAGAACTGATTCGCCTCATCCGCGAGGCCGGACGCGAACCCATCGAGCGCGACACGCTGTACCGTCCAGTGACCCGGACGGAAACCTCGGTAACAGTCGCGGTCTAGGTCGACGAGTGAGTCATGGGGGACCGTTTTCTGTTTACCCCTCTAGCGCTCCGCCAACCGTGCGTCCGCAAGAGAAAGTTGACTTTGGTCTGATAGCCCCTGCCATACGCCTTTAGCCGATCGATCACATCCTGATCAAGGCGCATGGTTACGGATTTCTTCGGCGGCCGGTAGAATTTCCCCATCTCGGCGCCGCTCCAATCGATGACTTCCCGGATATCGAAGAAATCGATGTCTGCGTCTTTTTTGCCGCGATAGCGGCAATGTCCCTTTTTTGCCGTTGGCCAAGCTTCTTCATTCTCTTGAAACCTCTCCTCCAGCAACCTCATCGAGCATCGCCGCCCGCAGCAGGTGGTTGAGGCGGCTCTGATACCCCTTGCCCGGCAGACGCAGCCAAGCAATGACGTCGGCATCTAGCCGCACTGTAACCTGCCGTTTAACCGGGCGGTAGAAAGGATTGCGAATGGCGTTCTTCCAGAAACTGGCCGTCAGTGGCGGAATGTCGGAATAATCGATACGGCTGTCCGGCGCGGAAGCGATCCTCGCCACTTCCCGGCGCTGCTTGTGCGTCAGCCGAGTAGCCACCGTATTTCTCTTGACGTTCTTTTTCGTAGCGCCTTCTCTCCTTCCCGTCGGCCTTGCGGGCCGAGATGATGCGGATGACCTCATCTTCCTCCTCCTCGTGAACCGTATGCGCCACCAACAGCAACAATACCCCTTCAACCGACCCAGGCGTTTGCCACCGGTGCTCGCCGTCTTCGACCCGGTCCTGTTCGACTAAGGCATCGGGGTCGTCGAAGACATGAAGAGCGATCTCGAAGCTTACGCCATGCTTCCGCACGTTGACCATGGCTTTCGCCGGGTCCCACTCGAAGCGGATCCTATGATGAATAAGTATAACATCAAATATGTAGTTACAATACTGGCATGTGTCGAACGCAGAATGGGAAAGATGGGCTTTTTCCCATGGACCAACGCCATGGCGTATTTCTCCCTTAATGATCCCTAATCTCTTTGCCGAATTTCTGATTCACCCTCTTGCGCCGGGTGTAGAATCGGGTTGTAAGGAACCGGAAATGTTCACGGAATCTCTTCCGTGATCCGAGGCCTGAGATGAATGTTCATATCAGCTATAAAGTCCGCAAAACTCCTGACATCGAAAAAGACATCAACCACCTGGTGGAAAAGCTGCGCAAGCGGCTGCAAGTTTTCCGACCCGAACTGGTGCATTTAAAAGGCGTCGTCGAACAGAATTCCGCGCGCGAGGGCACCGCGGTCTCGCTGAACTTGCGTCTGCCGTCCGGGCAGATGGCGGTACAGAAATCTGCCCCAAGCCCAACCTCCGCCGTGAAGGCAGCCTTTGACGACCTGCTGCAGCAGATCAGCAAGCATAAAGATCTATTGCGGAACTCACACAAATGGCAACGTCGCCGCGTAGCCGATTTCCGCCCCAAATCGAGCGTCGCTTTCGAAGATACGATTGCGTCCGTGCGCGTCCCCACCGCCTCGTCCGACGATATTCGCTCTTATGTAAACGCCAGTCTCGGACGGTTGGAGCGCTTCGTCGAGCGCGAACTCTATTTCCGGGAAACCGCCGAGGAAATTACGCCCGACGCCATCAGTAAAGAAGAAGTCATCGATGAAGCCATTGCGCGCGCTCTGAGCAACGGAACGAATGGATCTGAAAAGCCGGAAACTCTTGCCCTTGAACCGTGGCTTTACCGCCTTGCGCTCCGCTCAATCGAAGATCTCTCGGCCCGCAGCCCCGAGAGCCTGCTGTCGGTGCATTTGGAGGATTCCGCCCGGCGTCCGAACGTCCGCGCCAGCGACGAGCCGGAACTGCAGTTCCATCAGCCCGACGAAACCCTGACCGGAGAAAACGTGATTGCCGATCGACGCACATCTACGCCGGAAGACATTGCGTCCTCTGACGAGATGGTCACGTTGGTGCAATTCGCCCTTGAAGGCGCCAGCCGCGCCGATCGCGAGGCCTTTATCCTGCACGCCATCGAGGGATTTTCGCTGGATGAAATTGGCGTCATCACTGACCGTAATCCCGACGAGGTACGATCCTCCATCGAGATGGCGCGCAAACATTTGCGTCACCTTGCGCCGCTCGCCAACCGATTCAAAGCGAAGCCCGACAGACCATTGCGGACATCAGCAAGAGCTTAACCGTCGACAGCACTCAGGAGAAATCGTGATGATTACCCGCGAAGACATCCATGAGCTGGCTCAATTCCACACCAACGGGGACGAAGGCTGGGCCCTGAGCTTCTATTTCGAACCGCGTACCCCGCAGAACAAATCGCATCGCGAAGAGACTATTCTCGCCAAGGATCTGGTTCGGAAAGCGCTGCGCGAAGCCGATAAGAACAGCAAGAACGGCAGCACGCGCGCCGATTTGAATCGTATTCTCGAACTGGCGGAGAATCTGCATGGCAATCAGGCCCGCGCCCGGGCAGTGTTTGCCTGCGGCAGCCGTAATTTCTGGCGCGAGTTCGATCTACCTTCGCAACTGCCGGGAACGCAGCTCTTCGTGAACCGCCAATTCCATCTCAAGCCGTTGGCCCTGCTCCTCGGCGCGCAGCCTCGTCTCTGGGTCGCGCTCATTGATCGTCAAAAGGCCCGCTTCTTCGATCTCCGGCTGGACGAACTCAAAGAGCGTGAAGGCATGTCTCGCACGCCAGCGGTTGGTCAGGGCCGCGGCAATGCGTACGCCGGAGGTCACCTCGAGCGCCGCGTCCACGACGGAGCCATGCACCATTTCAAGAGTATCGCCGAACACCTGAGCGCGGCTCTTGAGAAGGGTCTCTACGAGAAGCTGATCATCGGCTGCCACGATACCAGTTGGCACGACCTCGAAAGCCAACTGCACCCCTACGTCAAACAGCGGCTGCTCGGGCACTTTCCGGCGGATCTCAGTCGGATCACGAATGAACAGATTCGCGAGCAAGCCGGTCGCATTCTGCGCGAGTCGCTCGATCAGCGCCGCAAAGAACTGGCTCGGGAAGCGATCAGTCAAGCCAAGAGCAATGCCCGCGGAGTAACTGGACTGCGTAGGGTGTTAAAGTCGCTCGAACTTGGCGAGGTGCAAACGCTACTGATCGGCGATAAGTTCTCGCATTTGGCGGTAGAGTGCACAAACTGCGGCCATCTCGACGCTCATATGGTTCGCCAGTGCCCGCTGTGCGGCCAGGAAACGCGCGAACTCGAAGACGTCACCGAGGCCATGATTCCCGCCGCCATCAAGCGCGACGTCGAATTGTTCTACGTCAAGGACGACCCCGAATTCGACGCAGCCGGAAACATTGCCGCCCTGCTGCGCTTCCGTGCCGATCAAAGCAGGGGCGGCATGCTCGCCGCTTCCTAGAGCTCGGCAACGCAAGCGTAGCAGCGGATGCTGCATCCTGATTGGTGTGCACAGTTTCTGGTGCAACATTTCCCTCAAAAAAAACTCTCATTTTTGTCTAAAATATAGAAAACAAAGGAGCAGAATTTTTCTTGCCTCCTAGATCTATGGTTCTTAAGGTAGTTAGAGGCAAAATCTTGGAAACATTGAGGTTATCGTGGCATCCAAGTGTTTGCAGTTCCGCTTTGGAAACTGCGGACGGGACTGGAGCGGGGGCCATCGTCAGATTGTCCAACTCGTTGATTATCTTTTAGATAACTAATATGTTACGATGTTATCACCCATTAAGGACTGGGTCAAGCAGAGAGTGGCCGGGCTGACGTTCCGCTTCCCGATTCGGGAACAAGCAACGGGCTTTGATCTGACCTTGACGGCAAAGCTATGCTTACGTCCGGGGCTATTGTTCGTCGCCACGTCTGGCCAGTCCCATCAGGACAGGCTGCGGGACACTTCACATCCGGCGTCGGCTCCGTTAGTTGGTAGAGCGACGTTACAGTTCTCCAAAAACCAGTATATTTGGCGTCCAGTTCCTTCCATGGTGTCCGTATCTAATTATCAATAAAGAGTCTCCCGTTCACTAATCTGGCGGAATTCATGGCAACCGCATTGCATGATAATTTCACTGTATTTGTGGGGAAATTGCTCGGGATCGTATCCAAAAATTGCTCGCCTATCTTTTGTGACGGTCCAGCGCTCAGACCAATGAATTCTTTCACCGGCTGAACCGTAACGGGGGGCCGCGCAGGCGAGTCGGGCAGTAAAGTGTTTTCAGTCTCCTAAGTCAACAACGAACATCCCAACCTGGCCAAACGTTGCACTCAAGCGCTCACGGCGTATACGAACCGTGGGACCGGCATTCACGAGCATTTCGGTCCGCCACTTCGAAAAATCCAGGAGGATAAATCCCATGATCAAAGTATTTCGGTTCTTGGCAATTTGCACGATCGGTGTTGCCTTTGCAACATCGTCAATCGCGTGGGCACAGACGTACACGGCGGTCAACTTTCCCGGCGCAGCACTGACCGAACTAATTGGCGGCCCCAATCCACAGGGCACGAGCGTTGGCGGTTACACTCTCACGGCTGGCGGTGCTCTGCACGGTTTTACGCTAAGGAACGGGGTATTTAAGCCGTTCGACCCACCGGGTTCGACGTTTACGACTGTTAACTTTATCAATCCGCGGGGAGATATTGTGGGTGCCTACGTGGACGCTGGTGGCGTCAGCCACGGTTTCGTTCTGAGTGCGGGAACCTACACAACGGTTGACTACCCGGGCGCGGCCGGGACCGTGATCAGTAGCGTTAACCCATCGGGTGAAATGTCGGGGGGCTACCTGTTCCGACCCAGCCTGCGGCGTCTTTGCCGCTACTAATGTCACCCACAGTTTTCTGGTGTCCAAGAAAGGCGTATTCTCGGCGACCTTCGATCCACCCGGCGCAGTCAGCAGTAGTAGCAGCGTCGTGCTCCCCTCTGGCGCAGTCGTTGGTGCTTCCACAGACGTCAGTGGAACCACATGTTCCACACAGTGCCAAGGTTACATGCGATTCCACGGGTCGTATGCGACCATTAATTATCCGGGTAGTTCGTTTACCTTTGCTGGCGGGGCTAATGCCGAAGGCAGCATCGTTGGGATTTACACCGATGCTTCCGGCAATGGACACGGTTTTCTGTTCAATGGCGCTTACACGTCGTTCGACTACCCCGGAGCCGCCTTCACCGAGGCGACAGGGATAAACCCTGGCGGTGTCATCGTGGGTCTCTATACAGACTCCGCTGGCGCCGTGCACGGATTTATACGGACGCCATAAGCGACAGGACTGGTCTCAACCATTAACCATTAACATCTTCTTGGGTGCCCTCACGTCGATGCCCTCGGGCAACTGGCGTGAGGGCCATTCAGGCATCCGGTCGCAATTCCATTCCAAACATTAAAAGGGTAAACCGTGGAGGGTTTCCCCCTCGGTCTGCCGCAGTGGTACGGGCATCGTGTGCTCGTGCTATTCTTGCGGACGCTTTCCAACGCTTGCTTTCTGGGGGGATTTGATGACCGTTTCGAGGCGCGACTTTCTGGCTACCGCTGTTGTGGGTTCTTTATCGGTGGGGTTGCCGGGCGTCGCGAGTGGTGCGCAGGACTCGGCAAATCCTAAGCCAAGCTCGGCGAGTGGCAAGCGTCCGATCATTGTTTGCGCGAATAACGGATTCAATTATCTCGATGCCGCCTACGCATTTCTCGCTGGCGGCGGAGATACGTTGGACGCGGCGCTGCGCGTGGTGAAGGGGCCGGAGGACGATCCTAATGACACCAGCGTCGGGCTTGGTGGCATACCCAACGAGGAAGGCGTGGTCGAACTCGATGCCTGCTGTATGCATGGGCCGACGCGGCGGGCGGGGTCGGTCGGCGGGGTGCGGAATATCAAGAATGTTTCCTTGGTTTCAAAAGCTGTGATGGAGCAAACCGGGCACGTGATGCTGGTGGGCGAGGGCGCGGAACGGTTCGCCGTGGCTGTCGGTTTTCCTCGGGAGAATTTGCTGACCGATCATTCGCGCAAGATCTGGCTGCTGTGGAAGGAGTATCACTCCAATGAAGACTGGTGGGGACCGGGGTTGGACGATCCGCGCTGGCAGCCTCCGGATATCAAACCGCAATCCGAGATGATGCGGGAACGTTTTCGTCGCCTGGAAGAGCGGGCGGCTGATCTTGGCATCGCGCCGGAGTTCCGAGAAGAGGCGATACACAAAGTCTTGTTTCCGCCTACCGGCACAATTCACTGCTCGGCGCTGAACGCGAAGGGCGAGATCTCAGGTTGCACGACCACTAGCGGCCTGGCTTACAAATTGCCGGGACGTGTGGGGGATTCTCCCATCATTGGAGCCGGATGCTACACGGATCAGGATGTGGGCTCGGCGGGCGCGACGGGCAGCGGGGAAGAGAATATCAAGGTCGCCGGTGCGCACACCATCGTGGAGAACATGCGCCATGGCATGTCGCCACTCGACGCTGGAAACGACGCGCTCAAGCGCATCGTTCGGAATTACAACGGTGACATGGCCAAGCTGCGCTTCGTCGATATGACTTATTACATCCTGCGCAAAGACGGGGTCTATGCCGGGGTTTCACTGTGGGAAGGCTACTCGCCCGACAAACCGCACAAGATTGCGGTACATGATGGGACCAAGCGAGCCGAGAAGACAGTCGCGATGTTCAAGGGCTTCTCGGAGGATTTTCCTCCACCTCCGAGGGTTCCGGCGGAGGTAAAGAAGCAATTTGAATAAGAGCGGTCCGACACGGCGGCAAGCGCTAAAGCACACGCGATAGATAAAACAGCCAGTCGTCAGTTGCCTGTTCTCAGCTCTCCGTTTGTTCCTCAGGAGGAGATGAACGTTTTCATATTTCCTAGATGAACGCTTCGCGGTCTGAACCTCACTCTCAACCCAAGAATGGGATAATGGAGCGGTGAAACTGCCGAAGGTTTTCATGCTCTCTGCGTTGTTGTGCGCGATGCCTTGCGCAGCAGCTACACGGCACTACTACATTGCGGCGGAGGATGTTAGCTGGGACTACGCCCCGAGCGGGCAGGATTTAATTCACGGTGTTCCTCTGCCGTTGCCCTGGCGGACCAAGACCAGCTGGGCGAAGACCCGCTTCATCGAATACACGGATGCGACATTTACCGAGCGCAAGCCGCAGCCCGAGTGGCTAGGAATCTTAGGTCCGATCATCCGCGCCGAAGTTGGCGACACGATTCTGGTGGACTTTTTCAATCGCAGCCATGCGGAACATAACATTCATCCGCATGGGCTGCGCTACGACAAGAACGACGAAGGAGGATATTACCTGCCCATCGGCGGAGCCGGTTCCCATGTTGCGCCCGGGGGGCGATTTACTTATCACTGGTTCGCGGATGAGGGCAGCGGTCCGGCGCCGGGTCAGTTGTCGTCGGTAGTCTGGTGGTACCATCCCCACATCTCGGCCGAGACCGAGATCAATGCCGGGCTGCTTGGTCCTATTATCGTAACGGCCAAGGGGCACGCTAGACCGGATGGTTCTCCGAAGGACGTCGATCAAGAATTTATCGCGTCATTCATGATTTTTAGACAATTGAGCAGGCAGGATCCCAACGGCATGTTCTATGCCATCAACGGCTACATCTTCGGAAATTTGCCCGGCCTGGTGATGAAAAAAGGCGAGAAGGTCCGCTGGTATCTTCTGGGCATGGGTGACGAGCAGGATATTCACACTCCGCACTGGCATGGAAAAACCGTGACTGACGGCAGACGAAATACTGATGTCATCGAGTTGCTCCCCGGCAGTATGGTCGCGGTGGACATGCTCGCAGATAATCCCGGCACCTGGTTATTCCACTGCCACGTTTCGGACCATATGGAAGCTGGAATGATGGCGGTGTACACAATTTATTCGCCGCCGTTGAGGCAGTGCCCGATTCGGTTCGGGACCGGCGATTTTTGGAACTCGGACAAGAATTCTCTCACCATCAAGAACGTCAGCGGGAAGCCCATCAAAAGTGTTGGGCTGACGTTTGAACATCTGCTGACGCCGCAGGATTTGCGACGACCGTTTGACAGTAACTGGTCGTCGGCGAAACCGCTGGCGATCGGACAAGAGGAAGTGTTGGAGAGGCCGGCGTATCCCGCTGCGAACGCGCAGGCAATATCGGGATGGGTGTTCTTTCCGTATCTGATCCAATACGAAGATGGAACCAAGTGGCAACCTACTCAAGACAACGAATGTTTCCAGATTTATTGGCGCGATAAAGACCATCCTGAGATGCCGGCCTTGCCTCCTCTGCAGAAGGAGATAAAAGAAGATTGATCGAGCGCTGAGGCCTGCATCGCCATGGGGTAGTGCGCGTCTGGCGAAAAATCGGTCGCGAGAAGGATGTTCTTGACGGTGACACTCTTAGTTTAGGTGTTGTTATTAAGCGTTTGCGCAGTGGGCTGAGGCATTCTTGACGTAACAGACGGATCGACACTTTGGTAATGCTTATCGGAGTGATTCCAGGAGAGTGTCCTTTTGGTTTTGAGCTATGCTTCTAACCAGAGCTCCTAGCCATTTCATAGGGAGTTTTGATCTGCGCCGGCTGATTCTGAGCAAGCTTCTTCGCATCGTCAGGCGGTTAGCGATGAGTTCACTCGCACGAAGGTGCCAGGAGAGCGGAAGTGCATAAACAGAAGGGTTTTTCACTGATTGAGTTGCTTATCGTGGTGGCGATTATTCTTATCATCGCTGCTATCGCCATTCCGAACCTGTTGCGCGCGCGCATTTCGGCTAACGAGTCGTCTGCTGCCAGCTCGATTCGCACCATCAATACGGCTGAGGTGAGCTTTTATTCCACTTACCCGGCAAACGGTTATTCTGGACCAAACGCAGCCGGCTTGGGCGCACTTGGGCCGGGCGCTGTGACTGGTTGCCCTGCGGGCGGACCGCTGGTCACTGCGGCTTGCTTGATTGACTGGAACCTTTCGAAGGCCGCCACAGTCGCTCTTCAAAAGAGCGGTTACTACTTCAATCTGGGCAACGTCAGCGGTGGTCCGCCGTACCTGGATTACACGGCCGGCGGCGCACCTGCTTCTTTCAACACGACTGGCGTGAACTCCTTCTGCTCGAACGAAGACGGCGTCATCCACAAGAACGACCAAGCTGCGCAGGCTGCCCCGATGGTTGCCCATGCGACCTGCACCAGCGCTGCCTGGCCACAATTGCAATAGTTTCGGTTTTCTTCAAATGCGAAACTAAGACGGACCTGCCACAGTTACCTGCGAGCTTTGACGATTGGGAAAAAAAGAAGATAATTGAAATCATCCCTCGTCAGTGGGTTGGCTTTTGAAAAAACTGGTTTTGATCGTGGCAGTTTTGGGTGGGAGTGTTTCTGCGCTGGCACCAGCGGCGGCCCAATCTTCGGCTCAGTCCTCTTCGCAACCTTCTTCGTCGCAGTCTTCGAGCCAATCCGCGCCGCAGGCTTCCACTCCGGCCACGACTCATAAGAGCACTTCTGCCGCAAAAAAGAAGAGTAGCGCCAGCACGGCGCACACCAAGCGCAGGACCCCTTCTCCACGTTTGCGGCGCATGCATGAGGCATTTGTCGCGTCGGCGAGTTTGAAGCCGATGGCGCGGCAACTGCTTCAGGATCGTACTCCCGCGGCATATGCGGGCGTCGAGGCCTACGCGCGGCGTCATGCGAAAGACGATGCGGGGGCGCTGGCGTGGCTGGTGATCGGTTATGCCCACATTCAAGATAAAGGTTACGCGCAGGCGATCGATCCCCTGAATCGGGCGAAGCCGCGAGCAGGCGATTTGGGGGATTACGTCACTTTTTATCTGGGAACTTCCTACTATCAGACCGGCCGGTTGGCGGAAGCGGTAGCGACGCTGGGCGCGTTCGACAAAACTTATCCCGAGTCGTTGCTGATTCGCGACGCGCATGTCGTATATGCCAACGCTTTGGTGGCGGACGGACGTGCCCCCGAGGCGGTGGAGTTGCTGGAAAACGATCGGCAACCGATTCGAGCTGACTTGGAACTCGCCTTAGGCCGCGCTTATGAAGCGGCGGGTCAGCCCGTGAAAGCGTTGGTCATCTTCCGCAATTTGTATTACACGATGCCGCTCAGTTGGGAAGCGACCCAGGTTGACGGTGATCTGAGGAAGCTGGCGGGGACCTCTGGGACACAGCCGCCCACGTTTGCCGAGCAAAAGACCCGGGCTGACTTGCTGGCCAAGGGGAAGCAATATAACGAGGCAGCGAATGAGTATCACGACCTGTTGAACGAGGTCGGTCCGGAGAATCGTCTTCCTCTGCAGATGGCGATGGCAGAATCGTTGCGCCATGCCGGACGCGAGAAGGAAGCCAAGAAGGCGCTGGAGGCAATGCCGGAATCGACTCCGGAGATGAACGCGGAGCGTTTGTTTAACCTGGGAGAAATCGCGCGCGGCTCGAACGATGATGATGGCTTTCTGCGAATCCTTGAACAGATGCGGCAGGTGGATCCCACCAGCCCATGGTTAGAACAGGCCCTGCTTTCCGCAGGGAACATCTATCTGTTGCGGCACGATTATGACCGGGCGATCGATTCCTACCGCGAACTGCAACAGCGCTTTCCGAATGGAGGACGGGCGTCGTATGCGCTGTGGAAGGCCACCTGGTTGAGTTTGCGGCAAGGCCGCCGCGAGGATGCGGAAAAAGGGTTCGAGCAACAGATTGAGCTTTATCCGTCATCGGGGGAGATCCCTGCCGCGCTTTATTGGCGAGGCCGGTTGGCAGAGGAAGATGGAGAACTGCCTAAGGCGCGCGCGTATTACCAGAAAGTGTCGGACCGGTTTCGCAATTATTATTATGGCGAGTTGTCGCGCCAGCAACTCAAGAAGATCAAAAACGATACCGACCCGATGCATTACGCTTTGCTGGATCGAGTGCCGCCAATCGATGCGAGCACCAAGGTTACGGCCGACCCAATTCCGACCGACGACCTGCGGGTGCAGAAGGCGCAACTTTTGGCGAATGGCGCATTGCTGGATCTGGCGGTCAAGGAATTGCACGCAGCGGCGGATGAAGGAAAAGGAAATTGGCTGGCCCCGGAGACAGCCCGTCTTTATGCCGATGCGGGTCACTATAACTTGGCGATCGAAGTCCTGAAGCGCGCCGTGCCCAGTTATTTTGCGGTCGATATACCCAGCCTGCCGCGGTCGTACTGGGAGGCGCTGTTCCCCAAACCTTACTGGATCGATCTGAAAAGATTTTCTTCCGACAATGCGCTCGATCCTTACATGGTAGCGGCGCTGATCCGGCAGGAATCGGAGTTTAATCCGGGCGCGGTGTCTCGCGCGAATGCGGTCGGGCTCATGCAACTTCTGCCGAAGGTCGGTAAGTCGGTTGCGAAGCAAGAGAAGATGAAACGCTTTTCCAGTACTCAACTGTTCGTGCCAGGAGTGAATCTTCAACTGGGCACTCGATACTTTCGTAGCATGGTCGACAAGTTCGGATCGTTCGAGTATGCGCTCGCAGCCTACAACGCGGGCGCGGATCGAGTGCAAGACTGGCTAGGCCAGGGGAAATACAGAGATCCGCAGGAATTTGTGGAGTCGATTCCCTTTACTGAGACGCGGGAGTATGTGCAGGCGATTTTACGGAATGCGAATGTGTACCGGCAGTTGTATGGGGAACCGTAGAAGCATGAGCCAGAAAGATCCAAAAAGGAAGCGGGAGGCTCGCGGAACGGCAGGAACCCAGATCCCTCGCTTCGCTCGGGACGACAACTCGGTTTCGGAAGATGACAAGTCTGCGGCAGTTCGGCTTCTACGCTGACGTCTCGTGAACGGGCGATTTGGCGAATAGGATTTCGATGACCAGCAGGCCGGCTCCGACAACGATCGCGCTATCGGCTACGTTGAAGGCGGGCCATTGGTATTGGCCGATGTAGAAGAGCAAGAAATCGACCACGCGACCGTTAAGCAAGCGGTCCCAGAGATTCCCGAGAGCTCCGCCGAGAATGAGTGCTAGACCGATTCCGGTGGTGGTCATGGCGTGGCTGTTCCGCCAGAGCAGGGCTGAAACCACTATTAAAGCCACAATCGAAAACAGCACGAGCATGGCGATTTTCCATTGTGCAGGGGAATCTGCGAATAGACCAAAGGCGGCGCCGCGATTCTCCACATGAGTAATGCGGAAGAATCCTGGAATCACTTGCCTGCCATCGTGCAGAGAGATATTCTTGGCGACCAGCCATTTGGTGACACGATCCAGCAACACCACAGATAAGGCGATGAGCAGGTGGAAGCGGCGCATTAGATGGGCGTGGCTCATTGGGGTTGGCGAACGTCTAAATCGCGGAGGGGGTGCAACGAACTCAGAAAACTGGCCTCCGTGGCAAAGCCGATTTGTATCAGTTTGGATATAGATTCAAGCCGCAGCGGCACTCGGTCGATTACTCCCAAATGGTTGATTGTTATCATTATAGGGAGCTTAGAAAGGAACGTCCATTGGCGTCCTGAGGCCTCCCGAGACGAACCCGGAAAGCACTGTGGAAAAGGGAGTGAAAAGTGTACAATTTTGACAGCAGACGTTTCGTCTCGGCTTGGCATCTAATTACGCGTTGACGGAAAGGTTCCAATTCGCGTTGGTGGGTAATGGATGGGGGGCTGCAACCTTAAGAGTTATTAGCGCAGGCAAGCAACTTGCCGGGTTGTGGGTTCATCAAGTTGAGGATGAGCGGTAACTCTTTGGGCTCAGCCGCAGTACGGGGAACTCGGGTCAAATATGGCAACCAATGACATTCAGCCCACGCCGGGGGGCGAACCAGAACTGAATTTGCTGCTCTCCAAGGATGTTCTGGACGAGTCGCTGTGGAAGTCCCTGGTTCAGAATCTCAACGACTTCTTCTTTCCCAAGAAGCAAGCGCCGCTGGTGCTGACCTCGAAGCCGATTCCGGTCAAAGACATTTGGGGCTTCTACAATTACAAGAAGAATGGCGCGCTGGGTTCGACGATCGTGCATATTGTTGCGGTCGCGTTGATTATTGGCGGAACCCTGATCACCTTTCACCATCCTCCGGCCGCCAAGCCTCCCGAGGTAGTGACCCTGATCGCGCCCGACGATATTCCTCCGCTGGCGCCTTCGAAGACGCAAGCGGGCGGCGGTGGTGGTGGTGGCGATAGAGATAAATTCCAGGCGCCAAAAGGTAAGCTGCCCAAGTTGGCGATGGAGCAGATTACGCCGCCCATGGTTGTGGTGCGAAATGATCATCCGAAATTGGCGGTTGAGCCTACGGTAGTAATTCCGCCGGAAGTGCATCTGGCGATGAACAATATGCCGAACTTGGGCGATCCGATGTCGCATTTGCCTTCGGGTCCGCCATCGAACGGAACAGGTTCCGGTGGTGGAATTGGCTCTGGGAATGGCGGCGGCGTTGGTTCTGGTGAAGGACCGGGAGTTGGCCCAGGCCACGGCGGCGGGATTGGCGGCGGAGCGTTTAAAGTCGGTGGCGGTGTGTCCGCGCCGAAGGCTATTTACGCGCCTGATCCGGAATACTCTGAGGAAGCGCGAAAGGCGAAGTATCAAGGGACTTGCGTTCTATGGCTGGTGGTTGGACCAGATGGTCGCGCGCGCGACATTCGAGTGGCTCGCACGCTTGGCCTGGGGTTAGATGAGAAAGCCATGGAAGCGGTAAAGACCTGGAAGTTTGAGCCCGCGATGAAAGACGGAAAGCCTGTCGCAGTGCAGATCAACGTGGAAGTGACTTTCCGGTTGTACTGATCCGAGTTTCGTTGTTGAAAGGCGGCCGCGAGAAATCGCGGCCGTTTTGCTTTTGGGCAGGAAAGTTCGGGATCACGATTTCGAAGAGTTTTCTTTCTCTCCGAACCGCAGTACCGCCAGGTGTCGGACGGCGCGTTTCGTGAATCCGAGGCGTTCGTACACTTGAATGGCACGAGTATTCTCGGGAAGGACGTGCAAAATCGGAAGCTCGCCGCGGCTGCAAATGTTATCCATCACTACGCCCATTAGAGCGCTGGCGTAGCCGTGGCCAAGGTGGTCAGGATGCGTGCACACCGCGCTAACCTCGGTATACCCCGGAAGCCGCAGCCGCTCGCCGGCCATTGCGGCCAGGGTTCCTGCGACGCGGATGCCGAAAGAATCTCCCAGTTCGTGTGTCCGTGCGCCAAAGGGACCGGGATTGGTCAGCTTGGTAAGAGCCAGCATCTCGGGCACGTCGGCTTTGGTTAGCCGAATAAATTCCGGTTGCATCGCCCGAGGTGCAACCGAAAAGGAGCTGCGTTTTTCGCAGAGCATCTGCAGCAGAGGACAGGTGCGGTCAATAGCCCAGGGAGCAGGCGGATCGGGCGGATCTTGGAGAAACAGCCCGACCCGTTCGCCGGGGCGCATCATGGCGCCGAGAGAATCGTAGTTCTCAGGTGTAGGTTCGGGAAGTCCAGCGAGCACACTGACTTCATGAGGGAACCTCCGAGCCTTCCCGTTGATTTCCGCAAAGTGCGCGTGAGTAGTGATCAGCGATTGCCAGATCGGATTGTCGAGTGGTGACATGCGCAGGGTCAGGCTAGTTTCGCACGGGCATCCTGCCTATCCGAGTCTTGCACCAAAGGATTGGATTCGAGGACTATTCGGGAAGATCCACGTGTTGAACGTAATCAATGGGATGTCCGAGGAACAGCGCGCCGAGGCGCCGGAACTTTTCCGCGGAATCGGTGGCGAAGCATTGCAGGCGAGGCAATTTGCGACGCTCGGGTTGAGGCGTCGGGGACAGCGGTAGGCGGCGCAGAACTCTAGCGACAGCGTCAGCCGTGGCATCTGCGGAGTCGACGATCTTGGCGTGCTTGGGGGCGACCTTTCGCAACAGCGGTTGGATGAGGGGATAGTGAGTGCATCCGAGCAGAAGGACATCGGCTGATTTGAATTCGTCAGCAAACGCTTCTTTGAGGTAGATATTGGCCACCTCTTCGGTTACTGGATGTTCGATCCATCCCTCCTCGACCAACGGAACCAGTAACGGGCAAGCTTTTTCTCTAGCTTGTACGCCCCGAGTTTGAAGAGCCTTCAAGTAAGCATGGCTGCTGACCGTCGCTTCGGTGCCGATAACAACGACCTTTTTGTTCGAACTCTCCGCAGCCGCGCGCTCGGTCCCGGGCTCGATCACGCCTATAACCGGGACGGTTGCGGCCTCGGTAATCTTGTCCAGCGCCAGAGCGGTGGCCGTGTTGCAGGCGATTACCAAAGCCTGTGCGCCGCGCTGTTCGAGATAGCGTGCGGCACCGACAGCGTACCGGGCCACGGTTTCCGCGGACTTCGAACCATAAGGCAGGCGCGCGGTATCGCCAAAATAGAGGTAGTCGGCGTCGGGGATAAGTCGAAGCAAAGCTTTGAGGACAGTCAGGCCTCCAAAGCCGGAGTCGAAAACGCCGATGCAGGTTCTGCGGGTGGACATGAAAAGGTCAGGCGTGTCGCTCGGAGTTCGTAACAGAAGCGTTGATGAACTCAGTCGTCCTGCCGCAGCAGGGGCCGGGTGGAATGGGCGCGCCGTGAGGGCATGTGCGGGGGTGGCCCAGGAAGGCACAGATTTTGTCGGTAGCTTCGGGCGAGAGAATGTGCTCGAACTTGCAGGCTTGTTGCTCGATTTCGGTTTCGCTGTCCATAGCGAGGCTGTCGGTGAAGAGGCGCTCGGCGAGGCGGTGACGGCGAACAATATCGGCGGCGCGTTGACGGCCGCGGGGCGTGAGTTCCACGATCATGCTGCCGTCGCCGGTTGAGACAGCAGTCGGCTTCAGGGCATCGTGGCAGGGATTGATGAACGGCTTGTGGTCGTGAGCTTCGGGCGGATGCGGCGTCGCAGTGACCAATCCAAGCGCGATCATTTTCTCGACCGCGATGCTTACCGGCAAGGCTCCGTGCACTTCCATGCGGCCGACTTCGGCGATCTCGCCATGTTCAGCAAGCGCCCAGAGTTCTTCGAGCACTTCATCGAATTGTTCTTCATCGGCCATGGCGAAGACTTCCTGAGCTGCGATCTTGCCGTGGTGCAATTCAATGCGGCGGTCGGCGAGGCGGGCGACGACAGGGTCGTGCGTCACCATCACGATGGTGCGTCCTTGCTGGTGCAATTCGCGCAACAGGCGCAGGACGATCTCTTCGTTGACGGCATCGAGGTTTCCCGTGGGCTCGTCGGCCAGCACGATTTTGGGATCGTTGATCAAGGCGCGCGCTATGCAGACACGCTGCTGCTCGCCACCAGAAAGCTGGGAGGGAACGTGGTGGGCACGCTCTTTCAATCCCACGCGCTGCAGGGCTTCGAGCGCTTCTTGTTCGTCGGTCATGCTGTGAAAGTACTGGGCCAGCATTACGTTTTCGAGGGCTGTGAGGTAGGGAATCAGATGGAATTGCTGGAAGACGAAACCGATTTTCTCTGCCCGCACGCGATTCAGTTCACTCGGGGAAATGCGAGCCGCGTCTTCGCCGTCGAGCCAAATCTCGCCAGAGCTTGGACGATCCAGGCAGCCAATCAAGTTCACCAATGTTGATTTGCCGGAGCCGGATGGGCCCATGATCGCGATCCACTCGCCGGGATCGACATTGAGGGAGAAATCGTCGAGGGCGCGAATGACGCCGCCCTTGGCCTCGGCGCGGGCGGGATATCCACGGCTGACGTTCTTCAGCTTGATCATGTCACTCCCCCCTCAAGATCATAGCGGGTTGCACGCGCCGCAGCAGAAAAATCGGAAGCACGGCGGAAATCAAGGCTACGGCGATGCTGCCTACGAAAACGATAGGCAAGACGTTGAAGCGCGGCACTACCGGCGAATGAAAGTTAACCCGGCCAATCCACGCGGCAACTGCCACGCCGATGCCGAATCCGAGGAGCGCCCCTACGGCGCCCAAAGCGGCGGCTTCGGCGGCGAAAAACCCGCTAATCAGCCCTTCGGAAGCGCCTAGAGCCTTCATAATTGCAAAGTCGCGTCGCCGATCAAATACCCATCCAATTAGCGTAGAGAGCACGCACAGAGCCGCAGTCGCGATTATGAGAATAGCGGCGGCCGCCAATGTGGCGCGAGTTTTTCCCAGCACGCGCGCTTCGCCTTCCATGATTTGACGGATCGGGCGGACGTCTGCGCCGGGGAGGGATTTAGAGAGTTGGTGAATCAGAACGTTGACCTCTTCGGACGAACCGGAAGCAGCAATCTCGATGGTCGACGGTTGCACTCCTGTCCAGCTTTCGAAATCCTGCAACGAAAGATAAACGCGGCTGTCTTCGGATGCGCCGGTTCGCAGTGTTCCAACCGGGTTGAGGTGAATCGTACGTTCCTGGAAGCTGAGGTCGAAAGGCTTTCCTTGCGGGCTCACTACCGCAGCGGCGCGCGTGCCGAGCAGCGCATCTTGCGACGCGTTAGGCCAGGCTGTGACCGACCACCAGCTATCCAGCTTGCGAACTTGATCGAGATCGGTCCCGGCGACGACGACGGATTGGCCGTCGGATGTCCGGGCAACAATGTAGGCGAACGGCACCGCGAGACCGTGTCCAGCCAATGCGGCTTCGACTTTCGTGAGAGCATCGACGGGAAGCGCCTGTCCATCTTTCCCGACCACTACGATGTTCGCGCCGTAGTTGCGAAACTCCTTGCGTAGTTTGGCTTGCACATCGACGTAGAGATTGAGCATGGCCGTGGCCACGGCTGCGGCAACGACCATGGCCAGCAGGGCAGAGGCGGCGCGTCCGCGACGGAGCACCGCGGCGCGCATCAGCATGCGCAAGAACATCGAAGAGTGAGGCTTGGCGGAGCGGCGGTTGATCAGATCCGAACTCACGCTTCACCTCGCAGTGCGTACACGGGATCGAACTTAACTGCGCGGCGAATCGCCATCGCACTGCCAGCGAAGGTCACGATCACGGCGATGGCCAGGATCACGGGGAAGAGAACGGCGTCAATGGTGATTTGAGAATCGAAAATTGAGCGGCCGATCTGTCGGGCCAGCAATGCGCCTCCGGCGAAACCTACGACCCCGCCGATCAGGGCCAGCAACAAGGCCTCCGCGAAGAACAGGGCGGCTACGGAAACACTGCCCGCGCCCAAAGCTTTCATCAGCCCTACTTCGGTGCGCCGCTCAAAGATCGCTGTCGCCATGGCTGCGGAGACTGCGAGCGCGGATGCGAACAACGCTGCCAGCGTCACCAGAAGCATCAGGCCCTTAATGCGTGAGAGAACGGTGCCTTCATTCTGCGCGATCTGGCGAATCTGCTCCGCGTGCGAGTGCGGAATCGCTTCCTGCAACTGGAAAGCGATCGAGGCCGCATACGGCGAACAATACCAGCGATCGTATTCCGCGCCCCGCAGGGTTTGCGGATCGCGCCGAGCGAACGCATCCTCGGGCTTGGTTAGCGCGCTTACATAGACGCGGCGAACAGCGCCGGGCTTGCCAAGTATCTGTTGGGCGAGTGCGAGGGACGCGACGATTTCATTGTCCTCCGCTCCGCCAGTAGAAAGAATGCCAGCGACGCGGTAGGTTTGACCCGCGATGTCTATTTCGTCTCCCGGCTTGCGACCGAGCTTTTCTGCCAGACTTTCACCCAGCAACACGTCGGAAGAGTTGTCATCGGGCCATGCGCCCCGTACTTTCCACCAGGGATGAGTAACGCGAACGCCGGTAACAAAATCTTCTTTGCCGAAGGTGAGTCGCTTCGAAAAATAAGTTCCGAGCAAGGTAAGATTCTCCGCATCCGAATTCACGCGGACACTGATCGGCAGCATAGGAGCAAAACCCACAATGTTGTTTCGCCAGAACATTCCTTTGATTTTGGGCAGGTCGGCTTCGTTAAGGTAAGCGCCGTCGCTCGGCGGCTTGAGATCAACCCCGCCGATTTGAACATCGAGAGTATCTTCCTGCGGAGTCACGATCAGGTTCGCGCCGTAGGTGCGCAGTTCGCGGCTGATCTTGTCTCCAATGTCGGTAGCCACGGCGATCATCGCGGTGGCCACGCCCACGCCCAGAGTGATCGCTACGCCAGCCAGCAGTTTGCGCCGTTTCTGCCGCCGGAACGATTCGTAGACGAGGCGTCCGAACATGGCTTATTGCTGGAACATGCGGCTCTTGGCCGCGATGTCCGCTTCCTGAATAATGACGGCGTCGCCGGTGACTTGCGCCTTTAGCGGAACGGGGTTGCATCCGCCCGGCATTCCAACCGACTGCGGATTAATCGGAGCGGCGCAATTCTTGCAAACGACGCCATTCGGTCCCTTGTAAAACCCCACGGCACCGCAGATTTCGCAAGCATCGAGGACTGTGGCAATCTTTCCGTCCGGTTTCTGATAGAGCCAGAAACGTACTGTCGTGCCACCCTCTTGGGCCGCGAAACGATGGAGATCACCGTCCTGGACTTGCGTCAGCGGAATGCTGACCTTGCCGCTGATAAAGGTGACTTCCGTCGCCGGCGACAACGCGCTCACGCTTTTGGTGTAGATGAACTCGGCAGTAACGAGAACTATGAATACGAATGAACTGGCATAGACGGAGGCCATCCAAAGGCGCTCGCGGCGGGCACTCCAAACTGCTTTTCGTCTTTCAGCAGGGGAATCGGGCAATGTTCCCGGTTGGCGGCGCTTGACCTCGAAGAGCACCATGAGTGCGGCCAGGGCCAGAATCGTGATGAAAAAGAACAGGTCGTTACGCACGATGGGGCCGACAATCGCCATCTCCGTCTTCGAAGAAGGCAGTACGCCGTTCTCAGACAGCTCATGCAAGCCCGAAACGACTAACTGTGCAGCGACGAAGAACAAAATCACCGTAGTGACGCGGAAGAATTTCTGCAGATTGATCCGGACGCTGCCTTTGACAAACATCACGCCAAATGCCACGGCAGCAATTACGCCGAGGAACGTGCCCAGGAAGCTGAGCAGTTCAGTCGAGTTGAGGGAGACTGCGGAGAGGATGAGAACGGTTTCCACGCCTTCCCGCAGGATCATCAGAAATACGAATGCGAAGAGTCCGAACCATGCGTTGCGGCCCGCCAGCAGCCCAACTTTGCCCTCGATCTCGCCCTTCATCTTGCGGCCCGTCTTCATCATGAAAATGATCATGGTGATGACGAAGAAAGCGGCAGCCAGCATGACCCAGCCTTCGAAAATGTCCTGGTTCCATTGCGTGCGAGAGAGCAGGGCTGCGACCCCAAGGCTGCCAACAAAGGCGGCGATCAGTGCGGCGTAGACGGATTTGCGCAGCTCTGGGCGATTGATTTTCGACAGGTAGGCGAGAGTAATTCCGACGATCAGCGCGGCTTCCACGCCTTCCCGCAAGGTTACGATGAATGCTTCTAACATCTTAGGAAATTGCCTCAGTTTTTAAGCTTACGATATTGAAAATGAATTTCAATTTCATTATCTAGGATAGTCTTTCGCCTTCCGCGGCGTCAACGCGTGGAATCACGGGCTGTTGTGATCTAAATCACTTGCCCGGCGCAGGCTCGCGTTTTGTGCTACAAACGCCTCAGAAAAGCCCGGGCCTGGTCGAGGTGAGGGAAGAGCTTCTCTTCCGCCTGGAACTCCGTGGAATGCACGCAGCGACGGCTGCCGCGCAGCTTCACGGGATGTTTCAGGTGCAGCATTTCGTGATAGACGATGTATTCCACCGCGTAGCAGGGAACCCGGGGATGATCGAAGACGCGACTCACGACGATGGCGTTATGGGCGGGATCGTAGTGACCAAGGCGGTTGCGGGCGTGGTCGCGGCTCCAAGTCATCTGAGGTCGAGCGAGCAATCCGTAGAAGAATCGTGTGTTGAGGTCGTCGAAGATGTTTTCCAGATTGTAAGTTCGGCCCTGGGCGCTTTCGATTCGCTTGCGGCCGCGGACTTGACGAACAAGATGCGCTTTTCTGGAGATGTCTTGACCAGAAATGTAACGTCGATAGTGAGTCGAGTGTGCGCGTTCGATGGGCTTGCGGTACATTTTGGCCAGCAGAATGTGAGCGATTGCCTGCAAGACCGTGTCTGGAGCGCCTTCCAGCAGGTCTGACAGGCGGACGAAGAGTTTTCCTTCCCGCAGGCGAATGGTGTTGTTGATGTTCACAAAGGCGAAGAATTCGACCGCAAGCTCCGGCATGGGCGCGCGCGGCCGTAGCTCGCTGTAACTTTCCTGGAAAATGTGGAGAAGTCGGTCTGTCACCTTCCGGCTAGGTTAGCACGAAGAGGTTCTACTTTTTCTTGTGCTTGGCTGCTTCTTCTTGTTCGCTCAGTAATTGCCGGTGATCCTGCACGCCGCCATCGACAGCGTCGAGAACGTTGCTGAGCAGAAAATCATATTTGGCTTCGTCCTTGCTGGTGTCTGCTGAGTTTTTCAATGCCCGAAGCTTGGCCTGAAACTCGGTGTCGGCTTCGATAACGGACTTTAGAGGCTTTCGTAGATCCGCCTTGCGCTCTACGAAAGTATCGATGTTGTCGTTCAGCTCATCATAGACATCCAGAAAGTCCTGCAGCCGATCGCGGGTTTGTTGAGCGCGATCGGTTATCTTGGGATCGGCCCTCACTTGTTCCAAAGCGGTTAGCCGGGTGCGCGCAAACTGGATGTAGAGTTTAAGGCGCTCGGCTGGATCCTGCGCGGCGTCCCGCAGTTGATCTTGCTCGTTCGGATTGAGCGGGTCGCGACGAGTCTGCGCCCACGCGGTCAAGAGCAGAGATGCCGCTAACGCCAATCGTCCGAGCTTGCCCCAGGCGGAAATCATCTGCCCTTACCGAACATGTGGGTTAGAAGATCGGTTCGCAGGCTCTCCAGATGGTCGGCAGCCGCCTGCACCGGTGCCTGGTCGTCGAAGTTCAAACTGCGTTTGATATCTCGCAGCTTGGCAGCCATTTTTCTGAGGGCAATCTCCGTGTTCTTAAGTTTCTTGCCGGATTGGATGGCGGAGCTCTGCGCTTTTTCCGAATAAGTTACGACATCTTGTACGGCAGCGCGAGCCTCATCAGACTTGCCAGCGGAGTACAATTCGTCGGCCGATTTGAGTTGGCGTTCGGCGATGTCAGTGAACAAGGCCGGCTGATCATCGAGCTTTGCCGATTCAGCCCGCGCGATCAACTCCTGCAGCGTTTCTGTTTTGTAGGCGAATGCGAGGAATGACGTCGCCAGGAGAAGCGCGGCAATGGTTGTCGGAAAACGCATAGCGCTCATTTTTTTGGCTCGATGGCAATCAAGCGATGGCGAGCTTGCCACTCCTGATCAGGATACGCTCCGTTCGCGGCCTCAAGAAACCGATGATACTGCTGCGCCGCCATTTTGTAGTCGCGCAGATGATCGTAAGCGCTGGCGCGAAGGAAATAGCTCACTGGAATCTCGGGCAGAAATTTGGCGCGCGCATCGGCGGCTTTGATCGCGAGTTCGTAGTTTTTGTTCTCGACGGCGGCCGTCGCCAAATCGCCGTAGGCTTCGCCGAAATCGGGCTTTAGCTTCACCGCAGTGAGAAACTCCCGTTGCGCGTCCGCGTACTTTAGTTGTTTCAGAAGAGCTACGCCGAGGTAGTGATGTAATTGCGCGCTTTCTGGGTGCACGGCCAGCATGGAACGGAATAAGGCTTCTGCCTCATCGTATTTCTTGTTCTGCAGGTAAAGATCGCCGAGATCGGCCTGCGCCAGGGAATTTCCGGGATCAAGCTTGAGCAACTCCTTCAGTTGCGCGACTGCGTCGTCGTTCTTTCCAAGGACGAGGAGGATACGCGCAAGTTGCATGCGTGCTGACGCATCTTCGGGGTGCATGGTAATGATCTTGCGCAGGATCGGATCGGCCTCCGCGTAACGCTGCCCGCGCATGTAGACGTTGGCCATTCCGGTTAAGGCATCGCTGGAAGTGGGATCGAGGGCAAGTGCTTGCTTGTATTCTTGCTCGGCATCGGCAAAACGATTGTCTTTTTCCAAGAGCAACCCAGCCGCCAGATGAGGCTCCGGGTCTTTTGGATCGAGGCTCGCAGCTTGTTTATAGGCGTTGATCGCTTCGTCGGGCTTGCTGTTCTCAAGAACGTGAGCCAGAGACAACCAGGCTCGAGCATGACCTTCATCGACCTGGGCAGTAGGCTTGAGCGTGGTCGCGGCACGCAAGAATTGTTCGGCATCCGGTTGGCCAGCTTTTGCCAGCATGAGTCCGAGATTGAGGTTAGACTCGAAGACGTCCGGCTTGGCAGCCACGGATTTTCGATAGGCGGCAATGGACTCGGGAGCATTCCCCAGCGCGTTGTAGACGAATCCCAAGTCAAACCAGGCTTGAAAATTGTTGGGATCGGCGTCGACGACTTTCTTTAAGAGCGGCTCGGCAGTCACGTAGTCGTGTTTTTCGATTGCGCTCTCGGCCTGTATCAACTCGGAAGGGAAGGACGAATCCTGCTCGACGACTTTGTGATGACGCACGGTCTCGCCGGTGCTCTGGGCGAGAGCCGACTCAGTCAGGCACACAACCAACAACGCCAGCCAGATTGATCTACTTGCCCCCATTCCGCGACGATCCATCTCCCGATGACCCAGTTCCCGATAGCCCAGCGCCCGACGACCCATTTCCGTTCAATATACCTATCAGAAACTTTCCGGTATACGACTGGGGAAGTTTGGCGATCGCTTCGGGCGGACCCGATCCGACAAGATAGCCGCCTCGACCGCCGCCTTCCGGACCGAGATCGATTACCCAATCCGCGGTCTTGATCACTTCGAGGTTATGCTCGATCACGAGGATAGAGCCTCCTGCATCGATTAGACGGCGGAAGGCGGAGAGTAGTTTGCTGATGTCGTCAAAATGCAGCCCCGTGGTCGGCTCGTCCAAAATATAAAGGATGTGCCGTTTCCGCCGAGGTGGGTCATCGGAGCTACGCGGCCGGTTCGCTTCGCGTGCAGCGGGCTGCAGGTGCGCCGCCAATTTCATTCGTTGCGCTTCGCCGCCTGAGAGTGTTGTGGCGGACTGCCCCAACCGAAGATAGCCGAGTCCTACTTCTTCCAGAACGCGTAGTTTGTCCACAATCTTTGGTGCGCCAGCGAAAAACTGCAGTGCTTCCTTGATTGTGAGATTGAGGACTTCATGGATATTCTTTCCACGATAGCGAACCTCCAACACCTGAGGTTTGTAACGCGCGCCTTTGCACTCTTCGCAGATCAGCTCTACGTCCGCGAGAAATTGCATTTCCACGGTGACAGTGCCGTCGCCCTGACAGGTCTCGCAACGCCCACCCGGGACGTTGAAAGAGAAATGCCCCGCAGTAAACCCGCGTTTCTTGGCTTCAGGCAGGGAAGCGAATAGATCGCGGATGCCATCGAAGGCTTTGCTGTAAGTAACCGGGTTGGAGCGCGGCGTGCGCCCGATGGGAGATTGATCGACTAACACAACCTCGTCGATGAACTCAGCGCCTTCCACACGATCCCAAGATGAAGCCACGACGGGGTTGCCGTTGGGCTGCTTCTTTGCGCTCGATAGAGCCTGGTACAGCACGTCGTGCAGTAGCGTGGATTTTCCGGAACCGGAAACGCCCGTGATGGCGACGAGCATCCGCAACGGAACCTCAAGATCAATCCCTTTCAAATTGTGGGCGCGAGCGCCGTAGATTTTGATTTGCTGCGGCCCCGGTTTCCGGCGCGTAGTCGGTATCTGGATATGCAGCTCTTCGGAGAGATAGCGTCCGGTAAGGGAGGCAGGCATCTTTTGGATCTGCTCGTAGGTTCCGGCTGCGATCACCATGCCGCCATGTTCTCCGGCACCCGGTCCGAGGTCGAGAATGGTGTCCGAGGCCTGCATCACGTCTCGATCGTGTTCCACAACCAGAATCGTGTTACCCAAATCGCGCAGGTTGTGCAGGATTCTGATGAGACGATGAGTGTCGCGGCTGTGTAGCCCGATGGAGGGCTCATCGAGGACATAGAGCGTTCCCACAAGACGTGATCCTAGCGAAGTGGCCAGCTGTATGCGTTGCGCTTCACCGCCCGAGAGCGTGGATGCCAGCCGGTCGAGAGTCAGATACTCCAGCCCAACTTCATTCAGGAAGCGCAGGCGCTCGCGGATTTCCTGCAACAACCTGTCAGCGATGCCCGCTTCCTGCTCTGTCAGCTCAACGGCTTCGAAGAACTTTGACGCATCTTCAATCGTCATGCCCGACACATCGCAAATGTTTTTGCCATTGATTTCCACCTGCCGCGCCTCGGTGCGCAGGCGTGTTCCGTCGCAGGCGGAGCAGACGGAATATCCACGGTATCGGCTGAGAAACACGCGGACGTGAAGCTTGTATTTCTTTCGCTCCAGATAGTTGAAGAAGCCGCGTACTCCCGGGAATCGTCCTTCGCCTTCAATGACCAGCCGCTGCTGCTCGCGATCCAGTTCGTTCCAGGGCACATCCATGGGAATATCCGCCTCGCGGGCAAAGCGCTTGAGGTCGGTAAGTAGCGAGCGATACTTGGGCTTAGTCCAAGGCTCGATCGCGCCCTGATTCAGGGTGAGCGATTTGTCGGGGATTACGAGATTGAGATCGAAGTCGATGGTATTTCCGAACCCCTGACATCGAGGGCAGGCGCCATACGGATTGTTAAAGGAGAATAACCGTGGCTCTGGTTCCTCGTAGCGAATGTTGCAGCTCTTGCATTCGAAGCGTTGGGAGAATCGCAGTTGTTCGGAAGCTTGTCCTTCGCGCGGAGCGGTCTCGAAGATGACTTCGCTGGATTCGCGAAAGCCGATCTCCACCGCGTCCACAATGCGGGCACGCGAGTCCGCCGATACCACGAGGCGATCCACGAGAGCGAACACCGGCTCTGCGAAGTTGATATTCAATAGAGATTCAGGTGTGGAAAACTCGAAGATCTGTCCGCCCTGATAGAGACGGTTGAAGCCACGGGTGCGCAGATCGAGCAGGCGGGCCTTCAGCTGTTCCGATGGGCGTTTATCGGCGTGGGCTTTGGCCTTTTTCTTGCGCTTAGCTTTGGCCGGCGCAGCACTCAACCCGTTCGCCGCTTGTGGAACCGCACTCTGCAGCGGGAACAACACATTAAGCCGCGTGCCCTCACTCAATCTTAGAACGGCCTCGGCGACCTCATCGACAGTGTCTTTCTTGACCTCCTGGCCGCACTGCAGGCAATAGGTCCGGCCGACACGGGCGAAGAGCAGGCGCAAATAGTCGTAGATTTCGGTTGCCGTGCCGACGGTGGAACGAGGATTGCGCGTGGTGTTTTTTTGCCGGATTGCCACGGCAGGCGCGATTCCGTCGATAACGTCCGCATCCGGCTTCTCGATTCGCTCCAGGAACTGGCGAGCATAGGCCGAAAGCGATTCCACATACCGGCGCTGACCTTCAGCATAAATTGTGTCGAAGGCGAGCGAAGATTTCCCCGATCCCGAAACCCCGGTGACTACCGTCAGTGAGTTGTGCGGAATCTCAAAATCTATGTTCTTGAGGTTGTGAACTCGCGCCCCGCGAACAACGATGGTTTCTGTGGACATCAATATGTCGAAATCTGTGAATGAACCCTGCCCGCGCCCCAAAAGGCTTGCCACGCCTGATTGCCGCGCCACCGGTCTCCTTAGTGGCCTGGAAGGGGATGCAGAAACCTCTATTATAAAGCAGGTCTTGCTCTTAGCTGGACGCAGAAGAGTAACCCTGTTTTCACGCTGACTTTCGCAGCGCAAACAGAGTAATATCGTAGGTTTTCAGGACCACCGGAGGTTCAACCGATCTAGACCATGGTTTCGCCCCTTACCACTACGGTCGCACGGGTTACATCCCATAGCTGGATGGGGCCGACTGTGGTTGGCCTGCAATCATCGCTGCTCTTTGCGCTTCGGTTTTCCGGTGAGTTTTCCAGCAAGAAAAGCAATGTTTACAACATCCTGTGGGTATTGGTTTTTGGCTTCGCAACCTTGAACATCCTTGGTTTGGTGGCCAGGCGGTTCGAGCCCCGCCGCAGCAGTCTAAATTTCGGCGAGATCCTGGCAATCACGGTGACTGTGGTTTCGGTGATTCTGCTGGGTTGGGAAATGCTTTCCCTGTTCCATATTTTCCCCATAAAAATCCAGCCTCATTGAGTTTCTCGATCAAGGGTGCTTATTTGCGCTATGATTTGCCATATGGCGGAGAATACCGCGGCTTTCGATATAACCTGCCCGTGCTGCAGCGCAGTGCTGAAAGTCGATCCCACGGCTAAAGGGGTCATCGCGCATACCCCCGCCGTCAAGCCCAAGATGTTCAACGATTTCGAGGCCGCCGCCAAGGCCATGAAAGAGCAGGATAGCCGTCGCGAATCCATTTTCCGTCAGTCGGTTGAAGCGCAAAAACATGCCGGAGATCTTCTGGAAAAGAAATTTCAGGAAGCGGTCAAGAAGGCTAAAGAGTCTCCGGACACCGGCAAACCCATTCGCGATTTCGATCTCGACTAGCCGGCTCGGGGAAACCAGGGTTGCGAAAATCATCACTGAATGTGAACACCTCAAAAATTCTGCTCCTGTCGTCGTTTTTGTAATCTTGCCTCCGCACAATCGAGCGTAAAATTACGCAGGATGTCCGACCTTCCCCTCCTCCTCGGTCATCGCGGCGCGCGTGCGTCTACCTCTGTACCGGAAAACACTCTTGCGTCTTTTGATCTGGCTCTTGAGCACGGCTGTCACGGTTTCGAGTTCGACGTGCGCTTAACCGGCTCTGGCCGCTTCGTGGTTTGTCATGACCCCATGGTAGACAGCATCACCGTCTCCCAGGCCGCCGCGAATCAACTGACGCATCTCCCGCTGCTCGAAGATGTGCTGCAGCGCTATAGTCAGCGGGCATTTCTCGATATTGAACTCAAGGTTGCCGGGATGGAGTCGAAGATACTCGGCTTACTCCGCGAATACCGGATGGAAGAGCGCTACGTGGTTTCGTCTTTTCTGTCGGAGGTCGTGATGGAATTGAAAACCCGCAGCCCGAAAATTCAGGTCGGGATCATCTGTGACAAGCCAGGACAGCTTGCCTGCTGGCGCGAAACCAACGCGGACTACGTGACTCCGCATCATTCGCTGGTAACCCTTAAGTTGGTTAAGGAGGTCCACAGCGCGGGCCAGAAGTTGGTCACGTGGACGGTGAATGATCGAAAGACAATGCTGCGACTTGCCGATTGGGGAGTCGACGGCATTATCTCCGACGACACGCAACTATTGGTGCAGACCTTCGCGCGATAACTCAATTGCCTGCGCACACCCACCTCATTTACAGTGATTGCTCCCCATGCCAACTACTGGAGAGCGGTTCGAACGGGCGGTTTCAATTATGGCCCGCCTGCGCGGTCCGGCAGGGTGCCCCTGGGACCGCGAGCAGACCTTCGACTCGATCAAGCCCTATACCCTCGAAGAGACTTACGAAGTCCTCGAAGCCATTGACAATCGCGATTGGGACGAACTGCCGGGTGAACTCGGCGACCTGCTGCTCCAGGTTCTCTTCTACGCGCAGATGGCGAAAGATCAAGGAACGTTCTCAATCGACGAAGTTCTCGACCGGCTCTCCGATAAGCTTGTTGATCGGCATCCTCATGTCTTTGGAGACGTAAAGGCCGAGACCTCGTCCGAAGTCTTGCGCAACTGGGAAGCGCTCAAGTCGGAAGAAAAGAAGAAGCGTCTGGAAGCCGGCGGCGGCAAGGCTGCAAAGAAAGACGAAAAGCCGGAATCCGTCGTGGCCGGAATTTCTGCCGCGATGCCGGCATTGCTCGAGGCCCACAAGCTCAGCTCGCGTGCATCTCGCGTGGGTTTCGATTGGCCGAATATTCAGGGATTATTCGAAAAACTCCGCGAGGAAACCGAAGAACTGCAGGAGCAGCTCAAAGAATTTCCTGCGCCCGGGCCGCAGCCGCCGGGGCAAGGCGTCGCCGGGTCAGGCCGCCCGCAAATCAACGAAGACCTGCGCGAGCGGCTGGAAGGCGAAGTGGGCGATCTTTTTTTCGTGCTGGTAAACATCGCGCGTTATCTTTCGCTTGATCCCGAGTCGGCGCTGAAGAAAACCAACCGTAAATTCAAGCGCCGCTTTCAGTGGATGGAGGATCATTTACGGCCTTCGGGGCGGTCTCCCCAAGACGCCTCCATGGAAGAACTCGAATCTTTATGGCACCGAGCGAAGGTACAGGAACGGGATGCCAAGTGAGCTCGGATTCGATCGTTATTCGCAAATGCCATCAGCTTGACGAAATCCGAGCCTGCGTTGCCCTGCAGAAGGAAGTCTGGAATTTTTCCGACGCCGATCTGGTTCCCCTGCGCATGTTTGTGGTGGCAGAGAAGATCGGTGGGCAAGTAATCGGGGCATTTGCGGGCAACGAGATGGTTGGGTTCGCCCTCTCAGTACCCGGCGCTCGAGGCGGGCATTTGTATCTGCATTCGCACATGCTGGCCGTACGCAAACAGCATCAGAATGCAGGCCTCGGCCGGCGCATAAAGTTGTTTCAGCGTGACGATGCGCTTGCCCGTGGATTTGAGCTCATCGAGTGGACCTTTGATCCGCTGGAGATTAAGAACGCATATCTCAATATCGAAAAGCTGGGAGCGATCGCACGCCGCTATAGTGTCAACCAGTACGGAATTACGTCTTCGCCGCTGCAGGGCGGTTTGCCTACCGATCGGCTGGTGGCTGAGTGGTGGCTGAAGTCGAAGCGGGTTGAAATGTTGCTGCAAGCAGGAAAAAAGCCGCGCATCGAAACCCTCGCAACGATTTCGGTTCCGGCTCAGATTTATGAGTGGAAGGCGTACCCGGCATCGCGAGACCGTGCGCAAGAAGTCCAGGATCGTAATCGAGAGCAATTCCTAAAAGCATTTGTGGATGGATTAGCAGTGCTAGGCTATGAACGCGACCAGCAGGGAAGCGGTAATTTTTTGCTTGGCCGCTGGGACGAGCGGTGGATGTATTCCGCAAGCTAGATGGTGAGTTGCTTTTGACACTATGAAAATTGAAGCCATCACCCTTCGCGAAATTCAGATGCCGCTCGTCCAGTTTTTCGAGACGAGTTTCAAGCGCACTTTCAGCCGCCAAATTCTTTTGTTGACCATCCACTGCGACGGCATCGATGCCTGGGGAGAGTGCGTGGCCGGCGAAGATCCGTTCTATAGCAGCGAGTGGACGGAAAGCGCGTGGCCCACAATCAAACATTATCTTGCTCCCGCCGTGCTCGGCCGGACGTTGTCTTCAGCGCATGAGAGCGTGCCTTTAATGGCGAGGGTGCGCGGCCATGACATGGCCAAGGCCGCCGTCGAGAATGCGCTGTGGGACGCGGAGGCGCAGGAGAAGCAACTGCCTTTATGGAAGCTGCTCGGGGGCACGCTGCATGAAATTTCCTGCGGCGTTTCCATTGGCATTCAGGATTCCATCGAACAATTACTGGAAAAGATTCAAACCGAACTGGCCGCCGGATATCGTCGCATCAAGGTAAAAGTGAAGCCGGGCTGGGATGTAAACGTGCTGGAGCGCATCCGCTCGCGCTGGCCTGAGATCGTGCTCAGTTGCGATGCCAACTCCGCTTACACACTGGACGAGCTCGAACACCTGCGCAAATTCGACCAGTTTGATTTACTGATGATCGAGCAGCCGGTGTGGCACGACGACATCTATTACCACTCCCGCCTGCAAAAAGAGCTGCGTACCGCGATCTGCCTGGACGAATCCATTCGCCATGCCCGGGACGCGGCCAAGGCCTTGGATCTTGGCGCGTGCCGCATTATCAACATCAAGGTCGGTCGGGTGGGAGGATTCACCGAAGCCAAGAAGGTTCATGACGTCTGCGCGTCGCGCAACATTCCAGTGTGGTGCGGCGGCATGCTTGAGTCGGGAATAGGACGCGCCCACAACATCGCGCTTTCCACGCTGCACAACTTCCGCCTGCCGGGAGACGTTTCTGCCTCGAAACGCTATTGGAAGGAAGACATCATCGAACCTGAAGTCGAGGTCACGGCACAAGGCACGATAGTGATTCGCGACGAACCTGGGTCTGGCTATCGCGTGCGTGAAGATTTAATCGAGAAACTCACAGTGCGCAAAGAAACCATCCGGGCCGCGGCATAGAGGCGTTGCACGAAACGCGTCTTACTTTTGTTTGTGATTATCGATTTAAGGCCGTTGCTGATTTTCCGCCAACTCCGCTTCCTGCTTTTTCAGCAGTTCCACTCCCTGCGCGAAGGTCAGATCCGTAGGCACCGACTGAAAATTGCTGAACACCTCATCGGACTTAACGCTAATGCTCTTGAACAGGAGTTCCTTACCCGTAAAACTGAGGCTCATGTGCGTGAGCTCCCAATCTCCCGGAATCACCTCGGCCTGTTCTACCAGGAAGTGTCCACCGCGATCCAGGTGGCCCAGGATTCCCCAACCGAAGCCGACCTCCTTTGCCAGAGTTCCGTCGATTTTTGCGATGCGATGCTGGTCCGCGTCAATCAGAACGTAACCCTGCATAGCTGTGAGCACCTGTTCGACGTGACTGGGTGGGCTGTATTTCGGATTGGGCCGGAATTTCAGACGCACTAAGTGGTCGCCGGGCTTCCCGATTTCCTGATTCCCAACTGCACTGCCGTCGGTTTCGTAGAGGAACGCATCCGGCAGGGCCTTCATGATTCGCGTGACGTGCTCCGTGTCCTCTTTTTCAGACCTCTGTTTCTTCTTAAGGCCCTCGGGATTGTTCACCAATCCCTGCAACCGAGCCTCTTCGGCTTGGCGCTGCGCCGCCGACAGGGGTTTATTGTCGATGGCAACCAAAATTCCCGCCATGCCATCACGGGTTTCGACCACCAGTTTGGTTTGGGAACCCTGTGGAGTTCCCTTGTGATCGGTGAACATCGCTTTCGCGCCGTTACCGGTTGCGATCTCTCCCTCGACCGTGCGGCGCACCAGTTCGATCGGAGACTCAGGCGATTGGTCTGCTGAGAATGCCAAGAGCGGGCTCACCATTGCCAGTATCGCGACAGAGACTGCGAGCTTCGTGTTGAAGTGAATCCGCTTCATCGTGCCCACGACTTGGGTTAGACGGCATCTCGCCTATAGCCGTTGTATACGCTGGTTTAGGAAGGTTGCAAGTGTGAAATCGCGGCCACTCGTCCGCAACCACAGAGGGAACCATTTGGTGGAGGGTGCCACAAGGAGAAACTGAAGCGGGCAATAATAAAGAGGGCCTTGTCGCCAGACAAGGCCCACGTAAATACCACGAATTACTTTCCCTTATAGGTGCGCGGAGAGCCGACGCCGCCGCAGAAGTTCCAGCCCACCGTACAGTAAGAGCTGCCCTGCGTGATGTCGTGGAAATCGCCTTTGTACTCCTGCTTGTTGGTGTACTCGGTGTAGATCGCGGTGAGTTCGTCGTGGGTCGACTTCATCTTGCCGCCAGCGGCATTCACGATTCCGGCAAAAGTTGGCGAAGACCAACTGGTGCCGCCTACCGCGCCCCACTGGCCCTCCAAATAGATTCCCGTACAGCAGAAGTCAGAAGAGACGTCCGGGTTTCCACGTTTGGTGCCAACAATCTTCTTGATCACATCTTGGTAACCGGGGATGGGCTCATACGCGCTTATGCCGCCGCCGCCGCCGCCGTAGGTCTCGCTCTCGAAATCTCCGGTGGAAGAATTCCGGTTGAATTGGGTGCCGCCGACAGACACTACGTTCTTCACAGCTGAAGGATAGATGAGACCACCTATGCCCGAATCGCCGCTCGCGGCAAAATAGACAACTCCCGGAGTCGTGAAATACTTGTTAAAGTTGTCCTCCGTGGAAATCTCGGCGTCGCCCCAGCTCATGCTGACCACGCCACCACCGTTCTTGGCCACCAACTCACCCGCTACCTTCACCGCCTGCCAGGTAGGATCTGTGTTGCAACTGCCGGAGTCGCACAGCACGGACTCGACCAGGAAAAGCTTGGCTTTGGGAGCCATGGCATGAGCCCACTCGATGTCCAGAGCCTCCTCGACCAGCCATCCATTGTAGACAGGAGGCCGTTTGCCGTTGGCATAAACCACTGTGAAGTCGGCTTTGGGTACGCCAAAGTACTTCGAGAACGTGTCCAGATCCGACTTGGCGGTCGGATAGTATCCAGCATCTACGATGGCGATCGCTCCCCATCCACCAGTCGGGACTTTTGTGCTGGTCGCGATGGGGCACCCTTTTGGTCCCTCGACCAACTTGTACACGCAGGCCAACGAGCCCGGCGTTTCGGTGCCCGGAGGAGGTCCGCCAGTAGTATTCGGGGTTTCTGGAACAGCAAAAAAGTAGTTGGTGTGGATGCGGCCGGGATGCGAAACGCTGGATTGCGGAACGACAATGTTGAATCCGTTGATTTTTGTTTGGTCGGCTGCGCGAACCGAACCAGGGAAGAGATACGCGCCAAGAGTTAACGCAACGACGACGACGAGAGAAACCGCGAGAGAACGTTTCATGTTGACTCTTTCTTAGAAGCGGGGCTTGTGTTTTGAATTTCAGACCGAGCGGAATTGTACACCAGCCTAGACGGCCAGCAGAAGGCCAATTGCGCGATCCTCAACGGAATATCTGCCGTAACTGTGCAAACTTTTTCTCCGCCATATTCTTCCTCCTCGCCCACAGGATTCGCCAAATGGTTTAGAATCCGGTATTCCATTTTGTAACCCGCGAGTGTGCGTCCAAAAGGAGAACGCAGTATGGACATGCCAAAGACCGGAGAGTTTGCACACATAGGTAAGTCGGTAGTGATCAAGGGCGAGCTTTCCGGCAGTGAGGACTTATACGTCGACGGCAAGGTCGAGGGCTCGATTCAACTCCAGGGGCACAACCTCGTGATCGGTCCGAACGGCCATGTACACGCCGATGTGAATGCCAAGGGCGTAGTGATTCAGGGCAAGCTGGAAGGCAACATCCGGGCTAGCGACCGGACCGAGTTGCAGAAGGCCGCAGTCGTCCTTGGCGATGTTGTTACGCAGCGCATTGCAATCGAGGATGGCGCTTATCTGAAGGGAAAAGTCGAGATCCAGAGGGAAACCACCAAGTCGAATTCAACCCCGGCAACCAAGTCTGAGCCCCAGGTCGAGGCTAGGAGCGCGGCTGCAGGAAGTACTCCAGTAACCAAACAATAGAATTTTTCACCGGTTCAACTGCGCAGGCCACGATATATTTATATTGAGGAAGTCTATTGAACCGGACGCCGGAAATTTACCATGGCATCCGTTACGCACAGTTTCATGAAACTCTTTCGCGGTTCCGCCACCGTCCCCGGCCAGGGGACCAGAGCTGTGTCTATGTCGCAGCGGCTCACACGCCGCTCCAGCGGACTGGGCGCAGTTGCGCGCACGTTGCAGTCCGAAGAACCAATTTGCGTTCTGGATGTGGGGTCGACTTCTGCTGCAAATATCCGTTATCTCACGCAACGCGGACACAAGATATATAGCGAGGACTTGCTTGAGGCCTCGACCGATCCGTCTCTGATCACCAAGGACGAACAGGGGCAAATGATCCTGGATAGCCGGCGCTTTCTAGCCGACAACCTGGTTTATCCGGCGGCTCAATTCGATATTGTGCTGTGCTGGAACCTGGCCGATTATATGCATGAAAGCCTGGTGAAACCCGTGGTTGCTCGCCTGTGGTCGACGATTAAACCGGGCGGCATGCTGCTGGCGTTTTTTCATACCCACGAAGCCGGGCCGGACGCGCCCTGCTATCGCTACCACATCGTCGACAATGACATTCTGGAGATGCAGCACGTTCAAGCGCGAAGAGATTTGCGCAGGGGTCCGACCGGCGTGCTTCATAGTTCGATCGAGAAAAGTTTCCGGCTGCAGCGAGTCTTCAACAACCGGCACATCGAAAACCTGTTCCGCGATTTCGGCTCGATCAAGTTTTTTCTGACTCGCGACAACATTCGCGAAGTGCTGGTCGTTCGCTAGAGTTTATCGAGGATGGGCGTGCTCGCCCATCGAGTCGAAGCAGCAACCTACCTGGTTTTACTCACCAAATATTGTCTGATCGCTGGAGACTTTTCCAGTAGGGACAGAATCGTCGTTCGGATGATCCGTGGCAAACTCAGCATCTGTCGGAGTTTGGAGGACATGCGGAACACCGAGGCGAGGCGCTGTTCATAGGAGGATCGATAGTTACGGACAGCTTCGGCTAACGAAAGGTCTCCGGCAAAGAACGGAATAAGGCGTTCGCCCGCCAAACGTCCGCTGCGCAGAGCTAGAGAAATGCCGTCTCCGACGAAGGGATCGACGAAAGCGGCAGCATCGCCGACCATTAGAATTCCGTTCCGCTCCGGCTCCGGCGGACGAAAGACCAGCGGCGATGTACTTACCGAATCGCCAAGCGACCTCCATCGGCAACTACGTTCCTGCAAAGCGGGATGGCAATCGAATACTTCTGCCAGAGTGCTGGCCCTGTCGGCACGCACCATGGCGCAGGCATTTACGGATTGTTCAAGTCCGCCCGTGCCGTTCACCGGTTGTACGCCGCAGTAGCCGCCGTCAAAGAAGTAGAGATCCACGGAAGGCGACTTGGAAGATTCGGCGAAATGTCCTTTGAGGCCAAGCCACTTCACGCCCGCGTCTCGCCCGTTGACCGGCGTGCGGCTCAGATTCGACCAGCGGCCTGCAGCGTTGATCAAGGCACGGCTTTGAAATTCTCCGACCGAAGTTGCAACCAGGAATGGACCGTCCCCCGAAATACTTTGGACGACAATTTGCTGCCGGCTCTCGGCCCCACATTGTTCTGCCGAACTCCATAGAGCGCCGTCGAGGCTCAGCCGCGAAATGCTGGCTGCAGGTGGATGGACCGGCGTCTCAATTGTACGGCCGTCGAGAAAAACACGAGCATTAGAAATGCGAACCGCATCGGCGAGCAGTCGCTTGTCTTGAGGAGCGAGCAGATCGGCGAGAAGGGCAAGCGATTCGGCGGAAACGAATTCCCCGCAAACTTTTTGCCGGGGAAATCTCCCGCGTTCGAGCAGCAACACGTGTGCGCCACTGCGAGCGCAGGTGATGGCCGCGGAAGTTCCCGCCGGTCCTCCGCCAATCACGATCAAGTCGTGCATGGTTTTCATCTTTTCCATGCGATCACGCCCATGCGGAAGAAGGGATGGCGCTCGATCTCTACTCTCGACGCAGTGGTTCGCTGCAGCATTTGCTGCATTTCCGGAATGGTGTATGCGCGTCGTACCGAAGCCGGCGCATCGTGGTGTGTGAAGTGACTTCGATAAAGCGGCAGACTCGCATAAGCCAAGGCGAGGTGAACTGGGTCGCGAATGAGATCGTTAACCATCACTGCGATGCGGCAAACACGAAGGCCTTCGTTCACAAACTGCAGGACCTCGTTCGGCTCCAGATGATGAACGAAGAGGCAACAATTCACTAAATCGAAACTTCCGTCCGCGAAAGGAAGCGCGAGCGCATCTCCGGTGACCGCCGACCTTCCGTTCCCGGCGCCGTTGCTCAGGTGAGAACAAGCGCGATCGAGCAACGTGACATCAAGCTTGATTCCCGACTCTCGCAGTCGTGCGCTGGCCTCCAAGGGCACATATCCCGCGCCGGCCGCGACTTCTAACATTGACAACGAACTAGCGCCAGTCTTCTGCGCGACCGCTGCAATCATCGATTGCGTCGCGCTGATGCCACCGAACCACTGATTGATATGGCGCAAGTCCGACAGAGCAGTGGCGATCTCGGCAGGAGTGCCGAAGTCAGTGTCGAGCAATTCGGGGATAACGACGCGCTGCATATAAGCTGAAGATACCGACCAACTACACTTCCGCCAATTCTTCTTCGAGCAATTGCTTGTTATAGAGGTCGGTATAGTAGCCGTCCTTGGCCACGAGTTCGTCATGCGTGCCCAGTTCCACGATTCGTCCGGCGTGGAGGACGGCGATGCGGTCGGCGTTGCGTACGGTCGAAACCCGGTGGGAAATGAAAATCGTCGTACGGCCCCGCATGATTTCGCGCAGGTGATTGAGAATTTTGTCTTCCGTGTGAGTGTCTACGCTGGAGAGTGCATCGTCGAGAACTAAAATCCGGGGATTGCGAATGATGGCCCGCGCAATCGCGGTGCGCTGCTTCTGCCCGCCGGAAAGCGTAATGCCGCGCTCACCCACGAGGGTTCGGTACTGTTCGGGAAAACTCTCGATTTCCTCGCCAATGCTGGCCGCCAGAGCCGCCGAACGGACGTCTTCGTCGCTAGCATCTTCTTTGCCAAACGCGATGTTCTCACGCACCGTTTCGCTGAACAGAAAAGTTTCCTGCGGCACGAAGCCGAGATTGCGGCGCAGCTCTGCGATTGGATAATCGCGAATGGGAATGCCGTCAATGAGCACGGTCCCCGGCTCGGCATCGTAAATGCGAGGGATCAAGCTGACCAGCGTGGTTTTGCCGGAACCCGTCGGCCCCACAATAGCCAGGCTGCTTCCTGCTGGGATGCGGAGATTGATGTCGTGCAAAACCGGCGTCGCATTATAGGAGAAGTTCAAATGCCGGAACTCGATCTCACCCCGAATCAATGTAGGCGCGAGCTCGGTCGTGCTGCCCTTGGTTCTGATTGCTTCGCTGTCCTCGATTTCCGCTTTCTCCACCAGAATCTCGTTGATACGCCCCATGGACGCGGTCCCGCGCTGGAAAATATTGATGACCCAACCCAAGGCAATGATCGGCCATGTAAGCTGCACCATGTAAGTGTTGAAAGCGACAAAGCCGCCGACGGTAATATGCCCAGAGATCACTTCGCGTCCGCCCAGCCACAGCACCAGTACAATGGCAAGCCCTAGCATGGTTTCAAGGGAGGGCCACAGCATGCCCATCAGACGAACCAGCTTCAGGCTGCGCTTGATGTATTCCTGGTTCGACGCCTCGAATGCCGCGATTTCGGCTTCCTCTTGCACATAGGCTCGAATGACCCGCGCCCCGGAGAAATTCTCCTGGGCTCGAGCCGAAATCTCAGAGAACATCGCCTGGATTCGCTCAAAGCGTTCGTGAATCTTGCGGCCAAAGTGCTGAATTGTGATGCTGACAATCGGTAGAGGTAGGAAGGCGTATAAGGTCAGCTTGGGGCTGATCGAAAGCATGAACGCGAGCGCTCCGGCGGTAAACACAATCGTGTTCGCCGAATACATTATGGCTGGCCCCAGCAGCATGCGCACAGCATTCAAATCATTAGTGGCGCGAGCCATAATGTCGCCGGTTCGCGTCCGCTGATAGTAAGAGTACGAAAGGCCCTCAAGGTGTCGGAAGAGATCATTGCGCAGATCGAACTCGATTTCACGAGAAACGCCGATGACGATCCAGCGGGTTAGAAATTGGAAGATCGCCTTGAACCCCGCGACCCCCAATAAAAGCAACGCGTATGTGACCAGCTTATGTCGAGTGATGCCGAGATGAAGGTCATCGATAGCTCGTCGGATGACGAGCGGAAAAAGAATCCAGATGCCATTGGTCAGGAAAACGCAAATCGTCCCCACCACATAGCTGCGGCGGTACTTCTTAAAGTAGGGAATCAGGGGACGCAGACTTTTTGGCAGCATCGGCTCGTTAGATGCGATTCTACCAGCACGAGCTTCAGTTTCGCCGCAGCAGTCCCATTCGAAGCAAGATGCTCGGCGCCAACCGATCGGCGAATGCGACTACGCCCGCTGTCAGCAGCAACACCACCCAACTCCCCAGAAAGAACCAGGTGGAATCAATCAAGTAGGAGTAAACCCGGTCAATGTCCATTCAAAACCTCTCGCGAATCGAGATGCTTTTCAGCACATCACCTCAGCAAACTCTTCGATCTTTCAGTTGTAATTTCCCTGTCGAGAATTTGTATTCGTCCACCAGGGTGCGAATCGCATTGAGTCGGCCGAGCGACGTCAAATGCCCATCCGTGAGAACTTGATCGATCTGCGACATCCAGCATTCGACGGCTCTCTCTACACCGATTGCTATTTCGGCCGCGATCAGATCGATTACATCGGTTGAAGTTGCTATAGCAGCCAAAGAACTATCCACCTTTCCGAATCATTAGGACAATCCATCCCACCCGCGGGGAGGGAACCCCCTCGGTCCCTCCCCATTTCCCGATCAGATGAGATTACTGATTGGGCGCTTGTTCCGAGTGGGCTCCTTGCTCCTGCATATGTTGCTCGAACCGCTGCTCCCGCTTGGTAATGAACTGAGCCAGCTTAGTCTTCTGTTCCGCGGTAAGAACCTGGTACGCCTCCGAGGCTACACGGGCGTGCTGTACTTCGAGCTGCGCGTGAATTTGAGCCCCCTGGTTTGCAATTGCCGTGGCCTTGGCCTCATCGAACGTGCCGCTCTGGATGAGCTGCATCATTTGCTCATGGCTCTGCATTTCCTGCTGGAACAATGGCTTCAGCGCTGGCTTTTCTTTCGCGATGATTTGCTTGATCTGCGCCTGCTGTGCGTCGCTCAGATCCAGATAGTCAGCGAAGAATCCCAGCATGGGCCCGCCAAAAAAATCACCGCCGCCGCGCGGCCCGCCGGGGCGCTGTGCCACCGCAACCCCCGCCATCAGAACGATCGCCAAGGCTGCCAGCGACATTTTGCTTGAAACGAATTTCATAACCTCTCCTGTGAGCATTCCCCGTCGATCGGAAAACCTCAAATTGCTTACGATCATACAAACACTTTTCCGCTTCGCAAGTGGTAAAGAGTCGGTCAACCGGAGTAAAGTTTTGTAAAGGGCAATAACTTCTGGATTGACAATTCTTTACCCCCTTTGAGGACGCGGCTAACTAAAATGAGAAAAGTGGATCGCATTCTAGTAATCGACGACGACGTGGAGCTGTGCAGCCTTGTAGGTGAGTATCTCGAGCCCGAGGGATTCCAGATCGAAGCGGTTCACGATGGCAACCGCGGCCTGGAGCGTGCTCTGACCGGAGATCACCTGCTGGTGGTGTTGGATGTGATGTTGCCCCGCATGAATGGTTTTGATGTTCTGCGGCGCATTCGGCACACCTCGCGCATCCCCGTCCTGCTACTCACAGCCCGAGGCGAGGATGTCGATAGAATTGTCGGCCTGGAGATCGGGGCTGACGATTATCTTCCCAAACCCTTCAATCCTCGCGAACTGGTGGCACGTATTCGAGCGATTCTCCGCCGCACCCAAGCGGGAGAAAAGGGAGGAGAACGAGCAGGCGACGATCAAATTCCTGAAGTCGTGCGGGTGGGTGACATTGAACTCGACCCCGCCACTCGCATCGTTCGCCAGAATGGCAAGCCCGTGGAACTAACCTCGGTGGAATTCAATCTGTTGCATGTCTTGTTGCGGGAAGCGGGACGTGTGGTCACACGAGAGCATCTGGTGGACGCAGTGCTCGGACGCAAGTTTTCTCCTTTCGATCGCAGCATCGATATGCACGTCAGCAAGGTTCGAAAAAAGCTGGGTGATTCTGACAACGGCAGCGATCACATCAAGACGGTACGGGGCGTGGGATATATCTTCGCGCATCCCCGAGACCATGCCAGCGGCGAATTAACAACGGCGCGAGGCGAAGAAACATGAGAAGCCTCTTCGTCAGAATCTTCCTCTCGTACTGGATCGCACAAGCGCTTTTCCTGGTGTTGGCCATCCTGACCACGCTCGCCATCGGTCACTCGGGTGAGGTTTCCAACATACAAGCACAGCAGGCGAGATTCCTGAACGAGGCGGTGCAGGCCTATCAAGGCGGCGGAGAAGACGGCGCTCGTAAGTATCTGAGAAGTGTTCGTGACTCTCAGCATGTCAGGCTCTATCTTTTCGATGAGCGCGGACGGGAGTTATTGGGCCGACAACCACCCGAATGGATTGAACGCGTGGAGCGCGGGCAGACTCATACCGCCGACACGCTCCTGGGGCGGCTCAGGCCCATGCAGTTCTTACGTGAGTCGACGACTGCCCCCGACGGGCATCGCTATACTCTCGTCACCGAACTGCCTCCGGAGTCGCACACTTTATTTGGCCCGCACGGTGTACCTGGATTGGGCATCCTCATTGCGATTCTTTCATCGGGCCTGGTGTGTTCCATTCTGGCGCGATACCTGACATCGCCCATTGTCCGTCTACGCACGGCAACCCAAAAACTGGCTTCAGGTGATCTTACTGCGCGGGCCGGCGAGCCCTGGTCACGACGTCATGACGAGATGGCCGAATTAATGCGGGATTTCGATCGCATGGCCGAGCGCCTGGAAAACCTGGTCAACGCCCAGAGCCGCTTGCTGACTGACATTTCCCACGAGCTTCGATCGCCCTTGGCACGTTTGAATGTCGCGCTGGAGTTGGCTCGCCAGCGCAGTGGAAGCGACGCTCGCAGCGCTCTTGATCGCATCGATCGCGAAACTAACCGCCTCAACGAAATGATCCAAAGACTGTTGACCATCGCCCGCCTCGAAGCTGGCAATAATTCGATCGAAAAAAGCCCAGTCGGCGTCGAACAGATCATTTATGAAATTGCCCGGGACGCTGCTTTTGAGGCGCAAAGCCGACACTGCCAAGTCCAGGCTACGATCGTGGATGACTGTGTGGTCATGGGAAGTGCGAGCTTGTTGCACAGCGCCATCGAGAATGTTGTCCGCAATGCCATCCGCTATACCGAGGAGGGCACCAGCGTCGAGGTGCGCTTGGAGCAGGATGCCGGATTACCGAATTCGGGAGCGGGCTTAAACCACGAGAGTGCGGTCAAAGCTGAAGCCGTCGTGCGAGTGACCGACTCGGGCCCGGGTGTGCCCGAAGACGCGTTGGACAAACTGTTCCGCCCGTTTTACCGCATCGACGATGCCCGCGGACGCCAGACCGGCGGCGTCGGCCTGGGCTTGGCCATAACGGATCGGGCGGTTCGTCTCCATGGCGGCACGATCCGAGTATCGAATCGGCCGCAAGGCGGCTTGATGGTTGAAATTCGGCTGCCGCTCTCCTCCGCCGAAAAGGAAAATGGCGTCGATCCCCGCAACGTCGTCATTCTGTCGTAAAAGCCCGTTCAATTTCATTGTCATTTCGAGCGCAGCAAGGTCATGCGCAAAATGCGGATGAGCCCGCGGACTCAGAAACCTGCTTCCATCTGGGGATGAAAGCGGCGTCGCGGCGGAGGAAATCAACTCTAGGAGCGCAGTACCGTCTTGATCAGTGTTTCCAAGCCGTTCCACGTAATCTGAACTCCGATGCAGAGAAGCACAAACGCAATAATGCGAAGGATCCCGTGCGCCGTGTGAGGCGAAATTCGCTGGGTGATTCTTGGCGCATACCGGTAGCAGAGATAAACGGTCAGGCTCAACGCCACCAACGCCACCAGGATTCCCAGATGAGCGACAACATTGGCGAGCACACTCGACTTCACCGAAGCGTGTGCGGTCAAAGTCAGCATGACCACGATGCAGCCCGGCCCGACGGTGACCGGAAACGTCAGCGGGTAGAAAACCTGCTGCTCTATCGATGAGAAGTTCAGTGCGCCCATCGCTGTGCGATCGGGACTGCTTTCGCTCCGTTGTTGGTTGAGCAGCGTCCATCCCATGCTGGCGAGCACCAGGCCACCGGCAACCTGCACTACGGGAAGGGAAATCCCGAAAAATTCCAGCAGTCCAGTTCCCACCACTTCTACCACCAGCATGAAAATGGTCGTGCTGATGGCAATTCTCTTCGCCAGATCGCAGTAGACGGAGGCGGGCGCATCTCCTACAAAACCGACGAATACCAGCGCCGATCCCAGTGGGTTGATTACCGGCAGGAGCGCGCTGAAACCAATCGCAAAGAACTTGAACAGCAGCAAAACCATCGCCATGGCAGAACAGCATAGCATCTACACTCGCCGCGCTGGTTCATCGCGTCGGGAAGTTGCGGTGGGGAAGCAACTTTCCCTCATGCCGGCGGTTCCAATCAGGGTGAGAAGTTTGCGCTTCCGGTATACTCCTTGATACACGAATGAGATAATCCTTGATCTCCGAAGGTATTCGGCGAAGCTTTTCTGTCCGGGCCCGTGAGATCTTGAACCAATTGGGAGAAAGAATGGGGATGAAGTTCCGTTTCCTGCAGCATGTGCTACTGCCGGTTTTGCTTGTTTGCCTGATGGCTTGTGGCGGAAATAATTCCGCAGTGAACAGCGGAGGCGCAGGCCTTCTCTTCGTGACCGCGCAATCCAACACCACAATTTCTGCTTTCGTGCTGAATCTCACGAACGGCCAGATTAGTGCGAATGGAAACAGCGTGGGAACCGGCGCTGTCCCTTCGGCTATTGCCATTGCACCGACGATTGACGCCGTGTTCGTGGCTAACAGCGGCGCCAATAGCATTTCGGCATACACCATCAGTTCGTTCGGTGGGCTCACAGCTGCCAGCGGAACTACGCCTACCGGAACCACACCCACGGGCCTTGCCATCGATCCCGCCGGCAAGTTTTTATTCGTTGCCAATCAGGGATCAAGCAGCGTCTCGGTGTTTTCGATTAGTGGCACTACTCTCGCCGCCGTGCCCGGTTCTCCGTTCACAACCATTCCCGTTGGCTTATCGTACCCGAACGGCACACTGCCGACGGCGGTTGCAGTCAGCAATTCGGGGAATTTCCTATATGTCGCGAATCAACTGGCGAATTTCGTGTCGGCGTTCGCCATTAGTTCCACCGGCGCACTGACTCCGCTCGGAGTGCCGTTTTATAGCGAGGCACTCGGAACTTCGCCGTCCGGGCTTGGCATTCAGCCCAACGGTGGTTTTCTCTACGTCATGAACGCGGGGGCCAACTCCAATAACATCTCCGTATTTGCGATTTGCGACAACGTGGTCACCAGTTGCACCAACCCCAATACTCCAGATGGCACGCTGACCGAGATCGCAGGCTCCCCGTTCCCGGCTGGCCTTGGTCCAGTGGCGATCACGTTCGACCCGAATTTTATCTTTGCCTATGTGGTCGATAAGGGGTCGAACACGGTTTCTCAATATTCATACGGCACGGGAAGCGGTGTTCTGACGCCGCTGTCTCCCGCCACTATTTCCACTGGCTTAACTCCCGTGTCTATCGCGCTTCGCGTCGGAGCCACAGGTACGAACATCGGGAACACGATCACGAATCCTACGGATTGGGTCTACGTGGCGAATAGTGGCGCTGGCACGATCTCGATTTATACCCTCACCACCACTACGGGACTACTGAACATCTCCGGCATGCCCTTCACCACCTTCGGGCAGACCTCTGCTTTGGCCGCGAGGTGATGTCGATTTGAGGATTCACGATTCCAAAAGCCGTGATGAATCCTACGTCGGCACTTTCAGAACCAGATATCCGCCCACCAATGCGAAGATCAGATCGGGCGACCAGGCCGCCAGCACGGGCGGCAACTGGCTGATGTTTCCCATCGCTTCGAACAGTCCCGCCACCGTCCAATAAACGACAGCGATTCCCACAGCCACGGCAATCCCAGTAATGGCGCCGCGCCGTCCCGCGGAAAGCGAAAAGGGAATCGCGAGCACGGCCATCACCAGGGTTATGATCGGAAAGGCCAATTTCTTTTGCAGCTGCACTCTTAGGCGGACGACGTCAAAGCCGCTCTGCTGCAAGTCGCGGATGTAACGGCGTAGTTCCTCGTAGTTCATCTCCGAAGACTGCTTCACTTCCTTCTTGAAGTAAGTGGGAGGTTCGCTGACGAAAGGGAACGTCGCCACTTCGAAGGTGTGATAATTGTCGATTGCTGGACCACGCAGGTCGCGCTCCCACCCCTGAGTGCAAACCCAGCGTTGCAGAGTTTCTTCCCAGTGCGCCCGTTCAGCGTAAATTCGTTTCGTCAACTGGAAGGTCGCAGGATCGAATTGGAAAACCGCCAGCCTGCCGAACTGATCGCGATCAGAATCGAACAACTCGTAGTAGTAAATGTCGGAGTGCTGTCCGAAAATCCACTTCCGGTCGGGATTCAAATAGGTCTGAGCCGGCTTGCCTTTGATCTGGTTGCGGAGCGCGTCCTGGCGTTTGTTGGCGTGCGGCAAATAAAACTGGTCGGCGAAGAACAGACCCGCGCTCAAAATGGCCGACGCTACCAAGAGCGGCGTGACGATGCGATAAATGCTCATCCCCGCCGTCTTGATCGCTGTGACTTCGTTGGAGCGCTGCATTACACCCAAAGTAATCAGAACCGCCAGCAGGATGCTCAAGGGCGTGATGTTATAAACGAAATACGGCGACACGTTCAGCAAATACGCGCCCACAACCAGCGGCGAAATCTGGTTGCGGAGAATGTCTCCCAGCAACTCGAAGAGAGTAAACACCAGCAGCAGCATCAGGAACGCAGCCACGACCATGGCCAGATTCATGCCAAAGTCGCGCAGCACGTAATCGTCCAGGATCATGGGGAAGCGGGCGCTGAACACGCGGCGCCGACCGGCGGCTCGTTCGAAGACGTTTTCTACACGATGGTTGCGGAATGGCATTCCGGCCGCATCGCGCATTCCTGATCCGAAGGGATGCCAGAGTTTGCGCAGGGAAGCGATTTCAAACGGGCGGTGCTCCGCGCGCCAAAGCAGAAAAGCGCCGCCAAGAAAGAACACAATATTTGCCAGCCAAACCCCAAACCCGGCTGACAGTCTGCCTTGCCGGGCCAGCGAAACTCCCACCAGCGACGCCGAGTAATACGCGAAGACCAGCAGGATGGCGAGCACGAACCCGGTCGACTTGCCGCCTTTTTTCGACGACAGGCCAAGGGGAATTCCGACCAGCGCCAATACCAGGCACGATGTGGGCAGCGCGAAGCGGCGGTTGAATTCGATTAAATACCAGCGGGCGAGGGCTGGGTCTTTCTGATTGTGGGCCTGTCGCCAGAGATCCCATGTGCCCATTTGCGAAACGGGAACGAGGTCCTGCTCTTTCGCGCTGTCGGCCTGAGGGACCGGAATCGGAATGTCCGTCTGCTCGAAAGTAGAAATCTGATAGTGATCGGAGATCTTCGGATCGATCTCGTGAGTCGAGCCGTCGGTGAGGTGCAGGTGCAGAGTCTCCGGTCCCTCGCTCACCAGAATGCCTTGCTGTGCAAGAGTGATTCGCGGGGAAGATGGGACGCTCGTGTCCGCAATAAAAACGCCTTTCCAGATCGCCGCGCCCTGTGCAGCCTTGACATTCTGAACGTAGAGGACGAGCCCCGGAAAACCTTCGTAGAACACGCGCGGCTGCACTTCGAAGGACGCCTGCGAAGACTTCAGCCGATCCTGCAAATGGGCCATGGCGGCCTGGGAGGCGGGGGCCAGATAAATTCCGTTGGCCAGAGCGAGAAGCCACGCGGCTACGGCAAAAATGGAAACGATGCGAAGAAAACTCCACACGCCGATGCCGCAGGCTCGCATCGCGGTGATCTCGCTGTCGGCTGCAAGCCGGCTCAAGCCGATCAGGATCCCGACCAGCACGCCGGCGGGAATGCTGATAGTCAGAGTGACGGGAACGATAAAGAAGAAAACTTCCGCAACGCTGGGCAGCGGAGCGCTGTTTCGCACCACCAGTTCGAGGATTTGCCCGAGGTCGCGGGTGAAGAGGACGAAGGTGAACACCGCCACGCCGATCAGAGCATGAGCCGTGACTTCGCGGAGGATGTAGCGGGTCAGGATCCGCATGGCCGGGGGCTAAAGCGAGTCTAGCATGTTGCGGTAAGCGTTCTCTGCGCTTCCAAAGATGTCAACGGCTTTCCCGCTTTGGGACGGGGTTTACTGATTGGTACCGGTACCCCCCTCCCCCTGATCGTGCGCAAAATCTAGAAAACAAACGATCTTGGCTTACGACTATGTGCTAGATCTTTGAGTTAACAGGAGTTACACGCAAAATCTAGAGAACATTGGGGTTAGGGGCCTCGGCAACGACCCAACGACGCCCCAATATGGAACTGAGCGGGCATCTCGGAGCGGGGGACTACAGGCGTCTCGCCCAAATCAGATTGTCAAAGATCTATGATTATCTTTGAGATAATCTATGCTTCTATACATTACCTTAAGTGGTTGGCGTAAATCAAGCAGAAAGCGGAGGACGAAGCTGTCGCCGTTTCAAATCGGGAATCTCGCGCCCACCCTCTCTGCAAAGTACGCGGAGAAGGATGGGCCACCCGTTGTGCAGCCGTCACTTCCTTTCTTGTTCCTCGTTACGTAATCGTCAGGGTTGGAGCTCAAAAACCATGCCGGCCTTCTGTGTGTATCCAATGGTGGTGCCGTAAAGAATGCCCGTATCGCTGCGAAGCAGACCAGCGTCGGCAACCTGGTTGAGGCGGGTTGAAAAGCTGAAAAGCACGCTCTCGGTCCAGACCCCGCCGCTCTTCGTTAGCTCAAAAACTGTGCCGCCGACCGGCCATTGACCGCCGTACTGCGTGGTGCCATAAAATGTGCCCTTCTTTCCCATGGTCAAGCCCGCCCAGGGATAGCATCCGTCGAGGTGCTTCTTGCTCTTGCAATTGAAGGAATGAAGCACGGTCTCCGTCCAGGGTCCGTGCTGACTGATTGGCGGGGTCAGTTGGAAGACGGTGCCGCTATCCGCCCCGCCGCCGCCGAGCACTGTCGTGCCATACAAGTCGCCGCCGTAGAGGATCAGGCGGCTCAGAGGACCGTAGCCGTCATCACCGCCGCCAAAGGTGTAAAGCGTCTCCTCGACCCAGGGATCGCCCTTTGCGTTCGGTGGCCAAAGCCGGAAAACCGCCCCAGCGCCAAACTGGCCGTCGTTAGCAAGAGTGCCGTAGAGCGCACCCTTTTTGTCAAAGATCACGGCGGCGCGCGGACTGGTACCTTCGCTGACCACGAAGCTGTGGAGGATGCTCTCGGTCCAAGTCCCGCCCTGCGCGGCTGGAGGGGTCAACTCGAAAACGATACCGTTTCCCGGCGCACCGCCGCCGGTGGTGGTGCCATAGAGATTCCCGGCTTGATCGAAGTTGAGATCGCTCTGCGGTCCCGCACCGTCTGCGCCGCCGGCAAAGCTGTAGAGGACGGTTTCGGTCCAAGTGCCGCCCTTCCCGCTTGTGGGCATGAGTTCGTAGACAGTACCGCCATTGAATGTGCCGCCTTGGAAGGTCGTGCCGTAGAAGTTGCCGGCAGAGTCGGAAATTAGGCCGCCATAGGGTTGGGAACCGTCGTTCGCACCCGTGAAGTTATAGAGGATGCTTTCGGTCCAAGGCGCGGGCGCCGTCAGTTCGAAAACGGTACCCGCTCCAGACGTGCCACCGAGCGCGGTCGTGCCATAGAGATTGCCTGCCGCATCGGAGATTAACCGACCATAAGGAGCAAGGCCGTCGCTGTCGCCGCGAAACATGTGCAGCACCGTCTCCTTCGGTGCGGAGGCCACGACCGTTCCCGCCAATATCAGCAGGGCAATCACAATCGCACGTAGGGTCACGCAGGACGAAAACTTCTTGTCTTTCATCGGGATCACCTCGTAGATGTTCGGATTTGATTTCGAACAGGGCCCGTAGTCAAGGGGAGGAAACGCCAGCGGATTCTATACCCATTTGACTCATTACTCAATGCCTGGGGCGAAAACGCGTAGCGGGCTACGGTTTCGCAGCGGCCCCGGAACCCTTTACTTTAATGGGCGCCGATTTCGAGCCCAAATATCGAGAATCGCCGCTGTATTTCGCTACGATTTCCTCTATGTCCTTTGACGTCCCGGGTACGACGACGTCGGTCAATTTTGCTTTCGCCGCAGTCACATTGAGCAGGACGCTAATCGAGGCATGCAGGTCGCAGCTGATCAAGTCGGGAGCACCATCTCCGTTCAGATCAGCGACGGTCACTGCATAGCCTTGCGACTGTGTGGTGTCGTATTCACGCACGGCTTCGAAGGTGCCGTCGCCTTTGCCCAAGAGCACGCCCACTTGGGACGGATGATAATAGGATGCGACGATATCGGGAATGCCATCACCGTTCAGATCAGCAATGGCGAGGCCGGAATCGGGCCCACCGAGGCTATATGTCACTTGCGGTTTGAATGTGCCGTCCCCGTTGCCGAGGAGAACGCCAACGCTCTGGTCACCATAATTGGCGACAACGATATCTTGGTTGCCATCGAGATTCAGGTCGCCAGTGGCCACGAATTCCACTTGATTTCCGACATCGTACAACTTTTGGGCTTGAAAGGTTCCATCGCCGTTGCCCAGCAGGACGCTGATTGTGTTGACATTGTCGTTCACGGCGACCAAGTCGAGATAGCCATCTCGGTTGAAATCGGCCGTGGCCATGGAGTAAGGCCCGCTCCCGACGTCATAGGGGACCGGCGATTGAAATGTTCCGTCGCCTTTGCCGAGCGAGATTGAAGTTGTATTCGCGAAGTAGTCGATGGTGGCAAAATCCAGAATGCCATCGCGATTAAAGTCTCCAAGTACGATCGCAACCGGCAAGCCACCTATGGTGTCGGTCAGCGGGTTCTGAAAAGTACCATCTCCATTTCCGAGAAAGACTGCAATGGTGCCATCCTGACTCATCGAGATCAGATCCAGAATGCCGTCGTTGTTGAAATCTCCGGTAACGATTCCGCTGGTGAAATAGCCGGTCGGATAAGTGACCGGCGACTGGAACTCGCCATTTGCCTTGCCTAGGAACACAGCCACCGTGCTCGGACCGAACGCCGCGTTCGCCGTTGCGACATCGGGAAAACCGTCGCCGTTGAAGTCGGCAACCACAGACTGTGCAGGCATACCCGATGCACTGGTTACGAGGGCCTTGCCAAAACCGTGCGACAGGGTTTTTGGATTGAGCGGTGCAGTACCCAGGTCCGTGTTGGTTGTAATGTCAGCGAAGTCGACCGTACTTTGTGGCACCGCTAGTCCGAAAGCGCGCACGCTCGCGGTGAAATCGTAGTTCTTGGGGTGCTGGACGTTGGCCTTCGCAGTGAGCAAGGTGGCGCTGCCTGTTTTTCCCGTTACCTTGAGCGCCACGGGTTTGGAGCGTACGACCTTGGGCGAGCCCGCGATTCCTCCGTAGACCGCTGTTATGGCGTGGGAACCAGGGGCAACGATCAAGGTCGTCGTCGCGGTGCCTGTTTTGTATCCTTTCGCCGGCTTCTTACCCACCACTTGCGCACTTCCCAAGGGCACCTTGCCATCAAAAAACGTGACGGTGCCTCCGGTCGCTGCTTTGTTGTTGGTCGTAACCGTTGCAGTCATCGTGATCTTTCCCTTTACCTTGGCTGGATTGGGGGAGACAGAAAGGGCGATGGTGTTAACCGAGGCACGACCCGACAAAATAGGAGACTCCTGGGCCGTAAGCGCAGCGCAAAACAAAGAAAGACCGGCAACCAGGACTGCGGGCAGCTTCAACCGATAGAAAGATTCCGTGAGCTTCATCTAAGACCTCGGAAGGGGAATGGGAACTGCTTAAACGACTACAGGCAGCGCGCGAACCCTCGGAACAGCCCGTTGGACAAGTCTCGAGGCCAGGTCGAAGTGTAAACGGCGGCCCGGACTGTGTCCACTTCGTTCAGACCGAAGCGTTGTGCAATCGTGGTCATTAACGTGCTCTCTAATCCCGCAAATAGCGTCGTCCTAAACCCCTCTTAGGTGACGCGAGAAGGGCAGTCCTCCCGATGAAAGCTCTTACCGTGATGTGCGTGGACGATGACGCGGGAATCCGCGAACTGTACGGAGCGTTGCTTGGCCAAAACGGCTACGAAGTCATCGCCGCCAGCAACGGCCGCCACGCACTTCACGTGTTTGAGTCCAAAGAAAAGGAGATCGACGCTGTCATTCTGGACTACGAAATGCCTGGAATGAACGGTTTGGAGCTGGCCACGTGGCTCAAGCAGCGACATCCGACGCTGCCCGTGATTATGGTCTCGGGATCGCATCCTGACCTGGAGCAGATGGCTCCGTTCGTCGATGCCACGATTGGGAAAGGCGTTCCATTACGGCACATTCTGGATCGGCTTCAACTGCTGCTGACCGCTTGAACTTGTCACTTTCAGTGACACCGTCTAATAAAATAGGCACACGACGCTTGCCGAGCCGTCGGCGAACTGCCGACTATTCGGCCTTCAGGAACAGAGCCCCTAGCGGCGGCAAGGTCAGATTCAGAGAGAACGGTCGTCCGTGCACCGGCTCTTCCTCAGCCAGTACGCCTCCCAAATTCCCCATGCCACTGCCTCCGTACTCTTGTGCGTCGCTGTTCAAAATCTCGCGCCAGAACCCTCCCGCCGGAACTCCCAAGCGATAGTTAAGCCGGGGAATCGGCGTAAAGTTGCAGACCACTACAATGTTTTGGCTTGGCGACCGACTCTTCCGCAATAACGAGATCGTGCTTGCGGCGTTGTCGTTGCAGTCGATCCATTCGAACCCATTCGGATCTGTGTCGAAGTCGTGCAGAGCAGGCTCCTGGGCATAAAGCCGGTTTAACTGCTCGACCCAACCCTGCAGACCGCGGTGAACCGGATACTGCAATACGTCCCATTCCAGGCTGCTGTCATGGGCCCATTCGCGCACCTGTCCGAACTCGTCGCCCATAAATAGAAGTTTCTTGCCCGGCTGAGCGTACATATAGGCGAAGAGCAATCGTAGATTGGCGAACTTCTGCCATTCGTCTCCTGGCATTTTCCCGATAAGGGAGCCTTTGCCATGGACAACTTCATCGTGCGACAGCGGGAGCACGAAATTCTCGGTGAAGCTGTACAGCATTCGGAAGGTGAGCTGGTTGTGATGGTATTTGCGATGGATGGGATCGTGGGCGAAATACTCTAAGGTGTCATGCATCCAGCCCATATCCCACTTTAAGCCGAAGCCCAGGCCGCCGAGATAAATGGGACGCGAGACCATGGGCCAGGATGTGGACTCTTCCGCGAAGGTCTGGATGCCGGGATACTCCTTGTAGGCTTCGATATTGAACTGGCGCAGGAACTCGATGGCTTCCAAGTTCTCGCGCCCGCCGTATTTATTGGGAAGCCATTCGCCTTCTTTGCGCGAGTAATCCAGATAAAGCATGGACGCAACGGCGTCCACACGCAGGCCGTCCGCGTGATACTTGTCGAGCCAGAACATGGCACTCGAAAGCAGGAAGCTGCGGACTTCGTCGCGTCCGTAGTTGAAGATAAGAGTTTTCCAATCGGGATGAAACCCCTGCCGTGCATCGGAGTGCTCGAATAAATGTGTGCCATCGAAATAGGCCAGCCCATGCTCATCGGTAGGGAAGTGCGATGGCACCCAGTCCAGAATGACCGCGATTCCGCGTTGATGCAGGCAATCCACCAGATACATGAAATCCTGCGGCGTGCCATAGCGCGCCGTGGGAGCGAAATACCCGGTAGTCTGATATCCCCAGGAACCGTAGAACGGATGCTCCATCACTGGCAGCAGTTCGACGTGCGTAAAGTTCATGCGTTGGGCGTACTCGGCCAGGCGAGGCGCCATCTCACGATAGGTCAGCGGACGATTGGCTTCCTCGGGAACCCGCATCCATGAACCGAGATGGACTTCGTAGATGGAAATCGGCGCATGCAGGGAATTTCTGTCTTCCCGATTTTGCATCCAGTCATAATCGGACCATTGATATTCGAGATCCCATACCACGGAAGCGGTGCGAGGCGGTTTCTCATGCCAGAAGCCGAACGGGTCCGCCTTGTCGACTACAAATCCGTTATTCCGCGAAACGATGTGAAACTTATAAACCGTCCCCTTGGTCACTCCGGGGATAAACCCCTCCCAAATGCCAGAATTCTCGCGAACACGCAGCGGGTGGGAAAGCGGATTCCACCCATTGAAGCTGCCAATCACGCTTACGTCGCGCGCGTTCGGAGCCCACACGCTGAAGCTTGCACCCGATTGGTCGCCGATTGAAGTAAGATGGGCACCCAACTTCTGGTACGCGCGATAGTCGCGTCCCTGGTTGAATAGATAAAGATCCTGCTGGGTCAGGAGTCCCATTTCAGCGCGGCCTCATGGTCAGTGTTGGATTCGTCATTCGGGATCAGGGTTAGCCGAGTCTGGATTCTAGAGCCTGGATTCTAGAGTCTGGATTCTAGCCGAGCAACGACTAGTGTACTGGAATGGAGCGGTTGGAGTCGGACAAGCCTGCTCAAGCCGATAACAGCCCGCATACAACATGTTAGACTGCCAACACGGCTCCAATCTGCTCGGGTGAGCCTCAACGTTCAATGCCCGCTTTGCGCGTCATTATTCTCTGGCACCAGCATCAGCCCTACTACAAAGATCTGGTAACGGGTGAGTACCGTCTGCCTTGGGTCCGCTTGCACGCCCTCAAAGACTACTACGGCATGGTCAAGCTCCTGGATGAGTTCCCCAATGTTCACCAGACTTTCAACCTCGTCCCTTCGCTGATTACGCAAATTCAAGATTACGTGACCGGGACGGCGCAGGATCCGTTTCTAACCGTGGCGGCCAAGCCGGCGAAAGATCTCACCTCCGACGAACGCCGCTTTGCTTTGCAGTACTTGTTTCAGGCGAATCCGGTACACATGATTGGCCGCTACCCACGCTACCACGAGCTATGGGAGCGATTTCACGCCGCCGGTGACTCCGCCGAGCGAGCCGACAAATATTTTCAGGCACAGGATTTCACGGACCTGCAAGTGCTCTCCCAGATCGCATGGTTTGATGAATTCTTCCTCGACCAGCCAGACATCGCCGCACTCATCAAAAAGGGTCGTGGGTTCTCGCTCGAGGATCAGGCATTCGTGATTAGCCGACAACGTGCATTGGTGGGAGAAGTGCTGCCCGCGCATGCCGCAGCGGTGCAGCAGGGAAGAATCGAAATCTCGACTTCGCCTTTCTACCATCCCATCCTGCCGCTGGTCTGTGACACGAACATGGGCGCCGTTTCGACGCCGGGACTGCCTCTGCCCCAGAATCGTTTTCTTCATGCAGAAGATGCGCGTGAACAACTGCAGCGTGGGTTGGATCTGCACAAGCAAGTCTTCGGGGTGAAGCCGGTGGGGGTGTGGCCGTCCGAGGGCAGCGTGTCAGAGGAGGTTTTGTCCATCGCGCAAAACCTGGGTGTGAAGTGGATGGCTACCGACGAAGGCGTTCTGGGACGAAGTCTCGGAATCAACTTCGGGCGCGACGGCGAAGGGCGTCTCTCTTCGCAGAATGCCGAAAAGCTTTACAACATCTATCGCTTCGAGAGCGGCTCGACGCAAATGCACCTGGTTTTCCGCGATCACACCATCTCCGACCTGGTCGGATTTGTGTACTCGGGCATGCCTCCGCAGGACGCTGCGAATCACCTCATCCACAACATTAAGCAAGCCGCACAACCGCTTCTCAATCAGGGACGAGACGCAGTTGTTTCGGTGATCCTCGACGGCGAAAATGCCTGGGAATACTACCCCCGGTCGGGACGCGAGTTCCTACGCCGTTTTTACGATGCGCTGCAACGCGAACCTGGCGTCGAGGCGGTTACTGTGTCCGAGGCCATCGCCCACCACCGTGATTTCGGCAAGTTGACCTCGCTGCTTCCAGGTTCATGGATCAACGCGAATTTCAACGTATGGATCGGCGCTCCCGAAGACAATCGCTCGTGGGATTACCTCTACCACGCCCGCACCTTCTACGCCGCGAACGCACCGAGGGCCAGTGAGGCACAGCGCAAACTGGCTCTCGAAGAACTGTTCATCGCCGAAGGCAGCGATTGGAACTGGTGGTATGGTCCCGAGCATCATTCAGCCAACGATCGGGAATTCGACGAACTTTACCGCAAGCATCTTTCGAACGTGTATCAGGCCCTCGGCGCGACCCCGCCCGATTATCTTGCGCACCCGATCAGCGGTGTCGAAGCCCGGCCGCAGTTCACGCCCCAGACTCACTACATTCATCCCCACATCAACGGCGACATGGTGCGCTATTTCGAGTGGATGGGCGCTGCCATCCACACTGCCGATCACCGCGCTGGTGCCATGCATGGCAAGCAGTTTCTAGTGGATTGCGTTTACGCGGGAATCGATGACAGCAATGTCTACGGACGCTTGGATTTTGTCGGCAAGCCTCCTGAAACTGATTTCGACTTGGTGGTCAATCTTGAATCCTGGGCCGCGGATGAGAAGCGGCCCCGGCGCGCCCTGCGAGTGGACGTGCGAGTCGAAGCAGGGAAGCTGCGGTCGTGGAAGGCAGGCTTTCCCGATGGCGAAAATCCTCTGGCCACATCCGAGAATCCTTCTACCGACGTCAAAATAGCCCTGCTCCGAAACTTTGAATTCAAGCTGCCACTGGCTTGGTTGTTGGCGAAGCCCGTGTCTTCCGCCGCCGTCAGCGCTGGCGGAAAAGCAACCACGCCGGCGGCGACCCTGCTCCGCCTGCGCTTCAGTCTGTGGCAGAACCGTTTACCCGTCGACGCGCTCCCCCTCGAAGGATGGATCGATCTCCGCCTTCTCACCGAAGAAGATCTGGCTGCGCTGGCCTTTTAGTCCCTCTACAACCCGAAATCGAGAGCAAAGACAATTAACACCAAGGTTCGTTAATTGCAGATCGGCCTTTTCTTTCCGGTCGATAAGGGGCACCATTAGACACGTGCTGGTTTGGAAAGGAGACAAAGCCATGACCGACCAGCCTCATGAACCATCCCAGAAGGAGCGAAGAAGACATCCTCGCACTAAAGTTTCGATTCCCATTGAATTCAAACCAGAAGGCGCAGCGGTTGCCAGCCGCGCCGAAACTGCCGATCTCAGTCTTTTTGGATGCTACGTTGAGATGAGCTTCACGCTGCCAGCGGGAACCAAGCTGGATCTCGTCCTCTGGGTCGAAGATGCGCGATTGCCAACTAAAGCGCTGGTCGTAACCCACCATCCGCAATTCGGAAATGGCATCGAGTTTCTTAACTTGTCTCAGGAACACCGAACCCGGCTGGAGCATTTCCTGAAAACCTGCCAAGCGCAGTCAGAAGAAAAGCCGGAAGCGAAAACTTCCGGCTAGCCGAGAACTGTGAACTGTTTTCCTATTGTCCGCCTGTGGCCGCAGTCATCTCCAGCGGACGGCTCAGTTCCATTACCAGTTGCGTACCCGCGGGCAGCTCGGCCGAATTCCTCTTGCCCAGCCAGCGCGCCACGGTTGCAGTAGCGCCGATCGTCGCACCGATTAAAACGCCTTTGCCTCCGCCAATCAACCCTCCCGCCAGCATGCTGGCTCCGGTGCCCGCGCCCATAATGACCAAATCCTGATTGTCGTAGCCCTTGCCCTTGAACTGGCCTTCGTTGTTGACGTCCGTGCCATTGCGCACGCTGGTGTCCACCAGGGTGGCATTCAGCACATAGTGCTCGCCGCTCGGCAGAACCACGCTCTCAGGAAACATGCCAATCGTAGGTTTGCCCGAGATTCGGCGAGGCTCGCTGACCATGGTGACGCGCCCCTGGACACTGGCCCCGACAGGAAGAACAGTCTTTCCATCAAGCGTGACCGGTTGCGTGAGTCTGGCGGAAAATGGATCCCCGCGTTTGCTCGCGGAAGTCGTTATGGCAGTCTCCAGTTTCACGTTCAACACCGTGCGTGTGGGCAGTGAGATATTGTTCTGCGCTACCGCGGACACAGCCAGCAACACTGTGCTAAGCAATACAAGTTTTTTCATTTCGCCTCCTGAGTGAATCGAATTTTGTCGGACTCAACCTTGCTGTAGTTCGGCAATCTCAACTGGAGGCCTTCACCTTCTTGACCGCCTCCATAACCTGCTCGATCGGTGCTCGATCCGTCTGGTTCTCGCCGCGATAGATGTACCGCACCGTTCCGTTTCCGTCGACCAGCAGCGTCGCCGGATGCGCAATGTTGATCGCGTCTTTCCCCAGCCGGTGATACAGCCCGTACGCCTTGGTTACCGTTCGCTCTTCATCCAGCAAAAACGGAAACGCCAGCGGATGTTTCTCCAGAAACTCCACCGGCTTAAACATCCCGTCGCGTTTCTCGGCAGCAATAAAAACCACTTGCGCCCCGGCTTGTTCGAGTTCGTTTTTGACTGGCTCAAACTGGGCCATGCGTTTGACGCAGTTCGGTCACCATGTTCCGCGCAAGAATTCCAAAACTGCCAGCCCTTGTGCCCGCAGAGTCGAAAGCGAAAAGTTTCCTTGCCGGTTTGCCGCGGTAAGTGAAAAATCCGGCGCACGCGATCCAATTCCCAGCGTTTCCGTGCGATTCTGCATCTGGAATCGACTCTAAGGTAGGAGCGAGTGCGGAACAAGAAGGGAATCATTGCAGGAACCATCGTAGACACGGCTTCTCAGCGTGGTGCGCATCACAGAGACAATCTGTCCCCGTGATTTATAATCGCCAGTCTTATTCCAACCGACAAAGGACGCATTCATGCCCGTAACGAATATCGCCGATATCCATGCGCGGGAGGTTCTCGATTCCCGCGGCAACCCAACAGTTGAAGCTGAAGTGATCCTGGGAAGCGGCTCTCACGGACGCGCCATCGTGCCCAGTGGCGCCTCCACCGGCGAACATGAAGCCGTCGAGCTGCGCGACGGCGACAAAAAGCGTTATCTCGGCAAAGGTGTGCTCAAAGCCGTCGCCAACGTGAATGGTGAGATCGCCGACGCGTTGGACGACTTCGACGCCGCCGACCAGCGCGCCCTTGATCAGAAGATGATCGAGCTCGATGGCACGCCCAATAAAAGCCGCCTCGGGGCGAACGCCATTCTCGCCGTTTCCATGGCAGCGGCCCGCGCCGCCGCGTCCTATTTTGCGCTGCCGCTCTACCGCTATCTGGGCGGTCCCGCAAATACGCTTCCCGTGCCCATGATGAATATCCTCAACGGCGGCGCGCATGCCGACAACAACGTCGACTTCCAGGAATTCATGGTCATGCCGGTCGGAGCCGAGTCTTTCTCTGAGGCGTTGCGCTGGGGCGTCGAAGTTTTTCACACGCTGAAGGGCGTGCTCAAGAAGCGCGGCTACAACACCGCCGTTGGCGACGAAGGCGGATTCGCGCCCTCGGTGAAATCAAACGTCGAAGCCATCGAGGTCGTGCTCGAAGCCATTCAGCAAGCCGGCTACAAGCCCGGCAAAGATATCGCCATCGCCCTCGATCCCGCCGCCAGCGAGTTCTACAAAGACGGCAAATATGTCTTCAAGAAGTCCGACAAGTCAGAGAAGACTTCTGACGAAATGGTCCGCTACTGGGCCAAGTGGGTGAAAGATTATCCCATTGTTTCGCTGGAAGACGGCTTATCCGAAGAAGACTGGGACGGTTGGCAAAACCTCACCAAAGAACTCGGCGAGAAAATTCAACTCGTAGGCGACGACATTTTCGTCACCAATATTCAGATCATCGCAGAAGGCATCAAGAAGGGAATCGCCAATTCCATCCTGATCAAGCTGAACCAGATCGGCACGGTAAGCGAAACCCTCGATGCCATCGACCTGGGCCGCCGCAACGGCTATACCTCGGTCATCTCGCACCGCTCCGGCGAAACCGAAGACACCTTCATCGCCGACCTGGCGGTAGCAACAGGAGCAGGTCAAATCAAAACCGGATCAGCCTCGCGCACGGATCGCATCGCAAAGTACAACCAGTTGCTCCGGATCGAAGAAGAGCTGGGAGGCGCAGCCAGATTTCTAGGGTTGAAGGCGCTGAACTACAAAGGCTAGATTACGACGGCCGGAACGGGACAAGCTTTGGACTCCAAGCTGTGGATTGGACTTCTCGTATTTCTAGTCGTCATCGGTAATGGAGTCTCCATTATCAGGCGGGGACGAAAATCAAAGAAAGTGCAGAGCTACGGGCACCCTGGGGAAGACGTCTTCTTGCTAATCAGTTCCGCTCTCGTGCTAGTCGGCTTTATGACTTTGTGTTTAGATTAGAGGCCGCACCCCTTTCCCACTGTGCTCGTTTGCCACCCTCCTTGCGCGCACACAACGCGCAATGCAAGCCGATGCCGCTGCGCTATACTTGAGCTGAATGGCCGACGACTCGCAAAAGACTTTCTACCTCGAAACTTTCGGTTGCCAAATGAATGCTCACGACTCGGAAAAGGTTGTGGGCACGCTGGTGTCTGAGGGATACCGCCAGGTTCCGACGGTTGAAGAAGCTGGGCTGGTGCTGTACAACACCTGCTCGATCCGCGACAAGGCGGAACAGAAAGTCTTCAACCGGCTTTCCGACTACAAGAAATTCTATAAGCAGGGCAAGCGCTTCGGCGTGCTGGGCTGCGTGGCGCAGCAGGAAGGCGAAAAGATTTTCGACCGCGCGCCCTATGTGTCCATGGTGTGCGGCTCGGCGTCGTATCGCAATCTGCCGCAAATGCTGATCCAGATCGAGGCAGGGAAGCAGCGCGTCACCGGACTCGACGACCGCGAGACCGACGAATGCTTTGAGACCGAATTCACCGCCCGAACCAACCCGCATCGCGGTTACATCACGATCGTTGAAGGCTGTGACAAGTTCTGTGCCTATTGTGTGGTTCCGTTCACCCGCGGCAAGGAGCGTAGCCGGACGTCCGAGTCTGTTTTGTCGGAGGCTCGGCAGATGGCCGATCTGGGTTATACCGAGGTCCAGTTGCTGGGGCAGAACGCGAATTCCTATAAGGATCCGGCAGGGAAGAAGAGTTTCGCGGAATTGCTGGCGTCGGTAGGCGAAACTGCGGGCATTCGGCGAGTGCGGTTTACCACCTCGCATCCCAGAGACTTTGGCCGCGACATTATCGACGCAATCGACGCCGTCCCGACGCTTTGCGATCACGTGCATCTGCCAGTACAGAGCGGTTCTCCACGTGTGCTCGATGCCATGCAGCGGCTTTACACGCGCGACGAATACATGGAGCGCATCTCGTGGATCAAGGCCGCACGCCGGGAAATTAGCATTACCAGCGACATCATCGTAGGGTTTCCGGGCGAGACTCAGATTGAGTTCGAGGAAACTTTGTCGCTGCTGGACGAAGTTGAATACGACGCCATCTTTGGATTCAAGTATTCGCCGCGGCCAAACACTCCAGCGCTCAGCTTGGAAGATGCCATCCCGGATGCCGAGAAGGCGCGACGGCTTGCCATCGTTAACGAGAAGCAGCGCGAGATCCAAAGGCGGCGCTATCAAAGGTATCTAGGGACGACCCTTGAAGTGATGGTTGAAGGAAGGAACGAAGCTCGTGGCCAATGGATCGGCCGGACATCGCAAAACAAAGTCTTTAACTTTACTGCCCCCGAAGATGAAAAGCCGAGCGTTGGAGAATATGTGACGGTGGTGACAACGGCTGTTTTTCCCAACAGTCTTTTAGGGCAAATAATGGTATAAGGAGTTTTTCCGGAGATCACGATGGAAGTCGAAATGAAAATTCGCGGCCTGCTCATGGACCCTGTAACGAATATGCCAATCGTGATCCTTAAAGACGCGGGGACAGACACGGTGTTGCCCATCTGGGTTGGAATCTACGAAGCCAACGCAATCGCGCTGGAGATCGAAAAAGTGAGCACGCCCCGCCCCATGACCCACGATCTAATCAAAAACGTCCTGGTTGGCCTCGACGCCAACGTCCACAAGGTGGTGGTCACAGAGCTGCGGGAAGACACGTTTTATGCGGTGATCTGGCTGGAGCGCGAAGGGCGGATTGTCAGCATTGATTCGCGGCCGTCGGATGCGCTGGCGCTGGCTTTGCGGGTCGATTGTCCCATCTTCGTCGAGGATGAGGTTCTGAAGAATTCCAAGTTGGCGACGACGGCATCCGACCGCGTGACCAGCGAAGAGCTGCGCAAGTGGCTCGAAGGCCTGAATGACGAGGATATGGGCCGATACAAAATGTAGGGATTGAGTGATTGAATCATTGAGTCATCACTGTTCTCAATGACCTCAATCCGTTGATGATTCAATGACTCAATTCTTTCCATGCCTGATCCGGCGGAACAGCTCCAGCAAATCTACTTGGCGGGATTCGAGTTGAAGGTCTTCGATCGCTTCCCCAAGTGCGTGGCAGTCGTGCGGGATCACTGCATCGCGCTGCTAGTGCCGTCGCCCGATGGATTGCAGATGCTGGGCACTCCAGGCTGGCTGATGGGGGAAGCGATCGGCGTGCTGATTGAGACCGGAGGCCGAAAGGTCTTCCAGGCCAAACAGGAAATCGTCGAGGCCACACCGGAAAGGCTGGAGGAGCTGAGGCGTTTCCGCGAGGATTTGAGCAGATTGCTGAGCGTGGTGCAGTAGGGTCTAAATAGCATCAGGTGTATGGTGCGATGTTATTCGTGTAATATTGACATCAAAGTACGGACATGGCATCATAGCGACATGCGTACGACTATTAGTCTGGATGATGACGTCGTTCAAGTGGTGCGGATCTATGCCGAAAGCCGCTCTTTGGGCTTCGGAAAAGCAATATCCGAACTAGTGCGACGGGGATTGAACGCGCCTCTCGCTACGAGAGTGGTGAACGGGATTCACGTGGTAGTGTTGCCCCCAGATTCTCCACCGGTCACGACGGAACGGATCAAGGAATTGGAGAATGAGTTGGAGTGACTGCCTTTCTGCTGGACGTAAGCACCCTTATCGCCCTCGCGTGGCCAACTCACAGTGCGCATGAACGGGTGCAGACCTGGTTCTCTCGAAATTCCGGGCAGGGTTGGGCGACTTGTCCGTTCACGGAATGCGCGTTCGTAAGAATCGTGTCCAATCCAGCATTCTCACCTAACTTTCTGACGTTACCGGCGGCTGTTCGCCTACTTACTCTTAATGTGAATCATCCAACCCATCGATTTTGGGCCGACGATCTGCCGCTTGAGGATGCCTTCCGTCATTTCAGTGGGCGCATACTCGGACATAATCAGGTAACGGACGGTTATCTGCTCGGGTTGGCCGCACACAAAAAAGGGAAGCTGGCAACGCTCGACGAAAGTTTGGCGATGCTGCCCGATCCTAAGAGTAGCGCGAAGGATAGAGTCGTGCTGATCCCAAAGAATTTCTGAAGGCAAACCTAATCGGCTTGGCCGAGTCCGCAAGTCGGATAGTTTACATAATACCTATTATCGGACATTGCATATTCGACCCTGACTGCGGCGAGACGTTGCCAAAGGCCGGTCAGATTCCAAGCTTCATCTTGAACCACGATCGGAACATGGTGATCTTCCCTACAACTCCATACCACGCTCACGCTGCCGACGGGGTTCACGGTGTGATCTCAAACACGACGCCCTCGTTTTGGCTTCCGGCGGTGTTAGTTGTGCCAAAAACATTTCCATCTTTATCCACGGCTACGCTGCCGTAAGGCTGCGCGCCCTCGCTGCCGCCGACGAAGTCGTAAAGGTCGGTAAAGGTCCAGGCACTCTTTACCGGAGCCAGCTTAAATACCGAGCCGAGGCCATTCTTGCCTTCCGCTTCTGTGAAGCCGTAAATGTTTCCATTGGCGAGGGTGAGTTTGTTGTAGGGTCCGCCATAACCGCCGGAGAAGCTGTAGAGCGTGGTAAACCTCCAGCCCGTACTGGACGGCGATAATTTGTACACGGTGCCGCCGCCGTTGACCCCGCCGTCGAAAGTAGTGCCGTACAGACTGCCGGCTTTGTCAACGACCACGCCTCCAACTGGGTTTTGGCCATCACTCTGTCCGCGGAAGGTGTGCAGGATCGTCTGTTTCCATCCGGAAGCGTGGGGCGAAAGCTTGTAGACCACGCCGTCTCCATGGGCACCGCCGAACGAGGTCGTACCATAAAGGTTGCCGTGAGCATCGAGCGTCACGCCGGCGGGAGGGTTGATGCCATCGTTCCCACCGGTGAAGTTGTAGATCACGCGCTCAGTCCACTTGCCCGCGGACTGCTTTTCTTCAAAGACTGTGCCGTCGTTATAAGTACCCCCCAAACTGGTAGTTCCATAAAAATTGCCTGCCGAATCCAGGACCACGCCGCCAATGGGCTGAGCCCCGTCGGTTCCGCGGCCGAACTGGTGGATCTGAACTTCCCGGCCCTTGCAGGAGCAGATTTCAAAGTCGGTGCCAAAATATCCCCCTCCTTCAGTGGTTCCGAACAGAGCGCCGTTGTGGCCGATGGCCAAAGACCCAAAGCCTGGGCCAGCCCCGTCTGGTAGAGCTTTGAAGCTGTATAGCGAAGTGTGCTTCCAGGATGAGCCGCTGGGTGAAAGCCGATAGACAGTTCCATTACCGTCGCTCCCACCGAGATACGTCGTGCCATAGAGATTTCCGTTTAGGAGGACTGGCCCTGCATAAGGATTGGCCCCATCGTTGCCTATGCCCGTGAAGTTGTAAATGACCTTGTAGGTTTGGGACTGTGCCGGTCGAGACACGATCGCAAGAAACAAAAATATGGCCATAAGAGTGAAAGGAACCACGGTAGCGCGACGCGCCAAAGCGCGGCAGTGAGCTTCAGGTTGCAGCATTACTCCCCCTCTTTCGTCGACAACAGCTTGATGTTCCGCCAAACGATGCCGTTCATTATGCACTAATCGAATTCGCAATGCTTGCGATTACCTCCAAAATGGCGCAGAGGTGCAAGCTCCGCCGAGCTTGGCTTGGCAGCCCGCGGACAGGGGACCTACGTAAACACGGCCCTACGCGATTACGCGTCCGGATTCTGCCGCCAGCACGATTTTGGCGTGGAATAAGGTGCCGGCAACGCGGGTGGCGATGGCAATCAGTTCCCTTTGTCCGGCGAAGACCTTTACCATCCGAGATTGGGAGAGTTCGGGTAGGTTCACGGGGCGACCGGTGCGAATGCGGGCGGCCATTTCTTCGTTTGCGGTGACGGACGGAAATTGGGGGAGAAGTTTTCGGGGATGAATGAAGATGTCGTCTGTCTCACCTGTCTTCACAGCTGTGTCCAATTCCTCTAACGTGTGGGCGTCGGCTAAGTCGAATTCGCCGACTGCGGTCCTGCGTAGTGATGCCAGGTGGGCGCCGCATCCGACGAGTTGACCCATGTCGTGGGCTACGGAACGCATATAGGTTCCGGAGGCGACGCGGGCGCGGAAACTGGCTACTAATCCATCGATGCCTGTAATTTCAAATTCTTTAACCTCCACTTGAACAGGCTTCAGCGTGACCTCGGTGTGCTTACGGGCCAGTTTGTAGGCGGGCACGCCTTGAATTTTCTTGGCTGAGAACGGCGGAGGGGTCTGTTCGATTATGCCTCGAAATCGGCAGGCGAGTTGCCGGAGTTGATCCAGCGACACGGCAACCTCCTGGGCAGAACTGGTCGGTTCGCCTTCGGCGTCGTAGGTGTCGGTGGCGAATCCGAAGCGGATCGTGCCCTCGTAGGTTTTCTCGGACGAGGTATAGAACTGCGCCAGGCGGGTCAGATTGCCAACCACCAACGGCAGCACTCCGGTGGCGAGCGGGTCGAGCGTGCCGAGATGTCCCACCGAGCGCTCTTGCAGGATGCGACGGACGCGATTGACCACATCGTGCGAAGTCTGTCCGGCGGGCTTGTCGAGGATGAGGACGGCGTTCACGGATGAATTTAGCAATCGGGTAATCGGTAATTTGGTAATTTAGAAGCCAGGACTCGGAATGCTGCGGTTTGCGCGCGAGCACGATGGTTCAATTACCCAATTACCAAGTTACCAGACTTTCTAATCTCGCATGATTCCCATACGCGACGACACGCCCCGATTCAGCACACCATTCGTTACGTACTTCATTATCGCGCTGAACACGCTGGTGTTTCTCTTTGAATTATCGGTGGGCGGACAGAGCCATCGGGCCCTGAACAGCCTGATGTATCATTTCGGCGTTGTGCCGCTGCACTTCGAGCGGGCGTTGACTGGCGCTTCTTCCGTGTCTTTGCCAGGATCATTTCTTCCGCTTCTGACCTCGATGTTTTTACATGCCTCCTGGCTGCACCTCATCGGGAACATGTGGTTCCTGTGGATCTTCGGCGACAACATCGAAGATTATCTCGGACACTTTACGTATCTGCTCTTCTATTTGGTCAGCGGTTTCGCGGCCGCTGTGGCTCATATTCTTCTGAATGCGGGGTCAAACGTGCCCAGCGTGGGCGCGAGCGGGGCGATTGCGGGCGTGATGGGCGCGTACTTCGTACTTTATCCGCGGGCGCACGTGCTGATGTGGTTCCCGCCTATTTTCTTTTTCCATCTGCCCGCGTGGCTGGTGCTGGGCTACTGGTTCTTCGTGCAATTCTTAAGCGGTGCGGCGACCTCGATTGCCGAGACGAGCGAAACCGGTGGAATTGCATTCTGGGCGCATGTGGGAGGCTTCGTGGCGGGCATCGTGCTGATTAAAGTGTTGCCGGAACGGCCACAAAGATATCGCTATGCGGCCTGGTAGAAGTTACCTGCAAGAAATATTGTTCTGCGAGTGGCAGGAACTGCCGAGTTCCTGCCACTGACAGCCCTCTATTGACTCAAGTAGCGGGCTATTTTAAACGCCGTGTCGAAACCGTGGTACGGTACTCCGATTACGTAGCTTCCCACCACAACGATCTTGCCGTCCGGCTGAATCGTGAGCCCATTGGCGCTGACAGAAGGGCCATTTTGTGATTTCCCAAACCCGGTAACGACGATGCCGTGGTTTCCGAATGTGGTGTCGAGTTGGCCGTTGGCGGTGTAGCGGACCAGCGCAAAAACCAGCTGAGAGGAATTGTTAGCGGTGCCCACCAAGACGATGTCGCCATTCGGTTCGACGCCCAAACCAGAAGTTGCCTCGAGTGGGAAATTGGGAACGGCAGCGACTGTACCGCCGTTGGTGCCGAAACCTGCGTCAGTCACACCCGCGCCCAGGTAACGAGACACTGCAAAGCTCGAGTCCACAGCGCCGGGGAAAGGTTGGACGGCGTTGTTGGTCAGGCTCCCGCCGGCGACAAAATCCCCAGTTCCCAAAAGCGCAAGAGCGACTGCAGAGCCGGGGCTAGCCAACTGGCCGGCGATTCCGAACGTAGTATCGAGATTTCCGTTGGAGTCATATTGAGAAATAAAACCGCTGGTTCCCAAAGCCGAAGATACAACCAGGATCTTGCCGCTAGGAAGAAGCGCCAACCCAGTGGCCGGATAACCAGCGGTCCTCGCCGTGCCGCCGATTCCGAAGCTGGTGTCGAACTGGCCGTCGGACAGAAAGCGCAGCAGGTAACGGTCGGCAAGCAAAATCCTGCCGTCTGGTTGGACCAATATGCCGGTGGGGCTTGTGCCAATGAAGTCATTTCCCAGCGACACAATTCCGCCGGTTCCGAAGGTTGAATCCAGAACTCCGCTGGAGGTGTACCGGGCTACAAACTTTTCGCCACTGGCTACAATTTTTCCATCGTCCTGCAGGGCGATCGCGGTAAGCGGAACGTCCTCGAGGCTTGGCGTGCTCACGATGCCGGAGGTTCCAAAGCTCTTATCCAAACTGCCATTGCTGTGGTAACGGGCTACGGCAGGAACGGGGAAACCGCCGCTGCCGGGGATTCCGCCGCAGACAACGATTTTTCCGTCGGGCTGGATGACGACAGCGTTCGCGCTGGCCACATTTCCAGATCGCTCCTGATCTCCGAAGTCTGTCGTTACAATGCCTCCATTACCGAACATGGGATCGAGTTTGCCGGCTTGTGCAGCGGCCTGCTGAGACGCGATCAATAGAACCGAGAAAATCAACAACGAGGCGCGGTGCAAAATCGTGTTGCGCATAACACTTTCCTCCCAATTAGTTTGATCGCCCGGGCGACGAGAGAAAGGGCGAAGGGTCCCGGTCGGCAACGCTAACTCCCGGGAGACAGGAACCTGTCACGGGATTGTCACTGGCGTGTCAAGAGATTGTCAAAACATGTGGACGCTGGGAGCCTCTCGACCTTTTGCCCGAGGCGAATCGGGGTCCGGCATTTGCGTGCCGTTATAATATCGTTGTGAGTTCTCACTCAGTGCAGCAGGTTGCGTCCGCGGAGTTCCCTACTCGCTGGGGTAAGTTCCGCATCTTCGGGTTCCAGGGCGAGTTTGGCGAAGGCACGAATTCTCCAAAAGACAAGATGCGCAAGGAAGAAGCGGTGGCCCTGGTGATGGGCGACGTGCATTCAGAGCCCCCGCTGGTTCGCATCCATTCGCAATGCCTGACGGGAGACGTTTTCGGCTCGCTGCGCTGCGATTGCCGTCAGCAACTGGAGATGGCGCTGGCAATGATCGCCGAGCAAGGAGCAGGCGTGCTTATCTACGAACAGCAGGAGGGACGCGGCATTGGCCTGATGGCGAAGTTGCAAGCCTACGAGTTGCAGGATGCAGGCCTCGATACGGTGGAAGCGAATGAACGCCTCGGATTCGAGGCTGATCTTCGTGCCTTCGCTATGCCGTCGGGAATTCTGCGAGCACTGGGCGTGTCAAAAGTACGGTTGCTGTCAAACAATCCGGATAAAGTTGCGGCGCTGGAGCGCGACGGAATCGAAGTGGTTGAGCGCGTGCCTTGCGAGGTAACGCCCAGCAGCCATGCCGAAGAGTACCTGAAGACCAAGAAAGAAAAGATGGGGCACCTTTTTGGTTCGCGCTGACTAGTTAGTGGCTGCTGCCAGCACTGCCCGCTTGGTAAATACGCGGATCATTTCTCTCCGGTACTCTGGCGTCAAGGCCGAGGTGGTCAGCGGCTTTGCCGTTTTCCCCGCGAGGTTGCCTACCGCTTCCGCCAGCGCTTCATCGACGACTTTTCCGGCGAGCAACTCGCTGGCTCCTTTAACCAGAAGCGGCGCGGGATTGACGGCTGTGACCGCAACTCGCGCATCGGCGATGTGGCCGTTCGAACGCTTCATCACGACGGCAATTCCGGCCAGCGGATAATCGATTGATCCTCGGACTCGAAGCTTGCGATACACACCGCGATAGTCTGCCGATGATTCGGGCAGAAACACTCGCGTGACGAGTTCGTTGGGCTGCAAGTTGCGATACGCCACACCATCGTTTGTATAGAAGTCGCGAATTGGCATGCGCTTCAGACCGTCGGCATTGGCGATTTCAATTTCGGCATTCAAACACAGCAATGCCGGAGGAGTGTCGCCGGAAAACGCGGCCCAGCACTTGCTTCCACCGGGGGCAACGTGGCATAAGTCTCCGTCTTTCTTGATGCAGAAGCCGCAGCCCTTGCGCCAGGTGAGTGACTGGTTATACCAGAGGCAGCGCGTGTCGAGGCAAATGTTTCCGCCAATCGTACCCATATTGCGAAGGAGAGGAGACGCGACCGTCGCGGCGGCTTCGGTTAGCACTGGATAGCGACGCCGCAGCAGATCGGAGTGCTCGATGGTCGTTAGCGATGTCAGAGCTCCGATCTCGACCCCACTTCCCTGCTGTCGAATGCCTTTCAGTTCCGCGATCCTGCGAATATCCAGCACATACAGCGGCTCGAACAACTTCTGCCGCATGGAGGGAATGAGGTCTGTGCCTCCAGCCACGATTCGGGCGTTGCTGTGCTTTGCCAGGAGCGATCGGGCGTCGTCTAGTGTCCGCGGGCGCAGCAGTTTGAATTGCGGGAGACTCAATCGTCACCTCCCGCTTGCGCAGTTGTTTCGCTGCGCGATGGATCCAAAGGATGCCGCTTCGGTCCCTTGCCCCGATACCACAGCGATCCGCCATGCTCTCGAAAGTTTGTTGGTGAGGTGGGATCGATGCCTTCGGTGAGGTTGATGTACTTCGCATTTCTCTTCGCGCGCAGCGCAGAGAGCACGCGCTCTGGAGTAAATGGAGACTCGTGCAGGCGCACTCCGACGGCGTCATAGATCGCGTTGGCGATTGCCGGAATGGTTGCTGCCAGCGAGCCTTCGCTGCACTCCTTCGCCCCGAAGGGGCCTTCGGGGTCGATGCTCTCGACGATAATCGGTTCAATCTCTGGCGATTCTACCGACGATGGGCTACGGTATTCGAGCAGGCCGGGATTCATCAGCATGCCATCTTTCCAAATCATTTCCTCGGTGAGCGCCTGGCCCATGCCCATCCACACGGAACCGATGATCTGACCTTCGACGGAGACCGGATTCAACGCGCGGCCGCAGTCGTGCGCGGCCCAGACTTTGTGAACGGTGACTTCGCCCGTTTCTTCGTCGACGCTCACTTCGGCAACCTGGGCGGAGTAGGAATATGCTGGCGAAGGCCCGACGCCCGCGCCCTTGTGTTTGCCACCACGCGCATCTGGCGGCGGGGCGTACGAACCCGTTCCCGTAAGAGCACCGTGGAAGTCAATGGCGGCGACGACTGCTTCTTCGAAGGTCATCCAATCCTTCGGACCTTCTTCTTTGCGTTTTTGCTGCAAAGAGCCGCGCAGGATTTGTCCTTCGACGCGGCCACTGACCGAGGCACCAGACTGGGTGACGTCATCATCAGCGGTCTTGGTAATGGCCGGCGGAGCGCTTCCCTGCTTGTAGACAAGGTCATCACGGAAAATCAAATCTTCCGGCGTGCAGTTCATCTTGCGAGCAGCCGCGAGGGCAATTCGCGTCTTCACATCGTTCGCGGCGCGCAATGTGGCATTGCCAGCCATGAAAGTCACGCGACTGGAATACGAGCCGATATCGATTGGCGTCAGGTCAGTGTCGGCGGCGATAATTCTGATCCGCCCGAGAGTGCAGCCCAATACTTCAGCGGCGATTTGAGCCGTCATCGTATCCGAGCCCTGGCCGATTTCCGAGGCGCCGGTGTACACGACGACTCCACCGTCACGATCAATTTTGATGTTCACCGTGGAGTGGGGCATGTCAGAGCGGATGATCGAGTTTGCTGCTCCGCTTACGTAGTGGCTACACGCAATTCCCAGGCCGCGGCCTTTGGGGAGCTTGCCCTTGCGTTGTTTCCAGCCCGAGCGCTCGACTGTTTCTTCGATACATTCCGGCAATCCGTAGCTCTGAACGCGCAAGCCGTTCACCGTGATGCAGGGCGGTTGGAGCAGATTGCGCTGGCGAATCTCGGCGGGGTCGATTCCGATCTTGGCGGCCAATTCATCCAGTTGCGACTCGAACGCAAAACGAACGTTGACGGTGCCGTGGCCACGCATCGCTCCGCACACGGGCTTATTGGTCAGGACGCGGTAGCCGTCATATTGAATATTGGGAATGTCGTAGAGCGCACCAAGCAGCGCTCCGGAATAGAGAATGGTTACGACGCCGTAGGAGCAATAAGCTCCGCCATCCTGGACGACGCGTGCTTTGACAGCGGTAATGCGGCCGTCGTTTGTGATTCCCGTCTTTAAATCGATTATCGTGCGGGGGCGTCCGCGATGCGCCCAGAAGACTTCCTCACGGGTATAAGTGATCTTCACCGGTGCGAGCGCTTTTCGTGCGGCAATCGCAGCGATAATTTCTAGTGGGATGACCTCGCTCTTTCCGCCGAACCCGCCGCCTACGAGCGGCTTGATGACGCGAATCTGCGCCATCGGCATTTCCAGCACCAGTGACAGCTTGTGTTGCAGATAATAAGGAACCTGAGTCGACGATTGCACTGTGAGTCGCCCGCGGTTGCCGGTGTGAGGGTCGATCTCGAATGCGGCCAGCGTCGAATGCGGCTCCATGGCAGCGTGAGTAACTTCGTTGGCGATAAAGCGTGCCTCGGATACTTGGTCCGCTTCGGCAAAACCCTTTTCGGGATCTCCGAATACGTGGTGATAATCCTTTTCAAGATTGTGCGGCTTGTTGTCGTGGATGAGGTTGGTCTCCGCCTTCATCGAATCTTCAGGATCAAAATAGGCGGGTAGGAGTTCGTATTCGACATCAATCAATTCAAGCGCCTGATCTGCCGTCGCCTCGTCGACCGCAGCAACACAAGCAATGTTGTCGCCGACGTAGCGAACTTTGTCGAGGGCAAGCGCGTACTCGTCATGGCCGACGGGAAGAATGCCGTAGGGATTGGGCGCGTCTTTGCCGACGACGACCGCGACTACGCCTTCCAACTTCTCCGCGCGGCTGGTGTCGATGCGCTTGATGCGGGCGTGAGGGTAGGGCGAATGCAAGATTCCGCCCACAAGCATTCCGGGCAGGGTGAGGTCGTCGGTGTATTTGCCGGCGCCCGTGGTCTTGCCGGCTGCGTCGACCATGGCGGTGGGTTTGCCGATGATGGAAAAGCCGTTCGTCGTTACTCCGTTGATCAGCGCTCGTTGGTCCTTCGCCACTACGGATTCCTCATTTCGCCCGGAATGACCAGACTCGATTGGGGTTTCATTTCGCTGCCGCCATTCCTTTTTGCTCGGCGTCGATCGCGGCCTTGATGGCCTGATACATCTGGCTGTAACCGGTGCATCGGCAAAGGTTTCCGCTGAGCGCGCCGCGAATGTCTTGTTCCGTCGGCTCCGGATTCTCGGACAATAGATGTTTAACGGTCATGATGAATCCCGGAGTGCAATAGCCGCACTGCGCTCCGCCCCAGTCGCCATAGGCTTTCTGGATGACAGCCAGGCTTCCGTGCTCGCTCACACCCTCGACGGTTGTGATTTCTTGTCCCTCGCAACTGGCGGCAAGCAGGGTGCACGACATCATCGGAATGTCGTCCACCAGAACGCTGCAGGCGCCGCAGGAGGAATCGTCACAGCCGCGCTTGGATCCGGTGAGGTCGAGGTCCTGACGCAACACATCGAGCAGCAGCTTGCTGGGCTCGAAAGCGAGCTCGCGAGAGCGGCCGTTGACTCGTAGTTCGATGAGTTCTTTTTTCATTTGTCTGCTAGCACTTAGCATTTGGCAGTTAGCACTTGGCCTCTCAATTGTTCACGAGAACCAAAACAGCCAAATGCTTAAGTGCCAATTGCCAAGTCCTGCCTTTCAATACCCGAAATCGGTTTGCGCGGCGTACGCGTGATGCTTCACGCCTAAGTCTTCCACGCGGCACGCGCCCAGTTGGTTCATATAGGCAAGTCGATCCCCTGTGCCGTATACCCAATGATCGAGCCATGCATCGCTGTCGGCTTTTGTTTTCGTCTGCTCGTGGTATTGGCGAAAGAATGCGTCGTCGCGTTTGTAATATCCCTGGACAGGCGAGGGATGCGCACCGTAACGACACTCGACCACGGCATTTACAAGAAAGGCCGGAATCACAGTGCGATTGGGATCGCTGGCAATTACTTCGGGCTCGACGATTTCCTCCGCAACTACGATCACACGCTTGGCGGCACGAACTCCTTCGATCATGACCCCGAAATTGCCCCAGCAATGGGCATTGCCTTCGCAGTCGGCCCGCTGTACATGAACGATGGTGACATCGGGATTCAGCGCGCGGACGGCGTGCATCGATTCTTTCGGCTCGAAAGGCGAAAAGACCTGATAGAAGAAATGATTTCCCTTCGCAACATCGCTGCCGAGCGCAGTTCTGGTCGGCAGGAATGGCACACCCATGGCGCCCGCCTGCAGCGCGAGAGCCACGGTAAAGTTAGTCATGTTGAAAACCTTCATTCCGTCTTGCTCGACGGCGCGGCGAAAGTTGTAGGCGGAGCCCTTCATCACGTTTCCAACCCAGGCAGCGATGACCTGCTCGACGCAACCGGCAGCAATGATCTGGTCAAAGAGAATGTCCGAGATCGGTCCGATAAGAGTGAGACCACGTTTCTTTTGACGAATGAGCTCGTGCCCGGCGGCGAACGGAATCATCTGCTCCAACTGAAGGCCGAGCGCAACCGAGGCGCCATCCGGCACAAATTCGGCAATAGCTTCGCGTATGGTGAGAAGCTTAGACATCTACTTGCCCTTCCATACCGGCGAGCGCTTCTCAAGAAAGGCATTAATTCCCTCTCGCGTGTCTTCGGTCCGCATCAGGTCGTCAAGATAAGTCTTCTCCGCTCGTGCGAGGCCTTTGTCGAAATGAATCGCATCCCAGGCGTAGATCGCTTTCTTGGTAATGGCCAGCGCGGCCGGGCTAAGCTGCGAAAGATGATGAACGGTATCTTGGACGACATGTTCGAGGTCGACTTCAGGAACCACGGAGTTCGCTAAGCCGATACTGGCCGCCTCCCTGCCAGTGATGGAGCGCCCGGTGAGCACAAGATCGGCTGCGTGCTTTTGTCCTACGAGCGCAGCCAGCGCAGTGACAGCGACGGGCGGATAACATCCCAGCTTGATCTCGGGAAATCCCCAAGTGGCCAGCTCGGAGGTGTATGCCAGATCGCAAACCATGGCCAACTCGGCGCCGCCGCCCAGGCAAATTCCATGCACAGCGGCAATGCTCACTTTTTTTGAACCAACTAATGCCCGGATGACGCCGTGAAACTTATTGAGCATTTGCTCAACCTTGTCCGGAGTGTGGGCCGCTACGTCAACCCCGGCTGAGAAGGCTCTTTGAGAACCGCTAACAATCAAAATTGCGATATCGGGCCGCATTTCGATCTCGTTCAACGCCTCAGCCAGCTCGTCCATCATCGGGATGTCGATCACATTGACCGGAGGATTGTTTAGAACAATGCGGGCGAGCGGCGGCTCCAAGTGAAAAAAGATCCGGGAAAACCTCGTGAGTGATTGCGTAGTCATCGCGTCCAAAATCCGTCTTTGTCGTATTCGCGAATCGCTTTTAACTCTTCCGCTGTCGGCTCGGGTGTCTGCGCTACTTCATCGCCCAGACGCAATCTCCAGCCGGTATTACTTAGCACATCCTCGAAGTCGATTCCGGGATGCACAGAAGCCAGATATGCTTGGCCATCTTCACCAAAGCGCAATACAGCTTTAGTCGTGATCACGGCGGACGGCCCTCCCCGCGGCAGGCCCACGCGCTTACGCCATCCCGGACCATCGCCGTTGCCGGGGCTGGTCACATAGGAAACGCGCTCGGGCAAACGATGTTTGGTGTGTTCCAATAGAACCACAAACCGGTGTGCCAGCGATCCGATGTCGCTCGCGCCGCCGGAACCGGGTAGACGCGTGGTTCCATTAGATCCTTTTATTTCGGTGGAGTTTAGATTGCCGAAGCGATCGACCTCGGCAGCTCCAAGAAATCCCAGATGGACACGGCCGGATTGCAGCAAGCTCATCACGCCGAGCATGTCCAGGCACTGTGCGCCTAAGATGTTGGGCGGATCTGCCATGGTGTAGATCAACTCGGGCGCAGGCGTAGACCGAATGACGCCATTTTCAAATAGCCCGATTGCGCTGGGGGCGTGAGTCTTCTTTGCAACCACGAACGCGATCAAGGGGAGCCTCATGCCGACGAAGACGATTTCCCCATCCCGGATTTCGCGGGCAGCGGTAGCGACCATCAACTCGCCCATAGAGTAGGGGCCGCTGGTCGCGCTCGGCTTCTTCGGAATGTCAGTCGCAGTCGTCACAAGCAATTCTGCGGAGCTGGACAGCCGAGGGGCTGTCCCACGGGATCCTCAAATCGTCGGGCTTACAAGTTGATCGCCGATTTGCGAACTTCGCCGATCGACGAAAGCGGATCGCGCGCACCTTCTTTCGGAGCAATCCATTTCTTCTCGTTGGCAATGATATCCAGCAATAGCTTTTTATCTTCGGCCGTCGGCATGTATTCTTTTACGTGTTCGTCATAGTTCTTGTCGTCGATGGGTTCGCCGGTCTGGGCATGGAACTTTTGTCCAGCCCAGCGGCCGATGTTGCGATTGAACTTGATGTTCGGAGCGTATAGCTTAGGCTCTCCTGGCTTGAGCACGTTGTTGAATCGTTCGATCAGTCCCGCAACTTCATCGCGATACAAATGCCGGTTGTAATCGTTCAACTCATCGACTTTTGCTTCTTGCGGATTCTTGGGTTCGTCGTAGCGGCCTTTCACTCCCCAGACGTAGGCCCAGTGGGCCGAGGAAGAATTGTCGGTCCCGAACAAATCGTACGAACTGGAAATCCACTTGTTCAGATACTTTTGGATCAACCAGGCGGGAATCACGCCTGCCTCTACGATGCGGCGAAGGCCGTCATTGCCCGTGCCCATGTGAAAAGCTTCTTCGCGCAACATGTAAGACATCGAACGTCCCAGCGGGGCAAAGGCGGAGTACTTCAACATTTGCAATTGAAACTTGCCGTCGCGATCGACGAAATCGGTGTAAGTGAAGAAATCCATCCAGTTGTCGACGTCGACGTTGAAGGCGCCCAGCAGGCGCTTGTTGTCGAAGGCGCGACGTTCCAGCATCTTCTGGGCCTCGACTTTTCCCGAATACCCGAAGTGCTCGACCAGAAGCGCGCACATCTGCCAGCCATGACGCATTTCTTCGATCATTACCCGAGTGATCGCCCTGCGATCCCAGTCGGTAGGAGCACTCTCAAATAAATTCCGCTGCTGCTCGACGCTGGCAAACTCGGTGTCGCCTTGATAGACGATCAAGTTGATAAGAGCGTCACGCATCTGCTGCGTAGGCACCTGACGCAAGTTTTCCCACTTGCGGCGGCCCTTAAAGGCGCCGAACTGGATTTCATCGGTCTCGATCGCACCGTAAAGCGTATCGAATTTGAAGTTGGCAATCTCGTCATGATTGACGCCGATATCTTTTCGCCAATCATCAAACAAACCGACCCAATCACTGAACGTTCCGATTTTTGCGACTTTACCTGGCATAAGACCTCTTTAAATCCGATTTGCGATTAATAATCTTCAGCTGTATAGATGTGCTAGAAACGTCTCTACGCCATGTTTAGCCAAACGGTTTTTACTTCGGTGTAATGTTCAATGGCGTGCACGCCCAACTCGCGACCGAAACCCGAGCTCTTATAACCGCCGAAGGGCAGAGACGCATCCATCAGACCGTAGGTGTTAATCCAAACCGTTCCCGCTTTAAGTTGCCGCGAAACCAAATGTGCTTTCTTTACATCACGGGTCCAAACTGCTGCTGCCAAACCGTACGGATTATTGTTCGCTTGTGCGATTACTTGATCCACATCATCGAAGCTCAATGTCGCCAGAACCGGACCAAAGATTTCCTCTTGGGCAATCTTCATGTCATTCTTCACGCCGCCGAAGATCGTGGGTTCGATGAAGAACCCTTTGCCGCCATCCACCGAGACTCTGTTTCCGCCAGCGATCAGCTTTGCGCCCTCTTTCTTGCCTGCTTCGATATAGCCCAGGACGGTTTGCATTTGTTCCTGGCTGACGATTGCGCCCATGCGAGTTTTGGGGTCGAGCGGGTCAGCAGGCTGCATCTTCTTTGCTCGCGCCACCAGTTTTTCCAGAAATTCGTCATGCACTTTGCTCTCAACGAACAAGCGCGAACCCGCATTGCACACCTCGCCTTTACCGTAAAAGATCCCGGTAATTGCGCCTTTGACGGCGTTATCGATATCGGAATCCGCAAAAACGATATTAGGCGACTTGCCGCCCAGTTCAAGAGTCAGGCGCTTCATGCTGTCGGCTGCGTTGCGCATGATCTCTTTGCCTACGTCGGTCGATCCGGTGAACGCGATCTTGTCGATTCCCGAATGCCGGACGATCATTCTTCCGACCTCCGACCTACCGGTTACGACGTTCAAGACACCTGCCGGCACGCCCGCTTCAACCGCCAATTCACCGAATCGCAGCGCGGTCAGTGAAGTCAGGCTGGCGGGCTTCCACACAATCGTGTTCCCGCACGCCAGCGCCGGACCAAGTTTCCAGGAAGCTAGCAGCAGCGGGAAATTCCACGGCACGATCATCCCGACGACGCCTACCGGCTCGCGCAGCGTGTAGGTGAATGCCGTCTCAATCGTGTTCACGGTCTCGCCGTGAATCTTCGTCGCCCACCCGGCGTAGTAGCGGAGAACGTCGATGACCATGGGCATGTCGACGTAGCGCGACTCAAAAATCGGTTTGCCGTTGTCGAGGGTTTCGAGTTCGGCGAATTCGTCGATGTTCTTTTCGAGCAGATCCGCAAGACGCCAAATCAGTCGTCCGCGCTCGCTGGCGGACATCTTTCGCCACGGGCCGGAGCGGTCTTCAAAAGCGCGGCGGGCAGCTTGAACCGCGCGGTCAACATCCGCGGACGAAGCTTCCGCGATTTGCGTCAGTACGTCGCCGGTCGCGGGGTTGGTGGTGTCGAAATGTTTTGCGGCGTCAGCCCACTGACCGTCGATGAGCAAGCGGCCGGGAGAAAGCTTTGTCTTGGTAGCTGTAATCATCTGCCTTCCAATCGATAGAACGATGGAGGGACGGGCCTCTCGCCCGCCCTCTCATGCGTCTTGCTATTTCGCTTTAAATACTGCCGGCCGCTTCTCCACGTACGCCGCCAAGCCTTCCTTGGCATCTTCGCTCTGGAAAAGTAACTGCTGGTTCTCGCGCTCGACTGCGAGCGCAGACTCCATGGGAATTTCCCAGCCGGTTTGCACCGCGCGTTTAATGCGCCCCACGGCCTTTGCCGCTTTGTTCGGCGGACAGAACTGGCGAGCGTATTCCAGGACGTTGTTCATGAAGTTGTCACGATCAAAAATATCGTTCACGATCCCGAACTCCTTCGCTTCTTCAAAGGAGAACGTATTGCCCGTTACCATCAATTCGATCGCCTTGCTCTTTCCGACCATCCGCGAAAGCCGTTGGGTGCCTCCAGTTCCGGGAAGCACGCCTAGGTTCACTTCGGGTAATCCGATTTTGCCTGCGTCTTGACGCGCGATGCGAATGTCCGCAGCCATGGCGATCTCGAGTCCGCCGCCGACGCAGTGACCATTGATGGCCGCAATCACGAGCTTCGGAGTGTGCTCAAGGCGAAGCAGCATTTCGTTGGCGTGCAGACAGAAGTAATACTTGAAGGTGGGGTCGACACTGGCCAGCATCTTGATATTCGCGCCAGCAGAGAAAAACTTGTCGCCAGAACCGGTAAGCACGATGACGTAAACGTCATTGTCCATTCGCGCTTTCAGAATGCCCTCATCGAGCTGGCGGTTCATTTCATAGGTGTAGGTGTTAGCGGGAGGATCGAACATCTCGATCACCGCGACGCCGCCCTCAGCGCGGTAGTTCACCAGTCGCTTTGTGCTCTCGCCCGCTGCCGGTTGCAATGTGGTTGCCATGTTCCAACTCCTTTTCGCAATGTTTAGAATTCTAATTTAGTTCGATGCCGATCTCTTTTTCTCGAATCTCTCTTCGTCTTGGACGGTTGGTGCTCAGGTGCGGCGCTGATTCCCCGCAGGAAGATATCGCCCATGCCACGCGACAGCTCCTCGGCATGCGCGTCCACCCGTGGGTTATACCAGGTGTAAATCCAGTTCATCATGCCAAACAAACTCAGCACCGCCATGCGACTAGAGAATTCTAGTCCCTTTGCCAGTTTGAAGTCGTCCAACAATCCGATGCAGATTCGGTAATACTCGCGCTTAATGGCAGCGATCTCCGCTCCGAAGTCGTTTTTGAGAACTTCGGCCTCGTGCGAAAGAACCTTCATGGCCTTCTCATTGGCGAGAAAGTATTCGAGGTGGTTGAAAATGAAAACCCGAATACGTTGCTCGGGATCAGAAACTTCGTCGAGCCGCCCGCGCAGTCGTTCCACAATAGTGCTAAAGGTGTGCTTCTGGATCAGGTAGAGCAGTTTGTCTTTGGACTCAAAATAGTAATAAAGGCCCGATAGAGACATGCCGCTGGAGCGTGCAAGGTCGCGCATAGAGGCGGCTTCGTATCCCTTTTCGTAAAAGACTGCGGTTGCGTGGGCAAGAATCTTGTTCAGCCTGCGATCGAAGCGGCTTTCGGTGGAGGGAGCCGGAATTGTGCGACGGCGAACCGAAACTGCCGATGTCGCTGAAGAGGACGCTACCATGAAAGTTCGAACGTTCGTTCAAATAATATCGCAATGTGACGAGAATCACAAGCGGCGTCAGGACGAACCAAGGCTCAATCTGGAAGCAGTTGGTATCAGTTGCGTGTGTCGGCCATCAACTGCTCGACCTCGGCTTTCAGGTCTGCAGTCAGAGGCAGCAATGGCAGGCGCACCGGGCCGCCGAAGTAGCCGTTGAAATCCATCGCGTGTTTCATAGCGGCGATGCCGAGCCCAGAGACGATTCGCACAGAGGCGTTGTCGATTCGCGATTGCTTCAGCCGCGCCAATTCGAGGTCGCCTTCTTTCCATGCAGCATAAATTTCGTAGCACGCGGTCGGCGCGGCATCGGCGAAGGCGAGAATCGCGCCTACCGCTCCCGCATTCAAGGATGGTTCGAGCGTCTGCGCGGCTCCCACGAGCACTTGAAATCCGACTTCCTTTTGCCGAGTCTTCAACCCCGCGACCACACTGACAGCCGTGGATGAAGGCTTTGTGCCGCCTCCAAGCGTCACCAATTCACCGCCGTTCCCATTGCCCGAGCTTGCGGCTTTGAGCATGCGAGGGGTGACCGCGTCGAAGGTTTCGGTAACGGTGGCACTGCGCTTGACGTGGCGCGTGCCCTCAACCAGGCGACGGACTTTTTCTACATTCGCGCTAGATTCTTTCATGCCAATGATGTTCGGGTGATCGGCGAGTTCGATCACAAGTTCCGCGGGCATGTCGTATCCTGTGAACGGCGGGACGCTGTACATCATCACCGGCACAGGTGATCGGTCAGCTACGGTACGATAAAACGCCAGAATGTTCGCCGGTTGCATCTGCTTTTTGTAATAGAAGGGTGTGCGCACCAGTGCGGCGTCGTATCCCAGTTCAGCCGCGTAATCGGTGAGCTTCAGCGTGTCAATCGCAGACTCGCTTCCAGTTCCGGCAATCAATACTTTGTTTGTTGCTGCGGCCTCGCGGGTGCTCTTGAGTACGTCACGCCGCTCCTGATCCGAGAGATAAATGGCCTCGCCGGTTGATCCCAGGGCTACGATGCCGGCGACGGGAGTCTTCGAATAGCGCTCGACGTTGGCTTCGAGTTTCTTGAAGTAGACGTTTCCATCGGGATAGAACGGGGTCGTAATGGGTGGAAAAATCCCATGCAGCAGCATAGTTCCAGGCTCCTAGCTCAAATACCTACTTAGGATACAGCGAAGGTTGACTTCACGAAAATGCTGCTAGCGCCGCGCGGCATGGCGTTCTGCGTGCAGTCTTTGCAGCGCCTGCACCGTGATCTCGCCTCGCTGAAGTGCGGAAATTCCTTCGGCGGCGGCGCGGGCCGCGGATAGAGTCGTGATGGTCGGAATACGCGCGCTGACTGCCGCTCGCCGGATCGCCTTCTCGTCGAAAAAGGGATCGACACCGTGCGGAGTATTAATGATGAGGTTAATGCGGTCGCCCTTGATCAAGTCGACCACATTGGGACGACCTTCCTTCACTTTGTACACCCGTTCCACTGTCATCCCGGCGCCCTCAAGGACGTCGGCGGTGCCGGCTGTAGCGACCAACTTGAAACCCATATCGACAAACTTGCGAGCGACGTCAGCTACCTGAGGTTTGTCATGATCAGTGACGCTCACGAAGACAGTGCCTTGTTTGGGCAACTTCTGTCCAGCGGCAGTTTGCGCTTTGGCGAAAGCCTCGCCGAAGTTGTCAGCTACGCCCATGACCTCGCCAGTGGATTTCATCTCGGGGCCGAGCACCGTATCGACGCCGGGAAATTTGTTCCACGGAAAAACCGGAGACTTCACGTAATAGCAGTGTCCGGTATCGAGGTCGGCACGACGCTCGATGAACTCTGGCAAGAATTCGCGTAGCTTGCGTCCGGTCATCAGCCGGGCGGCGATCTTCGCCATGGGCACGCCCGTTGCTTTTGAAACGTAAGGTACGGTACGCGAAGCACGAGGGTTCACCTCGAGCACGTAAACTGTTCCACCGTCGCCGTTGCTCTTTGAATTGCCGTTGCTTCGGGGGATAGCGAACTGGATGTTCATCAGCCCAACTACTTTCAAAGCGCGCGCCAGCTTGAAAGTGTAATCGCGCATGCGGGCCATTAGAGGTTGGGGAATGTCGACTGCCGGCAGAACGCACGAAGAATCGCCGGAGTGGATGCCGGCTTCCTCGATATGTTGCATGATTCCGCCGATGACGACGTCTTCGCCATCGGAAAGTGCGTCTACATCAACTTCGATCGCGTCTTCCAGGAAGTGGTCGATCAGCACCGGGCGGTCTTGGGAATATTCCACTGCCTCTTTCATATAGCGGACGACTGTTTCCTCGTCGTAGGCGATAACCATGGCCCGTCCGCCGAGGACGTAGGAAGGCCGCACCAGGACGGGATATCCGACTCGATTTGCGCCCGCAACGGCTTCTTCGATCGAGGCTGCCATCGCTCCCGGAGCTTGCGGGATGTCGAGTTCCTCGAGCAGTTTTCCGAAGCGCTTGCGGTCTTCGGCGAGGTCAATATATTCCGGCGCTGTGCCGATAATGTTTACGCCCGCAGCCTTCAATGGCAACGACAGATTCAGCGGAGTCTGTCCGCCGAATTGCACGATCACTCCGACTGGCGCGCCTGATGAAGCTTCGTGTTCGCAGATGGCGAGGACGTCTTCGAGAGTCAGAGGCTCGAAGTAGAGGCGGTCGCTGGTGTCATAGTCGGTCGAGACAGTCTCGGGGTTGCAATTGATCATGATCGTCTCATAGCCGTCGTCGCGCAGAGCGAACGCCGCATGGCAGCAGCAGTAATCGAATTCGATTCCCTGCCCTATGCGGTTGGGGCCGCTCCCTAGAATGATGACTTTCTTTTTCTTAGTCGGCGCCGCTTCATCCTCTTCTTCGTAAGTTGAATAGAGGTAGGGCGTGTAGCTTTCGAATTCGGCCGCGCATGTGTCGACACGCTTATACACCGGCTTTAGCCCGTGCTTCTTTCGTTGATGGCGGACTTTGTCCTGGTCTCCTTTGCCGCTAAGCCGCCAAGTTGCCGCCAGACGCCCGTCGGAAAAGCCCATGCGTTTGGCCTCGCGGAGCACATCGGTCGGAATCGACTCCATGGGATGTTTCTCCAGCTCAAGCTGCATGTCATTAATTTCTTTGAGCTGGTAGAGGAACCAGGGATCGATCGAGGTCATTTTTGCCACTTGCTTGACGGTGTGGCCCTGACGCAACGCGTAGCGAATGTAGGCGAGCCGTTCGGGATGCGGCGTGACCAACCGCTGGGTGAGAATCTTAGGCTCGATTTTTTCTCCGCCGATGCGCTTTCCCGTATCCAGTGCGCGGACCGCTTTCATCAATGCTTCCTTGAAAGTGCGGCCGATGGCCATTACTTCGCCGACGGATTTCATCTGCGGGCCGAGGTTCTCATCTGCCCCGGGGAATTTCTCGAATTGCCATTTGGGGATTTTCACCACGACATAATCGAGCGTGGGCTCGAAACAGGCTGGCGTCTTGCGCGTAATGTCGTTGGGGATTTCGTCAAGCGTGTAGCCCACGGCCAACTTGGCGGCAATCTTAGCGATGGGGAAACCGGTCGCCTTTGAAGCCAGTGCAGAAGAGCGCGATACGCGTGGGTTCATCTCGATCACGACCATGCGACCGGTCGAGGGATGAATGCCAAACTGAATATTCGATCCACCCGTCTCCACGCCGATCTCGCGAATCACCGCGATGGCGGCGTCGCGCATGGCTTGATACTCACGGTCCGTGAGGGTTTGTGCCGGGGCGACGGTGATCGAGTCGCCGGTGTGAACGCCCATCGGATCGAAGTTTTCAATCGAGCAAACGATAATGACGTTGTCCTTCGAATCGCGCATTACCTCGAGTTCGTATTCTTTCCAGCCGAGCACGGATTCTTCGATCAGAGCTTCGTGCACCGGAGAAAAATCGAGGCCGCGGGCGAGAACTTCCATCAACTCTTCGCGGTTGTAGCCGATGCCGCCGCCGCTGCCGCCGAGCGTAAACGACGGGCGCACGATGACCGGAAAGCCAATCTTGCCGGCAAACTCCAGGCCATCCTTCAGATTATTGACAAGCGCGGACTTGGGGACATCGAGCCCAATCTTCTGCATCGCATCTTTGAACACCAGGCGGTCTTCGGCTTTGTTGATCGCGCTGATCTGAGCCCCGATGAGTTGGACGTTATATTTTTCCAGCACGCCGCCGTCGGAAAGCTCGATTGCGAGGTTGAGAGCAGTTTGCCCTCCGACTGTGGGTAGAATGGCGAAGCCTGCGCCCGGCGACATTTCACGCTCAACCCGAATAATCTGTTCCAGATATTCGCGCGTGAGCGGCTCGATGTAAGTGCGATCGGCAACCTCCGGGTCGGTCATGATGGTGGCCGGATTCGAGTTGGCCAGCACCACTTCGAAACCTTCCGACTTGAGGGCTTTACAGGCCTGCGTGCCGGAGTAATCAAACTCCGCCGACTGGCCAATGATGATGGGGCCAGAGCCAAGGATCAGGATTTTCGAGATGTCAGTGCGTTTGGGCATTTATGCAGTTTTGTTCTTGTTGTGGGGCGGAAAAACTTCAGGCTCGCTTACGGGCGCAACTTTGTTTTCCGAGCCCGACGGCTTTTCAATACTCAACGACTCTTCCGGGGATTCGGTTCTGTTTAAAGAGTTGTCATCCCGAGCAACGCGAGGGATCTGCAGTTCCGCCTTCCCGCCCCAATCCTCAGCCAAGTCTTGCCATGTCGGATTCGTCGACTTGATCAGAGCTAACCGCTTTGTTCGAGTCCAGGCCTTGACTTGTTTCTCGCGGGCGATGGCGTTCCCAATGTGTTCGAACACCTCGTAGTAAACCAACCGATTGATCTTGTACTTCTTGGTGAAGCCATCTATCTCGCCATTCTTATGCTGCAAGGCGCGGCGATAAACACTATTCGTCACGCCGGTGTATAGATTCAGCGACCGGCTGGCCATGACGTAAACGTAATAATGTTTCTCGGCGCTCAAACTGCAGATCCCTCGCTTTGCTCGGGATGACAACTTAATTTAAGAATCAGATCTTACAAATGTGAGAACTTGATAAAAGAACGTTTCCTCACCCTTTCCATTCCTCCATCAGCTTGACGAAATCTTTGAACAGATAATGCGAATCATGCGGACCCGGCGAAGCTTCAGGGTGGTACTGCACGGTGAACAATGGCAGATTCCGGTGGCGCATGCCTTCGAGCGTGTTGTCGTTGAGATCGATGTGCGTCAGTTCAACTTCGCTTTGCGGCAGCGAATCGGGATCGACGGCAAAATTATGGTTGTGTGCTGTGATCTCGATCTTGCCGGAGTTCAATCGCTTCACCGGGTGATTGCCGCCGTGATGGCCGAATTTCAGCTTGAAGGTTTCCCCCCCCAAAGCGATTCCTGTGAGCTGATGTCCCAGGCAGATGCCAAAAATTGGCACTCTCCCCATGAGGCGTCGGATGCTGTCCACCGCGTAGGTGCATGGCTCGGGATCGCCCGGGCCATTCGACAGAAAAACGCCGGCAGGCTTCAGCGCTAACACATCCTCCGCTTTCGTCTCCGCGGGTACCACTGTGACCTTGCAGCCCTCGCCGCGCAGCTTCCGCAGAATGCTCAGCTTAATGCCGAAATCGTAGGCGACCACGTGAAAGCGTTCCGGTTGGTCTTTGACCCCGACGACTTCTTCCGGCAGATGAGAGCGTTCGCCCGTTTCCCAAACATAAGTGTGGTTCGTAGTGACGACCTTGGCCAGGTCGGTGCCATCCATTTTCGGAAGCGCTCGGGCTTTTGCTACCAGTTTCTCGGTGTCCGTCTCGAGCGTGGAGATGACCCCTCGCATCACACCGTGGTCGCGCAAATGGCGCACCAGCGCACGGGTGTCGATGTCGCCGAGCACCGGGATTTTAAATTGTTCGAGATATTCTTCCGCGACCTGCTGCGAGCGCCAGTTCGAGCTGACTCGGGAAAACTCGCGCACGATCAGGCCCTCGATGTAGGGCCGAGTCGCCTCGGCATCTTCTGGGTTCGTACCGTAATTGCCGATTTCAGGATTGGTTAGAACGACGATCTGGCCAGCGTAGGAAGGATCGGTGAAAATTTCCTGATAGCCGGTGATGGAAGTATTAAAAACTACTTCCCCGTAACATTCGCCTTTGGCTCCGTAGCCTTTGCCTCGGAAGATTCTTCCATCTTCCAGCGCAAGGATCGCCTGCATTCGTGCTCCAGGGAGTGGATTTTAAAGATTCTAGCAGGCAATCCGAAATGCGCCAAAGGAAATGTCTGTGAAAATCAAAGAGAGCCGATTAAGACGCGGGATAACCCTACAGACTAAGCCGAACGCCAATAGGCGTCCGAGGGCTTACGCGGAGTGCGCCGTCGCTCGCAGGCGTCGGACTTACACTCGACTACATCGAAGAACAAATCGTCTTCGCTGCGCGAAGCGTTTGCAGCCTGCGCCGCGTCGTAGGCCTCATGTTGCAGGCGAAACCAGCTTTGGAGGTTGACTTCAGCCTTGCCTTCCGTCGCATGCCGCCGAAGATGAAAATGCAAACGCATCGCGAGATCCCACACGGCTCACCGGACTCGTCCCATCTTGTCCATGGGCCAGTACCCGAACACTGCCTTGCCGTAAATGTAGCTTTGACCAACCGGACCGAAATCACGGCTGTCGTTGGACAAACTACGATGATCGCCCAGCACAAAATAACTGTCCGGCGGAACTACGACTTCGGCGTACGATCGCTCGTCCTCGTAGGCACGAGGCACGTAGTCTTCCTCGATCGGCTTGCCATTCACGAAGACACGGCCAGCGTCGATTTGAATGTGGTCGCCCGCCAGGCCAATTACTCTCTTAATAAAGCTCTTCGATGGATCGCGCGGATAGCGAAACACGATGATGTCGCCGCGCTCAATCGGTTCCAACCGGTAGACAAACTTGTTCACGAAGATACGTTCCTGGTCTTCGAGCGACGGCATCATGCTGGTGCCTTCGACTTTCACGGGCTGGTACAGGAAGACGATGATGAAACAGGAAATGGCCAGCGAAATTATCAGATCTCGTAGCCAAACCGAGAGCACCATGGCGCGAGAAGGAACTGGTTTACTATCGTGAACCGCGCTTGGCTCGGTTGCGTCCGTCTGTCCGCGCATGATTGCTTCAATTCTATACGGATTAGGCTCTTCTCGTGTAGGGATCGATTCGCCCGTCCGTAGAAGGACTCCCCGACTACTGCGTCCGCCGGATTCGGGTTACAATACTACAGAATCCCGAACGAGGAATCAGATTATGTTGAAGCGCGGATTGGCGCTGGCTTTTCTTTTCCTGGTAACCCTGACCGTGTCGGCTCCCTGGGCTACGTCCCAGCAAGAGGGGGTGGTCCCAGCATACAATGCCGCTCCGCCGCCGAAGGGTGTAAAGCTTCCTCCCATTCTCGGGAAAGAGCAATTGTGGGCTGAGAATGCTCAGTTTCCCTATCAGACGCACGCCTACGACCTGGCTGCGAAGATACCGGCGGTGTTGCACCAGCAGCCCTGTTATTGTTATTGCGATCGGATGGGACATAACAGTTTGCATAGTTGCTTTGAAGGCACGCACGGTGCCCGCTGCGATACCTGCTTGAAGGAACTGTATTACTCTTATTCCGAGTACAAGAAAGGTAAGACCCCGTCGCAGATCCGCAAAGGGATCGTGCAGGGTCAGTGGCGGCAAGTAAACCTGGAAACTGCGGCTTCCATCAACTAAAGTGACGAGCCTTGGTATTCGGGAGCGGGATTTGACTAGGTCCTTTGAAGCTGAGTATAGACTGCTCACGTCAGGGAGTTGTTTTCCACAGACGGAATATCGACATCTTAACGCCGGGTCCCAGAGGAGCGGTCGGGCGTGACGGAAACTATTGGAAAAGGTTGATCAGGATTCACCTAACGTTAAGATAAGAGGAATACATACGAAGAGTACAGGAAGAATTCTGCAGATGGCACAAAAGACCACACCCAAGAAATCGGTTGGCGACGATCCTCGTTTTGCACAGGCTGTGCAAAATTACGAGGCCGGTTTACGCGCCATGCAAGAGCACAAGTTCGACAAAGCCAAAACCTACTTACAGAAAGTAATTAGCGGAGGCAGCAAGGAGCTGGCGGATCGAGCGTCGGTTCACTTGAACGCTTGCAATCAACAAACGGAGCGTGCGGTCGCTCAGTTCAAGAACCCTGAAGAACACTATGACTACGCGATTTCGCTGATGAACATCGGCGACTACGTAAGCGCCCGCGAGCATCTGGACAAGTTGTCGAAACAGGCGCCGAAAGCCGACTACGTCGCCTACGGACTGGCGGCCTTGGATTGCCTCACCGGCCACGTTGAAGACTCGCTGCGCCATCTGGACGAGGCCATCCACCTGAATCCGGGGCTTCGATTCCAGGCGCGAAATGACTCAGACTTTCAAAACCTAGCCGAAGACCCGCGCTTCACGGAATTGTTGTATCCCGACCCTGGAGCCGAGTTGTCTTCCCCGGCAGATGGCGATGAGGATCGCTAGGCAGCCCTGATGGGCTACTCCGACGAACCCGCCGACCGTTCGCCGCGCCAGCCCTCTGCGACTCCGAGTAATGGTTTGCGGGTGGTTGTGATTGGCGGGGGAACTGGCCTTTCTACACTGCTCAAAGGTTTGAAGTGGTACGTAAAACAGTCTGCGGAGCGGCCCTCGACGAAATCGGGCGAGCCGGAGATCTCCGATCTTAGCGCGGTGGTGACGGTAAGCGACGACGGCGGCTCCAGCGGCCGTCTGCGCCAGGAACTGAACATGTTGCCGCCGGGCGACATTCGCAACTGCATTGTCGCCCTTTCCGAAGATGAAGCGTTGCTCTCCCGCCTGTTTCAGCATCGTTTTGCCAAAGGGTCGGGACTCCAGGGACATAGCTTTGGCAATCTCTTTCTCGCCGCTCTTACGTCGATCACTAAGGATTTCAGCGAAGCCGTTCGATTGTCGTCGGAAATTCTGGTGACTCGGGGACATATCTATCCTGTTACAACCGCGAACGTTGAATTGGAAGCGCTCATGGAGGACGGAACGCGGGTACGTGGAGAAACCAAAATTACCGCGAGTAAGGGCCGCATCAAGGAACTTTTCCTGATCCCTCACGATGTTGAGCCGCTTCCACAAACTTTGGAGGCGATAGCCCGCGCCGACCTGATTACGATCGGCCCCGGCTCGCTATTCACCAGCTTGATCCCGAACTTGTTGGTGCGTGGCGTTGCCAAGGCGATTGCCTCTTCCGCGGCGACCAAAGTTTATATTTGCAACTTGATGACGCAGGCCAACGAAAGCATAGGACGCACTGCGGCCGACCACATTCAAGCACTTAATAGTCACGCGCAGGATCGAATCTTTGACTATGCGCTTCTAAACCGCAAATCCATCTCAGATTCGCTAAAAGTCAAGTATGCTCTCGAGGGGTCGACCCAGGTCGTAGTCGACCAGGGAGCCATCAAGGAACTCGGCGTCATCCCGGTGATGGGTGATTATCTTGACGAGGGCGACGTCGCCCGTCACGCTACTGATCGGATTGCCCGCGACCTGATGAAACTCGCGGTAGAAGCCCGGTCTAACCAGGGCTCGAACTCCAAACAACACACCACCAGCAGCTAAAGAAACCTCCGATGAAGTTACAGACGTAGACGCGGTATATTGGATCGAATGCCAAAGGTTAAGAGCAACCCTTCACCTCGCATCCCGCGTGTTGCCATCGCAATTATGGCAGCGGGCAAAGGGACACGCCTGAAATCCAAACATCCTAAAGTTTTGCATGAGGTCGGCGGAAGGCCTCTGCTGGCGCATGTGATCGCTGCGGCTTCGAAAGTGGTTCCGGCGCAGGATGTATACGCCATTATCGGCCATGAAGCCGATCGGGTTCGTCAAGCCGTCAGTCACACTGGAATCAACTTTATCCTGCAAAAAGAGCAACGCGGAACGGGACACGCGCTCATGGTCGCACAGGAGGCTTTGGCGCCCTATGACCAGGTCATCGTGCTCTCGGGGGACGCGCCGTTGATCACTTCTCAGACCATCGAGCAACTTCGCGATTTTCATAGCTCGAAGCATTCGGCGATGACGATTCTCAGCGCCCAACTGCACGACCCAACCGGTTACGGGAGAGTGATCCGCGCGGCACAAAAGAGCCCCGTCGTGAAGGCAATCATCGAGGAGAAATCAGCCACTCCGGCACAACGCAAGATTCACGAAATCAACTCAGGCTTTTACGCATTCGATGCGAAAGCTCTTTTTGCGCACATCGACGAACTAAGCAACGACAATCCTCACAACGAGTTCTATCTCACCGACATGGCGGCGGTCCTGCGCAAGGCAAAAAAGAGCGTCATGGCTGTGGCGGCGAGTGATCCTCATGAAATTCTCGGGAGCAACACCCGCGCCGAGATCGTGGATATTGACCAGCGCATGCGGATGGCCAAGTGCCGGCAACTCCTGACCGAGGGAGTCACGATTTTGTACCCGCAAACCTGCGTCATCGATTGCGACGTCGAGATCGGCGTGGACACTGTGATCGAACCATTTGTGCAGATTCTAGGCAACACGCGTATTGGCAGCGATTGCCGCGTCCGATCCTACACTGTGATCAACAACTCCGTAATCGGAGACGGCGTCGTGATCCTTCCTGCTTGTATGCTTGACGAGTCTCGCGTCATGAATGGCGCCATCGTCGGGCCTTACTCGCGCCTTCGTCCTGGAAGTGAGATTGGCGAGAACGCCCACGTGGGGAATTTTGTGGAGACCAAGAAGACCCATCTAGGCAAGGGATCCAAGGCTAACCACCTCAGCTACCTGGGAGACTCCGAGATTGGCGAGGGCGTCAACGTGGGAGCCGGCACCATCACCTGCAACTACGACGGTGCGCGCAAACACACTACAGTCATCGAAGACGGCGCCTTCATTGGCAGTGATTCGACTTTGGTTGCGCCGGTCAAAATCGGACGCAATGCTTACGTGGGCGCCGCCTCATGCATCACTGACGATGTACCACCTGATTCGCTCGCCATCGGTCGGGCTCAGCAGATCGTGAAAGAAGGCTGGGTCAAAGCCAAGCGCGCAAGCCGCGAGAAGTCGGACAAGCCGGCTCTTGGTTGAGCCCGCAGCAAACAGGAACTATTGCAGTTGCACATAAGGAGCGCTGACGCAAGTCGCGTTCACAATCGCAGGCGCGGCATTCCACACGGACGCAACGTGGATCAGGCTGTCTTCATTGGAGCAGAATCCACGCACTCCGGTCCGGTTGAACGCAGCAGCCGCCCCACCAACGGTATAACCCTGATTTGGAGGGCCACCAGCAGGAACGCCCACGCCGAAATAGTAGCCGCTCTTGGCTGTAGCAGGAGAGTTGGCGCTGGCGAGCCCGAAGTCGATCAAGCACGCGTTCTTAGAGACTGGGCCGCTCGCGGGGCAACCAGTCGCGGCTGGGGGACCCAACGCTGCCATGGAACTCGAATAACCTACGGCTGGATAGGTAGATAAATACGAGACCTGGGCCGTGTTGACGGTTCGAATGGAACTGGCCGCCGACGATTCATTGGCTGCAATCCTGGCGCGTAGCAAGTTTGGGATCGCGATCGCCGCAATAATCAAAATAATTGCCACCACAATCAACAGCTCGATGAGAGAAAAACCCTTTTGTTTATGCATCCGCCCTTCCTTTCCTCTAGAGATGACACTGAAGAGGTCTCCCGTTGTCCAGAACGGTGAGAGGCTGCTGACTTGCAGATTTTTCTTCAGTTGTTTCCGCATCTTATACGGCGGTTGCGCCTATTTCCTGCGCTGCCGAATTCGTACTTCGAAGCTGATCACGCCGTTGTAGTCGCGAAGGGCCAGGATGGAAACATTGCGCGTAATGTTATATTCCGCCTGAATGATCTGCTGTGAGGTCTGCGAAACGTTAGTCGTGTATGTAAGGGTGAGGTTGTCCTTAACCTGACGCTCGATGGTGACTGCGGGAGTGCTGGTGGTCGGAGACGTTTCAGTGTTCAGGCCCTGAGGATCGATTCGGATGGTGCCGTTTCCCAACAAGCTGCGCGAGCGGCTACTGATGGCGGAGTTGAGAGCTTCCGCCAATATCGCGCTGGACGCTTGTTGAGCGAATGGTGACGACCCCGACTGTTGCAGTTGTGCCGATTGCTGCTGGGTTTGACCAAGGGCGAGCAAACTGATGATGTCAGCGATGGGAAGAGGCGGCTCCGAATGATAAGTCAGATTAAGCTTGTCGACCTCTCCCGTGAGATTCACCGTGATGTCGTAGTCACGAACGTGGGTAGAGGCCTGCAGATCGAGTACCGGCGTGGTCGTAACCGGATTGGTAAAGGTAACATCGCCGCGCTCCATGCGGTATTTAGTTCCGTTTAACGTTACCTCACCCTCGGTGACGTCTGCCCGTCCCAGCAGAACCGGCTTGGCCGCGGTCCCCCGCAGATGAAAGTCCGCGTCCCCGGTGAGCCGGACCACGGCTGTCTGCATCTGCAGCTCAGGCGTTGTGACAATGTGCACATCCATTCGGATACGGTTCAGCAACGGATTGGTTTGGGGCAGCGCCGAAGCCTGCGCACTACGCGCCAGGGTCGCTCCGAAATCGAATCCCGGAGTGATCGCCAGCCGCGTAACCACGACATCGCCGGACAACACGGAGGCCGCGGGCGTGCCCGCCCATCGTAGTTCCGCGTTCGCCATGGAACTGATGCCCTGCGGATAGCGCAAACGTACGTCCTGGGTTTCTAGCGTGAGATTAAAGTTGATCTGGCGGTTATAGGCAGTGGCGTATCCGCCGAAAGTAACGGTGCCGCCCCCGACGTGCGCCGTAAGAGTTTCAATCTGCAAACGGTCTTGATTGAATACAGCAGATCCATTAATGGCACTCAGTGAACTGGGTAGATCGCTATAGGCGATCGAGCCATTGGTGACTTGCAATCTGCCTTGGGTTGTAGGTTTGCTGATCGTGCCTCCCAGCGTTAAATCCACGGCGACTTCACCAGATGTGGTGAAGTCGGAATTCAAGCTCTGAATAAGCTGGAGGTTCGCGTGCCCCTGGGCGCGCAAGTCGAGGTCGCGCTCACCGTTCAGCCGTACCGTGCCGCCGACCGAAAGGTCGGTGCCTTCACCAATCAAATGAAACTGTTGGATGCTGAGGAATTGCTTGGCAATGACAAAACTGATCGGGCCATTGTTGCGAACCTTAATATTCTCAACGTCAGCAAAGAAATCGCTGAGGTTGCCAACAATCTCGAGTTCGCTGGGTTTACGGAGCGGGCCTCGTAACTGCAGGTCGCCCACCACCGCGGACGGTCCGGTCACTCGCCGCTTCAGATAGTCCTTGAAGACGGAATCCACATTGAGATGGTTGAAATGGAGACTCACTGTAGCAGGCCAGGTCCCCCGCAGTTGAACGTCGCCGTCGATATTCAGTTCCGCGGTTTTAAACTGAGAGCGCCCGCTCACGTGCAGGTCAGAGCTTTTGGTTACCGCCTCAAATGTATAGTCGCCCACCCGCTCGTGGTCGAAGGCAAGATCGTGCCACCGAACGCTCGCGTTGACCACAGGCTGTTCCAGAGTGCCCGAGGCCTGAGCGGTAAAATCCATGCGGCCGTCCACCCTCACGCGTCCGGCTTGCAGTTGCGGAATGCGAGCCAGGTCAAAGTTCTCTCCCGTCAGATTGAAACGGAAGGCCTGGGTGGAAAGGTTATACGTACCGGCTCCGCTGACATGCGCGTCGTAGTACGCAAGATGAAGTTCGTCCAGAGAGATCGCGGTGCGGTTGAACTCCAACTTGGAATCCAGATGTTGAACCGGTTCGCCTCGGATCACTGCGTCGGAGAGTTCAATGCTGCCGTTTCCGTGGGGATCGGCCTTAGTGCCTTCTATGTGGATCGAGAGGTTTGCCGTCCCGCTGATGGGCAGGTCGTATCCACTGAGAGCGAGAATTTCGTCAACATCAGCGTCGCGCAAGTCTACGCGAGCCGCAATCGCGCTTGAATCGGTAAACTGCCTTTCTTGCAGGCCAAGGCTGACGCTGAACGCCACGGTCGTGGCACCGTGATGCAGCCTCCCGTGATGTGCGGCAAAAGCGTGTGGCGATAGCTGAAGATCGGCAACCAGGGAATCGCAGTGTACATTTTTTTCCGGCCCGTGAGATGTAGCTGGGATCAATAGATCGAAGTCTTCGGAGTGCAGTTTCCCGGCAAAGGCGATGGCAGACAATTTGCCGGTGGCAGTTCCGCTGAACGAAGCATGTCCCCTCAGAACCACCGGAATTCGTTGCTGGTAGCCGACCGCTGTAAGAATCGGCTGCCACTCGCTGAGGTCGGAAGTGGTGATGGACAGGTTCAATGGTGCGCTGGAAGAAAGCGTACCAGAGGCGCGAACTTGCGTAGCGCGTGTGGCGGCGTTAAATTCCTCGACTTGCAAGTCGCCGGAGCCCACATGATACCTCGCACGCGCGTGGGCAGTGACCGGCAGTTCCCCCGCTTTTGGTTGGGCTGGGGCTACGACCTCCAAGCCCACTGCCGTCTCAGCGTTAGCAACCGATCCTCGCCACTGTGTCTCGACGCTTCCGCTTACGGCTCCCGCCAACTTGACACGCTCAAACGGCCGTGCCGAAGTGGAAAGAGCAGCGGCGATTTCGGGGGCGGACACATCTTTCAGCCGCAGCCGGACGCTTCCCTTCTGCTCATCCTGAGTATTGGCCTTGGAGAACTTACCTGGCGGCGTCGAATTGAGCCAGTTGATGATTTCGGCGTCACCCGTCACGTCGCCTCCCAGCACCTTCGCCTGAAGTGCGGAAAACGCCAGCCGACGGGAATTGATCGCGTAATCGCTGCTCACCGCCGCACTGCGCAACGCTATGGACTTATCCCGCCAATCAAAGTTCTTCAGTGAAAGTTTGCCGGTGGAAGAAAAAACCGCCGCGGACCACGAACCTTCCCCCGTCGCCTCGAGAACCCCTTGGCGTATCTCGGTGCGACGCGCAATCGCGCTGGCCTCGCCGAGATCAAGAGTGAGATCGTACTTGGCCACGACGCTGGGTTTTCTAAAATTGACCAGGTGTCCGCTGGATTGTAGCCGCGAACGTCCAGAAGTCGCCTTCAACGATTCGATATCGAGACTGTCGGGACCCAGGCTGAAGTGCACTTCCGTCATCCAGGTCACCGGACGATAGTTTTGAAACCTGCTATCGATTTTTCCCAGCAGGACATTGCCCTTGTATCGGCGATGCAGCAGCGAATACGTCACATCCGCCGTCACATCGTGAGCGACGAAATCGAGCGGCGTTTTCTGGTCGTTCCAGATGAATTCGCCTTGGCGTACTTCAAGCTGACCAATGGAAAGAGAGAACAGTTGAGCAATCGACGTTTTTGTTGACAGCTTTGTTTTGGGCACCGGTTGATTCGTAGTGCCATCGGGATAAACGACGATGTGAACAACCGGATGGTCGAACACGAGAGAGGAAAAGCCGAATACGGTTTCCAGGATCGAGATGACTTTGACTCGCGCGACCAACCGGTCCAAGTGGGCATAAGGAACTTCGCCCGCAGCTTCGAGCCCATGAATGGTGAGGTTTCGGATCTCGATTTGAAAACGGAATGGTATGGTGTGAATCGAACCGAGGTCTACGCGCCCCCCGGTGACTCGCTCCAGCTCAGCGATGGCGCGTCGGCGGATCAAGGCCTGGAAGGAATCGGTGGTGATGTACCAGGTCAAACCACCCAGGCAGAGCAAAAACAGAAGTCCTGCCAGCAGCAGATAATTGCGGAGCCTGCGCCAACCCGGCTTGGCGCTGGGCTCGCTCATCGCAACTCGGCGCCGGACTCCGGTGATCCCGCCTCCGTGCGGATCTGGCTACCCGAACGCAGATCCTGCAACCAAGCAACCAGCATCTGGTTCATCTTCTGCTGGGTGAGCAATTCCCTGATCTTTGGCGTGACTTCAGCAAGGGGAACTTGTTGCGCTCCCGATTGCCGAAGTTGAGGAAGGAGTTCCTGGTTGTAATAACTCTCAATGCTCTTGGAATCGATGACGACGTTTGGCCGTAGCCTGGAATCCACCAAACCAATTAAATCAACCTGCAGAGCGACGCGCTTCTTGAGTTCCTTCTCGGTTAATCCGTAGCGGTTAAGCGCAGCCTGCCACACGCCATCGCTTTGTGTGGCAGTGTAGCGTTTTCGAATCTCCTGAATGTTCTTCTCCACTTCTTCGCCGCTGGCGTGCGGAAAACCGGAAGAGCGCATTTGCTCGCGCAGTAATTCCTGATCGATCAGATGGTCCAGCGCAGCTTTACAATCCGCGGCCTGCACCTGGTCGAGCGCGCGGCCGGCAACGAACGCGTCGTAGCGCACGGCATCCTGCCATTCGCTTTGCAGGATGATGTGGTTGTTCACTGTAGCAACTATGCGATCCAGAACATCGCCCGCCTTTGCCGGCAAAGCGATCGCGAGCAACATGATGCTGCAAGCAAAAATCCAACTCTTGTGATTCATCAGAAGCTCTGTCCAATACTAAAATAAACGTTGAAATGAGGCGCGTGCTGCGGTACGAAAGTGCTCGTCTGTTGCCCCGCGCTATTAGTGACCGTTTGGGTACTCGGAAACGCCGGTGGATTAAGATTGTACCCGAAATCGAAGCTCACCGGACCGATTGGTGTCTTGTAGCGCAGCCCGACCCCGACCGCGTGAGAGATATAACTATAGTCGCACTGGCTGGCTGTGCTTTGCTGCAGACAGAGTTGAGGATCCTTCTGCCGCCAGCGCAGCAGGTTGTCGAGCATATTCTGGCCGTTAGTAAAGATATTTCCGGCATCTTCAAAAACGACGAAACTCATGTTGTCCTGGACATATGGCAGGTTCGTTGGCGGAAAACGCATTTCCAGGTTATTCAGGAAAAGCGCACTGCCGCCAATGGGAAACCCGGTGATGGGGTCGCGCGGACCTGCCTGATTTAACCCGAATCCTCGATGAGAGTTGCCGCCTCCGGTGAAAAACCGCTCTGCCAGCGGAATGACCGTCACGTCGGGACAACTGGTTTGCGTCGGATTTGGACAGGCTTGCCCAGGCGGGAGGATCACGGTATTGCCGAAAGTAGTCTCCAGCCCGACCCGCGTCGAACGCGCGAAAACGAATTTCTTGTCTTGCGGCCGGTTCTTGCCGAATGCGTAGTAAGTGGAATTCTGGGCGAGGATGCTGCTGAAATTCGCCTCCGAGCCGAAATAGCTGGAAGCGACTGCAGCGTCGACCGTAGTGTAACTGCCCTTGGTACTCTCCAGATTGTTGTCGCGTTTGTTGCGAATGTAAGTGAATCCGGGCTCGCCGACGCGTACCGGCAGGGAAAGCAATGGAATCTGGTCAGGGCTGATATCTATGTCTGAAGCCTTCACCCGCCGATAAGTGAAGCGATACGCCATAGTGGTGGCTTTGCTGATTGTCTCTTCCGCTTGTACCGATCCTTCCAGACGCTGCGAGGTAAATGTGGTGACGTCGATCGTATTGTCATAGAAAGCTGTCAAAGATAACTTCCACTTCGGACTGTTAAACCAGCGCGGCACGGTTGCGCTAACCAGTCCGCGCTGCTCCAGGCTGCCTACGTCGGCCTTGAACGTCAGCGTATGGTCGCGCCCGCGGAAATTCAGACGGGTTATAGCCAGCGAGACACGCGGACTCACTCCGGTTTGACCCTTCGCCTGGTTGGTGCCAACCGCGGAAGGCTGGCCAGTCTGGAATTCCAAGCCCACGCCATAGCTGAATGTGTAGCGTTTGGCTTCCTCAACATCCACCAGGACGTTCTTTTCTGGCTCAGTACCATTTGGATTTTGCACCGCTGTACCTACTTGGCTGAAGATGCCGAGATCGTACAGTCGCTGTTGCGTCTGCAGCATGTCGACCTGGCTAAGCGGGTCGCCGGCCTTAACTCTTAGTTCGCGTTGCACAACAAACGGCTTGGTGTAGTTCAGTCCTGACACGAACACGTTGTCCACGAAAACTTGCTCTCCTTCTGTAATCTTGAAGGTGACGTCCATGCGATTGGGCGCGCCGGACACGGGCTTGGCCGACGCCTCGAAACTAGCGTTAGGAAATCCGTGGTTGAAATAGTAGTTCAGAAGATTGTCGCGATCCTGTGCAATGTCGTACTCAGAAAAGGGCTGACCCTCCGCCGTATTGATGTCGGCCGCAAGGTCTTTTTCAGAGAAGGCATGATTGCCCTCCATGTGGAACGCTCCCACCAGGGTTTGAGGACCCTCGTCCACCGAAATCTTAAGCACAAGATCGTTTTCATGGCCCTCGTAATCATCCATAACCGTGCTGGCGACCTTGACCTGTTGAAAGCCGTTGGCCCGGTAAAGATCCTCGATTCCATGAACATCGCTGCTGAGCAATGCCTGACTGTAGCGGCCGCGCGATTGAAAGCGCTCGGCTGCATGCACCTGCATGCGGGCCTGGAGGCGCTCCGTTAAGAAGTATTTGTTTCCGGTAAATTCAATTCTTACCAACCTATGCCGCGCACCTGCATCGATCACATAAATAATTTGCAGCTCATTTCCGGCAGCATCGGAATGTTGTTTCATTCCAACCTTGGCATCGAAGTAGCCGCGACTTTGCAGGACGTTGAGCAGATTGCGGCGGCCTTCGTTCAGCAGGTCTTCGTCTACCGCATTTTCTTCGAAGATCGGAACATTCTGCTTGAGCACGCCCCGCTTGATCTTGAACCCTTCCGCGGTGACCTGCACCCTGGGTCCGGGGACAATGTCAAAGGTGTAGTCCACGGCATTCGCCTCCTCACGGTAGGACTTCTTCGATACTGAAACCTGGGCGAGCAACCGATTCTGTTTCTGATATCGCTTGCGCAACCGATCCAACGCATTACTTACCCGCAGCACTGAAACCGGGTCCCCGGTCCGCATCTTCGCGATCTTCTGAATCTGCTCTTGCGAGAATCCCGCATTGGCCGTTACAGTCACGATTCCCACGCGTGCTTGAGGTCCCGGATCGATTTGAAAAAGGATGTCGATTTGCTGCCTTGCGGGATCTTTCTGCTCGTGTTCATTGACCAAGGAACGATAGTAGCCATTCTCCTGCATGAGTTGCTTGATATTTCCCAGAGCACGATCAATCTGGTCGGAGCTGAAAAGCTCTCCCAACTGGAGCTTGGAGGCATTCACGACCTGCCCGGCCGTGGGCCGGTTGGGAACATCCAGAACATTAACCCGCCCCACGAAGTAATTCGAGGTGGTAAAGAATAACAGGTCAACTTTTCCATCGTCAGTTCGCTGACCCTCGACTCGGATGTCTGCAAAACGGCCCGTGCGATGAAGCGCATGGATGCTTTCGCGGATGAGTTCCCGTTCTAGCGGCTCTCCTGTCTTTTGGGGTATAAGGTCGAGCCAACGCTTCTGATCGGCATCGGAAGAGATGTCCGGCAAGCGTATCTCCGCCACGATGAGGCCCTGATATCGGGCCATAGCGTCCTCGGCCGGCATGGCCGGGGATTGGGTTTCGACGGCTTGACCCTGGTCTTCCGTCCCGCCAGTTACCACGGGGGATTCGGCAGACGCTTGCGCGGCCGACAGCGCCGTCAGCGCCAGCGCAATCAGGGATGTCAACAAAGTTCCCCTCAGCTGCAAACCGGCTCCCTCTGTAAAATGTGGTCGGCCAATCCGTTCGATGAATCCGCACAAAACAATGTTGTATTTCACGCCTGATCTTCGGGCGCGCTTTTTTCTTGGCACGTGATGTTTTCACTGGAGCCCGCCTCTGGCCCCGTTTTGAAAACAGCGTGGCACCTATCATAATGGTTTGTGGGCGTGGAACTGATGACCTCTTTGGAACGGGACGAAAGATATTCGCGGCAAGTACTTTTCCCCGGCGTCGGGGTTGAAGGCCAACGCAAGCTGACCGCCTCGCGCATTACGATTGTCGGCTGCGGCGCCACTGGCTCCGTGCTCGCTTCCCTGCTTGCCCGTGCGGGCGTGGGCACGATCCGTATCATCGACCGCGATTACGTGGAGCCCAGCAATTTGCAACGGCAATCCCTTTTCGACGAAGCCGATGCCGCCGAATCCCTTCCCAAAGCCATTGCCGCGGCCAGAAAAATTGCGGCTTTCAATTCCGAAATCGTGGTTGAACCCCATGTCGCTGATCTGACGCCAACGAATATAGAAGCTCTAATCGAAGGGGCACAGCTTATTCTCGATGGCACCGACAACTTTGAGACCCGCTATCTTATCAATGATTTTGCGGTGAAGAATTCCCTCCCCTGGATTTACACCGCAGCCGTCGGCAGTTATGGCGTAACCCTGAACGTGCTTCCCGGGAAGACTGCGTGTCTGGCCTGTATTTTCTCCGACCCTCCGCAAGGAACCTTCGAAACCTGCGAGACGGCTGGAATTTTGAACTCGGCCGTAAACCTGGTCGCTTCGATCGCGGCTACGGAGGCGGTAAAACTGTTAGTCGAGGCCAACGATTGGCTGCGCCACACACTCCTCTCCTTTGATGTGTGGAGGAACGAACGGGCCGAGGTGGCGGCCGACAAACCCCGTCCGGATTGCCGAGTGTGTGGGGAGCACGAATTTTCCCACCTCGCTGGTGTTGGCCGTCCGCATATTACGTTATGTGGACGCAACTCCGTACAGATTCACGAACGCGAGCGCCCGGTGGACTTAGCCGAGATGAGCCAACGCCTTAAGCCGCTTGGCACGGTACGCCATAACGACTTCGTCTTGAAGTTCTGGCACGAGCCCTACGAAATGACGTTATTCCCGGACGGCCGAGCGATTATCAAGGGTACAACCGATAAGACTGTAGCCAGAAGTCTCTATGCCCGCTATGTAGGATCCTAATAAAACCAGCTCCCAGAGCCGGGTTTCGGGTTATGATGCTCTCGTAAAGTCTGTGGAGGATCCAATGCGTTCACTGAAAACTTTGTCCATGGTTTTATTGCTGTCTGGATTGGCAGCCGCTCAGGCAACCGTAATTGGGGGCACGGCCAGCAACTGGGTTCCTGCTTACGGTGTCTATGCGGCACCATTCGTGCCTCTGGTAACAACTCCGTCGGTGACTCTCGCAACCGTGTCGCCTTCAGCGGTGGGAGCCAGCAACGCCACGTTTGGAAACGTTGCCGGAGCAACCAACGCAACTCTCTCATTTGTGTCACAACCTCCGGCGGGGGCGTATACCCAAGCCATCTGGTCTCCTCCATATACCCAGCCGAGCGGGTTCGGTCCATCCGCAGCTCTCGAGAGCGAACCGGTGCCGGAGAGCAGACCCGCGCGGAGGGCTCATGCATTTGACGTTGGCGTCGCATCGTGGCAAACCGTCGAGAGTGCAAGTCACCTGATGGCGAGCTCGAATGGTTCGAAGAAAGCTGGACGCACTTTCACCAACCAGGATGTAGACCAGGTCAATCAGAAAAACGGGACCGTCAAGTACGACGGAAAGACCGAACATATCTGACGCGGGCGTTAATGCTGTCTGAGTTTGGTTCGTTGTGGGGCGGCGCGGCTTCGGCCGTGCCGCTCACACCCTGTGAAAAGTGCAGCTTTCAGTCGCTAACCTCAAGCCTTACGTCATCTTTGTGATAAGGCTTCCAAGGCCGCAAAGAATCCTGGGCACGAGATTACGGCCGCGTCCGCTCCGTGGATCGTGGTCTCGCCTTCCGCCCGCAACGCAGCCACGGCAAACGCCATCGCGATCCGATGATCGCCGAAAGAATCCATTTCGGCTCCGTGCAGAGTCTGTCCGCCTGGAATCTTCAGTCCGTCCTCGCGCTCCTCGACCTGCGCACCCATGGCTCGCAGATTCGTTGCGATCGCGGCAATCCGGTCGGACTCTTTCACACGCAACTCCTTAGCATCGCGAACTTGAATCCCATTCGTAGTGTAAGGCGCTACCGCGGCCAATACCGGAATCTCGTCGATCAATGCTGCGGTATCTGCGCCCGCGAGCGTGGCTCCGCGCAGGTCGCGTCCGTCAACTTCCACGCTCCCCACCAGCTCTCCGTGTTTGTCTTCCAACTCCGCAACCGAAATGCCGACCCCCATCAATATCAAAATGTCGAGCAATCGGGCTCGGGTTGGATTCAGCAGCAAACCGCTGATCAGCAGCCTGGATCCGGGAAACAATGCGGCGGCGCAAAGAAAAAAAGCAGCGCTCGAAAGATCGCCGGGGATTTCCGCCTCGATTGCATGAAGCTTCTGTCCACCTGCAATCCTTGCCTGGTTGCCGTGCTGATTCACTTCCGCACCGAATGCGCGCAGCGCCAGTTCCCCGTGATCTCGGGTACGAACAGGTTCTGCCACGCGAGTTTCGCCTTCAGCAAACAATCCCGCGAACAGCAACGCCGATTTCACCTGCGCACTGGCAACCGGCATGTTGTAGTCGATCGCTTTCAAATGTTTGCCAGTAACGTGTAAGGGAGGACGGCCTCCATCGGAAGCGGTGATATTCGCTCCCATCAATTCAAGTGGCGCAATAATTCGCGCCATAGGACGCCGCGACAGCGATTCATCGCCCATGAGCTGGCTGGTAAACTCCTGCCCTGCCAGAATGCCGCTCAGCATACGCATCGTCGATCCCGAATTGCCGCAGTCGAGCGGCATCTCCGATGGTTGCAGCTTAGGCCCGCGTCCGTGAATTAGGACGGCGTTTTCTTCGCGCTGCAACTCCACTCCCAAAGCGGCGAGACAGCCCAAGGTGCTGGCGCAATCGGCTCCCGTAGAGAAATTCTCCAGGCGCGTGGTTCCTTCCGCAATGGCGGCCAGCATGGCGTAGCGGTGAGAGATGGATTTATCCCCCGGCAAGCGCACTGCTCCCGCTATGTTTCGCGCGGGGCGAATCACGACGGTGGAATCTGTTGTCTCGGTGGACATCCGTCAGTCAATAGTAATGGAAACGGAAGATTCGAGTTTTTACCTGGAAGGATCAGAGCACCGTCGAAAATCGCCTACGACCATTTTTCTACACCATCGCTTTGGCTTCGGCGGTAGCCTCTTTCAGAATTTCGGCTGGTACTTCCTTGATGGTCACATGAAATTCGAACATCGGCGTCTCACTGCCGCGGCCCCAGCGGGCCACTTCCCAGTGAGCGCGCAAGAACTTCAGGTTCGCCTGCCCCGTCAAATCCAGCAGCAGAGGATGCTGTGCCTGATAAAACTTCTGAGGAAAGTTTGTCAGCGGCTTTGGACCCCAGGTCGTGCCGTCAGCCGACCCGAGGATGCTCACGTCCAACGATTCCTGCTCGACGATACCGGTGATATTCAAACTCAGAAGAAAAACGCGGTTCGCCGCGCTGCTGACATCCACCGCCGGACCATCGCCCTTGGCGTTGACCACCATTTTTTCAGGAACCAGGAAGCTATCAATCATGACGCGAGAATTGTAACAAAAGGAACTTCAGAACGTTCGCTAGGCTGCATTCAGCCTATCCAGAAACTGGCGCAGCAGTTTGCCTACCTCCTCTGGCTGCTCCCAGGGAGAATAGTGCCCCGCCTTCGCGATCACGTTGATCTCACTCCCGGATATGTTTTGCCGCATCAACTCCGCCTCGGCAACGCCGGTGAGAATATCTTCGTCTCCCGTCACAAGCATGGTCGGCACGTTGATTGTCTTTAGCGTCTCCATCGAATCTTGACGCTCCGCCATACCTCGCTGCACCATAGCAACAGCTTCAGGCGACATTGTCCGCATCATCCGCAGCGCCCCTTCGACGAGGTCCGGACGTGTGTCGCGTGTCGTTTTTCCCATCAACTTCGGGATCATGCTTGCGAAAAACAGCTCGGTGCCACGGTCCAACACGAAGGTCGCGGCCTGCAGCCGTACCGACCGTGCTTCGGGAGTATCTGCTTGGGCCTTGGTGTTGCACAGAACGAGTGCGTCTACCCGCTCACCATATTTGCGCCAGAACTCGAACAACACGTAGCCCCCAATCGAGACTCCGACGAACGCGGCGCGTCGCACTTCTTCTTGATCGAGGACGCGAGCAATGTCGGCAGCATGCTTTTCCATCGTGGCCGGACCGTCGCCAACGCCGGAATCCCCGTGCCCCCGCAGATCAGGAAGAATCACCCGGTAGCGCGTGATCAGCGCCTGAGCCGCGGGCTTCCAAAGATTATGATTGGCCGGAAAAGGATGGAGCAAGACGACCGGTGGGCCACTTCCTAAAACTTCGTAGAAGATGTCCGCATCGCCACTAATGATTTGGGGCATTGCCAGATTTAATCACAATCGCTAAGCATTGATCACTGGCTGCGCCCCAACCGGAACCGGAAGGCGCAACGGTTCTTCTGGCATGACAATCCATGCAATCACATAGGCCAGCAGACCGGTGCCTCCCACCAGAACAATGAATAACCAAACCAAGCGTACCAGGGTCACGTCGAGGTCGAAATACTCGGCGAATCCGGCGCACACGCCAGCGATCTTCCGGTCTGCGCGCGGCCGAACCAGCCGCTTTCGCGCCGTCACCGCTCCGACTCGGATGCCGCAGTAGGCACAGACATTGGCATCGTCCTGGATGACCTTCCCGCAATAATTGCAATACATGGTCTGCCTCCTCGTCGCTTGTTCCCTTTCTTAGATACGCTGCGGGGCTTCTCTTAGTTTCAATGCTACTCTCCCCGGTAAGCTTCTTTCAGGTATCGGTTGGCGCTTTCCGCCTGAGGCGTCGACCCGTCCAAGGCCACGACTGTCTGGTACTTTTTCACCGCCAGATCGCGCTTGCCCGAGAGGTCATACATCTCCCCGGCAGCCAGATCGGCCTTCTGCAGTACTTCAGGATCGGGTTGGGGAACCTCTGTCACCTGTTCATACGCCGCGACAGCGCTTGTGTAATCTTTCTCGTTGCGAAGTAAGTCGCCCAAGCTGAGTGCCGCGATTTCATAATGCAGGCCGCCGTAAAAACCCTCTCGCCCAGCCTGCCAAACCCTGCGGTAGACCGCAGCTGCTTCCTGATCATTCCCTTCTGCCCGAAGCAAATGTCCCTCCTCGAGGGCCATGAGCACGTCGCGCGGATAACTCTGAATCAGGCCACGGGCAATGGGGAGAGCTTCCGGGTAACGATGTTCTCGCCGCAAAAATAGAACCAGCAGGATCTTCGCGTCCATGCTGGTGTCGCCCGCTCCCGCAGCACATTCGCGAAGTTCCTGCAATCCCAACTCTTTGTTTCCGCCAATACCAAACATTGTCGCGCCCGCGCGCAGCGCGAGGGGAAGACTGCCCATAACATAATTGTGGGAGCCGACAATCAGCTTCGCCGGAGTGTCCGCGGGAGCAAGCTCAAGCACGCGTTCGTGATCGCGCCGCGCGCCCACCGCGTTTCGCAAAGCCGAAAACCAGGCGTGTTCGACCATTGCGGTATACGCTGCGAACTGGGCGCGAGTCACTCCGCGGGCGTAGAGCGCGTCCACGTCCTTGGGATTGGCATCCAGGCTGTTTTCCTCTAGCTGTGTGGCTCTCTGAACCAGATCTTTGATTTGCTGCTTTGCCTTGGGATCAGCCGGGCGATGTGCCGCCCGAATAAAAGTGTCATTCGCATACTCCCCCGTGTTGAGAGCGCCCATTAGATAAAGTTCTCGGAACAGGATCGCAGTCAGCAAATGATTCACCGCGAAAGGATCGTCCGGATGGCGTTGCAGCACTTGATCGAATTCCTGGACTGCACGGTCGTAATCAAGATTGTAAAAGTGGTCGAAGGCGGATCGGTTCAGGGCGTCGTTGGGACGAAACGACAGGCCGTCGCCGGGGTGTGCTGCCTGGGGGTTTGTCTGGGCAGCAGCATAGATCAGCACTAGCACCAGGCAGAGAAGCAGATAGGGCAGCGTGCGGCGAGACAAATGGGCAATCCTTTACTTTGGTCTTGTGTCTTGAGTTTATCTGATGCGGTTACGTTTGGAGCGCTAGAACCAAAAGCATCACTTTGCCAAGACATTTGTCTGTTAGAAATGCTCCGGAGCGCCGGATAATTCCCGAAAGTGGTTATTTTGCCCGAAACGGGGTAATTCTTGCCCAGCCGCTGGGGCGGGAGGGGACTGGAAGTTTCTAAAACTGCTGTCAGGCAAGAACTTAACTGGGTACCGGCTTTGGTTACTGGCTTGCCATGGAGTGCTTGGGGAAATCCACATGTCTCAAGTTATCGATAACACACCGCAGGAATTCTGGCGTCCTCCGGTTGCCCCAGCCGAGTCCGCCATTCCAGCCATGGTCGAGGTTTGCGACCGTTGCGAGACCGAATTCATGGTTGGAGCAAGGTTTTGCCATGGCTGCGGAGCCGAACGCCAAACCAAGGCCTCCTTAAACGGTGTCCATGCTTGGGCGCGCGCTGTCCGCCTGCTTCGTGTGCTGGAGTTCCAGAATGTAAAGGAGTGGCTGGGCCTTTCGATGGCCTCGCTGATCGCCTTTTTTGCCGGCTTGGGTTGCCTTCTGGCAGCCATCACGGTTGGCGCTATTTACTCGGTCCAGACACTGGCCGATTTTCAAGCCATTCAATCGTGGCGGATACAGTGGCTGCTGGCGGCGCTGGTGGCCTTCGTTGCGGGAATACTGCTGAAGCAGGCTGGCTCGGTTAAAAAGTAGACCCACAAGGACGGCTCGAAGTCCCTTCCCCGAACTACCTTCTCGTCAACTAGCGGTTACGCACGTCGAGTTTCGCCTGTCAGTCCGGACGGGAGCATCCGGGCTACGTGTGAATCGCGGGAGTTGGATAGCCAACAGAACTAGCACGCCCGGGGACGCCCACGCCTACATAAAATAAAGGCCCGATTGCTCGGGCCTTTGGTCTCGTACAAAGAGCCTAGCGGCTTAACGGGGTGGCGCTGGCCCGCTGGGCTACTACGTGCCGGGCATTTTCTGCCAACTGCTTAGCTTGCGGCAGTAGATCCAGGCCTTTGAGCACTTCGGGATCGGCTTCGGCCCGGACTTTCAAACCTTCCTCCTGGCCAAAGGCGTTCACGAAGATTTCGCTCTTGATGCTGGAGCGAACCCAATCATTGTTCTGAAGCAATTCGGCTTCGGTGAAAGGAATCTTTTCCGCGTCGAGGAACTTGCGGAAGTCCTGCATAGTGGCATCATCGACCTCGAAACTCTTGGTCGGATGATGACTGACCATGTAGTGCTTGGCATAGTTGAAGAACGCGTAGTGCTGGAGGAGCGAATCCTGGAACGGCGTGCTCTTGATGGGATCGAGCTTGACATCAGGAGTGATGCCGCCGCCGCCGTAGACGGTGCGTCCGCTATCAGTGAGTTTGACCTCACGGCTGGCAGTCGAGTTCTTGCTGTCGTCGGGGCGCTCGAAATAATAGTCGTACAGCGAGACGTTGGAATAGTCGCGCTGAATCAATCGTCCGCTGGGCGTGTAGTAGTGAGCCGTGGTCAGAGCGAGCCCGGTATTCTCGGATAGCGGATACACGGTTTGCACCAAGCCCTTGCCGAACGTGGTTTCGCCGACGATCAGGCCGCGATCGTGATCCTGAATGGCTCCTGCGACGATCTCAGCCGCGGAAGCCGTGCCTCGATTCACCAGGACAACCAGAGGATATTCTTTGCCGCCATCGCCGTGAGTCGCGGTGTATCGCTTCTCCGGCGAGTTGCGGCCGTGGTGAGAAACAATCAACTGACCTTTTCGCAGGAACTTGTCGGCGACGCCGACGCCTTCGCTGAGCAGACCGCCGGGGTTCTGACGAAGATCAAGAATCAAACCCTTCAAATCGCCCATCTGATCGAGCGCGTCGGAGACTTCTTTTTCCGTGGTCTCGTTGAAGCCGGTGATGTGCAGATAGCCGATCCCGGGTCTGATTAGGAAGTGCAGGTCGACGCTGTAGCGTGGGATCTCATCGCGCACCACGGCAAACTCGAGCGGCTTGTCCGCGCCTTCGCGCAGGATTGTGATGTGGACCGTCGTACCTTTGGGGCCTTTGAGCAGGTCGGCCACGTCACTTGTGCTCATATTGTCGGTTGGCTTGCCATCGACCGCGACAATGATGTCGCCGGGACGAATGCCTGCGCGGTACGCAGGCGTGCCCGCAAACGGAGCAATGACGATGACCTTATTATTGCGCGGTCCCACGGTCATGCCGACGCCGTAGTACTTGCCGCGCTGATCCTCGCGTAGAAGTGCGTAAGATTTTGGATCGAAGAAATTGGAGTGCGGATCGAGCACGTGCAGCATGCCGGGAATAGCGCCGTTGTAAATCGCCTTGTCCGCATTTACCGGTTCTGCATAGTTCTGCTCGACCAGACTGTAGACATCGGCGAACTGACGCAGGCTGTCACGAACATCGGAGTCGCCGCCCGGCGCTGCTGCCGGGTTGATCTTCTGGCCGAAGACCATGCCGAGGAATCCGCAGGTGACAAGAACGAAGACGGCAAGATAGAGTGTGCGACGAGAACTACGGGCCATGCTTTTAGTTTCCTTCGGTTCGGGCGTCGACAAGGCCCGGCCACCGCATCTGAGCGAAGTATAGCACGTCCCGAAACCGGTCTCCGCCGACCTTAAGTAACCACTTGGATGAGGGAAGCTCTACGTGCTCACCATACTAGGATGCGAGCCGGAGCCTGGAGGTGCGGAACTTTATCGCGATATTTCGCCGGGATGGACCGAGGATGTCAAGTGATTGTCAAATAACGGGGGACGCGTTGCCGCCATTGCGCGGCTGGCAGTATGATGAATTGCATGGGATTCTCGGAGACGATCTTCCTATTTTTCCTGGCCTTGGTCATTTTTGGGCCAAAGAAGTTACCCGAGATCGCGCGTCAAGTGGGCAAGGCGCTGAACGAATTCCGCCGAGCTTCCAATGAGTTCAAAGCTCAGATCGAGTCGGAGATTTCGCAGTTGGAAATGGAAAATCGGCAGCAGATTCTGCCCCCGTCAACGCCGCCGAAGGGAGCGGTGGCAGCGGCGCCTTTGACGCTGGAACCCGCCGTCAGTCCCCAATTATCGAGCTCCCCACTATCGGTGGAACCGAGTTCTGAACCTGGATCTTCCGAACACACTGCGATGGTGAAGGCTCCCGATGCCTGATTTGGTTGCCGAAGCGCCTTCCGCAAAACCTGTACAGGATCCCATGCCTGCGATGAGCTTCCTCGATCATCTCGAGGAACTGCGGCGGCGAATCGTTTACTCAATTATCGCGGTTGCGGTTGGGTTTTTCGCGTGCTGGGGATATGCCGAGAAGATCGTCGGCTGGATGCAGAAGCCGATCATGGAAGCGCTGCAAAAAAACGGCATGCCGCAGACGCTGGTCTATCTGAACCCCACCGATCCCTTCAACCTTTACTTGAAGGTTGCAATGTTGGCGGGCCTATTTGTCGCATGTCCGGTGGTGCTTTATCAGGTTTGGATGTTCATCTCGCCGGGGCTTTACCGAAACGAGAAACGATACGTCACGCCCTTTATGTTTTCGACGGTCTTTCTGTTCCTGGCGGGCGGCGCATTTGGATACAAGGTGGTTTACCCGGCGGCGCTGGAGTTCCTGATTGGCTACGGCAGGCAGTTCCAGCCGATGATTACGATTCACGAATATACCGATCTATTCCTGACCGTGATCCTTGGATTGGGCGTGGTCTTCGAGTTGCCAATTCTGGTTTTCTTTCTCGCCCTCATGGGAGTGGTGAGCGCGGGTTGGATGTGGCGCAATGTGCGGTATTCGATTCTCGTGATCTTCATTATCGCGGCCATCATTACTCCGACCGCGGACATTCTGAATATGTGCATCTTCGCCGCGCCCATGGTCGCGCTCTACCTGGCGAGCATCGGAATTGCTTATCTGGTGCATCCAAAACAGCGGAAAGCGCGGGCGGAGAAGAAGGGACAGTGAGAGTCTTCAAGATTGTCACCCTGATGTGCGTTCTGAGCCTGGTTGCCTGCTCCAGGCAGAAAGACGTAGCCGCGTTCTCGACCGGTCCCACGGAGCCAGTTGCCGGTCCGGGCCACATGGAGATTAAGATTACGGACAATTCTCAGACGGGGATCTCTCCCGTCGAATTCAACGAAGTTCGCGCTATGCGGTACGTCAAGGAAATTGTGGCCTTCGGCCCGCGTCCGATCGGCAGCGCAAATCACAAGAAAGTCGAAGACTACATTCACGCCCACTTGAAAGGCGATGTCGTCGAAGACGATGCCTTCACCATTGACACGACCGAAGGAAAGTTTCCGGTCCGCAATATTATCGCGAAGTACCCGGGCACGCGCGATGGCATCATCGTGATCGCCAGTCACTACGACACCAACTATCCACTGCGCGACACGGCTTACGTCGGGGCGAACGATGGAGCTTCCTCGAGTGCGCTGCTGCTCGAAATCGCGAACCAGTTGCGCGGCAAGAAACTCGACGGTTATAGCGTATGGCTGCTGTGGGATGACGCAGAGGAAGCGATAAAACTTCCGTGGACCGACGACAATAGCGTCTACGGCGTTCGTCACCTGGCGCAGAAATGGCAGGACGACGGTACCCTCAAGAACATCAAGGCCTTCCTATTGGAAGACATGATCGGTGACGCCGATCTTAATATTGAGCGCGACGAGAATTCCACTCCATGGCTTGAGGATTTGATTTATCAGGCGGCGACGCGCCTGGGCTATCAATCGCACTTCTTTGCCCGGACCATCCCGATGGAAGACGACCACAAACCCTTTATACAGCGCCACGTTCCCAGTGCCGACCTGATCGACTTCGACTACGGATACAACAACGTCTTCTGGCATACCACGCAAGACACGGTCGACAAGCTCAGCCCCAAGAGCCTGGAGATCGTGGGCACCGTCACCCTCGAAACGGTGCAGATGCTAGACAAGAAATAGCCGGCATCAACTCTGAATAAGACTCACAAGCCGCCGTGGAACCGTGCGAAGGCACGGGCAAGCACCAGCGACATGATCAGGATCCCGGTTCCAAGGACGAGCACATGCTGCGTCTTGCGCAGATTGAACTCGCCAACGCGACACACGAGCAGGTAGCCAATAACAAGGTTGAAGAAACCCCATAGCACGTTGACGATCGCGGAGGACAAACCTTGCCCGGGCGGCGAGGCAAAAGGACTCTGGAAGGCGTGACCCGACATCCCATTGCCGAGATGGGGCAGGCTATTGGCGAGAAATAAACCTCCGAAGAAATACGCCAAGTAGTGGTACCAGCGCATGGTCGCTCCTGTCTGTTCGCGAAAGAAAAATAGTAGCAGGTCTCGGTACCTCTTTTGCGCTTTCGCTTTTGCGCGATTTGATTTCTAATTCCAACCTTATGCCAATCGCGAAACTCCGTCTGCTCCCACTCGTGTTCCTGGTTGCACTGGCGTCTGCGCAGAATCCCGCCGACCAGGTGATCGCGGAAGCCGTGAAGCCCTCGGCGCTCGAATCCAACTTGCAGCGCCTCACCGATCAAATCGGAGGCCGGGTACCAGGAACGCTGGCTATGCGCCAAGCCGTCGAGTGGGGCGTCGCAGCCTTCAAAGCCGCGGGTGCAGACAGCGTACACACAGAAAACTTCACCATTCCAGCTTCCTGGGGCGAGGGATTCACCAGGATGAGCGTGTCCGTTCCCGAAAAATTTGATGTTCGAGTTGTTTCGATGGCGTGGGCGCCGGCTCTGGCAGCTCATCAGGATGTGCCCATCGTTGACGTGGGCGAGGGCAAGCCTGAAGATTTCGTCAAGGCCGGAAACGTTACGGGCGCTTTGCTGCTGGTGCACTCCAACGAAATGTCCACGTGGGACGATCTGTTCGCCGAGTATCTCAGGGCTCCGGGCATTATCCTTCGCGCCACGCAGGCCAATGCCTTGGCCATCGCGGTTCAATCCACCCGCCCGCACGATCTCCTCTATCGCCACACCGACTCGTTGCAGGGCGAAATTGCTCCCATTCCCATGGTGCTGGTGGCAAGAGAAGACGCCGGTCGCATCGCGCGCCTGCTGGGTCTGGGGCAAAAGGTCCGCGCCGACCTTGCGATACCCAACCGTGTTGGCGGACCGATCACGGCAACGAACGTAATCGGCGAGATTCGAGGCAACGAGAAGCCGAATGAGTTCGTAATCCTCGGAGCGCACCTCGATTCGTGGGAACTGGGCACGGGCGCGCTCGACAATGGATGCAACGCCGCGCTTGTGATCGACGCCCTGCGTGCGATCAAAACAGCGGGTCTGCGGCCCCGGCGTAGTATTCGCTTCATCTTGTTTTCTGGGGAAGAAGAAGGGTTGCTCGGATCACATGCCTATGCCATCGCGCATCGCCCTGAACTGGATAAAGCCGCTGGCGTGGTCATCTTCGATTCTGGGACGGGCAAGGTCACCGGATTTTCTGTCGGCGGACGCAAGGATGTGGTCGATGCCACCAATAATCTGATTGCACCTCTAAAGCAGTTCGATGCGGCCACGCTGAAAACCACTGCGGAATGGGGCACCGACCATTTCGATTTCATGCTGGAAGGCGTGCCCACATTCGTGGCAGAGCAGGAAGAAGCGAATTATCTGATCAACTATCACGCCATGTCGGACACATTCGACAAGGTTGATTTGCCGCAACTGAAGAAGCATGTTGCCGTCGCTGCTGCTCTTACATTCGGCATTGCTAACGCTTCCGAGCGGGTTGGCCCCCGCCTGCATCACGCGCAAATTGAGGAGACCATGCGCGAGACTCACCTCGACGAACTGATGAAGACTTTCGGCATGTGGCAATCGTGGCAAGATGGAAAATGGGGAAGAGCCGATTGAGGTTCTTATATTGATTGCAAATGATTCGCGTGAGCGACAGCCGCCCCCGGCGATGCAGCGGAGCCAGGCTCCCCAGGTGTGAGACACGACTCCACTTCTGAGGTTTAATTGAACCAGCTACTGTTCTGGATTCTCTTCAATCTTTTCGTGCTGGGCATGCTGGCCCTCGACCTCGGGTTCTTCCAGCGCGCCAGCCATACGGTGAAGTTTCGTGGGGCGCTGGCTTGGACCTTGACCTGGATCGGGTTGGCCGGCGCATTCGCGCTACTGGTTTATTTCCAATATGGGCACGCGACCGCGGTGGAGTTCGTTACGGGTTACGTAATTGAACTGTCGCTTAGCGTCGATAATCTGTTCATTTTTATTCTGGTTTTTCGTTTCTTTAACGTCGCCGCTGAGCACCAGCACAAAGTACTGTTCTGGGGAATTCTGGGTGCCCTGGTGATGCGCGCCATCTTCATCGTCGTGGGCATCGGCCTGATTCGAAGGTTTCATTGGATCACGTATATCTTTGGTGCGCTGCTCGTGTACAGCGGCATCAAGCTTTTTCGCCAGCATGAAGCCGGGATCGAGCCGCAAAATAATCCCGTGCTGCGTTTGTTTCGCCGTTGGGTGCCGACGACGGAGGACTACGAGGGCGACAAATTCGTAGTGCGCCGCGAGCGCCTGTACGCGACGCCGCTGTTGGCGGTGCTGCTATTGGTTGAGGCCACGGATCTCGTCCTTGCCACCGATTCGATCCCGGCGGTACTGGCCATCACGCTGAAACCTTTTATTGTCTATACATCTAACGTGTTTGCAGTTCTCGGCCTGCGCTCGATGTATTTTCTGCTGGCGGGTATGATGGAACTCTTTCACTACCTGCACTATGGACTGGCCGCGATTTTGATCTTCGTCGGGGCCAAGATGCTGGTTGCGAACTACTATCCCATTCCTGCTTTGGCCGCGCTAGGAGTTGTTGCAGGTGTGCTATTGCTTTCGGTGCTGGCATCGCTGCTTAACCCGCAAAGTCAAACGCAAGGACCGGCTTAAGCGAATCGGATGGAATCACCCTTGACGATGGAGTGCTTGAGAAACTTGGCATCGTCGTGGGCGGGAAAGTCGGTGCGATAGTGAGCCCCGCGGCTTTCTTCCCGAGCCAGAGCGGAACGGGCAACCAGCAAGCCCAGAGCATGAAGGTTTTGCGCTTCGTGCGCGCGCCGAGTTTGGGGATGGGCCACCCGCGGGGCTATGTGATTTAGCTTTTCGATGGCCGCTTTCAATCCAGTCCCGGTGCGCACAATGCCCGCATCCCGCCACATCAAATCCTGAATTTCGCGGATAACTTCTTCCGTCGCCATATCGACTGGCCCGTTAGACACGGCCCGGTTGAGTTTGGCCGCGCTCGGCCCCGGCCGGCGCAGCTCATCTACCATGGTTTTGCCCGCCCGCGCGCCGAAAACTAAGCCCTCGAGCAGCGAGTTGCTGGCCAGCCGGTTGGCGCCATGCACGCCGGTTGCAGCTGCTTCCCCGGCAGCGTAAAGCCCAGGTAAAGTGCAGCGTCCCATCAAGTCGGTACGCACGCCGCCCATGGCATAGTGCGCGGCCGGCCGGATCGGAATCATATCGGCCGTGATATCGATGTTGAATTCCATACAGGTCGCGTAGATGCGTGGAAAACGCTTCTTCACGTGATCGGGATCGAGGTGAGTGAGATCGAGGTAGACGAATGGGTCCTTGACCCGGCTGACCTCGAGTTCATGAAGAATGGCTCGGGCAACCACATCGCGCGGCGCCAACTCGCCCATGGGATGGTACTTGTGCATGAAGCGGTCCAGTTCGATGTTGCGCAAGTAAGCGCCCTCGCCACGAAGCGCCTCCGAAAGCAAAAAGCGTGGGGCATTCTTTAGGTACAGCGCGGTCGGATGGAATTGGATAAATTCCATGTCGCTGATCTCGGCGCCGGCGCGGAATGCCATTGCCACGCCGTCCCCCGTGGCGACGGCGGGATTGGTGGTGTTGCGGTAGAGCTGTCCCATGCCGCCGGTAGCTAGCAAAACAGCGGACGCTGACATCTGCTGCTTCTCGCCTCTTTCATTGATGAGATGAATGCCACCGACGCGGCCGTCCTCCACGATTAAGTCCGTCGAGAATTCGAACTCGCGGACGGAAATGCTTTTCAGGGTTTTGCTTTTGGCATAAAGAGCCCGCAGAATCTCTCGTCCAGTCGAATCGCCGTGCGCATGCAGAATCCGGTTGCGGCTGTGGGCGCCTTCTCTGCCGAATGTAAGTTTGGTACCCTGGCGGTCAAATTCCGTGCCCCATTGAATCAGTTCGTCGATGCGCTCGGGAGCGTCCTCGACCAGCACCTTGGCGGCTTCGGAATTGCACAGGCCATCCCCGGCGAGCAGCGTGTCTTGCAGGTGAAGGCTGATTTCGTCCTCGTCGCTGAGCGCGGCCGCAATTCCACCCTGGGCCCATTGCGTGTTCGATTCCGTGACCTCCCGTTTAGCCAGGACCAGAACCGTGCCCGCCGCCGCCAACTCCACAGCGGCGCGCAGCCCGGCAACTCCCGCGCCAATGACCAGGAAGTCGGTGTGAGACGGCGCAGACTGCATAAGCTAAAAATGTTATCACGCGACGGCTCAGTAGCCGCGTTGGCGACTACGTTATGATGAGATTCCATGATTCGCGTGACCATCGCCGTGCAGCCCCGTCCGTACGACGCCATTATTAAAGACGGTTTGCTGGAGCGCGCGGGAGAGCAGTTGCGCGAGGTTTTGAATGTGGCGCGAGTGCCCTCACCTGCGTCGCGCGATGGTAAGCCGCTATTCGTGGTCACCGTGGCGCCGGTGCGTAGCAGGTGGGGTAAGAAGTTGATGACTTCGCTATCTGCGGCGGGATTCAAAGCGCAGTTCGTAGAAATGCCCGATGGCGAACGTTACAAAAAGTTGGCCACGGTCGAAATGTTGGCCGAGAAGTTGACTAGGGTCGGTGCAGATCGAAGTTCGGTGATCGTGGCCTTCGGCGGTGGTGTTGTGGGCGATGTCGCCGGTCTGTTGGCGTCGCTGTACATGCGCGGTGTCGACCTCGTGCAGATTCCCACGACGGTGCAGGCTCAACTCGACGCCGCCATCGGCGGCAAGACCGGCGTAAACCTGCGCACGAGCAAGAATCTGATCGGAACGTTTCATCAACCACACGCCGTGCTGATCGATCCAGCCGTGCTGTCCACTTTGCCCGAGCGTGAGTTTCGAGCCGGGTTGTACGAAGCCCTAAAGTGCGGAGTGATCGGCAATCCTGCGTTGTTTGATCGCCTGCAAAAGACTACGGTGAAGGGATTGCGCCGCGATCCCGCTGCGTTGGAATGGGTGATCGCAGAATCGGTGCGTCTTAAAGCCGAGGTGGTCTCTTCCGATGAACGCGAGGGCGGGCTGCGACGTGTGCTGAATTTTGGCCATACCATTGGACACGCGCTCGAGACCGAATCAGCGTATCGCCGTTTTCTTCATGGCGAGGCGGTAGCCTGGGGGATGATCGCAGCTACGCGCATTGCTGCTGCGACTGGCCACATCGACAACAATGCCGCGCGGCGAATTTCCGACGCGGTACTAAGTTTTGGCAAGTTGCCAAGCATCGATGCTCGCAGCCGTGACATTGTGCGCTTGCTAACGCGGGACAAGAAAACACGCAACGGCGTCGTTCACTTCGTCCTGCCGACAACAATCGGGAAGGTCGAGGTCGTGAGCGATGTGCCTGAAAAAGTGATCGTTGAAGCAGTGAACGAATTGCGCCGTCTCTCCAAGGCATAAAAGACGCGGTTTTCTTGAAACAATGAGTGATTCAACCAAAGCGACTGTGATTGGCGCAGCGCCTGAAGGCGCGAGCGATCCGGCGTCAGCCGCGCACGCGGTGCGCGAGATGTTTACTTCGATCGCGCCCCGATACGATTTGCTGAATCACGTTCTTTCCTTCAACGTCGACCGACTGTGGTGGCGCAGAACCGCGCGCAGCTTTGCATCAATTTTGCGGCGTCCAGACGCGCGCATCCTCGATCTATGTTGCGGCACCGGTGACATGACTTTTGCTCTGCGTCGGCAAGCCGATAAGTCGGCCAAAATCCTGGGCGCAGACTTTTCCCACGCCATGCTGCAGCGGGCGAATGCCAAGTCTGCGGGAAAGTCACTGCGCTGGGTAGAGGCTGACGCCCTCACTCTTCCCTTCCCGGACGAGCAATTCGATTTGATCACCGCTGCCTTTGGCTTTCGAAACCTCGCTGACTACGATGCCGGCCTTCGCGAAATAGCGCGCCTGCTGCGTCCCAACGGAGAATGCGGCATCCTCGATTTCGGCGAGCCTCACGGCTTGATGGGAAAGCTTTATCGCGTTTACTTCAAGCGTGTCCTACCCGCCGTGGGCACGCTGATCTCTGGCGTGAAGGGTCCCTATGCCTATTTGCCCACGTCCGTAGAACGCTTTCCCTCTCCCGAAGAAATGCTCGACCGAATGCGCCGTGCAGGCTTTCGCGAAGCTTTCTGGACCCCCTACACCTTTGGCATTGCAGGTTTGTACCGAGGAAAAAAGTAGCCGCAAACTACGAAGCTGCCTTCAGCATCTCTGCAAGCTTGCGAATGTCATCGCCGCTGGCATCGCTAATCACAAAGTAGCGCAAGCCGCCCTGACTCCAGGTTTCAATGTTGAAGGACAATTCTTTCTGCGGCTGCGCGCTCGATCCCAGCGCGCGTCCTACCCCGCGATCCTGAAAAATGAACAGTGAAATCTGGTGCTTCCGAATCTGATAGATCAACTCCGCTCCCGGCGATTGTCCGAGATAAGCCATGCGGGCGCCCACCAAGATAAACTCCGATCCTCGCAATTCCGGCAGATTGAACGTAAAAGGAATCTTCCCCTGAAACCAAGGTTTCACCGTATGCCGATCGGTCGAAATCACGTCCACAGGATTCGCGCTGGCGAGCGTAGCCACGTGAAGATCCGCAAGCTCGCTGAAAGCTTCTTGCCGCCGCATTTCGCCTCGTCGAACGGATAAAGTTACGAATCCAACGACAACCACCAGCGCGACCGCGACCGCCGCTCCGAGCCAACCGCCTATTGGCGACCGCCGAGGCTTCGCCGCAATACTTTTTCTTACACGTTCGCGAAACTCGGGACTCGGCCGATAACGCATGCCCGCAGAGTGCACCGCGCGTTTCATCTGAATCCGCCCCAGCACATCTGCCGCGCATGGCGGACAACCCCGCAGATGAGCGTCCAGTTCCCTCATTTCATTCGCAGGCAATTCCCCATCGAGATACGTATCGAGTTTTGCGGTCCAATGATCGGCCATGTTAGGACCTCACCAGCTTCTGCTGCAGGCTTTCACGAAGAGCTTTCCGGGCTCGCGCGAGCCGTGACATCACGGTTCCAATTGGAATAGAAAGCGTTTCCGCAATTTCCTGATAAGACATTTCCTCCACTTCACACAACAAAAGCACCTCGCGAAAGTGTACGGGCAGGGCTTCAATCGCGGCTTGAAGGACTTGATGTTGAGAATGCTCAATGAAGATGGTCTCAGGCGTCTCCGGCCCGGCCGACAGCTCCGGACCGTCATCGGCATCCAACGCGATGATCGCGCTAGCCTTCAACCCCGTGCGCGATGTGAGAAAGGTATTTCGCAATATCCGGTACATCCAAGCGCGAAAATTCGTGCCCGGCTGAAACGAAGAAAATCCTTTTAACGCCTTGACGTAAGTCTCCTGCACCAGGTCTTCTGCTTCCGTCCGATCCTGGGCAAGCCAGTGCGCGAAGTTATACAGCTGATCGAAAAGTGGCATTGCCAGCTCTTCGAACGTCTCGGCTGTCAAACGCGTTTCCGCCACTCCCATAAGGTAAACCAGGAATGCGGCACTTTATTCCAGGACAGCAAATTAACCAGACGGAGCGAATCGCCGCCGTGCGGAGAAACCTCACAGACTAAGCCGGTTGAGCCGCCGCAGATGGTTGGCTCGGAGCCGCAGCGCCCGCGACAAACGAATCGGCAAACGCGTCAGCAATACTGTAGCGGATCACTTTCTCGTAATCCTCACCCAGGAATTTGCGCAGACGCTCGGTATTCATCGTGTATTCCCCGGTCATGTAGGGCATGGCCTCCGGTGGGACCGCGGAAATGCCCAACTTCCACAGCGCCTGCAGAACCACCCGAAATGCCCACTTCCCCGGGACGCGCCTCAGTTTCGCATGCGCCATGTCGATGCAACGCGCGAAACTTAAGGGCTCGCCGCGCCCGGCAACATTCAGCACTGTGAGGCGCTGGGATTCAGGCTCAGTTCTGTTCACGATGTGCGCCAACAAACGTGCCATGTCGTCCACGTGGACAAACTGAATGTGGTTTTCCAGATACTGCTCTCCGTAAGGCAACATGCACGGAAGCCGCTTACCCCGCTCCCGCATTTTTGAGGCGCGTTTTGCCCCGCCATTCGGCGTACCCCGAAAAGCCCCCAGCATGTAGTTTTCGACGCTGGCCCCGGCAAAAATGTGCGGACGCAGTATATAGACACTGCAGCCTCGCAACGCAGGCGCGCGTTGCTGCACCACTCGATCCGCTTCCATTTTGTGAATCGCGTAAGGCAGAGTGTGCGCACCCAGAGGAAAGTCTTCGCCCGCAGGCTCCGAAAGATTCGAACCATACACCGCAACGCTGCTGGGAAAAATAAATCTTCCTACGATGGAATCATCCCGATTGGCTTCGGTAATTGCCTCCATCACCCGTGCGGTGCCGGCTACGTTGATCTGCCACATCCGCTCCAGGTCGAGCACACCGCTGCGCACCGGATCGAGCACAAAAGCCAAATGAAGAACCGCGACCGGGCGCGCTTCACGCAACAGAAGATACAACTCACGGCAGGATTCTTCCAGGCCAAGGTCCATGCGAACAAACTGCAGCGAATCACCGCCCCGCGGAGGATTCAGATCGATCCCGATGACATGATAATCCTCCAACAGCGGCAGAAGCCGCACGCCCAGATTGCCGGCAATCCCCGTTACGACGATGTTTGGCTTATCTTTGCCCATTCCTTGGCCCATTACTTCGGGCCGGGAGCAGCAGGCCTGTTCGTAGGCCCTCCGGTCGGCGGCGGCAACGGCATCCCGTGGGTTGGCGGCATTTCCGGCCCAAAATAGCTTTCATCCAGCGTCGGAGTAGCCGACTTTTGCACCGACTGCATCTGCTCCTGCATGCGCTGAGTCCGCAGCGAAGACCGGACTTCTTCCTTTACCTTGTCGAGTGGCTCAACCTCTTTTTTCCCCACCTTGTAAATGAAATAACCGCTCTGATCGGAAAACACAGCAGAGATTTCCCCAGTCTTTAAATCCAGCACCGAAGCCTGAGCGGGAGGTAACCCGTTGCGACGCATATCCCCCATCTTCGTGCTCGGAGGCTTAGTTTTGATTCCAGCCAGCGTGTACGCCTCCTCTTGCAGCTTGGCAAAATCTTCTCCTGCCGCTGCGCGTGCGTGCAGTTTGTCGGCTTCTTTCTGCATAACTTCTTCCGAATCCTTTTGGCGCTTCTGCTCCGCCGCATCGCTCAACTTTACCTTGGAAACCGGAGCCTGCTGGGATTTGGGAACGAATATGCGCTGCAGATCCGCTTCCTCGAAGTCTGCCGTGTGGTTTTTGTAATAGTCTTCAATATCCTGATCAGAAATTTGCCCCGCTTTCTCCTGCACTGCCTGGTTGAAAGCCTGAGACAAAATCTGAATCCGCGCCAGCTTCATACGCTCGTCGAATTTCGGGCCTTTATCCAAGCCCATCTCCTGCGCCTTTTCTGCCATCGCCAGCGCACTGGCGTAGCGCATAGCGAATTGCCGTCGAACCCGCGGGGGCATATTCGGCTGAACCGCGTCCAGTATCTTCTCGAATTCAGCACGCGTGATTACAGTCTTGCAATTCGGGTCGGACGCCTTGTCAGCGGACGCGTTTTCGCATACCCCGTTTATCGTGACCACAGGCGCATCGGGCGCGACTTTTGACGCCTCATCGCTATTTTGGGCGGGATTCATCGCGGCGGGTGCTCCCGATTGCCCAGTTGCGGGGGTTGGCGTAGGACTCGCTGCCTGGCCCCAGGCCAGGGTTCCAAGCATGAGACAGACCAAGGCGTATCGCGTCATATTCAATGATTCCTCCAGGGAAGATCAAAAAGATCACTGAAAATCCTAGCACAGAGTTCCGCCCCTGTCGGCAGAGCCTGCGGAAATGTTTCCAGAGGATAGATTGGCGGTCTGACTCGTCAACGGCGATAATGCTGTCATGGCTACATCGCCGGTAATTGACAGCGCCGCTTCCATGCGCACGGAAAAACGCGCCGTTGCGGGAAATTCCGTCTTGGCGGCGATTGCCATTACCGCGCTCAAGCTTGTTGTCGGGTTTAGTACGGGAAGTCTGGGAATCTTGTCCGAGGCTGCACACTCCGGCCTCGATCTTATTGCCGCAGTGGTCACATTCTTTTCCGTCCAGGTTTCAGACAAACCCGCGGACGCCGATCACCAATACGGTCATGGCAAAGTGGAGAATTTCTCCGCCTTTATCGAGACCGGGCTGCTGCTGCTGACTTGCGTCTGGATTGTCTACGAAGCGGTGAAGCGGCTCTTCTTCCGGCACGTCGATATTGAACCCAGCGTCGCCGCCTTTGCCGTTCTGTTTATTTCAATGGCGGTGGATTTCTGGCGCTCCCGCGCTCTCGGAAGAATTGCGACGAAGTATGACAGCCAGGCTCTCGAAGCCGATGCCTTGCACTTCTCCACCGATATCTGGTCCACCGGCGTGGTGGTGATTGGTTTGGCGCTGGTGCTGATCGGTCGCTTCTATGGTCTAGACCGGCTGCGTGATGCCGACCCCGTGTCCGCGCTCGTTGTCGCCGGAGTCGTCGTGTACGTGAGTTCGAGGCTGGCCCGCAGAACCGTCGACGCTCTGCTCGATGCCGCTCCTGCCGGCGTGCGCGCCAACATCCTGGCTGCGGTCAACAAAGTGGATGGATTGATCGAAGTGGATCGCGTCCGCATTCGCCGCGCCGGCAACCGCTACTTCGCCGACCTTTCTATCGGCCTGGCCCGCAACGTAACCTTCCAGCGTTCCGAGCAGGTCGCCGACGCCGTAACCTCGGCTGTGCAAGGCATCCTGCCTGACGCCGACGTAGTCGTTCGTTCGGTGGCGCGGCCCGCTCGGAGGGAAAACATTTTCGATCGCGTTCGTGCTGTGGCCACGCGCAACAACTTCAACGTGCATGACATCAGTGTTCAAGACCTGAGCGGGCGTTTGCACGTTGAACAGCATCTTGAACTGGACGAACAGCTGAGTTTAAAAGATGCGCACGATCAGGTGACCCGGCTCGAATCCGATATCCGCCGGGATGTGCCCGAGATTTCGACGATCCTGACCCACATCGAGAGCGAACCCGCCACCATCGAAACGGGCGATGAGGTGGTGCGCGATGCCCTATTGGAAAAGAAACTGAAGGCGGTAGTAGCGCATTTCCCCGAAGTCTTGGATGTGCACGAAGTTGAAGTCAAACACGTGCGCGGACGCCTCTATGTTTCCTGCCATTGCACGTTTTCCGACGAGCTTCCACTCTCGCGGGTACATGAACTGTCAACCGAGCTCGAGATCCAGTTCAAACAGAAAGCGCCCGAACTTTTTCGCGTCCTGATCCACCCAGAGCCCCAAACCGACAATCGCAGGTAAGAATTGGTCGCTGATCGCACAAGAAATGATGAGTGGCCCATCCTTTTCCGCGTTCTTTGCGGAAAGGGTGGGAAACGAGAATGTCAAACTTGATAGGCAATAAAAAAGGCCGCGAGAGCGAACCCGCGGCCTTCGTATGGAACTCGATTTAGTGTCTCGATCCTCCGTGCCCACCACGGCCGCCACCGCCACCGGGTCGTCCACCCCTTCCGCGGCCACGTCCGCCACCACCACCGGGTCTACCACCACGTCCGCGATCTCCACCGCGATCAGGACGATCTCCGGCAGGCCGTTCTCCTCCACCGGTTCCAGCGACACCAGCCACCGCATCCCGGTTGAAGTTGGGTTCGTCGTCGGGGAAATCCCCGCCGCCCTCGATGGTCAACGCCGGAGCCCCGGCCCCTTCGCCGTTACTCGGCTCGCCGCCATCCGGTCCAGGTTCGCCACCGCCCATCTTTGCGCGTTGCTCTTTGAGGATGGCCTTGCGCGAAAGCCGAATGCGATTACCCTCAACCGCAAGCACTTTCACCAAAACCTGATCGCCCTCTTTGAGTTCGTCGCGCACATCCTTGATGCGATGCTCAGCCACTTCGCTGATGTGCAGCAACCCATCGGTCCCAGGGATGATTTCAACGAACGCCCCGAAATCCGCCAGACGAGTCACCGTACCGAGATAAGTCTTCCCCACCTCGGCTGTAGCCGTTAGATCGCGAATAATCTGCAGCGCCTTATTCGCGGAAGCCTCGTCGTTCGAAGCCACGTTGACCTTACCCGTGTCTTCGACGTCGATCTTCACCCCGGTCTGCTCAATAATCGAGCGAATCATTTTCCCACCGGGCCCAATCACGTCGCGAATCTTATCGACCGGAATCTGCAGAGTGTAAATTCGTGGAGCATACGCCGAAACCTTCTCGCGATGTTCGGTAATGCCCTCGCTCATTTTCTCGAGGATGTGTAAACGTCCCCGCTGCGCCTGCGCCAGAGCCTCCCGCATGATCTGAGCAGTAATGCCTCCGACCTTGATATCCATCTGCAACGCCGTGATGCCATCCTTCGTTCCGGCTACCTTAAAGTCCATGTCGCCGTAGTGATCTTCCGCGCCAGCGATGTCGGTAAGGATGGCATAATCGTTGCCCTCTTTAACCAACCCCATCGCCACGCCAGCCACCGGAGACCGAAGCGGCACGCCCGCGTCCATCAGCGAAAGCGAAGCCCCGCAAACCGTCGCCATGGACGAAGACCCATTCGACTCCAAAATGTCCGAGACCACGCGCATGGTGTAAGGCCAATTCTCTTCCGTCGGCAGCATCGCGGAAATCGCTCGCTCCGCGAGCGCTCCATGCCCAATCTCACGCCGCCCAGCTCCCCTCAGGAACTGCACCTCGCCCACAGAAAAAGGAGGAAAGTTGTAGTGCAGGAGAAAGCGCTTCTTGGCTTCGCCTTCGAAGGTTTCGAGGCGTTGTTTGTCGTCGCTGGTTCCAAGTGTGGTCGTGACCAGGGCCTGAGTTTCGCCGCGGGTAAAGATTGCGCTTCCGTGGGTTCTCGGAAGGACTCCGACTTCGACCCAGATGTCTCTCACTTTGTCGAAGGCACGTCCGTCGGGTCTTCTCTTATTGTTGATGACTTGTTCGCGGAAGATTCGTTCGCGCAGTATTTCATAGTAGGTTTTTAGCTTGGCCTGAGCTTCTTCGTCGTCTTTCGGGATCTCGGCTTGCAGTTTTTTCTTGAGATCGCGGACCAGGTTGTGGCTTTCCGCTTTGGGATGCTTCTCAGTGTCAAGGCTCTCGGCCAGTTCGTTGCCTATCTTGGCTCGCAGTTGGTTGTAATAAGCTTCGTCAAACTCCGGCGGAGTGACTTTGCGTTTGGGTTTCCCTGCTTTGGCCCTTAGGTCGTTGATGGCCGCGCAGATCTTCTTTATTTCGGTGTGGCCGAATTCGATCGCGTCCACGACCGTCTCTTCTTTGACTTCTTTGGCCCCGGACTCGATCATCACAATCCCGTCGGCGGTGCCGACGACCATGATGTTCAGCAGGCTATCCCGCATCTCGCTGTAGGTCGGATTAATAATGAACTGCCCGCTGACCAAACCCACGCGGACGGCCCCAATCGGCCCATTGAATGGAATGTCAGAAATCGTCAGTGCCGCCGAGGCACCATTAATGCCAGCGACATCGGGATCATTCTCCGTGTCCGCCGAGAGCACAAACGCAATCACCTGAGTTTCGCACTTGAACCCCTCAGGAAACAAAGGCCGAATCGGCCGATCGATCTGCCGGCTGGTTAGAATCTCGCGCTCGCTAGGACGCCCCTCGCGCTTAATAAACCCCCCAGGAATCCGTCCCCCCGCATACGTGTATTCCCGGTAGTCGACGGTCAGGGGGAAGAAATCTATGCCTTCGCGGGGGTCCGGGTTGGACACGGCGGTGGCCAGGACTACGCTTTCTCCGATGCGCACCACGACGGAGCCGTGGGCCTGCTTGGCTAATTTTCCGGTTTCAAATGCGAGGCTTTTGCCTCCGGTGAGATGAACTGATACGTCATGCTTCATGTTTTATTTTCCTTCTGGGCAGGAGGGCACGCCGGTGCCGGTCTGGGAGGTTGCACAATGCAGAATCGAAGATCAGGCGCCAGTCGTGACTTGGGAAATTGCCTTGGAGACGCACCGTCTCTGCTTTTCTCATTCGACCGCTGCGGTCCTGGGATGATCGTAGGACGGCAGAACAATTCCGTTGGCATTCGGTAAAAAGTTGTGGACGTTCGATACACGAAGTTCCAGAACGGGTCCGCGCGCAACTACTTGCGGAGACCGAGTTTCTGGACCACAGTCTTATAACGATCGGAATTGTAGGTTTTGAGATAGTCGAGCAAGCGACGCCGCTTGCTGACCAGCATGAGAAGACCGCGGCGCGAGCCATGGTCTTTCTGGTGCATCTTGAAGTGTTCCGTCAATGAACCAATGCGTTCGCTCAACAGAGCGATCTGAACTTCCGGGCTACCGGTATCGGTAGCGTGGGTGCCGTACTGGTCGATGAGGGTTTTCTTTTGCTCTCTGGCTAGCACTAACCTGGTGCACTCCTGTCTAATTTTTCAATTGTTTTGTAACGCTTATGAGGTTAACACGTGGGTGGTGAAGGTGTAAAGACAGGGCTAGCTGACGGTCTGGAAAACCGGCCACGGATTGCGCGGATCGTCACGGATGAGGGCAGAAAAAAGCCCTTTTACTATTTCATAGCTAGTTTTTGCTTCGCGAGTTCCGTATCGAACTCTTGCTCCTTCTCAGCTACGTACTTCTTGTACCCACCTGGATCGACGAACGGGTTCGCGCCCCCATCTTTCAGCATCGGATATTTTTCCTCCAGCCCGAAGTATTGGCCGTGGGCTCCGAGGAAAATGTCGCATGGCAACGACGTCAAAACCGCCCACATGCGCACGTAGTCGTCGGCGATCTGCGGATAATTCTGGTTGTTAACCAGCTTGTATCCAGGGTTGACGTTGGGACTGCCAACGATCACCACGTTGTAGGTTTTCCCGCCCTCGGTCACCTGCATCCTCCAAGTGGTGCACCCTTTTGTGTGCCCCGGCGTAAGATGCGCAACCAGCACCGTGCCACCGAGCCTGACTTCTTCGCCATCGTGCAACACGCGATCGACTTTGGTTGGCCGATAAAGAAACTCAGGCCGGTCGCCATATTGAAAATCGAGCTTGCCGCCAGATTCGACCACCGGCACATCGGCGTCCATCACCATGTACTTGGCCCCGGTCATCTCCTTAATCTTCGCGCTGCCCGCGTCGTGATCAAAATGCGCGTGACTGATCAGCAGAATCTTGGTGTCGGTGAACTTGAAGCCCAGCTTCTCGATACTTGCCTGAATCATCGGTACATTGGCTTCCAAATCGCTGTTGATCAGGATGTTCCCTTGCGGCGTCGTGACTAAATAGCTCGCCAGCCCCTTGCTGCCTACGTAATACAGATTGCCCGCGATGCGAAACGGCGGGAAGGGTTCGGTCCAGTCAGGATCGGCTTGGGCAAACGCGCCAGCGACCACGGTAAGCACGAGGATGAATAGGCAGGAAACTCTATAAATGATTTTCCGCACCGGCCGAGTATAAGGCACGCTGTCATCGACGGAGAATGACGCGAAAGGCTACCCCGGCCCAAATCCGCAATTGGTTGAGGGTGGAATCCAAGCGAGATGTCCCCGAGGCAGCGTGGTACAAGGATTTTGGCTTGGTCAACCCAGGCATTATTCACCAAAGACGAAACGGCCCAACCGGTCTCCCAATTGCTTGACCTGCTCCGGGTCGCTGGCGGCGCGGAAGCGCTCCGCCAGTTGGAAGAATGCTTTCTCTTTTTGCTCTTGGGCTTCGATTCCCTGCTCGATGAGTTCCACCAGCACGCGATTGTCGCTGAGATCGCGCTGGCGGGCCAGCGTCTCGACCTGTCTTGCGATTTTGGGCGGCAAGGTTACACTTCGCCGGACATGCTTTGCGCGGGTCGATTTTGCATGAGCTCGCTTTGCGGTTGGCATCACAGCACCAGTATACACCACTGTGGTGCATGCGACTACCCCAGACTCCGCAGAGAACGCGGAAGGCTGGGCCACCCGTCGGCATTACTTGGCCGAAGGCTTGGCGATAATTTCCAGCTTCTCCAACTCGTTCACCACCAGCTCAACCAGTCCGCTGATGACTTTGTGGGCGGAACTGGGGTCAAAGGAGTCGCTGGTTCCGGTCCAGATGAGTGTGCTGCCCGTCGGGGTGACGGCGTAGACGTTGCTTTCAACCTGCACCATTTTTTCGACTATCAAATAATCGGGCGAGTAGACGACGGGATATACGGCCTCGTAGTAACCGTAAAAGTCGGTGTAGTAGGGGAGAAGATAGGGTTCGCCGGGCACGTCCCTGACCTTGGTTTTCTCTTTGATCAAGCGGCACACGACGACGGCATCGATGTTGTAGGCCGCGATCTGCTCTTTGAGATAGACCATATCAATCGGGCCCGCCGTGGGCCGCAGCAGGATGTCAGTTCCGGCGATTGTGGTGATTCCGGGGCGAGCCATTTTATTGGCGAGCGCGACTTCGAAGTCCGCGCGGCGCTCGAGATTGTTGCTCATGCCCAGGGCGAGGATGGTTTTGAGCGGCCGAGGGGAATAGGTTGGATTCTTCCAGCTTTCCTTGAGCTTGATCGAGGAGTGTCCGGTAGCCGCGTTGAGTAACAGGGCTGTGATGAGGAGTATCTGTTTCACGCTGGTCCTCCGAAGTAGTGCGCCTTGGCGTCTGTGGTGGAAGCTCAACGAGTGTACACCGGAAAACCGGCACCGTCGCATTGCCGGGATCGTCCGGCGGAACATCGCTGTTCGCATCCTTGCGTTGATAACTCTTCACACTCGCCCACGCTTCCAGCAGCGTTCCATCCACCGTGAAGTGTTCGTCCGAGAGCAGACTCCGCTCGCGGGCCTGCTGGAGCACGGCTTGGAAGAAGGCTTCGGCTATGTCCCCATCCAGCAACCGCTCGCGGTTCTTGGTGAATACGGTCACGTCCCAGACCGAGTCATCCATGTTCAAGCCCACGAACCAACGGAACAGCAGGTTATAGTCGAGCTGTTCCATCAACATTCGCTCACTGCGCACCGAGTACAGCGCTTGCAGTAGGAGCGCTCGCAACAACTTCTCTGGCGCGATCGACGGTCGCCCCGTCTTCGCGTACAGCTTGTTGAACCGTGGTTGCAGTTCCCGTAATGCCTCATCAGTCATGACACGAAGAGGGCGCAAGGGGTGATCGTGCGGGACTCGTTGCTCGGGGCTGATGTAGCTGAACACGTCCAACTGTTGCTCGTCTTTTCCGCGCATGCCTTCTTCTTATCAGGTTCTGTTGTGGAAACAAGAGATGTTTCTGATACTGCGGATTGCTGTGGGGTTCACCAGCTGCCGTTAGGAGAAAGCAGAAGCGATATCTGTCCATCTTCATTGAGCCATTGGTACGTGTTCGCCTCCGCGGCTTCACCGAAGGGCTCCGTCAACGATGCCACATCGGCCCAGCGCGCTGGAGTGAGGTCGCACTCAAACGTGAACGGCCCCTTTTGAACGATACCGGTATCCCGCTTCCCGACCCGCAACTTCAACTGACATCCACCAAGCGGCTCGATGCCCTTTTGTTCGTGCAGAGATATATCCGTCCGTGAGCCAGCGGCAAGGGAGTCGAACAGCTCCTTGAGTCGCACGACGTCTGCCGCTTCAAAATCGTACAGCCGAATCAACGGACAATCCGGAGAGCCGTCGGGAAGAAATTGCAGCTTCATCACGGCTATCCTACATCGTTGCCATTCTCTGATTGGGTTTTTCCGCAGCCTGCTAGGGCAAGGCGGGGATCAATCAGTGCCGCAAGCCTTGACATTACATTCCACATAGGTTATATTCCGTAGGTGGCATGGGAAATCGAATTCACCGATGAATTCGAGGCCTGGTGGGATGCCCTGGACGAATCGGAACAGGAAGACATCCGCGCCAGCGTAAACCTTCTCCGCGAACGCGGCCCGAGCTTGGGAAGACCGCACGCCGATCTGATTACCAGCTCGCAGTATCCGAACATGAAGGAGTTGCGAACTCAGCATCGCGGTCGCCCTTACCGCACGCTTTTTGCCTTCGATCCGCGCCGCGTCGCGATTCTGTTGATTGGCGGCGACAAGACCGGAGACGATCGCTGGTATGGGGAGTTTGTGCCCCGCGCCGACAAGATCTACGCCGAGCATTTGCGGGCGATTGAGAAAGAGCGTTAAGAATCAAGGAGTGTCAGATGGCAAGAAACTTTCGTGAACTGGAAGCCAGGATGTCGCCCGAATCGCGCGCCCGCTCAGACGCCAAAACCAAGAAGTTGATTGCCGAAATGGCTCTCGATGAACTTCGCGAAGCCCGAGAATTGACTCAACAGCATCTGGCCAACCTGCTAGGCATCAACCAGGCGGCGGTTTCCAAGATGGAGCGTCGCGCCGATATGTACATCAGCACGCTGCAATCCATGATTCGAGCCATGGGAGGACAGCTGAAGATTGAAGCCGTGTTCCCCGAGGGCAAGGTGGAGATTAATCAGTTCCGCAAGCTCAAGAAAGCCGCCGCTGCGGATTGAGGATAAATGGAGCCACGTCAGCTTTCTCGCGTCCCACCCTTCCGCAAAGAACGCGGAAAGGATGGGGCACCCTCTGTTGTGTCTGATTTAGATTTGCAGTTTGTAATGGGTGGGCCACCGGCCTTACTGAAGAGCGTTCTCATTTCGCCTTTGGCCCCAGTGCAACCGGTACTCCTATTTGGCGAGCTGCCTCGGCACCGCGTTGCATCTCGATCTTCAGAGCGCGGTCGTCCTCCTGCAGCATCGTGTTACAGAAGGTGAAGTCCACCGTCGCGAAGCACAGACGGACTTGTTCTCTGCTACGGGCAGTCTCGTCGGCCGTGCAGGAATAGCAGAGGCGCTGTGCGTAGGATTGATTCAGCGTGTAGGAGGAGCAACCGCTGTCGTTACAGTACGTTTGGACATAGGTGCCGTTACCAAGATCCGCTGAGCCCGTACAACTGCTACCGCTGCAATGAACGGAAGAGTCCTGCGCGAGGGCGGATCCGGCTAGCACGAGAGTGAGCAGCGCTGGGGATTTCATATAGGTTCCCCCGCGGGGGCGCCCATTGGACCGCCGAGGCCGCGAGATGATCCGCCCGAATGGACTCATGGTTCACTGCTCGTGCGTCCTAGCGAAACTGTTTCCTTGGGGAATGTTCGGGGCCCTACTGCTGGGGGAAGAAGAAATGTACTCCGGGGAGTTGGTGGCGTCAAGGGCGGCGGGCAGGAATGTCCGCCCATCGGTGCGGATTGTTGGTCCCCTGCGGGGCCTGGGTCGAATCTGCGGGTTTGGCGGCACGGCTGAAGCCGTGCCCTTCCCTTTCACGTACGCTTTGGAGGTGGACTGTCGTGCGGCCGGCAAACAGCAGATTCCTCGCTTTGCTCGGAATGACAACGTTTAATAATGACAACGTTTAATGTGGGTCGCTGTGATCAGTGAAAACACAAGGTCCCTCGACTTCGCTCGGAATGAGAATTTTACGGGGCTTGGTGGCGCGGCTGAAGCCGTGCCCTTCCCGAATCCTGGGCCGGATCGGATCTGGCTGTCATCGTAGCGCTTGGCAGCAGCAGTACGCGAAATCGGACGCAAATAGAACGGCCCCGGTAATCAGCCGGGGCTGCAATTTTGATACTGAACGCCGTCCGCGAAGCATCTTTAGGATAACTCTGCCAGCGGCGTTGTCAAGCACATTCACATTTCATCGAGTGACTACGGAGGGCGAGGGACTCGAACCCTAATGGCTGATAAGCCACTCGACCGTTTCGCGGACGGCGTCCAGTACCCACTGGAAACACCCTCCAAACACCGTCTGCCTGCGTAATTGTATGAGGCGGCGATCTCGTCGCGGCGCGATTCCCAAACTAAATCGGGGATGGGTTCCGAATTGGGAGCGCCACGGCCGGCACGCCGACAGCAGTGTCCGCCCTACACGTTACTTGGGCGGGCGCATCAGGTCCCAGGCTTCGCGGTTGGGTTCGTGGATTCCGCCGCGGTGGTCCTTCGGGCGAAGGGCTAGGCAGGTGGGAGTGTCGCGAATGGGAAAGATGAAATAGGAGTCGTCGGGAATGATGTGAACGATCACGAAATCGATTTCGGTGGGGAGGTAGGGGATCACGCTCCCGCAGGAGTGCCGGGCCGGGCTGACGTGGTACAGGCCGTTGATCAGGCTGGCGGTGCATTTTATTTGCACGCGCCACAGCTTGTCGCCTTCGGGCCAGCCGCGGCTGATAAGGATGAAGTCGAAGCGCTCGCTGTCGCCGTAGGGCTTGGCGATTCCGAAACCTTCGCTGGCGGCTTTGTAAGCGAAGGCTAATTCAGAGAGTTCTCCGAGGCGCTTGGTGTTGAGCTCCTGCTGGCGGGCAGTCTTCGGGCCCGGCGCTGGGAGGCGTCGGGGCGGAGAGCTGCGTTTTCGCATTTTTGCGAGCTGGAACCTGGGCGCGAGCTGGGGCCCGAGGCTGATCCTGTTTAAGTTGACCCTGTTTAAGTTGTTTTCTGGGAGATTATCGAGCTAATTCCAGAATAGCAGATCGAGAAGGTAAAAGTGCCATGGTTTCGACATTTATTTTATGAATCAAATCAGAGCTTTGCGGGAAAAAGGGGGTCCGAGGGGGCTTGACAAGATTTGGCCGAACGACACATTTTCGGCCGGAAGGCCATCGTGTATGATGGACGGCCTTGCATCTCTCTTTCACAACCATCCGCGGAGTTCTGTTCTGCGTTGCGCTGGCGTTCTGGATTCTTTACTTCCGCGAGGCCTTTTTTCGCTCGGGGAAGATTAAGATGCATTGGCTGAAGCGAGGCATTGCCGACTTCCTCCTTATGTTGTCTATCGCGATCGTGACCTTCCTGGTGTTCACCGTGGTTCGCGGCATTCCTACGCATCATCACGGGCACTGAGGGCGGCAAGCTAATCGACAAATCTTTGCTGGGGACGGCGGCTGCGCCGGTGGGGACAGCTGTGATTGTGCTGGATGTACCTATGTACCATGGTAATATCATGGCATGAGTCGTTCAAAAGAGCTGGTTTCCTTTGTCGAAGTCGAGCGCGTACAGACAGGCGTACGGCTTGAAAGACGGATGTTGAAAGTGCTGAAGGCGGTGGCCGAGTTGAAAGACATGTCTCTCGGTGACCTGTTGGAAGGCGTGGTGCTGCATGCCTTCGAAGGCAAGGCGCCGTTCTCCCCGGAGACGTTGAAGGAGATCGAGCAGTTCAAGAAGATTTACGGCCTGACCTTGAAGGCATCCGACAGCCATCAATTAAAGGAGCGCAGACGATGAAGACGATCTTGCTGATTATCGTTGTCGTGGGGGCGCTGGCATTAGGAGCGTTTCTATATCACCGTCATCTGCGCGGCTCGTCGAGCGGGCCGGTGGCGCATGTGCGCAACGAGTTCGAGTTCACGGTTCATGCTCCTTACCAGATCGTAGCGCCGTTGTTTGGGCCGGAGGGAGAACGCGGCTGGGCGGGGGAACACTGGGATCCGCGATTCTTGCATCCGCAACCCGCGCAGGACATGCAAGGCGCAGTGTTCACCATCCGCCACGGGCATCACCACGCAGTTTGGATCAACACGGCGTTCGACACAGCCGCGCACCATTATCAATACGCCTATTTCATTCCGGATGTGATGGTTGTGCTGATTGACGTTCGATTCGCGGAGGCCGGCGCGGAGAATACGAATGTGCAGGTTGCGTATGAGCGAACCGCTTTGAATCCTGAAGCCAACGAGCGTGTGAAGGAAATGGGCGACTCAGATCGTAACGGCGGAAAAGAGTGGGGCACGGCGATCAACGAGTACTTGATGAAGCAGAAGGCTGCGGGTCGTTGAGCGGGAGGAACTTTCGGTTTGCCCCAGCGGCCTCGGCCGCTTCAAGCCCGACGCGCGGGCATTGAAGCGGCGAGGCGCAGAGATTTTACTTGGTTGAAGCTTTGAAGCCGATGCTGGCGCCGCCGAGCGACGTCGAATAACGTCCTACCACTACGTTGCTGTCGTTGATCCCGTCGGAACGGGTGTCGCACTTGCAGCCCGTGGGATCGTTGAAGGCGTAGTATTTGCCGCCGTCAAGCAGCCAGCCATGAACGTCGCCGGCGCTGTCGTAATACGTGCCGGTGACGGAGCCTTTGTTGTTTGCGGCGTGAACAACGCTTCCCGGGGCAGAGGCCTTCGGATAGCCGACCTTTTTGAAGGTCTTGCCGTTGTAGATGAAGGCGTCGTAACTGCCGCTGGAGTTGATGGCAAACACGCTGATGTCGCCCGCATTGTTGATTCCGTACGCGTCGGCAGAGGTGTCGCCTTTCACGTCGACGGTGGTGTATTTGATACCCTTCTTCACGAAGCCATGCTGGATGTCGCTGGAATCCAGGTAGAGGCCTGTGACCCAACCCTTATCGTTGATTCCGGTGGCCTCGGTTCCATTGGATTTCGGGAAATTGACGGCGGTGAATTTCCCGGCGGAGTAGACGAAGCCCTGGTTCAGGCCGGTCTTTGCGTTGACGCACCAGCCGACCGCGGCGTTAGCGCTATTGATGGCGTAGAAGGCGATTCCAGACGCGCCCGTCTGCACTTCGCAGGCTTTATTGTCGACGGAGGTGAGCTTGCTTCCGGCGAGGATCATCGCATGTTGAACACCCTTAGAGTCGACGTAATCTCCGGCGATAGTTCCGGCGTTGTTGATCCCGTAAGAGTCTGTCTCGGTAGCCGTCTTATTTGCTTTGACATTGGAAAAGGTGAAGGTTAACGGTGGCGCCGCCGCAATACCTACGGCAACGAACGTCAGAACTAGCAATATTCCAAGCATGGACCTTTTCACTGATTTCTCCTCCTAGAGAAAGTTGTGGTGACACTTCCTGCCGCCAACGCGAACCGGGCAGGAACTCGTAATGGAATGGAGCCCCCTCAAAAATCAATTTCGGTCGATGGCTATCGATGGTCCGAAAGCCGTTGACTAGCGCGGCGGTGGCGGAAAGTCGCGAAGTCGTTAAGGCGGCCAATTATCATCCTGGTTGAAGTGAAGGTCAAGATGAAAGGTTTTGCACTCTTAACGAGTTTAAGGATCCAACTGCGGAGCACGGGCGAGGAGGCCCGCGCTTACACTTGCATTCGCCGCAGATCCTGCCCGGTCATCTCTTTTGGTTTATCAATTTGCAGCATGGCTAAGATGGTGGGCGAAATATCTTGCAGGGAGCCTCCGGGCTTGAGGGTGAATTGCTTGCTGTTTTCTGAGATCACAATGAATGGGACGGGATTGGTGGTGTGCGCGGTATGCGGGCCGCCGGTTACGGGATCGATCAACATTTCGGCGTTGCCGTGGTCGGCGGTGATGAGCATGGCTCCGCCCTTGGCCCGGACGGCGGGTTCGATGCGGCCGAGGCACGCGTCCACGGTTTCTACAGCTTTTATTGTAGGTTCGATCTGGCCGGAGTGGCCCACCATATCAGCGTTGGCGAAGTTTACGATAATCACGTCGAAAGTTCCGTCTTCGACGGCCTTCACGACCGCGTCGGCGATACCGGCGGCGCTCATCTCCGGTTTCAGATCATAGGTCGCGACTTTGGGCGAGGGGACAAGCAGCCGTTCTTCGCCGGGGAAGGGTTGTTCGACGCCCCCGTTGAAGAAGTAGGTAACGTGGGCGTACTTTTCCGTTTCGGCCACTCGCAGGTTGCGGAGATTCATCTGGCCCATAATATTGGCCAGGATGTTGTTCATCGATTCCGGCGGGATGACGACGGGCAGGCTGAACTGTTTGTCATAGCGGGTCATGCAAACGTAGTGCAGATTCTTGGGCACGCGGTCGCGGGGAATGATGGCGTCGAGATCGTCAGCGCCAAGTAAATCGCGTCCAGCTTTCTCGTTGAGGCCGCTATTGCGAGTGAGAGCGCGAGTAATCTGGCGGACGCGGTCGGCACGGAAATTGAAACAGATGCAGGAATCCTCGTCGCGAATGGTGGCGAGAGGTTCGCCTTTGTTGTCGACACAGACAAAGGGGACGATGAATTCGTCGGTGACTCCTTTGTTATAAGACTCTTTTACCCCCTGCACGGCGTCGACGTACTTGGCGGCTTCGCCGTTCCCGAAGACCATGACGTTGAAGGCTTTGGCAATGCGCTCCCAGCGGCGGTCGCGGTCCATGGCGTAGTAGCGGCCGCTGACTGTCGCGACCTTTCCGGTATTGTATTCACGCATTTTTTGCCGTAGCTGTTCGAGATAGCCGGCTCCGTTGGTGGGCAGGGTATCGCGGCCATCCATGAAGGCATGGACGAAGACGCGGTCGACGCCATTCTGTTTGGCCATGCGGAGCAGCGCATAGAGATGAGTCTGGTAGGAGTGGACACCGCCGTCGGAGAGCAAGCCGAACAAGTGAAGACGGCGCCCTCCGGAGCGGGCGTTTTTCATGGCGGCAAGCAGGACGGGGTGGGAAAAGAATTCGCCGTTCTGGATCATGAGCTCGATGCGCGTGCTGTCCATGTGCACGATGCGTCCGGCGCCGATGTTAAGGTGGCCCACCTCGCTGTTGCCCATTTGACCATCGGGCAGTCCGACGGAGGGGCCGCTGGTCTGGATTAGCGTGTTGGGATATTCGCGCAGGAGGCGGTCGTAAGTGGGCTTGCGAGCGAGGGCGATGGCATTGGCCTTGGTCTCGGCGCGGTACCCCCAGCCGTCGAGAATGATGAGGACGAGTGGTTTGGGACGGGGCATTGGTTCTCAGCTTTCAGAAAAAAAACGCGCCACGGATTTGCGCGGATGAACGCGGATCTGAATTCTTGTCACTTCCCTACGCTGCTAATTCTTTTGCTGGGACGGCGATGTTGCTGGCGCGCTTTTCGGTTTGTCCTGATCTTCCTTCACGATTTGCTCGGCTTTTTGCGTGATCGTGTCCATCTGCTTTTGCATGCGCGCATAGGAAGCCTGCATCGATTCGGTGGTCAGTTGCGGCATCTCCCGCATCATCTTTTGGCCAGTTGGGGATCCGTAGAACGTGCTCATGGCGTCGATGTCGGTTTTGGAGAAATGCCGCTGGTAGATGGGGATCATGTCGTCGAGCATAGCGTCCATGGGCATGTCCTTGATGGTTTCTGCAATCAACTGATCGGCCCGGGCGATTCTATCAGGAGAAGTCTGCGGATAACGCTTTTTCAGAGTTTCGTGGATCATCGCGGTTTGTTGTTTCATCATCGCGTCCATCACTTGACGCATTTGCTGATGAATTTGCATGACCTCGAATAGGTGCTGAATGTCTTCTTTGCTGGCGGGGGCGTCGCCAGAGAGAGTTACCGTTTGTTGGGCGAAGGTCGTGGACGCAACCAAAAGGAGAACCACACTTAGAAGAAAATTCTTCATAAATTTCTCCAAAAAAGCCTACCAGATTACCTCGACAGGATAACCCTCAAAATGAGGATCGGAGGTGACCAGCGGAAGTTTTTCTTCGATACTCTGCGCGATCAGGACTCGGTCGAAGGGATCGCGGTGGTGCATGGTCAAGGATCCGATCCTCAGGATATGGTCGAGGGTAATCGATAAAACCTCAATACGGTTCGCTGCTGCCTGCTTGATCAGGTAAGGACCCGAGGGCTGAGGCAAAGGAAGTTTACCCGCCTGCACTTTAATCAGGATCTCCCACACACTGGCCACGCTAAGCCAGAGGTCGTTGGGCCCGGTAAATATCTTTTGAGCCCGGCGGGAAAGCCGCTTGTCGTCCGCAATCGCCCAAAGGAATACGTGCGTGTCGAGCAGGGCCCTCATTCGTAGAAGAGATCCTCGATCTCCTTGGGCAGGGGATCGTTGAAATCGTCTGGCACAGTAAACTCGCCTTTGGCCGAACCGAGGAATCGATTCTTCGGTCGTTTTTGTAATGGCACCAGTTTGGCGACAGGCTTTCCAGCCTTGGCAATAATGACTTCCTCGCCCATGGCAACGCGCTCGAGCAAACGAGACAGGTGGGTTTTGGCCTCGTGGATGTTGACTTCCATGAGCCTAGTATAGCTAAGTCATTGACTAAGTCAATGGTGCGTTTTTTTAACCTTTTCCTTTTGAGTTTGTGGCGGAGAATTCGATTCGATGCAAATGCGAGTCCACCTCCGGCCACGACTATAAAAAAGATCAAATGAAGAAAAAGAAAACGATTTACAAACCATTCGACGCGGCCAGCCGACGGGCGTGACCGCATCGGCGACGACTTTGCGCATCAGGACGACAGCCTCTCCGAGCAGCTAGATCTGCACTTCGTGCCCAGCCTCGGCAAGCGCGAGCCCGTGCGAAAAAGGAAACGCGGCCTTGGTGGGATCGTCGGAGCCCCAGGCGCTCTTCATCAGAATCTTGAGCTGTTTGCGGTTGCTTTGTGCTTACAGGGCGCCAGCAGCGGTCAGGAAAGGCAATGCCGCCAACTGCCCCATTCGGGTGAGAAACCCTCGACGTGCCATAAACCGGAGTCTCCTTTTTGAACCCGTCAGACGGCGAATGCTCGCTTCACATCCGGCAATAAAAGATAGACGAGAATGGCCACATCCACAGCGGCGCGCAGCAAGTGAAAAGGCGTGGGAAAGTGGACGAGCCGAACCAGCGCCGAAAGCAGCCAGATCACGGCAAACACGAGAGTGAGTATGCGCGCCCAATTCTTCATCGCCCACAGGCCGAAGCCCATCACGATGTAGAGCAGGGCAAACAGCAGGAAGGCAACGCCCAGCGTCTTACCCAGACCAGAAACCAAACGCTGGAAGAAGGTGTCTCCGGCCACGCTCGCGATCATGTGTTCGCTAAGGTGCGTGATCCCGATGAGGGCGAATCCGACGGCGACATAGGCCGCCCCACGCAACCAATGCAGGATAGCGATGAGAGTGACGCCCACTGGACGCATATCGCACCTCCCAAGCAAGAGTCGCGCGGAGCGTAGCAGAGTGGCGCGTTGGGGTCAAGGGACGCACTACGCCGCGTCCTGCCGCGACGCAGGCGATGTAAGACATTGATTCGAGTGCCCCAACGGGCCCGCACGCTGTCGACGCATCTAAGGAAACAGAGGTGCTTCCATGAAGCGAACGTTTCTTTTGACAGCCAGCTTGATTGTTGTCTCCGCGCTTTCCGCGGCGGCCGCGCCCAACGCCACTACCACGAAATCGCCCGTATTTCCCGGCACTTTGGCGAATGCGCAGTTTGTCTACGTTGCCTCCTATGATGGAGATCAGTTCGAGGGCAGAGTGCTTCCCGAAGATCGGGCCGCGATCAATGCGGTGCAGAACGCGATTCAAAGTTGGGGGAAACTGACGCTCGTTTATCAGCCGTCCCAAGCCGACATCGTCATCCTGGTAACCAGCCGGCCTTCCGAGGATTTGATGGCCGTGTACGATGCGCATCAGCCGAGCACTTTTCTGTGGCGGGTTATGGGACGCGACGGCCTTCAGTCCGGGGAAACCCCGCTGGTTACGCAATTCGAGAAGGCATTCGAGGGTGTGCAGCACAACGGGAACTAGCGGTCAGCCGACGACTGCGACGCGCGGCTTTGACCCGTCCCTTGAGTTCCTGTTGAGCATCCAGTGCTCGATCCTTATCGGGCACTGGATTTGTACCTCCGCCCTCCGCAATCCCGTTCACAACTATTTGCTTCCTGCATTGACACCGCCGAGAACATCCAAAATTGAATTTCGCACGTACTCCTAGGGGAGTCCAAAACCACGCTTCCCTGCAGGAGACTTCGATGACAATCAAATTCAGAAAATCTACAAGATGGACGTTTTGCGGCATCGCCCTGCTTTCCTTTGCCGCTGGATCACTCTTTACCGCGCGACTCGCGCGCATCGACCAAGTCCGGGCCGATAACAATCGCGTCTTTGAGCTTCGCGTTTACCACACTCTGCCCGGCAAAGTGCCGGCGCTGGAGTCGCGGTTTCGCGACACGACTTCAAAGCTGCTCACCAAACACGATCTGAACGTTGTAGGCTACTGGGTTCCAGAAGGTGCGCCCGCCTGGGACAACACATTCATCTTTATGTTGGCACATCCCAGCCGCGAGGAAGCGAAAAAGAACTGGGACGCGTTTCTGGCCGACCCGGGATTTCAAGAAGTGCTGAAAACCGAACAGGCCGACAAAACCGTAGAAAAAATCGACGTGACCTACATGCACCCAACCGATTTTTCTCCGATGAAATAGTGCGGGGTGCCCCAGGTCTCGCGCCTTTCGAGACCTGGGTTTCCGCGACTCTGATAATGACCCCCTGCGGCAAAAAGGGCCGGCTAAAACGTAAGATGAAACACCGACCCGCAGCCAGCGGTAAAGCCTTCGTCGTTACACTCGGGTTGAGCGGATCCCCCGACGGGCGTACTGCCATAGAAATCGCCGTGCGAACCTAAGACCAGCCCCATCGATGGGATAATTGGGGCTCCGCTTTGGTCCTGTGTGAAGTCATAGAGATCGCTTATTTTCCCTTTCGCGTCGATTCTGAACAGACATCCCCCACCGAAGGCGCAGTCGTTGACCATTTCAAGACCGTACAGGTTGCCTTTCGAGTCTCTCACCAGATGGCTTGCGTAGAGCGAGTTCCGCACCTGGCCGTCCTTGCACGGGGGATCGGTGCACGGCCTGAAGGTGAAAAGCACACTGTACTTGCCGGACGTATCCACTTTGAAAATGGTTCCTAAGCCGTACTCCCAATTTGTCTTTTTAATGGTATCGCCGCCACTATCAGCAATGCCATAAAGGTTGCCGTCGGAGTCGATAATCAGGCCCAGAGGATCCGAGCCGTCACGTGGTCCCGTAAAGGTGTGCAGTATGGTGAACTCGCCGCTCGGATCTAGCTTGTAGATGGTCCCACAGCCTTCTTCCTTGTTCATGCCCCAGCCTGGATATTCGCACTTAAGGTTGCCGCCATAGGCTGCGGTGCCGTAGAGGTTGCCCTTGGCGTCAAGGACCAAGCCTCCTTCGGGCTGGATTCCGTCCGTTCCTTTGAAAACATGAATCACTTTGAATTTGCCCGAGGGGGTGATTTTAAACAGCGTTCCACAGCCCAGGTTATTCTCAACCAAACCACAATTGGGCTTGCCTCCGTATGGCGACATGCCGTAGAGGTTGCCTTCCGCGTCCACGGCAACCGGAGAATCGAGGCAGCAGGCCTCCGCTGTTTCTCCGGCAACAAACAACACCTTTTCCTGCCCCTGTGGGTCGACTTTGAAGACTACCGATGCGCCGCCAACAAAGCCGTTCCCTTGCGTCGTGCCATAGAGGTTACCCTTCGCGTCTCGGGCCAACCCTGCATAAGGACCGTATCCATTGTCTCCGCCCTCGAAGCGGTAGAGCACAGTCTCGTTGCCGGCGCTGTCGATCTTGAACACCGTTCCGCAGCTGTCTTCTCCGCAGGTGGTGATGCCACCAAACTTGGTCGCGCCGTAGAGATTGCCCTCCGCGTCCCCGATGATGGGATTAGGAACCGCGCCGTCCGTCCCCGCGGCGAACGCATGGAGGACGGTGTAGGTCTGTGGGCTCGCTGGCGGTGTGGCAATTGCGAACAGCGCCATAGCGAATACTGCAACTGGCAGCATCTGTGATTTTCTCATTGGTCTTACCTCCGGCGATTGCCGTAGAAGAAGGATCCGCTCGGCAGATCGCGCCGCCGACAATAACGCCGCTGCGCTATGGATTTGTCATCGAAATGTAAAAGGTTATGCAGAGAAGGGTGACGTAGACGCGAGGGACCGAAGGGTAATCCTCAGTTCTGCTATCCACCAGGACTGGGACAAGTCTAAGTTAGCAGTTCAAGAGGATTCATGAAGGAGGTAGTGATGAACGGTCTCAAAACCGCTCGGACTTGCTTCGCGCTGTGCAGCTTGGCTGTCATCTTGGCGACCCCGCAGGGTTTCGCGCGGCAGAATTCAGCGGCATCAACAACCGGCGCTCAGAGCGCCGACCGCGACGGGCAACACGACTTTGATCCTCTCCTCGGCTCATGGAAATTTCACATTAAGAAGCTCATGCATCCTCTAACCGGGTCCACGACCTGGGTCGAATTTGACGGTACCGGAGTCTGCTACAAACTTTGGGACGGCCGCTCGCAGTTGGACACGATCGAAGTCGACAGCCCGGATGCAGGCCACATCGAAGGTCTGACCTTGCGTCTATATAATCCTCAATCCCATCAGTGGCGTCTTTATTGGGCAAACAGCAAAATCAGCGTTCTCGACCCACCCCAGATCGGCGAATTCAAGAATGGACGCGGCGAGTTCTTCGCCCAGGATACGATTAATGGCAAGGTCGTCCTCATTCGATATGCTTGGACGAACATGACCACGGGTACGCCCCACTTCGAACAGTCCTTCTCAGCCGATGGCGGCAAGACCTGGGAAGTAAACTTTATCGCGGATCAAACGCGAGTCGATGAATCTGACAAAGCGCACTAAACTCTGCATGCTCGTGGGAAAGCGTGGAACGAGGTCTTACAACCACGGAAGCTTCGCGCTAGAATCACAGGCGCATGCTTCGCACCCGCTTGTACGCAGACCCACACGGCCGCTTCGTTCATGATCTCATCTTTGAATCATCTTCCCGCTTCTCGAACAAGACCGCTATCATCGATTCCTCCTGTGACCAAAGCTCTTGCAATCGGCGCATCACGTACGCGCAATACGCGGAACTGGTCGAGCGCCTGGCCCGTGGACTCGTCGCCACCGGCCTCAAGCCCGGAGAGATCCTTGCCATTTATCTCCCCAACTGCTGGGAGTTCTGCGCCGTCTATCATGCCGCTACTCTCGCCAGAGCCATCCCCACTCTGCTGAACCCGAGTTATCGCGAGCGCGAAGTGCGCTACCAGTTGGAAAATTCAGGCGCGGCCTCGCTCATCAGCGATGGGCCGTTGCTTCAGGGAATCAATCTCGCGGGTCTTCCCAACCTGCGTCGCGTCTACACCACGCGCGAATCGGCGCCTGGAGCTGAGCCCTTTTCCGACCTGCTGAAATCCCTTTCGGCAGGGTGCCCCATCCCTGACAAGCCTTCCGATCAAACCCTGGCTGCACTTCCCTACTCCAGCGGGACGACCGGTCTTCCCAAGGGCGTGATGCTCTCGCACTTCAATCTGGTCGCCAACGTTTATCAATTCATCGGACCGCATGCCAGCGAAATGTCGGGCGACGATGTGGCTCTCTGCTTCCTGCCGCTGTATCACATCTATGGCCTCAATGTTGTCCTCAACCCGATACTCACGCTGGGAGGGACACTGTTGCTGATGCCGCGCTTCAACCCCTCGCACTTACTTTCTCTAATCGTGGACGAAGGCGTCACGATGATGCCGGCCGTGCCCCCCGCGCTGAACGCGTTATGCCAGGCCGCCGAGGCCGGTCAGTTTCCTAAGCAGCATCGCCTGCGCTGGGTGAAGTCGGGCGCCGCGCCACTCGCCCCCGAACTTGGCCGCCGCTTCACCGAACTCACTGGAGTTCTGGTGTGCCAGGGCTACGGCATGACCGAGGCTTCGCCGGTGACGCACGTCGGCTACCTCGAACCTGAACTCTACAAGCCGGAATCCATCGGCCAGCCGCTGGCGCAAACTGATTGCCGCGTAATGACCACGTCGGAAGCCGAGGAAAGCGAAGTCCCGCCCGGCGAGCCTGGCGAACTGGTCATGCGCGGTCCGCAATTTATGATGGGCTATTGGAAGGATTCGCAGGCCACCGCCGCCGTGCTTCACGATGGATGGTTCTGGTCCGGCGACATCGTCACCCGCGACGCCGATGATTTTTATTATGTCGTCGATCGCCGCAAAGAGATGATCAAGTACAAAGGCTTCCCCGTAGCGCCCGCGGAAGTCGAAGCCTTGCTGCTCGAACATCCCGCGGTACGCGATTGCGGTGTGGTTGGCCGTGCGGACGCGGCAGCGGGCGAAATCCCCGTAGCCTTCATCGTGCTGCGCGAAGGCTCCGTCGCCAGCAAGAAATTAGAAGACGACCTGTGCGGATTCGTCGCCGAGCGCCTGACCTCATACAAGCAGCCCCGGCAAATCCATTTTGTCGACGCCCTACCTCGGACACCATCAGGAAAGATCCTGCGCCGAGAATTGCGCAAGATATTCTCTTCGCGGTGACCGGGGGTTAGACCGTCGTCCCGCTAAGACAGGCGGGAGCGGTCGTCCGCACATCGCCATTTAGGGCGGAACTTTCCTGGCGCTCTCTCCGTACTTTATACCGACCGCGGCTTTCAGCCGCTGGCGCGCGGAAACCGCGCTACACAAGGAGCACATCATGGACGGAAACTTGGTCGGTCTGGCAGCAGTGATTATGGTCTTCGCAGTCCCTCTTGGGGCGATGTACACCTTTTATCATGTGCGCAAACTGCGCACCGACGAACGCCTGGCCGCAATGGCGCGCGGAGTCAACGTGCCCATGCAGCCCGAACTCTCCGAAGCTGGCCGCTCGCGACGCTCCGGCATTCTGCTGGTTACCGGCGCGCTCGGCTACATGATTACATTTGCGCTGATCGCTCGGGTTGAGTCCGATGCGTGGACCGCTGCAGCGTTCGGAATCATCCCGCTCAGCATCGGAATTGGCTTTTTCGTCGATTCCGCGCTGATCCGCCGCGATCTCCACGCGTAATGCGTTTCGCGAAAGATGTGTGCAGCTTGTGTGGGGCCGGGTCCCCGACCCGGCCACGGCATCTGCCAGGTTTTAGCCGCGGAGTGGCGTAAGAATGCAGCCCACGGCGCAAGAGCTTGGGGAAAAGCGGAAACCAACAAGCCCCAGCGGGGCGAAAGAAGCGCACTCACATACAGACTCGGCGCGCACCCTCACTCGCCGGTTAGAAACTTATACTGTTCTTTGCTCAAGGGCACCACGCTGAGCCTTCCCTGCCGCACCAGCGGCGAATCGGCAAACAGCTTGTGCGCTTTGACTTCAGCCAGCGTCACCGGCTTAGCCAGCGCCTTCCCTGCTTTGATCTTCACCAGCGGAGTTTTAGGGTCAGCCGAATCGAGCGAAACCACGCTAGCAGTCCCGACGGCGCTCTTGTGATCGCCAGTTTCGTAGATGACGAGACGGTCTCCGGCTTGCATCTCCCGCAGATGCTTCACCGCCACGGGATTCGTGACCCCGTCCCAAATCGTATTCTGCTCCCGCTGCAGGTCGGCAAAGGAATATACGGTCGGTTCGGTCTTCAGCAAGTAGTCCATAGAATTCTCCCTCGATCATGGAGCCGACCTGCACCTCCAGGCCCAGCCCAAACGGATTTGGAATTTGACGCCATCCTGAGCGGCTGCAATTTGGCCGCGAAAGGCTCCAGGTGAGCGACCGCGCGACCGGCGAGCCCAAGCGAGCCGGAGAATGAAGCGCGACGCGAACCCCCATGCCGCCTTCGCCGGACCCCACAAAACTTACGGCTGCGGCTTGGCATTCGGGTCAGGCGGTGTCGTCGGCTTCTTGTCGTTCTGCTGATCTTCGTAAATCGAATACTCTCCTTGCGGACGCTTCAGCTTGACGGTGATCACCATGGTGGGCTGATTGATGTCGTAGTCTTCGCCGTAAGTTTGGAACCCCGTGGCCAGCACCTGGATCCGCAACTTTCCGTAGGGGACGCCGTCAAAGCTGGCCTTCCCTTCCGCGTCGGTTTTGAGTTCAATCCCGCCGCGATCCTGCTTGCCATGCTTGTCCACCGAGTGCATCACGACGCCCGCGTTACGCACCGGTTTTCCGTTATCGCCCTTCAGCACCACGAAGCTCAGCGCCGACACCGGATAATCGTATTGCGACTTCTTATCGCTGGCACCCGCTTCGACGGCCAAGGCTCCCACAAAGCAGAGCACCAGCGCAATTGCCACCACACATGAAGATTTCTTCATGGAAGCACCTCAGTTTAAAACTTAAGCATATCACTGTAAGTAACTGCAATATAAGTGGCTTATATCGAACAATGGCATTGCTACTTGACAACCCTACATGGCCCACCCTATACTTAGCACTCGCCAACAATGAGTGCTAACAGCAAGGAATCCGTTGGCGACTGGTACCTCTTGAGCAATTTACCCTAAATCCTAACTGAATACGAATGAAAGGAGCTACAAGCATGTCTACAAAGTTTACCCCACTGCACGACCGCATCCTGGTCCGCCGCGTAGAAGAAGTAGGCACCACCCGTGGAGGAATTATTATTCCGGACAGCGCTAAGGATAAGCCTTCGGAGGGCGAGGTTATCTCTGTTGGTCGCGGCAAATCGAATGATGAGGGCAAGGTGTTCCCTCTGGCGGTGAAAGAGGGCGATCACATTCTGTTTGGCAAGTACTCCGGCACGGAGATCAAGCTGGACGGCGAAGATTACATCATCATGCGCGAGGAAGAGGTTCTCGGCATCGTGACCGGCGCGGCTAAGAAGGAACTGGCTGGCTCGCGCAAGTAACTGCAATAAGGATGTTCGTCTCCCGCTTTATTGCAATCGCTTGACGCGATTGCGCGCGGGGACGAACTCAGATCCTTCAGCGACGATACAGCCGTTGCTTCAGGATGACAACGCAATTCAAAATCTTCAAGGAGAAAAGAAATTATGGCAAAGCAAATTGTTCATGGAGAGGATTCGCGGCAGGCGATTCTGCGCGGCGTGAATATTCTCGCCGATGCGGTGAAAGTCACTCTCGGTCCCAAGGGCCGCAACGTTGTGATTGAAAAGAAATTCGGTTCGCCGACCATTACCAAGGACGGCGTCACCGTCGCAAAAGAAATCGAACTGAAGGACGCGCAGGAAAACATGGGCGCCCAGATGGTTCGTGAAGTGGCGTCGAAGACCTCGGACATCGCGGGCGACGGCACCACTACCGCAACCGTTCTGGCTCAGGCCATCTATCGCGAAGGCGTCAAGACGGTTGCTGCCGGCGCCAATCCGATGGCGATGAAGCGCGGCATCGAGAAGGCCGTTACCACAATTTGCGGCAGCCTCGATAAAGAAGGCAACCGGATCAAGGGCGAACTGGACAAGTTCTCCAAGCCCGTGACCGGAGACATGATTGGACAGGTCGGCACCATCAGCGCCAACAACGACGAGACCATCGGCAAGATCATTGCCGAGGCCATGAAGAAAGTCGGCAAAGATGGCGTCATCACCGTGGAAGAAGCCAAGACGCTCGAGACGCAACTCGAAGTGGTCGAAGGCATGCAGTTCGACCGCGGCTATCTCTCTCCGTACTTCGTCACCGATCCCGAGCGCATGGAAGCTGCTCTCGAGAACGCGTACATCCTGATTCACGAAAAGAAGATCAGCTCGATGAAGGATCTTCTTCCGTTGCTCGAGCAGATTGCGAAGAGCAGCCGTCCGTTGCTGATCATCGCAGAGGATGTCGAAGGCGAAGCACTCGCAACCCTCGTCGTGAACAAGCTGCGTGGTACGTTGCAAGTCGCCGCCGTCAAGGCGCCCGGCTTCGGCGATCGGCGCAAGGCAATGCTGGATGACATCGCGAAACTCACTGGTGGCAAGGCCATCACTGAGGATCTCGGCATTAAGCTGGAGAACGTGCAGATCAGCGATCTCGGCCAGGCCAAGAAGATCACCATTGACAAGGACAACACCACCATCGTCGAAGGCAAAGGCAAGCCCGGAGACATTCAGGGCCGGGTAAAGGAAATTCGTGGCCAGATCGAAAAGACCACCAGCGACTACGACCGCGAGAAGTTGCAGGAGCGGTTGGCGAAGCTGGTTGGTGGCGTGGCTGTGATCAAGGTTGGCGCTGCGACCGAGACCGAAATGAAAGAGAAGAAGGCTCGCGTCGAAGATGCCATGCACGCAACCCGCGCCGCAGTCGAGGAAGGCATTGTCCCCGGCGGCGGAGTGGCTCTGGCTCGCTGCGTCCCCGCACTCGACAAGCTGAAACTCGAGGGCGATGAGCAGATCGGCGTGAACATCGTGCGCCGCGCTATTCAGGAACCGTTGCGCCAGATCGCCGAGAACGCCGGCGAAGAAGGCGCCATCGTTCTGGGCAAAGTCAACGACTCGAAGGACAACAACTACGGCTACAACGCCCTGACCGGCGAGTACGAAGATCTGGTCAAGGCGGGCGTGCTCGATCCGACGAAAGTTGTGCGGACCGCGCTGCAGAATGCCGGATCGATTGCGTCGTTGATGTTGACGACCGAAGCCCTGATCGCCGAAATCCCAGAGGAGAAGAAGGGTGCTCCGATGGGCGGCGGCGGACACGGCGGTGGGATGGAAGGAATGTACTAAGAAGCTGTCAGCTTCTAGCTTGATTCCAACCCCGCTCGCCGAGAGCGGGGTTTTCTTTTTTGCACGGGAGACTGAGGAGGGTTATGGCTACCGTTGAGCATCCTCTAGGACTGAATTCGGAGCAGCACAGGGCCTTCGCGGAGAAGGTGTTTTGGCAAACGGCTGGGATAGTAAACCTAGTGCCTGTTCAGGGGACGACCGCTGGTAAGACCTTCTCGTTCGAGGAAATGGGCACGGGCTCGGCCTGCCGATGGAAGAACGCGAGGATAGTCCTCACCGCGAAGCATGTGCTGCAGGGAGCGGGACCGTCCGAAGTGCGTTTTTTCCTCAGGCCGAGCGGCCAGATTGATTGGTGTGCCCGCTCTTCTCAGACGGCTTTTGCCGAGCGTGTCTCGGTCCGAATCGATGACATCGTGAGGTGCGCATGGGAGGATCTCGCATGCCTGATCTTGGCGCCGGACGACGCTGACCATACTCCCCTACATTTCCGCGATTTGCCGGCTGGCTTCGGGGCAACGCCCCCTTCGGGAGCTGTCACTTTCCTTCTTGGGTATCCCTCCGGTCGCAGTTTTCCCGTGGCAAGTGCGCGTCAACAGAGCGGTGCCGTTCACAGTGTTTTTGCGGCCGAACCCGACGCCTGCTGGGGATCGATTGTTGGCGAGATTCCTCGGTTTCTCTCGTCCAAATTCGATCCTGATCGACATTTTCTAATTCGATTTGATCCGTCGGAAGAAGGCTCCATGCCGCACGGCTATAGCGGCACTGGGGTCTGGTATCAGAATCCTGAGAAACGTCTCGTGTGGGCAGCGGACCCGGTTCTGGCGGGTGTGCAGACAGGCTGGTTCGAGAAGAGCAAGGTGATGGTTGCGGTGCGGCCGGAAGTTGTCAAGGAGTTTCTGGAGGTGTCTCTGTGACGCGGGCGACCCGGGCTGTTGCATTCATTTTGCTCCCCAGGGTACGCCGCCCGAGCTTCGCTTGGGCTGGGATTTTCGCATGGGCGTTGGCTAATCGGAATTTCCTCTGAGTTGAGCGGCATTTCCCGGCGGTCGTGAGTGTAATTGCCTTCCATGAGGAAATCTGCTTACGGTCAAAGTACGAAAGGAAGGAGATGTTCGAGCTTTGCCAAGGTACAAATTAACATACTTCGTTGAGACGACTCTCGCGGCGACGGAGAATCTGGAGTTTCAATACGGCGGGCACACGTTGAAGTTCCTTTTCAGTGGTCGAGTTGATCCACGCGGTATCGAAGTGGAAGTCTGTTGCGAGAGTGCAAATTGGAGAGAGGCCGTCGGCCTAACTACAGATCGAATAATTCCACCCGTGCTGGACGTTATTGCTTTTCACCGGAACACGTCGATGCTGCTCATAAGCACTCGCCTAGTGTTAAAGGCTGAGGCGCTCTCCCGACAAAGAAGGGCAGTTGTGCTCGACGAAAGGCTATTTCCCACAACATGGTTTATCAACTCTGACATGGCGAACGAAATCAATCAGATCCTAGCGGATAAAGTCCCAGTCCCGCGGATGGCCCTGCGCTGGCTGCGCGATAGCTATCGGTCAGGAACTATCCGCGAGAGATTCGTACCCGCGTGGCTTGCATTGGAGAATCTTGCAGGTCCCAAAACCGTTGAAAAGCAATGTCCCGACTGCGGACACAAGTTCCATCCCTACAGTTCGGCCAATCGAGATGCCGCTTACAAGATAATCTGTGAGTTTGCGATGGGTGTAGACGAAAAGACTTTTGATCAGTGGTGGCATGCGCTGCGGAACTCTGTTTTTCACGGCGGCAAAGAGCCCGACTCAAAGTTTCTCCTCGACCTAAGTAGCGCGACGAAGAAGATAATCTACGCAGTCGAAAAATCGTTGGCAAAGAGGCTGAACCTCACATTTAGAAATCGCCCCGTAGGCCCCGTCTCGCGAGATAGTGTCCACTACAGACATTTCTACGTTGAATTTGAATCCACCAATCCTAAAGAGGAATTTGCCCAGTTGGTTCCGACGCTAGGCCAGCTTGAAGAGGCGCACCGGGGCGAACCAGCACCCAATTTGAGACTTCTCGATTGGAAAAAGATGAATGACTGGTGAGCACACAAAGCTTGTTCAACATGAGGGTATAGTGCGTCGGGGCGTAGGGCGCTGGCCCACGCTCCCGCCCCCAAACGCGCGACGCGAGACAACTGAGGCTGCCCTGACCCTGGGCCTTTCAAGGGCTGGCCCTTCAATCTCGAGAAGCGCCAGGCTTCATCCTATATCAGGACTGAATGGCGTGCGCTCGTCGGGATTCTCGTTTCCCACCTTTCCGCACAGAACGCGGAAAGATGGGGCACCCTTTTGTTTGGCTGGGTTGGGAGACGCAAGGTCCCTCGACTGCGCTCGGGATGACAGATTTCGCTCGGGTCTGCACGCGGGCGAGGGCGCCCGCGCCACATAGTTTGATTGACGGGGATTTGTTTGGGTGTGATATAATAGGTTGTTCGGTTTATAACTTTCTGAGAATCTGGGTGCGGCTTCTGCCGGACCCTTTTTTATTGCCTGGGGGATGGGATGAACACGGAGTTACAGAGTGGAATTTGGGTTGGGGACATTGCGGCCGCAACCGACACGCGGAAGTGGTCGGGGGAACAGGCGGAGGCGGCTTTTTTGCACAAAGCGACCGGGCTGGGGTTGAGCGTGTTGACGCCCTGGGGAGACAGTGAGCGTTATGACCTGGTGGTGGGCACGGGCAAACGGTTGTTACGAGTGCAGGTGAAGTCGACGCGATATGTGGGCGAGAAACGATACAGCATCACGGCGCGCGGATGCACGGCGCCGTATACGGCGGATGAGATCGATTTTCTGGCGGTGTACATTGTTCCGCTGGATCTGTGGTACATCATCCCGGTGAAGGCGTTTGCGCCGCGAAAGTGTTTGAAGTTCTATCCGGGAGGGGGCGGGCGGTACGAAAAGTATCGTGAGGCGTGGTGGCGGTTGGGAGCCGATTCGGAGCGGCGATAGGCTTGGGGCGACGTGTCCTCGGAATCAAAGGTTCCGAAGCGTGGTATATACGTTGTAGATATGTCGGTGTATACTGCGTATATCGTCAGGAGGCGTCCAATGGCTGAAGCTCAGATCGTTAAATGGGGCAATAGTTTGGCGGTGCGGATTCCGAAGCCGGTGGCTGAGGCAGCGGGGGTGCGTGAGGGCGATGCGATTGTGATTGAAGTGGATGACGGACACATCGAGGTTCGCCGGAAAGAACGGGTTCCGAGCTTGAAGGAGATGGTGGCGCAAATTACTCCGGAGAACCGCTACGACGAAATCCCGAGCGGGCCAGCAAGAGGAAAGGAATCCGTCGAATGGTAGCTCGCTATGTTCCGGAAGCAGGCGACATCATTTGGATTGACTTTGATCCCCAAGTCGGGCGTGAGCAGGCCAAGCGGCGTCCGGCCCTCGTAGTTACTGAGCGGAATTATAACCGCGCCAGCGGACTTGCGATCGTGTGCCCACTCACTAGCCGGCGAAAGCCGTATCCGTTCGCACTGCCCGCTACGGTGAATAAAGTCGAGGGCGCAGTGCTGGTCGATCATCTTAAGAGCATGGATTGGGCGGCACGAAAGGCAGCGTTTCACTCCAAGGCAGATCCTGCGCTGCTGACCAAGGTTCGGGCATATCTGGGGATTTTATTGGGAGTGCGCTGAGGCCAACTGCCGAGCTTCGCTCGGTTGTACCGCCGGGGGCGGCTGTCTCCACGTGGGAGCATGGTCGTTCTGGTTGCTTGCTGAGCTAGACTTGCGGCTACTGTTTTCTATTTCGGGGAGGGCGTTCTCATGTTGTGCAAGTTTGTGGGGCTGGTTTTGTTGGTTGCCGGGTTCTGCTCTGCGGCTCTCGCGCAAACTCAGGCAGTCGACGCCGAAGGGCATCAGTGGTGGCAGCATGCGGTGTTTTATGAGATTTATCCGCGGAGTTTCATGGACAGCAATAACGACGGCATTGGGGATTTGAATGGCATTGCTTCGAAGCTGGATTATCTGAAGAGTCTGGGCGTGGATGCGATTTGGATAACGCCGTGCTATCCGTCGCCGCAGGTGGATTTCGGGTATGACGTTTCGGATTACGAGAATATCGATCCCATGTACGGAACGCTGGCGGATTTTGATCGGCTGCAACAAGAGGCGAGCAAGCGTGGCATACGCATCATCATGGATTTTGTGATGAATCATTCGTCGGATCAGCATGCCTGGTTTATTGATTCGCGGTCGTCACGCACCGCGGCTAAGCGGGATTGGTACATGTGGCACGACGGCAAGGGCTCGGCTCCGCCGAACAATTGGGTTTCCACTTTTGGCGGACCGGCGTGGACGTGGGATGCGAAGACGGGGCAATATTTTTATCACTATTTCTATGCGCAGCAGCCGGATTTGAACTGGCGGAATCCGGCGGTGCACGATGCCATGTTCGATGTGACGCGGTGGTGGTACAAGCGCGGCGTGGCCGGATTCCGGCTGGATGCAGTCGATACGTTGTTTGAGGATCCGGCATTGCGCGATAATCCGGTGCTGCCGGGGCGGGATAAGCTTGGCGATCCGGTCGAGGAGAATGTTTATAACACCAAGCTGCCGGAGGTACACGTCGTTCTGCGTGATCTGCGAAAAGTCGCGGACGAAAATAATGCTGTGCTCATCGGGGAAACCTGGACCAAAGATGTGAGCGAGCTGAAGCAATACTACGGCGACCACGGCGACGAACTGCAGATGCCGATGGACTTCATGTTCACTAAGGTTGACAGACTTTCGGCGGCGGAATTTCGGCGGCAGATTGCGGCAGTCGATTCGGCGGGAGGCTGGCCGGTGTTCGTGCTGAGCAATCACGACATCGTGCGTTCGTCGGTGCGGTATGGGGATGGAAAGAATAATCGGGCGATCGAGAAATTGATGGCGTCACTGTATTTGACGCTGCGGGGCACCCCGATTATGTATTACGGCGAAGAGATTGGGATGGAGAATAACGATCCGGTGCGGAAGGAAGATGTGAAGGATCCGATCGGGCGGGTGGGCTGGCCGGAGGAAAAAGGGCGGGATGGGGAACGCACTCCGATGCAGTGGGACGGCAGCCCCAATGCGGGTTTTACGCGGGGCACGCCTTGGCTGCCGGTTCCGCTTAGCTATAAGAAGGTGAATGTGGCGAGTGAACTGAAGGATCCTTCGTCGGTTCTGCAGGTCTATCGGAGACTGCTGGCGCTGCGGCATCAAAATCGAGCTCTGCTCGATGGGGATTATGTGGCGCTTAACGAGAACGATACGAACGTGCTTTCTTATTTGCGGCGCTATAAGAATGAGGCGGTGCTGGTGGTGTTGAATATGTCGTCGCAGCCGCAGCGGGTGAGTTTCGATTTGGGGCCACAGGGTTTTGGCGCGCAGAGCGCAAGCACGCTCTTTACGACGATGGGCGGGGGATCGAAGGTTTCGCTTTCACATCTGTCGCTGCAGCCGTTTTCGGTGTATGTTGGTGCGGTTTCGAAGTGAGGAACTAGGGCTCCCACCTTTGCAAAGTACGCAAAGATGGGGCACCCCGCGATTTTGTCTGGAAGGGTAGATTGTCCCTCAGCCGCTAAGCGGTGAGTTCTTTACCGGTCCGCAGAATCCCTCAGGGGCTAAAGCCCGCGTCATTATTAGGTCCGGGTGGCACGGCTGAAGCCGTGCCCTTCCACAAAGAATAAATCGATATCCCACTCTGGTGACGACTGTTCTGCGACAGGCCACTGGCTAGTGCATGATCTGAAATACCATGCCGGATCCCTGGGCTCCGCCCGCTTGCGTAGTGCCGTAGAGATTGCCGGTAGAGTCGAGAATCAGATCGCCGGTGGGATGGTATCCGTCGGTTCCCTGCCCGAAATCATGGACGACTTTGTAGGTCCAAGCGCCGCCGGTTGAGGGCGTCAGCTTGAACAGCGCGCCGCAACCGTTTGTACAGGTACTGGTGACGGCACCCAGCATGGTTGTGCCGTAGAGATTACCAGCAGTGTCCATGACCAGGCCTGCAACGGGATTTCCTGCGGGAGTATTGGCGAAACCGTGGAGCAATTTTTCTTTCCATCGACCATTCGAGTTGGGCTGCAATTGAAAGACAATGCCGTATCCCTGGTGGCCGCCCTGGTAGGCAGTACCGTAGAGATTGCCGGTGGTGTCGAGGATCAGGTCGCCATACGGGTGAGTCCCGTCGTAGCCGCCGGAGAAGGAGTGAATGACGCTCTCGGTCCAGTTGCTGGAACCCGGGGTGAGCTTGAAGATGGCGCCGTTCGCAGAAGCGCCACCCGCGTAGGCTGTACCGTAAAGATTGCCGGTGGGGTCAAAGGCAAGTCCGTCGTAAGGTGAGGCTCCGTCGGCTCCGCCTTCAAAGGCGTAGAGAACGCTTTCGGTCCAGCCGCTGGATCCGTGGGTCAACTTGAAGACCGTGCCACATCCGGAACTGCAGACCGAACCAATGGTGCCACCAAGCAAGGTCGTGCCATAGAGATTGCCGGAGCCGTCGAGAAGCAATCGAGCGTAAGGTTCGCGGCCATCGCTGCCTCCGCTGAAAGTGTAGAGCACGGATTCGGTCCAGCCGCCGGAACCGGGTGTGAGCTTGAAGACAGTGCCGCATCCCAGATTGCAGTTGGTGCTGCCGCCGAAATTGGTCGTGCCATACAGGTTGCCGGATGAATCGAACGCCAGGCTGCCGTAGGGCTGGGCTCCGTCCTCGCTGCCGGTGAAGTTGTAAAGCACGCTTTCGGTCCAACCACCATTCGAGTTGGGTGTTATTTCAAAGACGGTGCCCTGATTGTCGGTTCCACCAAATTCCGTGGTGCCGTAGAGGTTACCAGCCTTGTCGAAAATCAGGCCGGCATAAGGGAGCTTGGGATCGTTGCCTCCGGCGAAGCTATACAAGCTATTTTCCGATCCGGAGCCGCCGCCGGGAATAGAGGCTTCCGACTGATTCGAATAAGCGCTCTCAACCCCTTGACTGTCGACCGCGGTGGTTACGTAGTAATAGGTTTTGCCGGCCTGGACCGTGCTGTCGGAATAGGCGGTGTTGGGATCGAGAGTCGAATTGAGTTTCGTGTAGGGACCGTTGGGGCTACCGCCACGATAAACGTTGTATCCCACGATGTTCTGGGAGTTGCTGGGGTCCCAGGTCAGGTTTACGGACTGTGCGGATGCGAAGGCTGGAAGTAATAAAAATCCGAGAAGAGTGACCAGGCTACCGACTGACTTCGACTGCAGCGTGAGGTTTCTCACGGTACCGCCTCTCTTGCCCGTGCTTGCGCACGACCGGGGGATTGAAGAGCCGCTGCACCGCGATCCTGACTGCATGTTCGCAGTCAAAAAACGTAATGTGCAACAGCCCCATTATTCGGGTCACGCGTGACTTCCCATAGGTCACGGAAGGACATGTGCGTTCGGAATCGGCACTAAGTATTTTTTGTCCACAGGGACATCCACGGCTCGGGGCGGGCTTTTCGTGCCTTGTCGTGCGAAAATGAATTCATCAAGCGAGGGCAATGCGACCGATTGGCTACTGCTTTGTTACACATCGATCACAACCAGAATTGACCGGCATCACTGCCTAAACAGTTAATTGTCAATGGGTTTTCGGGAGCGGAGACGCTCCTGTTTAGTCAACCAACCGAAATCGCCTACAGACCATCCAAAGTCGGTATATTCTTATGCCAGTATCCATGCTCGTCCGTTGTGAAAAGTGCGGTTACGAAAATTTCCCGCAACATCGTTATTGCGGGATGTGCGCGGCGGAATTGCGCCTTCCAGGTCCTGGCGGGAGTCAGCCAGCGCCTTCGCCGTCGCGCGTACCCCTGCCTCCAATTTCGTCGCGGCCGGTCTCGCAACCCTCGCCGCCGACAAGAAACACAAGAGAAGAAGTAATCGCGCAGAAGGTCAGCGGGCCGTCATTTCTCGGCTTGGGGAATGAACCCGCGGACAGTAGAAGCGTGAGCTACCTGCTGGAAGATGAAACGCCGCAGCACCGCGGCCGGAATCTGATTCTGATTGTGCTGATTGCGGCAGCGGCCGCAGCGGGCTGGCACTGGCGACAGGATTTGCGCGTTATAGCCAGCAGGCTTCTTAGTAGTCCGCCGCCCGCCAATGCTCAAGATGCAAATTCCCCGCCCGCGGCAGCAGCTTCGACTCCGGAACCGGCGCCGGCAAATGGGGCGAGCGTCGATAATGGAGCTCAGCAACCGGGTCAAGCACCGACTGGTCAGTCGAGCGATCAGACGGCGACTCCGCCGGGGCAAGTTCCACCGGCTGGTGCGGCGTCAGGCACTGCGGATTCGACTCAAACTCCGCAGGCGAGCCAGCCACAAGCAGATCAGCCGCCGGCAAGCAACTCACAGGCCAGCAATCCGCCGGATAACTCTGCATCGAATTCGGCGGGTGCGAAGACCGATGACTCGGGAGATGCGGCTGCAAATCGGCCGGCGCCCGTGCGCAAGGCGGCCAAGCTGCAAACTCAATCTGGCGTAGAAGACCTTGAGGCTGAAGGCGAAAAATATCTCTACGGTAACGGCGTGCCGGAAAACTGCACGCGGGCGAGAACAAGTTTGCTGGCTGCGGCCCAGCGCTCAAGCGCCCAGGCTGAAAGCGTGCTGGGCACGATGTACGCGACTGGCCACTGCGCCACTCGCGATCTGCCGACCGCGTATCGCTGGTTCTCGCGCTCGCTGCGCAAGGACGCGAGCAACACCCGCATAGAACAAGACCTAAAGGTGTTGTGGAATCAGATGACGCCCGGAGAAAGGCAGCTGGCTCTGCGCGACGAGCGGTGACCAAGAAAAAGTTTCTCGGCGAAAGTCGACATCGTTGAGGTATGCATACATCTCTCCTTCCCCGAAATCGTTGAATTAATCATTTAGTTGCCAACAGTTGGCTTTCTATCGCGACACCTCGAAGACCGTCCCGCAACTACATGAGGCTTTGCCACCGCCCTGCGTCGTGCTGTAGAGGTTGCCCGCCTTATCGAAGATCAAACTAGCAGCGGGAAACTCGCCGTCGGGCGGACCAAGAAAACCATGCAGAACCCTGAAGGTCCAAGGGTAGCCATTCTGATTGGGCGGCTTCAACTGGAAGACGCTACCCTGTAGAGACTGACCGCTACCGACATTCGTCGTTCCGTACAGATTTGCGTTTGCGTCGAAGATCAGGGCTCCTTCTGGGTCGTATGCGTCACCGCTAAATGCGTACAAAATGTCCTCTGTCCACATGTCGGAGTTTTTCGCCAACGACAGTCGAAATAGCGTTCCAAGAGTGGTGCCATAGAGATTGCCATTCGAGTCGGAGATTACTCCAGCGCTCGGCAGCCTACTATCCTTGCCACCGCTAAACACATGAAGCTGCTTCTCGATCCAAGAGCGGCCCTTCTGGGTGGGGGGCTCTAACGCAAATACTGTGCCGCAGCCCCCGGCACCGCACTCTCCGCCCTCGTTGCCGCCACCGAACGTCGTCCCGTAGATCCTGCCCTTACTGTCAAGCACCAGGCCGCCGTTGGGATTGGCTCCGTCCATGCCGCTTCTGAAGCCGTGCAACACTTTCTCCGTCCACTTTCCGCCTTTGGTCTTCGGCGGACTCAGTTCGAATACCGCCCCGCAATACTTGTAGTAAGGATCGCAGGTCGTTCCATGCCCGCCGCCAAACTCCGTTGCTCCATACAGATTGCCCGCGCTGTCGAAAACCAAATTGCCCTGAGGAAGATAGCCTTGCTTAGCTGTCGGAAAGCTGTAAAGGATTGTCTCCGTCCACGCGCCGCCCTTCTGTGCTGGCGGTGACAATTCGTAAACCGTGCCACAACCGGCGAGACCGAACAGCACGCAGTTTCCCGTGCCGCCGTAACCGCTCACGCCATAGAGGTTTCCCTCGTCGTCAATGATCAAGCCACCACTCGGGACAGAAGCGTCCTTAGAACCCTCGCCCGCGAACATTTTGATTAGGGTTGCGGTCCAGGGATCGCCCTTCGTGGCTGGAGGCGAAAGCTCATACACCGCTCCACACTCGTAGCTGAACGGTTCGCAAGTCTTCGGACCACCCCCTGTAGTTGCGACGTAGAGATTCCCGTGCTTGTCAAAAACGACTCCGCCCGCCGGTACCGACCCGGCGTCTACTCCGCCCTGAAAGCTGTAAAGGACCTTCTCTTTCCACTCGGCCGAGGCGATGGAAGCGAAGAGGAGAACGATTACCACCAAACGCAATGGACAGGCAGTAAGCCGAGACTGTGATCGGTGTGTCATAACCGGTGAGTTTCTCCAGATGGGATTTCGAGCGGTGCCGGGGGAGAAACTAGGAACCGCACAGCTTCCTCGCATGTTACCTCCGGTCCCAGCCGCTGTCCAACGCAACTACTTCTTGGAGAACGAGGCAGTCGCCGGGTGGTTGCCCTTGACGTCCATAGCCCGTTGAGCCATTTTTTAAGGATGGGCCACCCTGGCTGATCTTTTCGTTGACGGGCGTGCGGGTTCCTCCCTAGAGAAGTGACAGCCGATTCCTCGCTTCGCTCGGAATGACAAATTAGTTTCAGTTCACCGTAAGCGGGGCGGTGACGCTTCCGATCCTGCCGCTGAGATTGTCTCGTACTACAAACCGTACTTGATAGGTGCCTGGGAGAAGTTGCAGCGCATTCTTGTAGATCATTCCCTCGGCCTTGATCTTGGGCATTGCAGAATCAGGGATTGCGCCTTTGACCGTCTGCGCGGCGTTGGCCGGGGGCGCACCAGTTTTGGAGATCTGGGCAATGAAGTCGACATCGAAGCGGTTGTTGTCGGCTTCGTCGATGACACTGGTGGCAGGCACGTGCAGGGTGAATGCGGGTTTCTTTTTGTCGCTATCGGAAGTGGCCGGCTGCCACTCGAGTGTGACCGGAATTTCGGTGCTGTCAAAGGGAGAACTCAAGGCGAAGTCGACATCAGCTTTGCGCGTCAAGGCAGGATCGATGGTTGCGTTGGTTACGAGGAATCCGGTGCGCGCATGCACTTCCACGTCGGCGTGCGCAACCTGCACTTGCAGTTTCCGCCAGCCCGGCTTGGTGTCGTGATGATCGGCGTAGTAGCCAAGTAGATAGTAAGAAGAAGAATCATCCGCGGCGCGCTTGAAGCCGGCGGCCAAATCATTGTTGTTGTAATAAGCGTGACCGCCCGTCATCTCTGCAAAATTCTTGAGGCTGGCGATCGTTGAATTCTGCAATGCGTTTCTGCCCGCTGCGGCGTCGGCGAGTCCGGGGCCGCTGAGATCCCCGGAATAGGTTGCGTCCGCCATGAGTGAAGTGCCGACCAAGCCGCGGACATCGAGCGGGTAGACGGAAACCTGAGCGTCATTCAACGCCTGCAGCGTGCGCTCGTAGAGCAGCGACAGATTCCCTCCCGGCACAGCCGATGGAGAATCCAAAGTAAACGGAAAGCTTCCGGTGGCCCAGATGACAGATTTCCTTCCCGGAATGCCAGAAAGCGACAGCGCAATTGCGAGAAAAGCTTTCATGGTGTCTTCGATGGCGCGTTGCTGCTGGTACTGGCCCTCGACGGCGTCGGCGTTCAGAATAAACTGGCGCAGCCGGGATCCGGGATCGGCTCCCGGTGAAATGCCGCCGGTGAGTTCGCTGGGTTGGGCTTCGAAGGTCGCTAAAGCTTTGCCGTCAGCGCTGAATGTTTCCATCGAACTCAATTCCCCGCCGGCTTTCTTGAGTGCGGCGACGAGTGTGGCGGGATCGCTGTTGAGTCCTCCGAGAACCTTTACTCCTTTGCTGCTGATCACGACAAGGCCGAGGCTACGCGCAGAATCCAGCGAGTTCGCCAGATACTTAATCAACTCCTTTCGCCCGGAGGCCTGATCGAGGAAAGGCGTGTTGATCGTATCCAACGCAATGACCGTGATCGAGACCGGTTGCTGTCCTTTGGCGGGAAGGTTGCTGAATGTGCCTGGAGGATTTGTAATTTGCGCCGGTCGCGAGCCGCTGGCGGTCACTTCCTCAAAGGTCGTAATCTTCTGCTGCTTACCGTTCTCCAGTACTTTAAAGTCTTTCTTGCTCAAGTTGTGGACGTGGGTGCCGGATTTGTCGGTCACCACAGCCGGAACAAGGACGACCACTGTCTCCGACTTGAACTTGAGCATGCGCTCTTCACTGGCGTGTGGAGATGAATGATCGTCGGTGTTGGGAATGTTAATGGGCGCGACGGAGTTTCCGGGCCTACCGGTGAAGGGATCGGTAGCCTCTTGGCCAATGCTTCGAACCCATGGCCCGATCGAGACAAGAATCAATAAGGACAAGAACCTCAACGCTCGACGCCCGCTCATAAACTCCTCCTGGTCTGATCAGGACGCTGTCCTCGGTACCATCATATGCATGCGGGAATCTGGGATCGCGGCAGGGTTCGGATATTTCACTCCGCGCAACCAGGCCGAAAAGATGAGACCCCAGATCACAAGCAGTGCGATATTGAGCCAGCTCGCCTCCGGCCCGAATGCCCCACCGGTGAGCCACGCCGGGCCGTGGAAGCTGGCATTTAAAAGATGCCCGTGCGCGACTTGTCCGCTGGAAGGTACGCTGTAGAAGAATACCTCGCCCCAGCTCCATGCCGAGTGGATTCCGAGCGGCATCCAGAGGTCGCCGGTTCTTCTGAGCACCAGGCAGGTTACCAAGCAATAAAGCGTAGCCGCGACGGGGCCGAGGCCGTGTCCGCCGGGATTGAAGTAGTGCGCTCCGCCCATCAGAAGTGAAGTCACAACAGCCGCAGGCCAGAAGCCGATGCCCGTGGTCAGCGTGAAAAGCAGATAGCCGCGGTAGAAAAAGTCTTCGAGCAGCGCCGCTAGAAACAGCGGTACAGTCCAGGCAGCAGCATATTTCCATATATCGGCGCCGTGAAGGGCCGGCGGTCCGAAAGAAAAAGCTGACGAAAGGCGCAGCACGACCAGCAGAGCGGTAAGCGACGCAAAGCTGAAAGCTGCTCCCTGCCAGAACTGGAGGCAGAAAGCGCGTCGCCAGGGCAATCCGTACTCAGCGAGGCTTCGGCCCTCCATTCTCCCCATGATCCAAGCCGTCAAGAGCAAAGTGCTGGCGAGACCTCCCAACACGATGGTGCCTCCGAGGGGAGTGAAAAAATCCGCGTGCAGCTTCTCCAGGACGGAATCGATAATCCGGTTCGCGGCGTAGCCCAGAGGCAGCAGAATCGCGAAGAAAATCAGCAGACGCCATCCGGCGCGAAGGCCGTTTGGACCTTTTAGCATGTTGTAGCGGGCCGTTTCGCCCGGCCGAAGAAAAGTGTTGCTCATCCCAAAAGTCTCAAATCGAGCCCATCTTATGCATCCAACACTAGCATTGGCTCGATTAAGGAAGTATGATTTTTTGCGCCAATTCGATGACCGGCATCTTAGAGAGGTAAGCAAAGAAAGATCGGCGAAGGTCCGGGTAGGCTATGTGCAGTGTTCCCACAGTTTTTGCTCGTTCGGTGCGTAAGATCGCCGACACTGCGGCGCTTCGCGGCAACGGGCGTCACTTGCTCCGCAGCGTGGGCCTCGACCGTGAAGCGATTGAAGATCCGACTTTACGAATTCCCTACGCCGACATGATGATGCTTTCCGAATATGCCGCCCGAATGACCAGGGACGCCGATTTCGGCCTCCACGTCGGCGAGCGAGTGCAGCAGCAGGAGTACGGAGCGGTCGGATATTCGATCATCACAAGTGCGACCCTGGGCGAGGCGCTGCGCAGCTTGGTACGGTATCTGCCGATTTGGACGAATGTCGGCGTCTTCAAGCTGGATGTAGAGGGATCGGTTGCGCATTTTTCGTGGGAGTTTTCCGACCCTTCCCTGCCCGAGCCTCGACACGATTGCGAGATGTCGATGGCAACCGTGATGCAACTCAACCGCGTCCGTGTGGGCGCTGACTGGACACCGCGAGAAGTCTGGTTCCAGCACGCAAAACCGAAAGACACCAGTGAGCACGCGCGCATCTTTCGCGCGCCGGTTCGATTTGGCATGCCGACAAATGCCCTGTTGTTGGACAGCCGCTCGCTCGACATTCCGCTAAGAACTGCGCGGCCACATTTGCATCGCGCGATCACTGAGGCAGCCGAACAGTTTCTGGCGAGGGATTCCGGCGAGGCTAGTTTTTCGCAAAGCGTACTGAGCTTCGTTCGGCAAAGATTGAATAGCGGAGACTTTGATCTGGATTCCGCTGCTCGTCACTTCGGTGTCAGCCGGCGCACGCTACAAAGAAAGTTAAGACAGGCAGATATTTCCCACCGAGGCCTGGTGCAGCAGGCTCGCCGCGATCTTTCCCAGCATCTTCTCCTCGACGCCAACATGACCGCCACAGAAACCGCCTACGCGTTGGGATACTCCGAACCCAGCATCTTCCATCGCGCCTTTCAGAAGTGGCACGGAATGCCCCCAGGAGCGTTTGGACGGGAGTGAGTCTCCGCTCATCGACCCGGTCGGCCAATTCTCGGATGAGTAAAATCTGGTCGAGCGACACATCACAGGTAGTTCATTTGAGATACTTCTCGGGCAGGGTCAATCCAGTCCGTTCATCGTCCCACATTATGCTGGCCACCCAGTAGCGCCCCTGCGCATGGATGATCTGGATCGAGTTAATGCCCCGTGTAAAAGGTTTAGCGTCATCCGCTGCGTGGCGGCTCTCATAAGTGCTCCAAACATGCACCAGGTTGCCGAACTCTTCGACGCGATTTGCGATACTCCGTTCGAAAAAGCCTTGCGTTTTGAAGTACGGGTCGTCGCGCTCAACATACATGTCCGGGGTAAGGAAGACAGCGTCACTTTTGCGTGCGGGCTCCTTCGCTGTGGCAGGAGCGTCAGGACGGATCACACCGAGCCGGCCATCAGGCAGAAAGAGAGAGCGGAAGCGGTCCCAATCGCGAGGTTTGCTTTGAGGTCCAGAGATCACGTCATAGAGCGCGGCCACGAGATGCTCAACTGTGTCTACATCGCTCGGGTTCTTGGCAGAGGGCCATCCGGGATGACCCGCGAGCGATCCCACCAGCGGAGAAGGCGCAGGTTTCGGCACTGTCGATGATTGCTGCGAATTCGCCTGTAGTGGAAAACTGACCAACAACATACTGAATGCAGCCAACCGTGTTGCTTTCATCATGAGCTCCTTAGAATCCAGTCCCAATCAAAGCGCGTATCGCCCGCCGCCGCTAGGTGAATGCAGGGCCATTTTGGGGAAACTCAGTCCATCTTAACTGCAACCTGATCGGAATCGCGAGTTGCTCGCTGCCCGCTTGACTGGATTTTGACCCTATGGCCGGGGTGTTTGCGCTCGCCGCATTTATTTGCGGGACGGGCCGCGACATCTACCAAGCCACGAAGTTCAGGTTTTAGCAGCCGATGCAGAACTCCTAAGTTCGCGTCAGCGGATGTGTTCTTACTGGCTGGTCCACCTTCACGTTGTTTGTAAAAGTGGGGACTCATCCTGCCCCGGTCACACATTGACCCTGCGGCCAGCCAAGTCTCAATGAGTTTAACGGCCTGATTAGGACAACCATGGACTGCGCGGACCTGCTCGGAACGTCCTGACCGCCATCTCCTGACGGAAATCGTTCGCGCTGGCGACGCAAGGGCAGCGGGTGTAAACTGGGCTCCGCTTTCTTCCCTCGAAGTAGCTAAGGACGTCTATGCGAAGAAAGACACTACTCACCTCCTACGCTGCGGCCCTCGCGATAGTTTTCGGCTTTGTGACCATGGCGTCTCTTCTACGTGCCGGCAGCAAGAATGCTCCGAGCCGCTTCAATAATGAAAGCGGTGAGGATGGGGCGGTGCCCTATGCCGGGGTGATTTTCGACGGAGCAGGAAACTTGTACGGAGCGACCACCTCCGACGGCGCTTATGGCGGGGGAACCATTTTCCAGCTTGTCCCCAAGAACGATACCTGGACGGAGAATATCCTGTACAGCTTCTGCCGGGTCCATGGCTGCCCTGATGGCGTAGGACCCTCTTCGGCACTGATCTTTGATGGAAGCGGAAATCTCTACGGCACCTCTCCTATAGGAGGCCCTCATAATGCTGGCGCCGTTTTCCGGCTTGCACCCAAGAATGGCACTTGGACTGAAACTCTGCTGCACGGCTTCGACCGGAAGGACGGGGATGGTCCTGTTGGCAGTGTGATTTTCGACGCGGCTGGAAATTTGTACGGCACGACAATTCAAGGCGGTGCATATGGAAAACAGTGCGGAGGCGCGGGCTGCGGCACCGTCTTCGAGCTGACGCCCGGAGGCCGAACATCAAACTTTTGGACTGAGACCGTGCTTCACAATTTCAACAACAACGGCAAGGATGGGTATTGGCCCCAGGCTGGGTTGGTTTTCGATGCCTCCGGGAATCTTTACGGCACAACGTACTATGGCGGAGACGGCTCCTGCAACGATGGGCGTGGCATAGGATGCGGCGCTGTCTTCGAACTGACGCCCGGTGCGAACGGTGCTTGGACCGAGACCATACTGCACAGCTTCAACCGCAAGGATGGGTACAATCCCGCTGCCAGTCTGGTGTTCGATGCAGTCGGGAACCTGTACGGCGTCACCCAACATGGCGGGGCGCTCGGTAAGGGGACCGTTTTCCAGCTCTCGCGCAGCGCAGGCGGCACGTGGACCGAGACCCTATTGCACAGCTTCCAAAACGACGGCAAGGACGGGAACTTTCCCAAAGGAAGCCTGATTTTTGATATGGACGGGAACTTGTACGGCACGACTCTTGAGGGCCCTGGCGACACCTGCCACGGTTTCTTATGCGGGGGCACTGTCTTTCAACTGGTCCACAGTACAGACGGCAGGTGGAAGGAAAAGGTGCTGCACGGGTTCAGCGGCCCCGACGGTCTAGATCCGGTCGCCGGGCCGATCTTCGGTGCCGACGGTGCCCTGTATAGCACTACCGCTTACGGAGGCAATTTAAAACTTTGCAGTGCCGAAGGCTGCGGCACTGTCTTCCGTCTTGCGCGCGGCACGAACGGCCACTGGGCAGAGACGGTACTGCACAAGTTCAGTTTCGATTGATACCTTCCTTCGGCAACCGGAACACAAAGCGCCCAGACGGCGACATTCCCATTTTGGAACTGAGCCGACCGTCTGCCTACTTTTCTCCTTGAACCCAGTCTGTCATTCGCGATAATATTGGAATGTGGATGTTATCTGCAAGATAAGCGCATTCTTCAACCGTCGCATCGTCGCACCCGTGATCTGCAGTTCCAAAACGGTACCGCAGGCCGTCGGCGAGCCTCGTAACTCCAATGTTTCCAAGATTTTGCCTCTAACTACCTTAAGAACCATAGATCTAGCGGGAGGAAAAATTTCCGGTCCTTTGTTTTCTATATTTTGCGCGAAAATGAGAGTTTTTTTTGAGGTATTTTCTGCACTAGAATGTGTGCAATCCTAATTAAGCCTCCAGCCACGGTGTGACGCGGGCACCCTCGCCCGCGGGCCAGTGCCGACAGCCTGCGCCGTCGACCCAGCCCGCTTGTCGAAGATCGACATTACTGCTATGGTTTCGCGGTTCGCTTTTTGCGCTCCACGCTTGAGTAAGTGTCGGTAACGAAAGCGGATCTCGCCGCTCGGATTGGTGCAATCCAGCCTGGGCTTGCGGTCCGTACTTCAAGTGGAAAGAGATCCCCCTGATTGTCTGGCGCTGAGTTCAAAGGAGATCGGACCGACGCGGCGGTGCTGGCGGCGATCCGCTCGGGTGATGAGAGCGGCATGGCGGCTTTGTATGACCGCTACTCGGCTGTCGTCTACTCGGTCGCCCTGCGCGTGCTGGGCGACACCGGCGCGGCTGAGGACGTGTTGCAGGAAGTGTTCATGCAGTTGTGGCGTAATCCGGGACTGTTCGATTCGAGCCGCGGCAGCCTGGGGCCGTGGCTGGCGGTGATTGCGCGGCATCGGGCGATTGATGGGCTGCGCAAGCGGCGTCCGGAGACGGATATCGCAGATGTGGTGGTTTCGGTCGAGCCCGATATGGCGGGCGATGCTGAGCGGGCGCGTGCCATGGAAAAAGTGCGCGGCACCCTGGGCGCGATGCCTTCGCCACAGCGGCAGGCGCTGGAGATGGCGTACTTCGAGGGTCTGTCGCACAGCGAGATTTCGGAAAAGACAGGAGAGCCGTTGGGAACGATCAAGACTCGCATTCGATCGGGATTGCTGGCCTTGCGCAAGGCCTTTGCAACATGAGCGTACACGAACAATTCGCGGAGGATCTCGCACTCTACGCCCTGGGGACGTTGCAGGGTGAGGAGCGCGTCGCGTTGGAGAAGCATTTAGAAGGTTGTGCAGGATGCCGTCGCGAGCTCGAGCAATTACGCGGGGACATGGCGTTGATGGCTTTGTCGACGGCGGGTCCGGTGCCGCCGCGGCGGGCGCGCCAGCGTCTGATCGAAGCCGTTGCGCGTGAACCGCGCCGGGCCGCCGTTAGCGCAAAGCGGAGTTGGTGGATGGTTGTGCCCTGGGTCGCAGCTGGCGCGTTGGCAGTGGGACTGGTTGCGCTGTGGTTGCAGAACTCGGACTTGCAGCAACGGATTGCGGGCTTGCAGGGTCAGGCAGCCCAACAATTAGCAGAGTTGCAACGGGCTCGCGACGTCGTCTCGACTCTCACCGCGACCGACGCGATGCGGGTGACGCTGGTTGCGGCGAAGACTCCGCCGCAACCGCAAGGCAAAGCCATTTATGTTCGCGACCGATCGAGTCTGATTTTCCTGGCCAGCAATTTGCAGGCGCTGCCGCCTCAGAAAGCTTATGAATTGTGGTTGATTCCTACCAGCGGCGCTCCGATTCCTGCGGGAGTGTTTAAGCCCGATGCGCACGGAAGCGCGGCCGTGGTCGAACCGCCACTTCCTCCGGGAGTACAGGCTAAGGCTTTCGCGATAACGGTCGAGCCGGAGGGTGGCTCGTCCGCTCCGACGCTGCCGGTTGTGATGGTTGGTTTAGGAGAGTAGATTGCAGTCCCGAAATCTTAGCTAAAACCGTGCCGCAGATTTGCTCGGCGTCCGGGACGACGTGGGTATCGCCGGAGGCAATTGAATGGCAGTGGCTCCAGTTGCGTCAACTGCGGCTGACGTCAAGCTTGCGGATCATACTCGCCATCAGATCGCCCTGCGTCTGCTTCCGTTTCTTTTTATCCTCTACATCACCAATTATCTTGACCGCACCAGCGTAGCCTATGCGGCGATTGGGATGTCGCGAACGCTCGGGTTCAACGATCGAGTATTCGGGTTGGGCGCGGGCATTTTCTTCGTCAGTTATGTGGCATTGCAGATTCCAGGCGCGCTCATGATTGAGCGCTGGAGCGCGCGGCGTTGCATCACTTCGATCTTGATCGCGTGGGGATCGTTGACCGCGCTCACCGGGCTGGTACATACGCCGGGCCAACTCTACGGGGCACGATTGCTCTTGGGTGCGGCGGAGGCCGCTTTCTTCCCTGGCGTCGTTGTGTACCTGAGCCATTGGTTCATTCGCGAGGATCGCGCCAAGGCCGGGAGCAATTTCATGGCGGCCATTCCGTTGTCGTTCATCGTAGGGTCGCCGCTCGCAGGATGGATTCTGGGACATCCTTGGTTAGGAATTGACGGCTGGCGCTGGATGTTTCTCCTTGAGGGCATGCCCGCAATTCTTCTTGGGGTGGTCGCGTTCCTCTATCTAACGGACTGGCCGAGAGACGCCGCGTGGCTGGCCCCGGAGCAGCGCCGGTGGATTGAACGAAAATTGCAAGAGGAAAAACCAGTCAGCGCAAAACCGATCGGTGTGTGGCAGGCGCTGCGCTCGCGTCCAATTCTGTTGCTAGCGTCGGTGGCGTTTCTTCAATACTTCGTTTATTACACCTTTATCTTCTGGATGCCCACCATGCTGAAACGGCAATTGGGTTTCTCGGATATGCGCGTCGGATTGATTGGCGCTATTCCTTATGTCGTGGCATTAGTAGCCATGTTGATCAACGGATGGCATTCGGACAAGACTGGCGAACGACGCTGGCACTCGGCCGTCCCGCTATTTGTTGCCGCGTTGAGCCTGGTAGGGCTGATCACACTACCGGCCTCGATGGGAATAACCATGACTCTCTTTACCATTTTGTGCAGCACGGAAGCTTTTCTACCTGTGTTCTGGGCGATGCCAACCGAGATTCTCAGCGAATCGGCTGCCGCTGCGGGTGTGGGAATGGTGAATGCAGTGGGGAGCGTGGCGGGCTTTGCCGGTCCTTACTTATTCGGTTATTTGAACAGTCGTATGGGATCGTTTTCGTATGGATTAGGCCTCATGGCCGCGCTCGCAATTATCGGCGGGCTGCTCGTGCTGCAGGTTCCGGCAGCGCCGGTATCGAAGGTCCTCAGCTCTTGAAGGCAAATCTTTTCCGGTATCGCACAGGCCGCGGAGGCCCGCGCCCACATTTGCAGCTCTTGGATCGGGCCACGCTTATTTGTGCTTGTCTTTGTAGATGCTCTTGCTGATGCGATTCTGCTGACGATTAATCCCGTTTTGTTCCGCTTTGGTCAGATGTCCGTTGTGCGCTGCCATGTCTTTCTTCTCGCGGTTTTGGACGCTGGCTTCGCGGTTTTCCAGATTGCTGGTCTGCTTCGGGCTTAGAGAGCCGTTCTTGACGCCATTGCCAATGCGATTCTGCTGGTTGGCCTCGCGACCGTTTACCTGATTGACCCGAGGATGATCGGGATCAACGACGCCCGCTCCGGCGCCCGAGGTGGTTGTGGTTTGAGCAATAGCGGAGCCGACGAACATCAGGCCTGCGATCGCCAGCATCCAGAGTGAGTTCGAGAGTTTGTTGATCATATCGGTGTAAACCCCTGCCGAAGACGGTAGTTCCTGGCATTCCAAATCGGCGAGTTACGAAGGTGTTGTGCGGTTGGTGATGGCTGAAATCGACGTTTTGCCGTAGATCTTTCTGTCCAATTTCCAGACAACTTCCTGCCTACAGTTTTTGTGATTCGTTTGTCAGGGAATTTTCACAATAAGTTGACACCTTCGTGTCAAGTTTGTCGCTTCTATAAGTAAGACTCGAATTAGTGGTCGGCACGGGGAGGCATTATGGATACGAACTACTTGGTTTTATGCGGGATGGTCTGGGCACAGTTTGGCCAGGAATCTGCCGGGCGCGAACTGATTCGGGCGCTGGCTTCCTCGGACGATATGGTGCGCGTGGTGGCGCGAACCATGCTGGAGCAAGCAGGTGGAAGCTCAAAAGAGCTGATCGGACAGGCGTTGGCGGAAGACGAGATATCGGCTGGTATGGCAAGCCTGTGCGCGTTCGAGCAAGGGCGACCGTCGACGCTTAAAGGTTGGGATCGGGGCGTGTGGCACGAGGCAGCCTCGGCGTAAGACTGAAGATCAAATGTCAGTGCTCTGTTCTCAGTTCTCGGTTACGCGTCTTCGCCAGCGTTCATCGTGAGATTGATAAGCCGCCGCGTCTACGAATCAGAATTGCCTTTTCCGAGTGGGGCCCTCCCGGACTTATATCGCCTGCGGACAAAATCAGCGTCTTTCTTGCGCGCTCGTTCCCACAAACTGACGGATGCCCAAGTAAACAATATCGCGAGGGGGAAGAACAGGATCAGGATCTCCGGTTTTCGGTTAGTTGCGACGTAGATCAACGACGTGAACACTAAGGCAAAGCAAGTTCCAAGGACGCCGCTTCCGATGAACCGTAGCGTTGTATAACCGATGAGCATCGTTCCTACGCCTCTTCGCTCTCCGTCAGCTTTGAGATTACGTTGAAGTCTTCGAGCGTCGTGATGTCGCCTTTGACTTCGCCGCTGGTGGCCAGCTCCCGCAAAAGACGGCGCATGATTTTTCCGCTCCGTGTCTTGGGCAGCATGTCTGTGAAGCGGATGTCGTCAGGCTTCGCCATCGCTCCAATTTCTTTCGCGACCCAGCGCCGTAGTTCTTCTTTCAACTCCGGAGTGGGGGCGCGTCCTTGTTGAAGGGTGACGAATGCCGAGATGGCCTGGCCTTTTAGTTCGTCCGGCCGGCCGACTACCGCGGCTTCCGCCACGGCTTCATGCGCAACCAGCGCCGATTCCACTTCCATGGTGCTCAAGCGGTGGCCGGAAACGTTGATGACGTCATCGACGCGGCCCATGATCCAGAAATAACCGTCTTTATCTTTGCGCGCGCCGTCGCCGGTGAAGTACGCGCCCGGAATTTGCGACCAGTATTGTTTCACGTAGCGATCAGGATCGCCGTAGATCGTGCGCAGCATACCTGGCCAGGGCTGGCGAATAATCAGGAACCCTCCCGAGCCGTCGGGCACGGGTTTGCCGTGCATGTCGACAACTTCGGGCACGACTCCGGGAAACGGACGCGTGGCCGAACCGGGCTTGGCTCCCACCGCGCCGGGTAGTGGCGAAATCATGATGTGTCCGGTTTCAGTTTGCCACCAAGTGTCGACGATAGGGCACTTCTCGTGGCCGATGACTTCGCGATACCACATCCAGGCCTCGGGATTGATCGGTTCGCCGACGGTACCGAGGAGGCGCAGACTGTCGAGTTTGTGTTTTCTTGGCCACTGTTCTCCCCACTTGACGAAAGTGCGGATGGCGGTGGGCGCGGTGTAAAGGATGTTCACCTGATGCCGGTCAATGATGCTCCAGAAACGATCGGGCTCCGGGCAGTTGGGAGCGCCCTCGTACATGACGGTAGTAGCGCCGTTTTGCAGCGGCCCATAAACAATGTAGCTGTGGCCCGTGACCCATCCGATGTCGGCCGTACACCAGTAAGTGTCTTCTTCCTTGAGATCGAACACCCATTTCGTCGTGATGTACGTGCCGACGGAATAACCGCCGGTAGTGTGCACGACGCCTTTGGGTTTTCCGGTTGTGCCCGAGGTGTAAAGAATGTAGAGCGGATGCTCGGCGTCGAGAGGCTCGGCTGGACATTCGTCAGAGACCGAAGCAATCAGCTCGTGCCACCAATGATCCCTCCCAGGTTGCATGTGAATTGGCGAACCCGTGCGCTTATAGACGATAACGTGCTTCACCGAAGGACAAGACTTCAACGCCTCTTCGACGGCGGGAAATAATTTGACTTCGGAGCCGCGGCGATAGGAACCGTCTTGCGTGATCACAGCTACGGCTTGCGAATCATGGATGCGGTCGACCAGCGCGTTCGCGGCAAATCCTCCGAACACGACCGTATGCGGAGCTCCAATGCGGGCGCAAGCCAGCATGGCGACCGGGAGCTCCGGAGTCATGCCCATGTAGATAGCGACGCGGTCGCCTTTCTTGACTCCGAGCGACTTCAAGACATTGGCGAACTTCTGCACCTCGCGATGCAGTTGCTGATAAGTCAGCGTGCGTACCTCGCCCGGCTCGCTTTCCCAGATCAGGGCAGCTTTATTCTTGCGCCAGGTTTGCACGTGGCGATCGAGGCAGTTGTATGACAAGTTAATTTGTCCGCCGACGAACCACTTGGCCCAAGGATTATTCCATTCCAAAACTTTGTCCCACTTCTTGAACCAATGCAGTTCCTCCGCAATGCCCGCCCAGAACTTTTCAGGATGCTCCACCGACTCGCGATAGATGCGTTCGTAGTCTTCGAGACTCTTGATGTGCGCATGCTTGCGGAAGTGCTCCGGAGGTTCAAACCTCCGCTGTTCCTGCAGAACGGAATCAATGTTGGTGTTAGGAGCGGAGATGGAAGCCTTGTCGGCCATTGATGGTTCCTCGCGGATATGGACTGGGCAAAGCTAAGTCGGATGGCATTCTACAGCGGATAAGAAGTTTTGTCTGTAACCGCAAAAGCCGGAAAAGGCCCGTCCATTCGCGCACTTACTGCAGGTCGAGAAACTTACTACGGTCCCTTTCCGAGGGGATCGGGCAAGAATCGTACTTGCCAAAGATTCGGTAACGGTTTCGTGCTACCAGATTGTAACCCCAGTTTCGCATCCACCTAGGTAGCGCCTGCAGGGCAGTACCTAGCGCGGCCCATCCTCCGCCAAGCTCCCGCAGAGCTACAACGGCTGCGTCGGAACGCGATGCAATCTGCTCTCCCGGTAGGCCGTAGTTCAGCACCACGTACATGGTGTCGAGATCGTCTGGGGAGGCTTTGTGGCGTCGAAGTATTTCGGCCGCGAATTCACTTTGCAAAGAAGCGAAACGGAAGCTGTCGTGTGAATCGCGGTTCAGAAGGAACTGAACCAGTCGGTTGCAGAGGCCGCAGACGCCGTCGTAGAGAATGATCGTATTGGGGTCGGGCGCAGCCATCTGGCGACTCTTCCATGCTACGCCTACAAAAGTCCGCGGACAGGAGTGTCCGCCCTACATCGTGCAATCAGCGACCATTCACCGGTTTGCGTTTCATCTCGGGTACGTAGTCTTCGACTTTCGCTTTTTCGAGCAGATAGACGCCCGGCCCCTGTTGGCCTCGGACGGTGCGGCAAAATTCGGCGACCGAAAAACCGGCATTCAACGCTTCGGTGAAGGCCCATCGGGTTTGCAGTCGCCACTCCCAAGCCAGCGCAGGATCTTTTCGTTCGACCTCCACGATGTCGCTGGGAATTTCAATCGCAATTCTTTGGCGATTCAACGCGGCAGCGAGGTCGGTGCGGGCCGGTTTTCCATCACCATTAAAGTGAATTAAAGGAGTCAAGGTAGAAAGTGCGTCGAGGACTTCGGCGCGATTATCTTTGCCCTGCAGCCGGTCGCTCACGCGGCGGCTCGACAGCGGCCACGTGACCCATAATCGATCCGTGCCATTGCGGTGCAGAACGCTGGATGTTTCCGGACCGTAAAGATCAACTTTGTAATTCTCCGATACCACTCCCAGTTTCGTGAAATTCAGATGCGCATTCCTGCTCTGAAGAGGATCAAAGGTCCAGGTCATTTCGCTGATGCGAGTATCCGTGATACGCGGATCATTCGTTCGACTATCGGTTCGCCCATCGTCGACGCGTATCGCCAATACCCGCTCGCGCTGCGCCAGCTTCAGGTTATAGCCGAGGTGCGAATTTCGGTAGGGTTCGCGCACTGCCAGCATGTGGGAGTGCACAATCAAACGACCGTTCTCTAGACCTAGAAAGCCGAAGGCGAATCCGACGAGTTTCGTGCCGTCGAATGCGCCCACCCAGATGCTTCCTGCCTCCTTGGTTGCGATGACCAAAGTGAGCGGCGTGGTGTCGATGTCGGAAAGGCCCCACACTTCCCTCTCGACCTCATCCATCTGCTTGAGGTCTTCG
>Ga0207000_1002_pt1 | contig 161911 bp, 122 predicted proteins | sample Alteio_BWMinCont_90_FD_153498 | JGI IMG/M metagenome (GOLD analysis project Ga0207000, IMG submission 153498) | Enriched cells from forest soil in Barre Woods Harvard Forest LTER site, Petersham, Massachusetts, United States -... | ecosystem: Environmental > Terrestrial > Soil > Temperate forest...
GCCACGGGTTTGTTTACGACTGGCTGCTGGTCTGGTTGCGGCGCGGTCGCGGAGGAATCCGGCGGCTCGATCGGCTTTTGCGCTGAGGTCTCCGCACCTGCCGCGGGCATGGTGCTCGAAGAGTTGGCTGCGGGTGGGGTCGCGTCCCGAGTCGTTCGTTCCGATTCGCGCGAATAGAATCCCCAAGCCGCAAAGCCCAAGGCGACGATCAGGAGCACGACTGCGAAGGCGCCCCAGGGAAGGCTTGCGGCGGAGTTGTCTTCTCGCGGCGGGGGCTCAAGGATGGGAGCCTGGTCGTTGGCCTCCAATTTCTTTGCCAGTGGCGTGGCTCCGGTGGCGGCGAGGTAATCGGCGACGGCCTGGTCTTCGTCCATACCAATGCAGCGCGCATAGGCGCGGATAAAACCTTTGTTGAAGATGCCGCCGGGGAGTTGATCGAAATGTTCTTCTTCGAGTGCGCGCAACATGCGCGTGCCAATTTTCGTGGACAGGGAGATTTCCTCGAGAGTGACTCCTTGCTTCTCTCGTTCCAGTTTCAGTTGGGCTCCGAACGTTGCCACGCGTTTATTCTCTCTTGCCGCGGAATTCCTGCGGGCCAATTGTTCACCTCTATGTTATGCGAGTGTTAAGGGCGGCGCAATTTTTGCTGAAAAGTTCGGCCACGGATGTTCGCGGATTAACCCGGATCGGTTTCCTGGATTGCCCTCAAAACGGCCCTTCGTCGTCTTCGATGGATTCGAAACGCAACTGCGCATTCTTTACCTAGGGTCATCTAAGGTATGTACGGTATCGAACACTGCGGCGGGTTTGTGGCATGGTACTTGGACCGTGGCCCTCTCCCTTTTACAAGAACGTATCAGTCTGCTTTGTCATAAGGCGGTCACGGTAGATGACCCTGAGGAATTCAACCTTGTGTTCTCCGAATTGAGGAACGCGCTGCGCGGGCAGTTGGCTCATCTGAAGGAGATGGTGGACGAGGCCAAACAGACGATCTCCCAGCTCCCGGGCGAACCGCGGCTGGAAAAACGCAGGGTTGAGCGGCGCAGGTCGGAAAGACGGAGGAGCGAGCGCAGAGCATCAAGCTAGAAGGTCAATCTTCCCGGGAATTAGCACGATTTCTTCATTTCTTCGCTGAGGCTGTACAGAGCCTGCTCCGCCGGACCTGCGCTCCATTGGACGGCGGCCTCGCCCGCCACTCCACAAAACAAAGCTACACGTGCCTTCACGGGTTCGGGTTACCAAGGTTCGTTGCCCGGGGTTCCGTGGGCCGCTTATAATTTCGATACTTTCCGCTCCAGATTCGAGGTTGCTGTTGATGACCAAGGCCACCGAGGCCGACCACAATCGGCAGAATCAAGAACTGACCATCTTTCACGATGTGGCCAAGGCTCTAACCTCGTCGCTGGACCTCGACTCCATTCTGCAGACCATCATGGAAAAGATGGCGGAATATTTCCGTCCTGATACCTGGTCATTGCTGATGGTGGATGACGAACGCGACGAGCTTTACTTTGCCATTGCCGTGGGAACGGCCTCCGAGGCTTTGAAAAATATCCGGCTGAAGGTGGGCGAGGGCATCGCGGGGTATGTGGCGAAGAACGGCCAAAGGCTGGTGGTGCCGGATGTGATGACCGATCCGCGCTTTGCCAAGCGCATTGACGAGATGACGAAGTGGGAAACCCGGTCGATCGTGTGCTTCCCAGTGCAGTCGCGGTTGCGCGTGCTGGGCGTGATTCAGTTGGTAAACGTGGACATGGAGCACTTTGGGGATCAGGAGATTTACTTTTTGCAATCTCTGTGCGATTACGCGGCGATTGCCATCGAAAATGCTCGGGCGGTGGAAAAGATTCAGGAACTCACCATCACTGACGATTGCACGGGGCTTTACAACGCGCGGCATCTTTATAAGACATTGGAAACTGAGGTTTACCGGTCGTCGCGCTTTGGGTACGAGTTTACGGTTGTGTTTATCGACCTGGATCATTTCAAGCAGGTCAACGACACCAATGGACATTTGGTTGGGAGCAAGTTGCTGGCCGAGATTGGGTATTTGATTAAGGCACAGCTGCGGTTGATTGACTATGCTTTTCGTTATGGGGGCGATGAGTTTGTTGTTTTGTTGCCGCAGACTGGGAAAGATTCCGCTTTGGTCGTGGCGAAACGTTTGCGTGACAGCCTGCGGACTAGCATGTTCTGTAAAGAGGAAGGACTGAATCTGAATGTGCGGGCTTCGATGGGGGTCGCGACTTACCCGCACGACGCTAAGACGCCGCATGACATCATTCGGCAGGCGGACGAAATGATGTACCTGGTCAAGAATACTTCGCGGGATAATATTGGGATTGCTCAGCGTGGGGTTATGAAGTAGCGCACCCTGGCTACTTGCTTCTGTCGACTTGGATTCCATTCAGCAAGAAACATTCTCATTCTTGGCATGGCGAGGAATCTGCATTTTCGTGGGTCCAGGCGAAAGCAGATTCCTCGCTTCGCTCGGAATGACAATTTGGTGTGGGAAAGACGGCTCGGCGGCTCTCGCTACGTGACCTAGTCTGCGGGGACTGCGGCGGGGTGGGCCACTCTTGCCGTCTTCTGATGGGTTTCGGTTTGCAGCCACTTCCGAATTTCCGGGAGGGCGGCGCGGGCGGCTATTTCTCCGGCTCGCACCAGTGCGACGCTGTGTTCGAAGGCGTCATATTTGTAGCCGTTCACATCGGGTTCGATGACCAGGTCGGCAGCCGACTTCCATTGGCTGCTGTTCATCTCCTGCGCGATAGCGAAACATTGGCCGATGACATCGAAAAGGTGCCTGGGGCCTTCGCCGTCCGTCCACTTCCCTTTCAGATGCACGGCCAGCACGCGATCCGCTCCCATCTGGCGCAGCGGCCGCGTGGGGACGGTGTGCGACAACATGCCGTCGATGAGGAAGCGCCCGCGAATCTTTACCGGCAGGAACATTCCCGGATACGCACAACTGGCGCGCACTGGATCGGTCAGCGGTCCGGAATGAAATACTACGCCCTCGCCGGTCGAAAAATCGGTTGCCGTCACAGCTAGAGGGATGCGCAACTCTTCAAACGTTTTGACTTTCAGGAGATGGTTCAGAAATCCAATCATGCGCTGGTTGCTGGCGAAGCCGTAGCGCGAGAGTGTCCAACGGGCAATGTGTTTGAAGCGCACGCGGGCAGCGACTTGCTCAAGCTCGGCGGCCGAGATCCCGCTGCAGTAGGCTGCGCCGATAAGAGCGCCTACGCTGGTTCCGGCAATGCAGCGGATGGGGATGTTTTCTTCTTCGAGGACTTTGAGGACGCCAACGTGGGCTATTCCGCGAGCAAAGCCTCCACCCAGCGCCAGGCCTATGCCGACGTTGCTTTGTCGTGAACTCAGGCTCGAAGGCTGCCCGGAAAGGCCGCGTCCAAACGCCTGTACCGACCGAATAATCTTATCCAGACTCTTCACGGGGACCTCACACCATCCCGGCTCTGCCCGGCTAATTATCTAAACCCAAGTCCGCCACATTCGGCCCAACATCCCAGGCCAAACATGCAAGTAAGATGCCAGTTCAAGATCAATCGTTTCATGGCAGGCGCGGCTGCGCCAGATTACGGACATTGGGTTACTCCGGGTTACTGGGCTGGCGGCTGTTGGTGACTAACTCCTGTGTTTCTGATAACTTGAGAGTATGGTGCGAGAGATCTCCGCGGGTGGCGTAGTGGTGCGGCGCGCGCCTGAAGGATGGCAGTTGGCGGTGATTGAACCCCGGAAAGAGCCTGCGGCTGACATTCCGGGCTCGACTAAAAAGAAAACATCGCAAAAAATGTTACTTGCCCTGCCCAAGGGGCTGGTCGACGCCGGAGAGAAACCTGAGCAAACGGCCGTCCGAGAGGTAGTCGAAGAAACGGGCCTCACTGCCATTCCGGTGACCAAGCTCGGGGATACGAAGTACACGTACGTTCGCACCTGGGGAGGCAAAGAGCGGGTTTTCAAGATTGTCAGCTTTTATCTTTTTCGCTATGAGTCTGGCCAAATCGACGAGATCGATCCCGAGATGCGGATCGAAGTGAAGCAGGCGCTGTGGATTCCTCTGGGAGAGGCGGCGAGAAAGCTGGCCTATCGAGGCGAGAAGGATGTGGTTCGCCGAGCACAGGCTTATCTGGCGGCTCACCCAGAGTTCTAACGAATCCATACTCGCCAACCCGTCACAAAGACGTGTGACATGTAACCTTGACGCCAATTCGCCTGGAGTCTATCTTCAACTCAACTTGATTGAGGCGCGTGCCGCTGCCATCCTCACCCCACATCTAATGCGGCACGCGCCAGCTGTATTTTGGGGTGTTCCCTAAGACCTCCGGTTGATCCGCTGGCTAAAACAAGTGCGTGATAGATAAACTGCTTGAACAAGTCTTTTTATATTTGTTCTCTAAAGCGCAGCTCGCTGCGTCTGTCTTAGCTGCACCTTCTGGATAGGAGCGTTTGATCGATGAAACATATCCACAAAGTTGCCGTCCTTGGCGCGGGAACCATGGGTGCCCGCATCGCTGCGCACTTCGCGAACGCAGGTGTCCCCAGCTACCTTTTCGACATCGTTCCGCCTGACGCTGACGGGCCCGCGCGGAATAAGATCGCCGCCGCCGGGCTGGATGCGGCGAAGAAGTGCAAGCCCGCTGCCTTCATGGAGCCTGCACTGGCGCGCTTAATCACGGTTGGAAACTTCGACGACGACCTCAAACGGCTGGCCGAAGTGGACTGGATCATCGAAGCCGTAGTCGAGAATCTCGATCTCAAGCGGGCTTTATTGAGGAGGGTGGAAGCCATCCGCAAGCCTGGAACCATCATCACGACCAACACCAGCGGGTTGCCGGTGGGCAAAATCGCGGAGGGATTCTCCGACGAATTTCGGCGTTCGTGGTTTGGGACACACTTCTTCAATCCGCCGCGCTACATGCGGCTGCTGGAAGTCATTCCTGCGCCCGACACTGACCGCGACGCGATCGAAGCCGTCTCGCGCTTCTGCGATATTCATCTCGGCAAAGGCATTGTTCACGCCAAGGACACACCGAACTTCATCGGAAATCGCATTGGCACGTTTTCCGTTTTAAATGTCATGCGCCTTATGCAGGAAATGGATCTGAGCATTGAAGATGTCGACGCGCTGACCGGGCAGGCTCTGGGATGGCCGCGGTCTGCGACCTTCCGCACCATTGATTTAGTCGGCCTGGATATTTTGGGACACGTGGTCAGCAATATGGAGAAGATCGGCGGACAGGAGTCTTCGCCCTCCACGAACCCACTCCCGGATTTCTACAAGCAGATGCTGGAACGCAAGTGGCTGGGCGACAAAACCAAAGGCGGCTTCTACAAGAAAGTGAAGGGCGCGGGCGAAGAAGACGAACGTCTCGCCCTGGATTGGAAGACTTTGGAATACCATCCGCGAAGGAAGCCTAAGTTCCCTGCCCTCGACATGGCCAAGAATGTCGAGCAAACCTCGGCTCGGGTTCGCATGTTGCTGGGATTGGATGGCGGCACTCCGCAGAAGAACGACAAAGCCGGCGCGTTTCTGTGGTCGTCTCTGTCCGATCTTTGGACCTATTCCGCCAATCGCATTCCGGAAATTTCCGATTCCATTGTTGAGATCGATCGCGCCATGCGTCTTGGCTTCAACTGGGAACTGGGACCTTTCGAACTTTGGGATGCGGCCGGCGTCGAAGCCACGGTCGAGCGCATGAAGAAAGAAAATCGCCCGGTCGCGGCTAACGTCGAACAATTGCTGGCGTCGGGCAAGAAAACCTGGTATCTGGACGATCCCAAGGCTGCGTCGGGCCGTGCCTATTGGGATTTGAAGGGTGGGGGCTACGAAGCGGTAAAAGTGCCAAGCGGCGTCTGGTCGGTTGAAGTGGCGAAGAAGTCAAACGGGGTGGTGAAGAAGAACTCGGGGGCGTCGCTGGTCGATCTAGGCGACGGCGTGGCCTGCGTCGAGTTTCACTCCAAGATGAACACGATTGGCAGCGACATCGTGCAACTCATCTCGCAGACTTTGAAGACCGGTGGTGCAGGCGACGCATTCGACGCGTTCGTGATCACCAACGACGCGACGAACTTTTCGGTTGGCGCTAATCTCATGCTGCTGCTGATGTCGATCCAGGAAGAAGAGTGGGACGACGTCGATCTCGCCATTCGCACCTTTCAGGGCATGACCCAGGCCATCAAGTTTTCGCCGAAGCCGGTGGTGGTTGCGCCTTTCGGCTTGACCCTTGGCGGAGGCACGGAGATTTCGCTGCACGCTCCCGCGCTTCAACCTCACGCCGAGCTTTACATGGGACTGGTCGAAGTGGGCGTCGGCTTGCTCCCCGGAGCCGGAGGATGCAAAGAGATGCTCCTGCGCGCAGTCGACAGCGCGGCGTCGATCAGGCCCGGAGGCCGCGGAGAATCCGTCGAACTGATGGAGGCGATGAAGAAGATCTTCGAGACCATCGGGACCGCAAAAGTGGCGACCTCGGCCCATGAAGCTCGTGGTCTTGGATTTCTGCGGGAGTCCGACAATATCACCATGAATCGCGAGCGCGTGCTGAGCGACGCAAAGGCGAGGGTGCTGGAGATGGTTCGCGCGGGATACGAGCCTCCGCAGCCGCGCACCAACATTCCCGCACCGGGAGAAAATATCCTCGCCGCGCTGAAGATGGGCGCGTACCTGATGCGGCAGGGGGATTACATCACCGAATACGAGGTCAAGCTGGCCACCAAAATCGCGGAAGTGCTGTGCGGCGGAAATGTGACTCCAGGAACGCCAGTGAGTGAACAGTACATCCTCGATCTGGAGCGCGAAGGCTTCAAATCGCTCTGCGGTGAGAAAAGGACGCAGGAGCGAATTCAGTACACGTTGAAGACGGGCAAGACTTTGAGGAATTGAGTAGCGCGGGGAGAGTTCTTGCATAATTTATCTACGTCGTCGATATACGTATTGACAGTATGTACATGGAAGATGTAGATTGGCGATTGGAGGTGTGAATGGCGTACATTGAACCGCAAACGGTCTGTGCCCCGAAGGCTTCGATCCGCGCGGTCGAAGTGATCTACGACGGCGGATCTGGCGAATGGTCGGTCGCACGCGTGAACTGGGAGGATGAGGACAGAATCGGAATTCGTTGGAATGGCGGCGATGGCCCTGGCGTTGGCAATCCTCAATCGCGTGGAAAAGCGACTTGGTTCATTGTCCCTGAGCCTTTGCAGCATGTAGTCCTGGAGAAAGTCGAGGAACTGAGCATTTCGGGACCCGGCGGTCTCATGGAAAAGTACACGGAAATGGCCAACGACGAGGCGCGAGAGCGCGACGCCGAGGAGTGGTCGGAGGGGTTGATCGGCGATGCATCCGCGGAGGGGTGAGGTCTGGTGGGTGGCATTCGATCCGTCCGTGGGAGGCGAGATACAGAAGACACGACCGGCGGTGATCGTCAGCAACAATGCGGCGAACATAGTCCTGAATCGAGTGATCGTGGTTCCGCTCAGTAGCAAGACCACGAAGGTCTATCCGGGAGAAGCCTTGGTCACGCTGCACGGTGAACCGAGAAAAGCGATGGCCGATCAGCTAACGACGGCTTCAAAGAATCGTATGCGATCCAAACTGGGGGAATTGTCGTTCCACGATGTCGCAGCGGTGGAAGCAGCGATCCTCTTACAGTTGGGCATCCGGCGTTGAACAATATCCTCAAGCAGGGTGCGTTGAAATGAAGTATCTCGTCAGGAGTTTTTATGCGTGAAGTCGTAATCGCTTCTTCCGTTCGCACGCCCGTGGGACGCGCTTTCAAAGGCACGCTCCGCGCCACTCGGCCCGACGAACTTGCCGCCGTCGCGATCAAGGGCGCACTCGAACGCGTGCCGCAAGTTGACGCCAAGGAAATCGAAGACGTCATCCTGGGCTGTGCCATGCCTGAGGCTGAGCAAGGGATGAACGTGGCGCGTATCGCCTCGCTGCGCGCCGGATTGCCCGTCGAGGTTTCGGCGCTGACCATCAATCGCTTCTGCTCGTCCGGCCTGCAGGCGATTGCCATGGCGGCCGAGCGCATCATGAGCGGCGGGGCTGAGATCATCGTGGCTGGTGGAACGGAATCCATGTCCATGATCCCGATGGGCGGTCACAAAATTTCGCCGAACCCCTGGCTGGTTGACCATTATCCCAACGCATATCTTTCCATGGGACTGACGGCAGAAAGGCTCGCCCAGCGCTTCGACATTACGCGTGAGGCCGCAGACGAATTCTCCTACCGCAGTCATCAGAAAGCGCTGGCGGCAATTCATGCCGGAAAGTTCACAGAAGAAACGGTGTCCGTCCCGGTAAGCTTCACTACTCCCAACGGCTCGAAACCGAAGCGACAGGAGATCACCTTCAAAGTAGATGAAGGCCCGCGCGCCGACACGTCCCTCGAAGCTCTGCTCTCTCTCAAGCCCGCATTCCACGCGAAAGGCACCGTAACTGCGGGCAATTCGTCGCAGATGTCCGACGGCGCAGCGGCCGCGGTGGTAATGTCCGCTGATCGCGCGAAGGCTCTCGGCATCAAGCCGCTGGCCCGTTACGTTTCGTTTGCTACGGCCGGATACAAGCCCGAAGAAATGGGCCTCGGCCCGGTATTCGCGATCCCGAAAGCGTTAAAGATGGCCGGGCTCAAGCTGTCGGATATTGACGTGATCGAGTTGAATGAAGCCTTCGCGGCGCAGTCTTTGGCGGTGATCAAAGATGCGGGGCTCGATCCCGAGCGCGTGAATCCCAACGGCGGTGCTGTTGCCCTGGGCCATCCTTTGGGCTGCACCGGCGCGAAGCTCACAGCCACGATCATTCGCGAACTCAAGCGCCGTAACGCAAAGTACGGACTGGTCACCATGTGCGTCGGCGGCGGCATGGGCGCGGCAGGCATCTTTGAAAACCTTTCGTAAGCACGAAAGGACAAGCACCTCCTCTCACCACAGAGACCTGAGATTTATTGATTCTCTATCTATAGAATTAGAACTGTCTCTTGTCTCCGTGCCACTGTAGTGAAATTTGTTGGTTGAGGGGATTTGATTAAAAATGGCGACGACGGCAATTCCGCAAACTAAGGTTTCAGGCGGCAGCTTTCTTCTGGAAGAGCGCAAGCCCGACGAAGTCTTCACGCCCGAAGACTTCACCGAACAGCACATTCTCATCGGACAGACGGCCGAGGAGTTTGCCGTCAACGAGATCGTCCCGAATATCGAGAAGATGGAGCACAAGGACTTCTCTATCACTCGCGATCTGCTGAAGAAAGCTGGCGAACTCGGGCTCAGCTCGGCCGAGATCCCAGAAGCTTACGGCGGCCTGGAGATGGATAAAGTCACAGCCGCGGTCATCGCCGACCACATCGCCAAATACGCCGGCTTCGCCACGACCTGGGGCGGACACACCGGCATCGGCACGCTGCCCATCGTCTATTTCGGAACCGAGGAGCAAAAAAAGAAATACCTGCCTCGGCTTGCGGCGGGCGAAATCGTTGGCGCTTATGCTTTGTCAGAAGCTTCGTCCGGCTCGGACGCACTGAATTGCCGTGCCCGCGCTGAGCTTTCGAAAGACGGCAAGCATTACATTCTCAACGGCGAGAAAATGTGGATCACCAACGCAGGCTTTGCCGACTTGTTTACCGTCTTCGCCAAAGTTGACGGAGAAAAATTCACCGCGTTTCTGGTCGAGAAAACATTCCCTGGATTTTCCATCGGCGCGGAAGAGCACAAGATGGGCATCCGCGGGTCGTCCACCTGCCCAATCATTTTGAACGACTGCAAAGTTCCCGTCGAAAACGTGCTCGGCGAAATTGGCAAGGGGCATGTCATCGCCTTCAACATCCTCAACGTGGGCCGCTTCAAGTTGGGCGCCATGTGCGTGGGTGGGGCACGCTTGTCGCTCGAGAACGCCATTGGTTATGCCAAGCAGCGCAAGGCTTTCGGCAAGGTAATCGCCGACTTCGGCCTGGTTCGCGAAAAGCTGGCAAACATGGCGGTGGGAATCTACACCGGCGAAGCTCTGGTCTATCGCACCGTCGGCATGATGGACGTCGCGCTCTCCGAAGTAGACAAATCTCGTCCCGATGCTGCAAAAGAAACTCGCAAGGCCATCGAAGAGTACGCCGTCGAATGCTCCATCATCAAAGTGTGGGGCTCGGAGATGGTGGACTTCGTCGTCGATGAGACGGTCCAGATCTACGGCGGCTACGGTTTTGTGGAAGAGTATCCTGCCGAGCGGGCCTATCGCGATGCGCGCATCAACCGCATCTTCGAAGGCACCAACGAAATCAACCGGCTCATCATCACTGGCTTCCTGCTGAAGCGCGCCATGTCCGGCCAGTTGCCCCTTATGCCGGCTATCAAGAAATTGATGGATGAAGTCTTGTCCGGACCTTCGCTTGGTGAAGAACTCGAAGGCCCGCTTGCGGAAGAACGGAAACTGGTAGCATCGGCCAAGAAACTCGGATTGTTCGTCGCCGGAGCAGCCACGCAGAAATACATGCAGGCCATTCAGGATCAGCAGGAAGTCATGGGTGCGATTGCCGATATGGTCATCGAAACCTACGCCATGGAATCTGCTGTGCTGCGTGCCCACAAGATTGCGGAACAGAAAGGCGAAAGTGCCGCTTTCCTGCCCATCGCGATGACTCGCGTTTATCTTTCCCAGGCGATGGAGAAGATCGAAGCCGCGGCCAAGAAAGTAATCGCCGACGTCGCCGACGGTGACATGCTGCGCACGCAACTGGCGATTCTGCGCCGGTTGGCAAAGCACGAGCCATTCAACACGATTGAGTTGCGCCAACAGATCGCGCAGAAAGTGATCGAGCGGGGTAAGTACACGCTGGCGTAGAAACGCCCCTACCATTTGTCATCCCGACCGGAGCTTCTCATTCCCGAAGGGAGTGAGAAGCAGAGTGGAGGGACCTGCTGTTTCAGAGTGATCACAGCAGCCCTGTGGACGGCCCCAACAATATGCCTCGACGCACATACGCAGCGATCGTACACAAGGAAGGTGACCTCTACGTCGCCGAATGCTCCGAAGTGGGTACTGTAAGCCAAGGCGAGACCGTCGGAGAAGCAATGGCCAATTTGCGGGAAGCCACCGAGTTGTACCTGGAAGAATTTCCTCCTGCGGGCTACGTCGGGCCGATTGTCTGAGCCTTCGCCGACGAAGATCGCCACACCAAATCATGCTGTCTTCAGTTTCTCCATCACACTCTGAATCAGCTCTTTCGCGTCCGTCAAATTCTTCATCACCATCTGAATATCCATCACTGGCTTGCCGGGCCAACGCTGGCTCTGGCAATAGACACCGTGTTGTCCGACCAGCGCCATGGCGTCCGTGATCACATCCATCGTGACGGCCAGGCGTCCGCGAGGCACACCCATCATGGTTTCGTAGTGTTCCAGTTCTTCCTGCTTCTCGTCGAGTACCGGCATGCTGAGATTGTAACGCGGTCTGGCGGGGCGCATAATTGTGAGGCTTCTGCTGTCCAAGGCGTGGGTTCTTACGTCAAAGCACATAGCAATCAGCACTTAGCATTTGGCACTTGGCCACGCAAGGTTGGTACGGTGGAGATCAGAACCACATGGTAAATGCCAATTGCTAAATGCTCAAAGGAGAGATGATGCGCAAACAAATTGTATTTCTAACTTCCCTGTTGCTCACGTTCACCGTGCTCGCGGCATGTCAGGATAAAGGCAAGCGTCCCAGCCCACCTGCCCAGGCGCAATGCACATTTTCGGATGGCAAGACGATCACTGTGAACTATTCCAGCCCGCGCGCCAAAGGCCGCAAGATTTTCGGAGATCTCGTGCCCTACGGCGAAGTCTGGCGAACCGGCGCCAATGAAGCGACAACTTTCGTCACCAACACGAATCTAAGCGTCGGCGGCAAAGATGTTCCTGCCGGCAACTACACGATCTTCACAGTTCCCAACGCGGACAAGTGGACGCTGATCGTCAACAAGAAAACCGGCGAGTGGGGTATCCCCTATAAGTACGAAGCGGACGAACTGGCGCGCGCGGATATGAAAGTTTCGTCCACGCCCTCGCCGGTCGAGAACTTTACCATTACGTTGGCCGCAATGGGCAGCAGCTGCACCATGACCATCAGTTGGGAAAACACGCAAGCATCGGTCGGCATCAGCGAGAAAAAATAGGTCACCAGCATTTTTTCTGGGTAGAGGCGTAGCCAGCTACGTCTCTACCTTGAGGGCGTCATCACTGAGCTGGTTTCCACCGGAGAACCGGTTTCCTCGCGGCCGCAGTCTCATCTAGGCGCGACACGCGCGTGGTGTGAGGCGCGGCCAGTACCATCTGCGGATCTTCTTCCACTTCTTCCGCGATCGACTTCATCGCATCGATGAACAAATCCAATTCTTCCTTGGGCTCGCTCTCGGTCGGCTCGATCATGAGCGCCCCCGGCACGATCAGCGGAAACGCCGTCGTATAGGGATGGAAACCGTAATCGATTAGCCGCTTGGCGATGTCCATGGTCTTCACGCCCTTCTTCGCCTGCACTTTGTCACTGAAGACCACTTCATGCATGGTGGGCGTGGAATAGGGCAGATCGTAGACGCCTTCGAGCCCTTTGCGAATGTAGTTGGCATTCAGCACCGCGTCTTCAGTCGTCTGGCGCAAACCGTCAGGGCCATTGGCGAGTGTATAAGCCAGGGCGCGGACAAACATTCCGAAGTTACCGTAAAAAGCGCGTACTCGCCCCACCGACTGCGGCCGGTTGTATTCGAATCCGAGCGTGCCGTCAGGTCTGGTAATGACCACCGGCGTGGGCAGAAACGGTTCGAGTATCTTTTTGATCGCCACCGGTCCCGACCCCGGCCCACCACCACCGTGCGGCGTCGAAAATGTTTTATGCAGATTCAGGTGCATAAGATCAACGCCGAAGTCTCCGGGACGCACTTTGCCGACCAGCGCATTCATGTTCGCGCCGTCCATATAAAGTAGCCCACCCTTAGCGTGCATGATGTCGGCGATCTTGTGAATCTCCTGCTCAAAAACGCCCAGCGTGTTGGGATTGGTCAACATCAACGCCGCGACTTCTGCGTTCATCTGCGACGCCAGCGCAGCCACATCGACCATGCCGCTGGCGTTCGACTTCAGATTCTCCACCGCATAACCGACCATGGCGGCGGTTGCCGGATTGGTTCCGTGAGCGGAGTCGGGAATGAGAATCTTTTTGCGCGGTGCGCCCTTCGATTCGTGATACGCACGAACCATGAGCAGGCCGGTCAACTCGCCGTGCGCCCCGGCCGCGGGCTGCAACGTGATCGCGTCCATGCCGGTGATTTCGATCAGGCATTCGCTGAGGGTTTGGAGAATCCGCAACGCTCCCTGCGAAACGCTCTCCGGCTGATACGGATGCCCGTTGGCCAATCCATCCAAACGTGAAACCACTTCGTTCACCCGCGGGTTGTACTTCATGGTGCAGGAGCCCAGCGGATACATGCCGAGATCAATGGCGTAGTTCCATGTTGAAAGCCGGGTAAAGTGGCGGATGATTTCAATCTCGCTCACCTCGGGCATGTTGCCCAGATCTTTTCTTTCGCTGGACCCTAATAGCTTGGCCGTATCCACTTCGGGCACATCGAGCGGAGGCAGTTTCCACGCAGCTTTTCCGGGCGAGGATTTCTCGAAGATTAATCCCTCATTCTGATTGACGTGCTGGGTGGCTTTGCGAATCGTCGGCTTCATCGCACCACCTCCTGAACCACGGCTGGTTCTTTGGCAGATTTCACCGAGCGCTCGCCTTCCGCTACCAAGCCCGCCGCGGTGTCGATCGCGGCACGGGTAGTCATCTCGGTGCAACACCACAGCGCCGCGTTGCCGAGCTCGGGATAAAACTTCTTCAGCGGAAGTCCGCCGACGATTTTGTGCTCCAGAAGCCGCGCGTTAATTGCATAAGGATCTTCGTCCGTCTGCACCACGAACTCGTTGAAGCGAGGCGCGCCGGAGAATAGCACTTTGCCATGTTTGCCGAACTGTTGAGCGGCATAAGCAGCTTTCGCCAAGTTTTGCTTCGCCAGTTCCCGCAGACCAACCTTCCCGTAAATTGTCATGAAGATATTGGCCATCAGCGCAATCAAAGCCTGGTTGGTACAGATATTCGACGTCGCCTTTTCGCGCCGGATGTGCTGCTCGCGCGTCGCCAGCGTAAGCACGAATCCGCGTTTGCCGTTTCTGTCGGTAGTCTGCCCCACCAGGCGTCCGGGCATTTGCCGCACATATTGCTCGCGCGTAGCAATCACACCGCAATACGGTCCCCCAAAGCCGAGGGGCACGCCAAACGACTGCGCTTCCATGGCGATGATGTCAGCTTGCCGCGGCGGTTCGACGATGCCGAGCGATACCGCTTCTGCAATCGAGACGACCAACAGTGCCCCATGTTTGTGCGCGATGTCGGCGATAGCACCCACGTCTTCAATCGTGCCAAAGAAATTCGGCGACTGAATCAGGACGCAGGCCGTGTCCGGAGTGATGGACTTCTCCAGTTGCTTAAGGTCCAACCGTCCATTATCTGCAAATGGCACTGTGACCAGCGGCATGCCCTGATGATGCGCATAAGTCGCTAACACCTCGCGATACTCCGGATGTACGCTGCGCGCAATCGCAACCGAGTGCCGTCCGGTCAACCGCGAAGCCATCATTACGCCTTCGGCCGCCGCCGTCGACCCGTCGTATACGCTGGCGTTGGCGACTTCCATGCCCGTTAACTCGCAAATCATGCTTTGGAACTCGAAAATCGATTGCAGCGTGCCCTGCGAAATCTCCGCTTGGTACGGGGTGTAGGCGGTTAGAAATTCTCCTCGGGAAATCAGTGAATCGATAATTACCGGGCGGTAATGGTAGTACGCGCCCGCTCCGAGAAAATTGGTGTAGCCATCGGCGGTTTCGCGGGAACGTTCGCGGAACCAGTCCACGATTTCGGATTCGGCCATCTGGCGCGGAACTTTGAGATCGCGATTGAGCCGGTACTCGGCCGGAATGGGGGCGAACAAGTCATCAATCGAACGCGCGCCGATGGCTTTCAGCATGGCTTCGCGGTCGGCGGGAGATTTCGGCAGATATCGCATAGGAAATTAATTAGATGTTGCCGGAGTTCAATTCGATTGCCGATCCAATCGTCTCTGGGTTGACTCGCGAATCGGCAATTGGCAATTTCTAGCCGCCCTCTTCGGCCACAAACTTTTCGTAGTCGGCGGCGGAGAGCAATCCATTTAATTCATTCGGATCTTTTAGAGTGAGCTTGATCATCCAGGAGGCGTGCGCGTCTTTGTTGATATTCTCTGGGGCCGTCCCCAGTTCGCCATTCACTTCAGTCACCGTGCCGGAAGCCGGAGCGTATAGATCGGACACGGCCTTGACCGATTCGACCGAGCCAAACGTTTTGCCCGCGGTTATGTCGGCACCCGGTTTGGGCAGATCGACGAAGACGATGTCGCCGAGCGATTCCTGCGCATGATCGGTGATGCCGATGGTCGCGCTCTTGCCGTCGGCTTTGATCCATTCGTGTTCTTTGGTGTATTTGAAGTCGGTTGGATAAGGCATGATTGCTTTTGGCTCCTGGTTTCCCGCGTGAGAACTGGTCTTCCGCCCCGCTGGGGCTTGTCTGTTCGCTGCTCCTCCCACGGCTTGCGCCGTGGGCTGCATTCTTGCGCCGCTACGCGGCTTCGGGCTTAGGTCTTCTTGGGACGCTTGTAAAACGGCGTTGGCACGACCTGCGCTTTCACGCCCTGGCTGCGGCACTCGACCTTTACATGCGAACCGACAACCGCGAACTCGGGCGGAACATAGGCTAGCGCGATATTCTTTTTTAAAAACGGTGCATACGATCCGCTGGTGACGTAACCGATCTCGCGTCCGTCATCAAAAACTTTGTAGCCATCGCGGGCAATGCCGCGCTCAATCATTTCGAGTCCAATCAACGTCCGCTTTAGGCCGGCAGCCTTTGCTTTCTCCAGCGCGGCGCGTCCGAGGAAGTCTTGCTTCTCCATCTTACAGAATCGATCGAGACCTGCTTCCCACACATTGATCGTATCTGAAATCTCGTGTCCGTAGAGCGAGAGAGCGCCTTCGAGGCGCAGAGTGTTGCGAGCGCCGAGCCCGCAGGGGAGGACGCCGAATTCTTTGCCCGCTTCGAGCACCTTGTTCCAGACCATGGCGCTAGTCGATTCGTCGGCAGGGACGTAGATTTCGAAGCCATCTTCAGCGGTGTAGCCGGTGCGCGCGATCAGAATATTTTTGAGACCGCAGACCGTCCCGCGTGTCACCCAATAAAACTTCACCGCGGAAAGATTCGCGTCAGTAAGCTTCTGCAGCAGATTGACGCCCTTCGGACCCTGAATCGCGATCTGGGTAAAGTCGTCGGAGAGATTTTCGACTTTGCAGGCAAACTGGCGGGTGTTGTCGCGCACCCAGTTGAAATCTTTCTCGCGCGTTCCCGCGTTGATCACCAGCAGATATTCGTCTTCGCCCAGACGATGCACGATCACGTCATCCACGAACGTCCCCTGCGGATAAAGCAGCGCCGAATACTGCGCCTGTCCGATGGCAAGGCGCGAAGCATCGTTCATCGAGATGTGCTGAACCGCAGACAACGCTTCGGGGCCTTGCAGAAGGATGTCGCCCATATGCGAGACGTCGAAGATGCCTACGCCGGTGCGCACCGCATTGTGCTCGGCAATAATGCCGCCAGCCGAAGGGTATTCGACCGGCATGTCCCAGCCATTGAAATCGACCATCTTCGCGCCCATCTGGCGATGGACGGCGTTCAGCGCGGTCTTGCGAACGGTCGGCGTGGTCGATTGAACAGCGGACAATGGTCCCTCGATCAGAGCGCGGGCTACAGTGATAGTGAAACTCATTACCCTAACATGAGGATGGCGGGAGCATCAACCGGGCATGCCCGGAACCGCGCCGGTTCCACGCGACGAGCAAAACACCCGCCCAAGCGGAGCTTGAGCGGGGCACCCTCGAGAGTTAATCAAAAATTTGGGGGGGCTGGCCCTGGCTTTCCCGATGCGCAAAAAAGTGGGTGCCCTGCCCTTCTCGCGTTCTTTGCGAGAGGGCGGGGCTTGTAGCAACCCCTGTATTTCAAAGTGGCCAGGGGTGTTCGTCCGTCACAGCCGAAGTTCGCACAAGGACGTAGACTCGTCCCATGCCCTGGGGACTGAAGAGATACCAGGAAACTGGAGACGTTCACTTCATTACGTTCAGTTGTTATCGCCGCGTCCCTCTGCTGGCCGAAGCGCAGGCGCGCGACACATTTGTTATCGTGCTGGAAAGAGTTCGCCGCTGGTATGGGTTCTATGTGACTGGGTTTGTCGTTATGCCAGAGCACGTGCATCTGCTGCTGAGCGAACCGGAGCGAAGCAGCTTGGCCGTTGGGTTGCAAATGCTCAAGCAAGTTGTTTCGCAAAAACTGAATGAACACGCCACAAAACCCTTCTGGCAGCCCCGGTACTATGACTTCAACGTTTACCGTGAACAGAAGCTGATGGAAAAGCTGGATTACGTGCATGGCAACCCAGTGCAACGCGGATTGGTCCTGCGTCCTGAAGATTGGGCTTGGAGCAGTGCCCGGCACTACGCTACCGGCGAAGAATGCGGGGTCGAGATTGAATCTGGCTGGACAGCGCGTCGTCGTGAGCAGCTTGGCGTGTATCCGGTCGTCCGCCGCCGCGATGTCAGCTAAAAACCCCGCCCTCTCGCAAAGAACGCGAGAAGGACGGGGCACCCGCCTTTGCGCAGGGTGAAAGCATGGGCCAGCCCCCCTGTAATCATCAAGAATCAGGTGCTGAGATCCTCAACCCACAGCAACGCGGATTGGTCGCGCGCCCTGAAGATTGGTCCTGGAGCAGTGCCCGGCACTACGCTGCCGGGGAAGAATGCGGGGTCGAGATTGAATCTGGCTGGACAGCGCGTCGTCGTGAGCAGCTTGGCGTGTATCCGGTCGTCCGCCGCCGCGATGTCAGCTAAAAACCCCGCCCTCTCGCAAAGAACGCGAGAAGGACGGGGCACCCGCTTTTGCGTGGGGTGAAAGCGTGGGCCAGCCCCCCGTGACAGAAGTTAGCATCCGGCTTTGGCGGCGCGGGACTTTGATGGTTTGCCACGGAGTAGGTGCCAGGCTTCGCGGTAGGGCGCGTATTTGCGGTTCTCGCGGTGGGGTGAGAGATGAATATGGTATTGCCCCTCGAATACGTGGGCGGGAATGATGTACCAGATGTCTAAGGGGATTATGTAAGCGGCGACGAAGTCGATCTGGTTGGGTCCGTAGGGTCCGCTCCGGGTGAACACGCAGCAGGCGTAGGTGCCGCGGCGCAGGAATTTGGTCGATTTGACCTGGACGCGCACGAAGTTTCCTTGATACTCGATGGCGAAGTCGTAATGAGACATTTCGCCCCAAGGTTTGGTGATGCATAGTCCGTGCTCGGCGGCTCGGGCCATGAAGCGCAGTTCTGCCCACTCGCCCCGCTGTTTGGGGTGTTTGATATCGATTCCTCGGTTTTTCATGAAGGTGATTTCCTGGGAAATGCTGGTTTGCGGTTGGGTTGCGGCCAATAAAAAAGCGCGGCCCCGGAGGGTCGCGCTTCAGTTAATTGCTATATTTCTATTATATCAAGCTGAAATAGGTAACTATGACATGGTTTTCAAATTTATTTTGGTAATAATATACTTGACTGACTACGACATTTTTGCTATCTTGAGTGCATGGAAACACCCAAGACACTTCAACAGGCAATCAAGCATTTCAGCGATTACGACAATTGCCGCAAGTTTATGATTGCGGTTCGCTGGCTTGATGAGGTTGTGCGCTGCCCGTACTGCAACTCCGAAAAAGTCACCTATCTTGCGAAGGCGAAACTGTACCGCTGCTATGGCGACCATCCCAAGCAAAAGTTCTCGCTCAAGATCGGCACCGTATTTGAGGACTCGCCAATTCCTCTTGAGAAGTGGCTCCCCGCCGTCTGGCTTGTCGTGAATTGCAAGAATGGAATCTCTAGCTATGAACTTCACCGCGCTCTGGGAGTAACCCAGAAATCCGCTTGGTTCATGCTGCATCGGATTCGTCTGGCAGTTCAATCCAAGTCCTTCGCTAAACTTGGCGGCCCTGATAGCGCACCTATCGAAGTTGATGAGACTTTCATCGGCGGCAAAGCTCGCAATATGCATCGGGCGAAACGCGAACGCCTATCCCGTAACGGCGGATTGCAAGGTGGAAGCGGAAAAGCCGTTGTTATGGGAATGCTGGTACGCGGCGGTCAAGTGAAAGCCACTGTCATACCGCATCGCAGACAGAACATTACCGAGAAGATCGTGCGCGAAGTTGTGGAGCCGGGAACAGAAGTTCACACCGATGAATTTCAGGGCTACTACAACTTGAAGGATGGTTACGTTCACAAGGTCATCAATCATCTTGAGGGCTACGTTAGAGAGAACGTTCACACCAATGGAATCGAAAACTTCTGGAGCCTACTGAAGCGCGGATTGAATGGTACTTACATCGCGGTCGAGCCGTTCCATTTGTTCCGCTACGTTGACGAACAGGTTTTTCGCTACAATAACCGGGCGACCAAAGACAATCCATTGACCGATGCAGATCGGTTTCAGTACGCCTTATCACAGATCGTGGGAAAGCGGTTGACCTTCGCGGAGGTGACTGGCAAGGTGGGAGAAACGGCCTTTTAACCCTTTGCGCGGGAAGCGCGGTCGGAAGAAGATTTTCCGGCTTTACGCTTCCGCGCTCGCTTCTCTTGCTCAAGACGAGCCTTGATTTCCGAATGCGGCACTGCGACAAGTCGCCGCATGAAATTCGTGAATTCGCCAAAGTCTCCCGTAACATTCTTGGCCGATTGCGTCGGGCGAGTTGGCTTTTGGGGCAAGTAGAACGTCCCTCGGAATCGAGGGTAGTTCTATGTGCGCCAAAAGTCAATCTAGTCCTTCTGAACACGTTCTATCAATGGTAGCTGGCATTCCTTCGCGACTTCGCCAGAACTGGTTAATGCTCATGTTGCAAGGGTACATAGACGATAGCGGCAGCGATATGCAGGGCCCTGTATATGTGCTCTCCGGGTTTATCGGACAAACTACAGAATGGGCTAAGTTCTCCGATCAGTGGGACATTGAACTTCATAAGCCTCCTGCAATTTCCTATTTCAAGATGCGCGAAGCGGAGAGTCTAAAAGAACAATTCCAGGGATGGACCATCGGTGACAGAGATGCCAAAATAATGAGCCTCACACGGTTGATTGTTCCTCGTGTAATTTGCAACGTTGAATGTGTTGTTTCTCAGGCAGATTACGATTCTGTTGTGCCACGGGCAATTGCTTTTATCCGCAAGACCAGTAACGCGATGGAAGACCGGCGGTTGGCGAATAGTTTAGAGAACCCATACTTATTTTGCTTCCACGGAATAGTTATTGAGTGCTGCAATCGGCTTTACGAACAAAGACAGTTGGACGTTATCGATTTCTACTTTGATCAACAGGGAAAAGTCGGAAATCGTGCAAAAGCGTTTTGGTATGCACTGAAAAACAATGCCCCTCCGGAATACAAGCGTTTCTTGGTGAACGAACCAGTATTCAGAGATGAGAAAATCTTTCTTCCACTACAAGCAGCTGATCTGATCGCGTGGCAGACAAGACGACGCATCGATGATCTTAACGAACGTGCCATTGATAACATACGTGCGCCCCTAAAATACGTTAGGGAACGAGTTCCACTTTTCGTGAATCGCTGGAATGGAGAGCGACTGAAAGACTTTCTTCATAAATCGCTTCATGTTCCATTGACTGCTTTATAATTCACGGCGCTATGACACGCGACGAACATCTGATGGTCTTGACAATGCTAGCCAGACAGCAAATGCAAATAAAACTTATCCTCGATGTATTGAGGAGCCGCGAGATCGTGTCCGGGGACGATCTTAAGGCTTTTGATTTTGCTGTGAGGCAAGATGCAGAGTCCAAGCTGTCCTTACTTCGGCAAGTGAAAGAGGTTTATCTGGCAGCGGCGGCAGAAGTGGGCTTGGAGACCGGGATAAAGCCCGAAGAATAATATATTCGACCTGCTGCCCTGTCGCGGGCTCTTCATTCCGCATTTTGTCCTCCCTAGGTTATAATTCGCCGCGTTATGGAGATAGATAATCATTCGATTGCAGATGTCTTGACATTGATTAAGGCTTTGGAAACACAGTTTCATGCATACGTGGCCGTCCATGATCTTGTCCGGAAGTCGGGTCTGTTTCCTGCGCTGGAGGAATCCCTGACTGAGGCGCTGGCAGACCTGAAACCGAAGATGGACGCGAAGTACGATGCCGTAATTCAAAAGCTCTATGCAGCCGACCTACAAGCTGCGGATCGGGCCCTTCTAGAATTCCTCTCAGCGTGGAAATCAAAAGGTCCGCCAAACTAGATTTCCGCCCTAACCCTGTCACGGCAAGGCCAGCCTAACATAAAAGTCAGTCAAATATATTAGTACCTTTATTTTCTCAATGGATGCATGAGGTTAGCCTGAATCGGTGGTCGTTTGCCTATTGACAAGAATTTGCCGAGTTGCGGAGTCAAGTGCAGAGATCCTTGGTCGGGACTCGTTCGCGAGCGAACGACTCCGCATTCTCAGGATGACTATCGGTCTAGGGCGGTTGGGGCAGAATCTCGCTTTAGCGGTCGAAGATTATCGTGGCGTGGCTCTTGTAAGTCGTGCGTTGGAATTCCTTGTAGCCGCATTTTTCCGCGACGTGGATCGACGCGAGATTCTCGGGATGGATGATGCAGACCGTCCGCGCAGATGCAAAACGCGCTTCCCCCCAAATGAGCGCCGCACCAACCGCTTCCGTTGCGTAGCCTTTGCCATGCGCTTCGGAGGCGAGCGCCCAGCCCAATTCCGGCACGCCTTTGAGTGATGGCTCGATCTCGCGTTTGTAATCGGCGAATCCCAACTCGCCGACAAAACTGCCGGTATTTTTTTCCTCGATCGCCCAATAGCCGAAGTCCAACAGCAACCAGTGTCCCGCGTAGCGCAGAAATCTTGCCCAGGTCTCCTCTTCCGAGAACGCCTTGCCACCGATGTGGCGAGTCACAATGGGGTCGGCCCACATGGCAGCGCAATCGGGGAAATCGTCAAGCCGATGGCCGCGCAGGATAAGCCGCGGGGTTTCGATCACGGGGATATCCATTGCAGGACGAGCGATATTGGACATGGAGGACCTTCTGACTTGGCAAAGCTTTCAAAGTAGCGCATCCAGCGACGAGCCCAAAGCCCGGGTTACCAACGGAACTTTCCCGAATCCATCGGGCGCGTTACAGTTCGCCCATGGCTACCACTACACCGAAGAAGTATCGCTGCATGCAATGCGAGATGACGGAAGACCGCTGCGACTGCGAAAAATACTGCTGTCTCTGCCAATCGCTGGTGGAAGTCCGCCTTTGCGAAGATAGCCTATATTACTGCAAGCCCTGCCGCGAAGCCTGCGATTATCGGGTTTCGGATTAGGGCGGGCCTTGCGGCTTTTGGGCTTCAGCGCGTGCCTTCGAGCGCGTGACCTGCTAACTTTCCCAGGGAAATTTACGTCTCACCTAAGAATTAAAGTGTAGTATTTCGCTCGAGAGGAACGGCTATGTCTTCGACTTTATCGTCGCAGGCGGTCGGGATTGATGGCGCGCCCGCGCCCACCTCAACCCTCGGAGCAACTGGTGGGGGCCGAATTGTTTCCCTCGATATCATGCGCGGCTTGGTGATGGTCATCATGGCGCTTGACCATACGCGCGATTTCTTCACCAATCTTCGCTTCGAGCCCGAGAGTTTAGCGCAAACTTATTACGCCCTGTTTTTCACGCGGTGGATTACTCATTTCTGCGCGCCTTTGTTTTTCTTTCTGGCAGGGACCGGAGCGTTTTTCTACGGCAGACGCAGAACGCCGCAGGCGCTGAGCCGCTTTCTGTGGACGCGTGGACTGTGGCTGATTGTCGTCGAATTCACTGTGGTCGGAACCGCCTGGACGTTCATGTTTCCCTGGGGATTTTTCGGGGTGATTTGGGCTTTGGGAGCGTGCATGGTTTTGATGGCTGCCATTGTGCGCATGCCGCTGCGCTGGGTTGGGGCTTTCTCCGCAGTGTTGATTCTCGGGCACGATCTACTGGATCCGGTTCGGCCGCGGCAGTTCGGTTCATGGGCGTGGCTGTGGACGATTTTGCATGTTCGCGGAGGCGCTTTGCTGCCGTTTGGGCTGCGAAAGTTTGTCCTGTTTCCGTTGGTGCCCTGGGTTGGGGTGATGGCGGCGGGTTATGTTTTTGGCTCGATTTATCTGCTCGAGAAAGATCGCCGTCGAAAGTTGATTGCGCAAATCGGGCTCGGGTTGACGCTTGCGTTTGTTCTGCTGCGCCTCACGAATCTGTATGGGAATCCGCCGGCTGGATTGAGCGGCGTTTCTCAGGGACCCTGGCACATTCAGCCCACGGTCGAAAAGACGGTGATTCTTTTCTTTGATGTGGAGAAGTACCCGCCGTCGCTGCAATTCCTGCTGATGACTCTGGGGCCGTCCTTGCTGCTGTTGGCGTGGCTCGACAAGAAGCTTGATCAGCGGGATGGAAAGCAAAGCGTTTCTCCCTGGCTGTCGCCGCTTCTGACATTCGGGAGGGTTCCACTGTTTTTCTACATCCTGCATCTGTATCTCATTCACTCGCTCGCCATCTTGGCGGGAGTGCTGTCACATCAGCCTGTAGACTGGCTGTTTCATGGCGGGTTCATGTTCGGGGCTCCGGACGAATGGGGATTCAATCTTCCTTTCGTTTATCTGATCTGGATCACAGCAGTGGTCATTCTCTATTTTCCCTGCCGGTGGTTCGAGGGGGTCAAGCAGCGGCGGAAGGATTGGTGGTTGAGTTACATCTGAGGGAACCCTTATTCTGCCGTCATTCCGAGGAGCGAAGCGACGCGGAATCCAGATTTTCGCCAGCGATGCGAAGAACCGAGATCCCTCGCTTCGCTCGGGATGACAACAAAGCAATGGGGATGACGGGAAGCTATCAGGCACTCAGCTAAATCACCACGGCTTCTTTGTACTCACCAAACACTTTCCGCATGGTGTCGGAGATTTCGCCTACTGTGGCGTAGGCTTCCACGGCGGCGACGATGTGTGGCATTAGATTTTCACCTGAGCGGGCGGCGTCTTCGACTTTCTTGAGAGAGTCTGCCCAAGGCTGAGCGTCGCGGCGGGCGCGCAGGGCACGCAGCCTTTCCACTTGCTTGCGTTCGAGGGCTTCGTCGATGTGCAGGGTGGGGATGGGCTTTTCTTCCTCGACGATAAAGCGGTTTACTCCCACCACAACGGCCTCGGCGCGATCCACCTGTTGCTGATATTCGTAGGCGGCGTTTTGGATTTCCTGTTGCACGTAGCCGCGCTCGATGGCTTTCAGCATTCCGCCGAGAGCTTCGATCTTGTCCAGATAGTCCAGCGCACGTTTCTCGATTTCGTTGGTTAAGGTTTCGATGTAGTAAGAGCCGGCTAAGGGATCGACGGTCTGGGGTACTCCAGACTCGTAGGCCACGATCTGCTGGGTGCGCAAGGCGGTGCGCGCGGCTTGTTCAGTCGGGAGGGCCAGCGCTTCATCGTAGGAGTTCGTGTGCAGCGACTGTGTGCCCCCGAGGACCGCTGCCATAGCCTGAATGGCGGTACGGACAATATTGTTTTCCGGCTGCTGCGCAGTGAGCGTGGAGCCCGCCGTCTGGGTATGAAAGCGCATCATCCATGAACGCGGATTCTTGGCCCTGAAATGCTCTCGCATGATCCAGGCCCACATGCGCCGTGCGGCGCGAAACTTCGCGACCTCTTCCAGAAAATTGCTGTGCGCGTTAAAGAAGAAAGAAATGCGGGGGGCGAACTTATCCACATCAAGACCAGCGTCGATGGCGGCTTGCACATACGCGATGCCGTTGCCCAGGGTGAAAGCAACTTCCTGCACTGCGGTAGATCCCGCCTCACGCATGTGGTAGCCGGAGATGGAAATCGTGTTCCACTCGGGAACGTTTTCGTTGGTCCATGCGAACAGGTCGGTGATGATGCGCATGGCCTGCTTCGGCGGGTAAATGTAAGTTCCTCGCGCGATGAATTCTTTGAGGACATCGTTCTGCACCGTGCCGGAAAGTTTGCAGATATCCGCGCCCTGACGGTGAGCAACTCCAACATAAAGCGCGAGCAGGATCGACGCCGTGGCATTGATCGTCATCGAGGTAGAAATCTTCGTTAGTTCGATGCCATCGAACAGGCGCTGCATGTCTTCGATGGAGTCAATGGCGACGCCAACTTTGCCGACTTCTCCGACGGCGAGGGGGTGGTCCGAATCGAGGCCGATTTGCGTCGGTAGGTCAAAGGCGACGGAGAGTCCTGTAGTTCCATTGGCCAGCAGATATTTGTAGCGTTTATTGGATTCCTCAGCGTCGCCCATGCCCGCATACTGGCGCATGGTCCAGAGGCGTCCGCGATGCATGGTGGCCTGCACGCCGCGAGTGAATGGGTACTCGCCGGGATAGCCGACTTGCCGGTCGTAGTCCCAGGCTTCGAGATCAGCGGGGGTGTAGAGCGGGCGAACGGCAATGTGGGATTTGGCTTCTTGGTCGGATTTTTTCTGGGTCATGATGAAGAATCGTGAACCACCCTTCGACTATGCTCAGGGCAGGCTCCGGGCCCGAAGGTGTACAAGAAAAACTCCCCTCAAGATCTGTTAAAGGTCTTGGTTCCTTCTGCGCACTTTCCAGAATGAGCTTACGCCGAACCATCCAAATAGCCCAGCGAAGCACACTGCAAGCAGGACGCGGCTGGAAGTTGCGCGGCCGGCCTGATATCTGGCGTACTCACGAAAGAAGGCGATCACTCCAATCCCCGCTAAGGCTAAGAAAACAAAACCTGTCACTTCAAGCCAAAGCTGTCCGAGTACGCGACCGAAATGGGATGCGCTGGCGCGAACGCCTCGGGTCACCGCGCCGAAGCTGCGGGAGTTGCGTGCGTGTTGAGAGATCACGCGGCCGGCGACCCGTGCAGCTATGCCGAGCTTTCGACTGTTGGAAACACTTGACATCCCTATGATTTTATCAATATTTGTGGTGCAGGGTTTCGTTTGACTGGCTTCGGGGTTACAATATCGCGGGCGCAGCTGTTTTGGCGCGAAGCATTGTACCTCGTCGCTGCATCTAAATGATTAGTGGGCGGGGTGGTTTTGCTCCGCGCAAGGGTGAGCCCAAGGGCGTCAGCCGGATCCTGCAAGGGGGTTACGTGGACCAGCAATTGAAGCAGTTGATGAAGGAACTGGGCGAGGCGATTAATGAGTCGTTGGCTGATTCCGAGCCCATCGCCGATGTCGTTTCCCGAATCAAGGAGGGCGGTTACGATATCTTTCTGGTGCTGGAAGCCACGATCGGAGTCAGCAAGCCGGGTGAGAAGTCCAGCGAAAAGCCGGCGCTGATGACCACGGAGTTCAAGATCAGCGATCAGGATCTCAAGTTCCTGAAGTCGCTGCGCATCAAGGTCGAAGACGACGCCGCGTAAAAGGAGCAGCCAGCCGCTTACGATTCTGCGAGAAAAGGGCCAGTAGTCCTTCGGGTTTGATTTCCGCAGCTAATGCCTTAGGCCGTTGGTGGATAGTAAGTAAAGGAGGTACAGCACTCCGAGAGCACATATCCAAAGAACGGCTCCTGCGACACGCAGATAGGTTGGATACCAGCTTTTGAAAATTAAATTAGAGAAGGGCCACCCTCGAATCAGCTTGCTGTTTGCATAGTTCTGTTGGCTCCATTTTAGTAGGAGATGCGGCCTTGACATGCACAGCCAGCCGAATATCACTAGCCCTATGGTCGTGACTGTCAGTTCAACACCGCTTAACGCCTTACTCATTTCAACGCCTTCTTTCCGAGCTTCAGCATAAGCCCTTTGTCAATCCCTCGGGGTTCCGCTCGCGCCTACACTGGCTGATATTATTGAGGAACATGTATCGACCCGTAGCAAAAGTTCCGGACTTCCCCGTCATGGAGCGCGAGATGCTGCGCTTCTGGGAGAAGAACCGCATTTTCGCCAAGCTGCGTGCGCAGAATGCCGAGGGACCGCGATGGTCTTTTCTCGACGGGCCGATCACGGCGAATAACCCCATGGGCGTGCACCATGCGTGGGGGCGATCGCTGAAAGATATGTACCAGCGCTACCACGCCATGAACGGCCAGGCGGAGCGTTATCAGAACGGCTTCGATTGTCAGGGATTGTGGGTCGAGGTCGAAGTAGAAAAAAGCCTTGGACTTCAGACCAAGCGCGAGATCCGCGACTACGGCATTGAGAAATTCGTTCGGGCCTGCAAGGAGCGCGTGCTGACTTACGCCGCGCGGCAGACCGAGCAGTCGATCCGGCTGGGCTATTGGTGCGATTGGGACGATCCCGCGGTGTTGATCACATTACGCGACGGCCTGGCTGACGGAGATCGAGTTGTGACCGTGAAGCTTCCCAGCGGGCTTACCGAAACCGCGCGAGCCAGCGAGATCGTTCGCAAGCTGGGATCGGCCGAGTACGGCGGAAGCTACTTCACTTTCTCCGACGAAAACAATTACACGATCTGGGGATTTCTAAAGAAGTGCCACGAGCAAGGTTTCATCTACCGCGGGCACGACGTTATGCCGTGGTGCGGACGTTGCGGTACCGGACTGTCGCAGATGGAAGTGGCGGAAGGCCGCCGCATCACTCAACATACTTCGGTGTTCGTGCGCTTCCCTATTAAGGGAGAAGACAAGACGGCGCTGCTGGTCTGGACGACAACTCCATGGACGCTCGCTTCGAATGTCGCGGTCGCGGTGAATCCGGAGATGACTTATCTGAAGGTCCGGCATGGAGAGTGGACCTATTACGTCGCCAAGGCGAACTTCGAGCGCGATCGGGTGCAAGAGTTGCAGGTGGAAGGCAAACACGAGAGTCACAAACTGCCTTCGATTCGTACGATCCTGAAAGGCAGCGGCACGATAGAAGTATTGCAGGAACTTCCGGGACGCGAGTTGCTGGGGCTGACCTACACCGGCCCGTTTGACGATCTGCCCGCACAGAATGTTCCCGGCGGCGTATTCGCATACGGTCAGACTGGAGCGGGTAAAAGTGCGGCCGAGTCGCACCGCGTGATCGCGTGGAAAGAGATCAGCGAAGCGGAAGGCACTGGGCTGGTCCACATCGCTCCCGGTTGCGGCGCGGAGGATCAGGAACTCGGGAGAGAAAATAATCTGCCGTTCATTGCGCCGCTGGATGAGAGTTCAGTTTTTCAGGAGGGCTTTGGGCCGCTCACAGGACGCAATGCGAATGAAGTGTCCGACGAAGTAATTGCGGCGCTGAAAGCCAAGGGGTTGCTGGTGGCCCGCGAGAAATATCCGCACGTGTATCCGCATTGCTGGCGTTGCAAGTCGGAACTGGTTTTTCGGCCCGTGGATGAATGGTTTATCCGCATGGACTGGCGCGATCGCATCGAGCGGACGGTGCCGACCATTCGCTGGATTCCACCCGAGGGCGAAGCGCGCGAACTGGATTGGCTGCACAACATGCGCGACTGGATGATCTCGAAGAAACGATTCTGGGGGCTCGCGTTGCCTATATGGGTGTGCAACGAATGCGAGCACTTCACCGTGATCGGCAGTCGAGAAGAATTGAAGGATCGCGCAGTTGAAGGCTGGGATACATTCGAGGGAAATTCGCCGCACCGGCCTTATATCGATGCGGTGAAGATTCGTTGCGAGAAGTGCGGCGGCCTTTCTACTCGTGTGGCTGATGTCGGCAATCCCTGGCTGGACGCGGGCATTGTGCCCTTCAGTACCATGCGCTACTCGACCGACCGGGCTTATTGGGAGAAGTGGTTTCCGGCTGATCTTGTGCTCGAGAGTTTTCCGGGACAATTTCGCAACTGGTTTTACTCCATGCTGGCGATGAGCGCGATGATCGATGGCCGCGCTCCGTTTAAGTCTCTGCTGGGGCATGCGCTGGTTCGCGATGCGCGCGGCGAAGAGATGCACAAGTCGAAAGGCAATTCCATCGCTTTCGATGAAGCGGCGGAAGCGCTGGGCGCGGAAGTCATGCGCTACATCTATGCTGAACAAAAGACCGCGCAGAACCTTAACTTCCCTGACTTGCATCCGACTGGCAATGTCGGCCAGACCATCGACGGCGAGGCGCGGCGGAAGCTGCTTACTTTCTGGAATTGCTACAGCTTCTTCGTCAGCAATGCTCGATCGGATGGCTGGAAGCCCGGCGTCCCGGTGCCAGTCACGAATCAGTTGGATCGCTGGGTGTTGAGCCGGTTGCAACGACTGGTGGACGCAGCGCGCAATGCTTTTGATAATTACGAACATTACAAGTTGATCGAGGCTTTTCAGCTTTTCGACGACGAGTTCTCGAACTGGTATCTGCGGCGTTCGCGGCGACGGTTTTGGGCGAACGAGGCCGATGCCTATCAGACGATCTACGCCGTGCTCACCACCGTCACTCGCGCGATGGCCCCGGCGCTGCCGTTTCTGACGGAAGAGATTTATCAGAATCTCGTGTGCTCGGTCGATCCGTCGGCGCCCAAGTCCGTCCACTTGACGCGTTATCCGGATGTAGACGCTTCGCTGATTGACGAGGAGTTGGAGCGAAACATCGATGCGGTCATCCGGATAAAGAATCTTGCCTTGAGCCTGCGGACGCAAAGCAAGACCAAGATCCGCACGCCACTGGGCACGTTGTACGTCCGCCCTAGAGATGCTGCTGACCGGCGTGTTCTGGAGAATCCCGAATATGCCGCGCAGATTCTGGAGGAAGCGAACATCAAACAGCTCGTTCTGATCGAGGACGAGACCACGTTGGTGAAAGTGAGCTTCAAACCTGACGCCAAGAAGCTCGGTCCACGTGCTGGGAAATACTTGAAGGCGATTGCGCAGGCTTTGAGTCTGGCTGACCCAAAGGCTGTATCGAAGGGTGGGCCATACACGGTGGAAGTTGACGGGCAAAGCTTCGAACTGGCTCCGGACGAAATCCTTCCGTCCTACGAAGGTCCGGAAAACCTCAAGTGCATGCTGGAGCAAGGGACGTTTTTAGCGCTCGACACTACACTCACGCCGGAGCTAGCGCAGGAAGGCTTGGCCCGAGATTTTAACCGTTTAGTCCAGGATCAGCGCAAAGCCATGAACCTGAATATTTCTGATCGCATCGTGGTCAGCTATTTTGCCTCCCCTCGCATCACCGAAGCCATCGCGGCACATGAAGCCTACTTGCGCCACGAACTACTCGCGGAACGGCTGGAATCAAGTGCCAGCCAGAACGGAGGGGCGAAGCTCTCGCTCAGTGGCGAAGATGTTTTCGTTACGATCTCTCGCGTCTAACATGGCCTCTGTGAGAGTCCATTTCGTCGCGTTGTCGCTGGTCCTTTTGATTCCGCACTTTACGTGGGCGCAGCAAAGCAGCGGAAGTGTCTGCGTTGCGTCGAGAGCTGATGATCCTTTCTGGAAAGAGCCGATGCCTTCCAGCGGCGAAATCAACTCACATGGGCTGCGGGTGAAGATCGACAAGCGTCCCGCTGTGGCATGGCCTCAGAAGAAGAGTCTCAAAATTGACGCGCTTGAGGCTGATGAACGGCACCTTCTCGTCGTACTCGATTCAGGCGGCAAGGCGATCGAGTCCTTATGGTTCAGGTTTTCCGAATACAAGAGTACCAATCTCTGTATGAGCTACGACGGATACCAGGGCGTGCAACTACACGAGGACACGCGACGAACCCCCTGGTGCAAATGCAAGTGAGCGTGAGCCGTATCCGTGTGAAGATGATCTGATCTGCGCGGGCACTCGCTCAGACGCCAACTCATGCGATTGTCTTTGCTCAATTGACGAAATCGTGCCCCAGGCACGCTGAGGACACATATCATGTGGCGATTCATTTCGTTTCTTTTCATTGTGCTCAACTTGACCGTTGTGCTCACCTCTGCCCAGACGAATTGTCCCGACAACCTGCCGCGTTATCCGCCTCTTGCAAGGCAAGCAAGAATTCAAGGGGTAGTTCAGGTAGAGTTCGACATTGCCAAGGATGGAACCGTAATAAACGCAGCAGCCAAATCTGGGCCTCCCCTTCTCGAGAAAGGAGCTCTGGATACTGTCAACACTTGGAAGTTTGGAACGCGCCAGGGTGTGACTCATGACAGAGTTGAGTTTCGCTACAGCATTGGACAAAAGGAAAGCGAGTGTGCGCAGGTACGTATTAATCTGCCTGTCGTTGAGATTACCCAGGCGGGGACTGTTCATACTGACTGAGAGGCAAAGCTTTACCCCTAGACCCATCTCACTTTTCCTCTGTGCTAGTATTTAGCGTTTCCGGTGTGGGGTGTGATTCGCGTCATCCTCGACAAACTACGATGCATCCACAACGCCCGGAACTGTCATCCAAAGTCTCAGCCCGATGCCGATGAAAGATACGCTCGGAGTCTTATTAGCTGGAGGAGCAGGCGAGCGTCTTTATCCTCTCACTCGCGACCGCGCCAAACCTGCTGTGACCTTCGGCGGGATTTATCGCATCATCGACATCACTCTCTCCAACTGCCTCAACTCCGATCTACGACGGGTTTACATTCTCACCCAATACAAAGCGCTATCGCTGAACCGGCACGTTCGCGAGGGCTGGAATATTCTTGGCCGCGAGGTCGGTGAGTTCATCGAAGTATTGCCACCCATGAAGCGGGTTAGCGAGGAGTGGTATCAAGGTACGGCCGATGCGGTCTACCAGAACATTTATTCAATCGGCTCGGAGCAACCGCAGCACGTGCTGATTCTCTCCGGCGATCACATTTACAAGATGAATTACGGCCGCATGCTGAAGCAGCACACCGACGCGGGCGCGGACGTGACCCTGGCAACCATCCAGATCGATCCCGCTGAAGTTGCTCGCTTCGGCGTCGTGGATATCGACCGCGATCATCGCGTAAACGGGTTCCAGGAAAAACCGAAGCAAACCGAATTGCGGTCGCCGTACAATCCGGCTAAGGTTTCAGCGTCGATGGGCATTTATCTGTTCAACACCGATGTGCTGATTCCTGCACTGCTGAAGGATGCTGAAGATCCAAACTCCAGCCACGATTTCGGCAAGGACATTTTGCCCAAGATGGCGGACGAGTACCGCGTTTACTCCTTCGACTTCGTCGATGAGAACAAGAAGGAAGCGCTTTACTGGCGTGACGTGGGAACGCTCGAGGCGTTCTACGAAGCCAACATGGACATCACTTCGGTGTCGCCGGTTTTTAATTTGTATGACGCGGAGTGGCCCATCCGTACGCACCAGCGGCAGTACCCGCCGGCCAAATTCGTGTTCGCCGAAGCTGGACGTACCGGGACCGCGCTCGATTCTATCGTCTCCGCCGGCTGCATCGTTTCCGGAAGCACGGTAAAGAACAGCGTGCTCTCCCCGGATGTGCGCATCAATTCTTATAGCGAAATCGACGACAGCATTCTGTTTTCCCATGTCAACGTGGGCCGGCATTGCCGTGTCCGCAAGGCCATCATCGATCGCGACGTGCACATCCCCGAAGGAACGACCATCGGCTATGATCCCGAGGCCGACCGGCAACGCTACTTCGTGACCGACAGCGGAATCACGGTGGTGACGCGGGATTATTCGTTGTTCGAAAATCCGGTCACAGTGGATTACTTCACCAGCGAGTGATAAGCCGCGCTGCGCCGGCCCTGCAGTAAGCCGTAAGAACTCTCGAGGTCAGAGTCAAAGCCGCCGCGAAAAACTTTGGCTCTGGGTGGCTATACGGCCAAGCTGGGGCATCCACGTGCCCGAATGATGGCAGTACTCGCGACGACTGTGTAGAACAGTTCGTTACACTCATAACCACACAAAGAGTTCTATAGCGATTTTGCAACAGTAATCGAGCCGTCAGCGACCTTACACGGCTCGCTACGCGCTAGAAGTGTGGGATACTCGCAGGGCATGACCTTTCAGCCCGAGCAATTGCCGCTTCACTTGAGCGAGATTGAAACTTCCAAGGGGAAGTGGCTCATCGCCGTTTACGGCGGCGCGGAAGTTCTGGCTGGCGGCACAATTCTTCTAAAGCTGATCTTGGAGCAGACCATCGACAAAGGGGAACACTTCCGCGCTCGCGAACTTGGAATGATTCTACTCGTCCCCGAACTCCATGATCCCGATCTGTTCGCGGAGGTTGTTGACCGGATTCGCCACTGGATCGAAACAACAGAGGGCGACGGCTTTTTGGACGTAGTGAATCGCTGACCAAGCTGCCCGCAGTCCCGCGCCTTCGTCGCATTACCGACCAAATCGGCCATACACTCAGAACGCCCATTGCAGCGCGAGGAGTGTAATTGCGATTTTTGCAACAGTAAACCAAATCCCTCGGTCCGCCGGGTGTTATCCTTCTTCGATTATGGAAGCCAAAGGTTTGACTCCGATACTAAACGTGGCTGATATCGCCAGCACGGTCGCGTGGTTTGAGAAGTGGGGATGGAAGAAATTGTGGGACTGGGGAACGCCACCGACGTTTGGCGCGGTTGGATCGGGTAAGGAAGCTTGCATCTTTCTTTGTCAGGGGGCGCAGGGAGGCCGTGGCCGCGGCGCGAACACCACCACGTTTCAGCGGCACGGAGACGAAGAGTGCGACAAGGGCGTCTGGATGTCGATCTGGGTGGACGACGTGGATGAGATGCACAAGCAGTGCGTCGCCGCCGGGCTGGAGGTCACATTTCCGCCCACCGATATGCCGTGGAACGTCCGCGAGATGCACCTTCGCCATCCGGATGGCCACGTGTTCCGGGTCGGCCGGGGATTCGAGCCTAAAAGGTAGAAAACGCGAACCTAAGGATGTCTGGGTTGGTTTCAAGCTTGAACCGCCCATTCTGAGGGTGCCCCACCCGTCAGTGAGTGTAATCGCGATTTATCGCCAATTGAGCGATTGTTCTCGTGTTACCGACCGCCCCTCAACTTCCCCGAAGCCCGTTTCTGCCTAATCACCGAACGTCATGGTTTCATAACCACAAGCGCGCCTATCGGTACTAACGTGAATCAGCATGCCGGAACGGATCGCTCAGGGCATCACCTCGCCGCGCTCGCGTAGAGCGCCCGCTCGAACTCCTCCTCCGCGGCTAGCGCCCCATCGTCGCTGAACGGCAGCGTCTGCATCAGCACCACCCCGCAGGTTTTCCCGGAAACATCAATCCAGAAAAATGTGTTGAAGATGCCGTCCCATGCCAGCGCCCCCGCCGCGCGCCCGCCTTCCACCGCCCGGCTGTTGATTCCGAATCCCCATCCAAACTTGTCGGGCGAACCCGGCAAGCGAACGGGATTCTTGATCAACTGCGGAATCGTGCTCCTCAACTCCGCGAGCTTCATCTCGCCGATCTGGTTGTGACTCATCTCCGCTACCGTGTCCGCCCGCAGAATCCTCTTGCCGCCGAACATCCCGCCGTTCAGCACCATCCGCTCGAACTTCAAGTAATCCCCCGCCGTCGAGTAGAGGCCACCGCCGCCGCTGAAGAACTTCACCGGCTTCATCGGCTGCGGCGGCGGTTCTACAAAACTCCCATCCGCCTGCCGCAGTTGAAGCGCCACCACCCGCGCCTGCTTTTCCGCCGGAACGTTGAAGAACGTGTCGGTCATCCCCAGCGGCTCGAAGATGTGCCGCCGAAAATATTCCTCCAGCGTCTCCCCGCTCACCTGTTCCACCAGTTCTCCCAGCCAGTCGTAGCTGATTCCATATTCCCATTGCGTTCCCGGATCGAACATGAGCGGCGCCTTCAGAAACGCGTCGCTATCCCCCGTAATCGCGGGAGCCAGTCCCGCCTCCACGTACTGGTGCAGCCGCACATCGAAAAAGTCGTAGCCAAACCCCGAAGTGTGCGTCAGCAATTGCCGCACCGTCGGCGGCGTCTTCGGTGCCCGCAGCTTCGCCTTTTTCGTCGCCGGATCGAATTCCTCGAGCACTTGCACCTTCGCCAGTTCCGGGAGATAGGTCGCCGCGGGCTCGTCCAGCTTCACCCGCCCGCTCTCAATGAGTTGCAGCACCGCCACCGCTGTCACCGCCTTGGTCATCGAAGCGATGTGGAAAATCGAGTCCAGCGTCATCGGAACATCTTTCGTGCTGGCGCGCTTCCCGAACGCCCCTTGGTAAATGACTTCGTCTCCCCGCGACGCCATCGCCACCACCCCCGGTGCCTTCTTCTGCTCCACCGCCTCCCGCAGCACCAAGTCGATCGAGTTCCCCGGCTTTGTCCCGCTTCCCGCAGCCAGAGTCAGGATCACCATCCCCGCCAGCGCCGCTGCCGCCAGCAAGCCTCGCCGCACCGCCCCTCGAACCGCCTTCATCCTTTTCATTCCCGCCCTCTCAGTTATGTTTAGTAGCTCGCACATGATTACCATCAACGCTTCAGCTTCTTATTTCGCCTGTGTCAGCCCCGCAACAACTGCGGCAACTTTATCGAGTTGCTCATTCCAGCCCTCCAATTGACCGCTATTTTTCGCGCTCTCCATGGGTTCACTTCCAATGAAGGTGAGTTTCGTCTGGCCGTTTCCAAAATCCTCAAAAATAACGACGTCGTGCGCATCGTCTATGGCCTCATGTTCTATTCCATAGTCCGCAGGCTCAACCTTGTTTCCCTTCGAGTCGGAAAAGTACATGGAGTAAACGATCTTCTCGTGCGGAACAATCTCGTGGTATTCCCCAGCATTCCAGCCCTCCTGCCCATCCGGCGTCCTCATGCAGAAGAGAAATTTTCCTCCCACACGAAAATCCATCTTGCAGACAGGCGAAGTAAAACCCTTCGGCCCCCACCACTGCATCACGTACTTCGGGTCTGTCCACGCCTTCCAAACCAATGCGCGCGGGGCATCAAAAACTCTAGTAATAACCATCCGCTCTGTCTCGTTAACCGTGTTTTTCGTCATCTCTGACCTCCTCTTTTTTCATTTGATTCACCACCACATCCAACTTCTCGAAACTCTCTTCCCAGAATCGGCGATAGCTAATCGCCCAGTCGTTGACGGTCTTTATCGCCGCTGGCCTAAGCGTGCACACGCTCTCTCTTCCGCGCTTGGTCTTGATCACAATCCGCGCCCGCACCAGGTAGGCAATATGTTTTGAAATCATCTGCTGTGAGAGTGCAAAGGGTTCCGTCAATCCATGCACAGAAGCAGGCCCATGCGAGAGTCGTTCGATCATCGCCCGCCGGGTTGGATCAGACAGAGCCGCAAACGTTGTACCCAATTTATCCACAACCATATGGTAGTGGATTCTCCGTTAATGTCAAGTGTGAATTTTGCGATCCCTGATTTCTGTTCACTGACCCCAGTTGGCTCGCTATGACCATCGCCACGAGTGCGAAATCGCCGAGTCACTCATCGACCCTGATTGGTAATGGAAAGTCGGGTTAGTGGAAGCCAACTGGCGAAACTAGGCCATAGCACTCAAAACCCCTTGATGAGCGGCCTCACGATTTGTCGCCAAGAATCTCAGTGCGTGCTATGAAGCCCAGTGTGTGGTTGCGAGCGCCTTAGCGGACAACCTGAGACGCAGTAAAGTATATACATTGTTACTTGAGTAACTTTGGCGCCCGGTACTGCTCAGGAATAATGGCTTGCGGGAGATCCAAGCTCCCTGACCAGGCTGATCCGCAGTAGGAGTCGAATGTCCACAGGTGTTCAGAGAACAGCGAAAGAAGACAAGCCGGCGGCGGCGGGAGCTTTAGCGCTGCTGAACGAAAGCGTGCTAGGGTTGATCCGGGCCCAGGCCCCGTTACCGAAAATCCTTGAAACCCTGTGCGCGCACGTTGAGAACCAACATCCCGGTCTAATCTGTTCTGTTCTTCTGCTGGATGCAGACGGAAGCACTCTGCGCCACGGTGCCGCTCCCAGCCTGCCCAAAGAATACACACAAGCAATCAACGGAGCACAAATCGGTCCTTGTGTCGGATCATGCGGAACTGCCGTTTATCGAAAGCAGGCCGTCGTGGTCGAGGACATCGCCACCGACCCGCTCTGGGCAAACTTTCGACACCTGGCGTTACCCCACGGTTTGCGCGCCTGCTGGTCAACGCCAATTGCTTCGCAGGACGGCGGGATACTCGGCACCTTCGCCATCTATTATCGGGAGCCTCGCAGGCCCGACGTTGAGCATCTCCAACTCATCACCCACGCCACTCATCTCGCGGGCATCGCGATCGAACATGACCGGGCCAGGTCCGAACTTCGCGCAGCCGAAGCCCGCTATCGCACTTTGGTCGAGCGCCTCCCCGCCATTACCTATATCGCCGAACTCGGCGCCAGCGGCCCCTGGCATTATGTGAGCCCTCAGATCGAAACCATGCTGGGCTATTCGCCGGGCGAATGGCTTTCTGACCCCATGAACTGGATGAACCACATCCACCCCGAAGACCGGGAGATTGCTTTGGCGGCGGAGAAACTGTTTCAGGAGACGCACGAGCTGTTTCACGCCGAATACCGCATGTGTGCTCGCGATGGCAGGCTTCTGTGGTTTCGTGACGAAGGCGTCCTGCTGCAGCAAACCGACGGCGAAGGACTGTTGATGCAAGGGGTGATGTATGACATCACCGAGCGCAAGCGACTCGAAGATCAGCTCCGGCACTCACAGAAAATGGAAGCTGTGGGCCAATTGGCGGGAGGAGTGGCCCATGACTTCAACAACCTGTTGATGCTGATTCAGGCTCACAATGAAAACCTGCGCGACCGGCTGGCTGAGAGTGATCCGGCTCGCAGAGACGCTCTGGAAATTGAAAACGCGGTTACTCGCGCAGCTTCGCTGACGAATCAACTGCTGGCCTTCAGCCGCAAGGAGGTGCTGCGCCCTAAAGTGCTCGATCTGAATATGGTCCTCGACGAAGTGTCGAAAATGCTGGACCGCCTGATCGGAAAAGATATTGAACTCAGAGCCGTGCATGGTTCCTCGCTGGGGCGGGTTAAGGCGGATCCCAGCCAGATCGAGCAGGTGATCCTGAATCTTGCGGTCAACTCGCGCGATGCCATGCCAGATGGTGGAACGCTGACCATCGAGACCCGCGACGTTGAACTGGATGAAAACGATTCTCGAAACCACCAGGGAGTGCCGGCGGGCAGGTATGTGATGTTGGCGGTCAGTGACACTGGCGATGGAATGGATACTGAAACGCAGGCCCGCATATTTGAACCCTTCTTCACCACCAAGGCGCCCGGTAAGGGAACGGGCCTGGGCTTGGCGACCGTTTATGGAGTCGTCAAGCATAGCGACGGTTGGATCTGGGTCGACAGCGAGCCGGGCCGCGGAACTACTTTTAAAATTTACCTTCCACGAGTCGACGAGTCTCGGGTAGAAGAATCCGGGATTGAAGAATCTGCGGTCGAATCACGCCTCAAAGAGTCGAAGCCCAGGCAATCGCCGCCCCAAGAACTTAGAGTTCGGGAATCGAAACTACCAGAACCTTCACCTTCAAAAACGACGCCCTCCGTATCTTCCGCTCCAAAAGGCACCGAAACGGTTCTGGTGGTGGAAGATCAGGATGGCATTCGCGATATCGTCCGGGAATCCCTTCGCCGCAACGGCTACAAAGTGTTAATCGCGGTCGATGGCAATGAGGCTCTGCAAATGGCCAGCAGCTATCCCGATCCGATTCACCTGCTGGTCACCGATCTGGTCATGCCGAATATAGGAGGCCGCGAACTAGCTCAGCGCCTGACGCCACAGCGGCCGGCGATGAAAATCCTATTCATGTCGGGCTACTCCGAGCACTCCGCCTTGGATATCGAAGAGACTGGCGCATCGGCCACCGTCCTGCAAAAGCCTTTTTCCCTCGATGCTCTGGCGCGCAGCGTCCGTCGCGTGTTGGATGAGCCAGCATTGTAGCTTCCAGGCTTCTACAGGCCACCTTTTTTCCGTAGAAACGGAGCTTGCCACGTTTCAGCCTGCAGTAGTCCGCGATTGTTCGTTCGTCTTCTATTCGCCTGCTTTACAGCACTGTTACAATGCCTAGTCTCATTGAATGCAAGAACTTTTGGGATCATAAACACGTATCTGTCAGGTAGTGTTAGGGTTGAGGTGCAAGGGCGCTTGAACGGCGCATACGCCTCAACTGGGATGCCGGGAGTTCCAGGAGTGCAAGGTTTTGGAAGACGCGCAAGTCGCCGCCATGCTGGTACGCCGCTGTATTGCGGGCGACGCCTCTGCGTGGGAGGAGATCGTGCAGCGCTACCATCGGCGCATTTACAACATCTGCTATCGCTTTGCCGGCTCCGGCGACGATGCCCAAGATCTCACTCAGGAAGTCTTCATTAAAATGTACCGTACCCTTCAGTCCTACGACGTCGAACGCGGGGCTTTCATGACTTGGGTAACCACCATCACGCGCAACCTGCTGGTCGATCACTTCCGCAAGAGCAAGCAGGATCGCATGACGGATTCGCTGGACACACCGGCTTCCGAGCACGAAGATGCCATGCCGCTCAGCGAGCAAATTCACGATGGCGCTCAAACCCCGGACGCGCGCGCCCAGAGCCGCGAAGTCAAGGAGACCGTCCACAAGGCGCTGCAGAAGCTGTCTCCGGATCTGCGCGAGGCCGTCATCTTGCGAGACCTGCAAGACATGGATTACAAGGAAATTGCCACCGTACTCAAGGTTCCGGAAGGAACCGTGAAGTCCAGAATAAACCGCGGGCGAGCGGAACTTGCGCGCCTGCTACAACGTACATATAAACAGGTGATGTAATGGCGGCTGATCACAAGAACGGGATGCAGTGCAGCGAGTTCGACGCTCTTCTGAGCGAAGCCCTCGACCAGCGCTTAACCGGAGAGCAACTGGAACACTTCCAGGCTCACGCCCGCGGCTGTCCGACCTGCGGGCCGCTCCTGGCGGAAGCCGATGCTGGCCTGCGCTGGCTGCATGAACTGGTGGAAGTGGATCCTCCGGTCAACTTGGTGGACAACATCCTGGCCGCGACTACCGGCCTCGACACTGCTCGCCTGCGCGGAACCGCAGCGGCTCAAACTCATATTTCCTGGTTCGAGCGCGTACAAGCCTGGGCAAGCGCTGTTGCCAGCCCAATCCTCGGCGTCGCCAAACAGCCACGCTTTGCCATGTCGTTTGGTATGGCATTCTTTTCTCTCTCCATTACTATGAGCATGGCCGGGGTTAAGTTAGGCGACCTGCGCCATGCCGATCTGCGCCCTAGCGCCATCAAGCGCGACTACTACGAAACTTCCGGCAGGCTGGTGAAGTATTACGAGAATATCCGCTTCGTCTACGAGCTCGAATCGCGCATGCGTGAGTTCAAGCGAGCTACCATGCCCGCTGAGCCCGCGCCGCAAGAACAAGAGCGAGAGGAAGACAAGGACAAGCACCGCCGGAACGATAACACCAGTGGACAGCCCGAACCCAAACAGGATCGCAACTACAGTCAAGAAGGGAGCCAGGTGATACTCGCTTCCGTTAACCATGACCCACCTGTAGTGATACTGGCCACACACAGGAGGTTTTCATGAACTGCGCCAACCATCCCGATACTGCGCCTGTCGCGTATTGCCGCACCTGCGGCAAGCCGCTGTGCGCGAATTGTACCCGCGACGTGAAGGGCGTGATCTATTGCGAGAACTGTCTGGCCGAGCGCCTGCAGGGTGTGCAGCCCGTAGCCGCGCCGCCCGCGGCAGGATTCGTTCCGACCGCCGCGCCTATCGTGCCAAGTTCCGGACCGAATCCCACAGTCGCTGGCATTCTCGCCGGTTTCTTTCCCTTCGGCGTGGGTGCGGTGTACTGCGGACAGTATGCCAAGGGCCTGGCGCATCTAGTGGTCTTCACACTCTTGATATGGGGAGAGTCGGTCACCGAAAACAGCGGCGTAAATACAATTCTCGGCCTCGGCATCGCTTTCTTTTACGTATGGCAAATCATCGACTCGATCCGTACCGCAAAGGCCCTTCAGCTGGGACAGCCCGCGCCTGATCCGTTTGGTCTCGCTCAGGCTTTTGGCGCCGAGCCGGCACAGCCCGGACCGGCGATGCAGCCGGCGCAAGCAGTGGAAGAAACCCATGCCAGAATTCCCACGGCTGCCGTGGTTCTGATTGGGCTGGGCATCCTGTTCCTGTTGCAGACTGCAGGCGTCTTTCAGTTCGGATGGGACCGGCTCTGGCCTTTCTTTCTGATCGGCCTGGGACTGTGGATGTTCGCCGTCCGCCTGGGCTGGGTTAATTCGCGGCGCGGTTCTTATTACCGAACTGGCCGCAGACACAGTTTTGTTGGTCCGGTCGTGTTAGTGACCGTGGGATTTCTTTCGCTTCTCGAGGACATAAATGGTCCGCGCTGGCACCGCACCTGGCCAGTGCTGCTTCTTGCCATCGGCATAACCAAGCTGCTGGAGAGCAAAACTCCACCGCCATCCATCCCTCCGGCATCAGGACCAGCCGGTCCGGTGACAACTGACGTTCCCATGCCTTCGAGCGAGGTTCGAAATGGTTAGCCCAGTCCAAGTCCCGCCGCCTCGCCATCGGCGCTCGATGTCAGGTCCAATCATCCTCATCGCCGTCGGCATTGTCTTTTTACTGGGCACGATGGGCGTGCTCAACTGGCACAATCTTGGTCATTGGTTCGCTCACTATTGGCCATTGCTGCTGATCATCGCGGGCGTGATCAAGCTGATTGAATATCAGCAGGCGCAAAGGGAAGGCACTCGGGCTCCTGGCCTCAGCGCCGGCGGAATTTTCCTGATCATTGGCATCATCGTTTGTGGACTGATTGCGACTCAGGCTTCTCACGTCAACTGGGGAGAACTCGGAAATCAAATTAACATCGACAACGGCGACGATTTCCCCATCTTTGGATCGAAATTTAACTTTGACGACCAGCTTACTCAAGCCTTCCCTGCCGGAGCCAGCCTGCGCGTTACCGATACCCGCGGCGCAGTGAACGTCAGTGCCTCCGAGGACGATCAGATTCGTGTGGTTGTCCATAAGCGCATCAGCGCCGAGAACGAGGGCGAAGCCAACAAGTGGAACGCCGGCACCAAGCCGCAGATTAGCGTCAGCGGAAGCGTGGTCACTCTGAATGCGAACAATCAAGGCGCGGGCGATCATTGGGTCGCGGAGGACCTCGACATTTCCCTTCCGCGCAAGGCTGCGGTCGCCCTTTCCACCCACTACGGCGACGTCAGCGTGATCGGCCGCGAGGGCAGTGTCGACATTACCAGTCAACACGGCGACGTCACTGCCACTGACATTAACGGCAAAGTCAGTATGAATCTGGATCACAGCGCAGCCCGAATTTCTCAAATAGCTTCCGATGTCTCAATCGAAGGCCGCGCCAATGATGTCTCCATCGAGGACGTCAAGGGCGCGTTGCATCTGGACGGCGAGTTCATGGAAAGTGTGAAACTGGCAAAGATCAGTCAACCGGTTATGTTCAAGTCGTCGCGCACCGATCTGGATTTTTCCCGGCTCGACGGCGACCTCGATCTGGACTCCGGCGATTTGCAAGCCTCGGACTTGATCGGTCCTCTGCGCCTGAATACGCGATCGAAAGATATTCGCTTGACCGGCGTCTCCGGCGACATACGCCTGCAGGATGAAAACGGATCGATCGAACTGCGCGTGAACAAACTCGGCAGCACGCAGATCGACAACCGCAAAGGCGATGTCCAGATTTACCTTCCCGACAAGGCAGGTTTCCAGGTCGATGCGCGCGCCCGCAATGGAGAAATCCAGACTGATTTCGATCAATTGAAAGTCGACGACTCGAACGATCAGGCGGTCGCCACTGGAACCGTCGGCGGGGGTGGGCCACGCCTGATAGTCAACAACGAGCACGGAACCATCGAAATCCGCAAAGCCTCGTCAGCCGCCCAAGAATCAGAAGAAGCGCCAGCCGCGCCGAAGGCACCAAAAGCGCCTCGCGCGCCAGCCGCCCCGAAAACCCCACAAGTCACAGATAACTGATTCAATCCTCATGGAGCGACGGGCGCCTGGCCAACGGGAGCGAAGCTCCGCAGCGCCTTCGCATCTTACTTCTTGACTTGTATCCCCAAATCTTTCAACTGCGCCTCGCTCACCGGCGTCGGAGCATCCACCATCAAGTCGACCGCTCGCGCTGTCTTTGGGAACGGAATCACCTCGCGCAGGCTATCCGCTCCGGCCAGAATCATCACAATGCGATCCAATCCCAACGCAATGCCGCCATGCGGAGGCGTTCCATACTCCAGCGCTTCGAGGAAAAAGCCAAAGCGCGCGCGAGCTTCGTCATCAGTCATGCCGAGCGCATGAAAGATTTTGCTCTGAATATCCTGGCGATGAATACGAATCGAGCCCGAACCTAATTCGGTGCCATTCAGCACAACGTCGTAAGCCAGCGCCCGCACGGAACCTGGATCAGACTCAAGCTTGTCCATGTCGTGATCGTGCGGCGAGGTGAACGGATGATGCGCGGCGGCCCAACGCTTGCCCTCTTCATCCCACTCAAACATGGGGAAATCCGTTACCCAAAGGAATCGAAAATCTTTGGCGGGATCGCCGCTCTTCTTGAAAGCACCGTGTCGTTCGGCATATTTCTGAGCAAGAGCGAGACGCACCAACCCCGCAGCGGTATAAACCGCATGATCGTGCTGCTTGACCTCGGGCTTCACGCCGCCTTCGGATTTGTGCTCTGCCGGCTTGCCGTCTCCGGCGACGACCACGATCAAGTCGTCAGCGTCAGCGGTGATCGCCTGGCGAATCTTGGCCGCAGCTTCCGGGAAGTTTTTCTCCAGCCGCTTGAAGTCTTCAAATAACTTCGCTCCACCTTTTGTCGTGAACAACGGTTTGATCTCGTCGCGATCCTTTCGCGAAAGTTCGCCAACCTTTGGAATGCGGATGGCGACAACAGGAAGTGTCGGATTCACAGCAAGCGTCGAAAGATTTTCCGCCGTGAACGCCTCCCGCACATCGGTCATCGCGGGCAAACGCATGTCAGGTTTGTCGCTCCCATACAGCCGTATCGCCTGGTCATAGCTCATCCGCGGAAATGGAGTCTTGATGTCTTGTCCAGCGGCCTTGAAGGCCGCAGTCAGAAATCCTTCAACCACTTCCCATACCCGCTCCGGCTGCGGATACGACATTTCCAAATCAATCTGGGTAAACTCCGGCTGGCGGTCCGCCCGCAGGTCTTCATCGCGGAAACAGCGCACGATCTGAAAATAGCGGTCGAAGCCCGAGATCATCAGAATCTGCTTGAACAGTTGCGGCGATTGCGGCAGAGCATAAAACGAACCCGGTTGCACCCGGCTGGGGACAAGATAATCACGAGCCCCCTCAGGCGTCGAGCGCGTCATGAACGGAGTTTCGATTTCGAAGAATCCCTGCCCCGAAAGATAGCTGCGAATCGCGATGGCCACTTTGTGCCGCAGCTCGATGTTTTGCTGCATAGCATCACGCCGCAGATCGATATAACGATACTTTAGCCGCATTTCTTCGTTGGGCAGAACCGCGTCGCCGGGAAGAAACGGCGGTTGCTTTGACTCATTCAGGATGCGCAGCTCTTCCGCGATCAACTCAATTTCGCCAGTCGGAATATTCTTGTTGTAAGTGTCCGCCGTCCGCTGCTTGACCTTGCCAATCACCGCGACTACGTACTCGTTCCGCAACTGGCTGGCCTTCTCGTGCACCGCCGGATCACGTTCTTTATTGAACACAACCTGCGTAATGCCGGTACGGTCGCGGACGTCGACAAAGATGAGGTTGCCCAGGTCGCGCCGCCGGTTCACCCATCCCATGAGCACAGCCCGTTGGCCGGAGTTGGAAGCGCGCAGAGCGCCACAGCGGTGGGTTCGTTGCAAGTCGCCTAAGAAGTCGAGCAAGTTGAACCTTTCAAGTAATAGGAATTCCAAATTATAAATGGAATCGCTGCCATTCCGAGCGAAGTCGAGGAACCTTGTGTTTGGCTGCCGCGAGCAGGTAAGTAATTTGCGCTTCAACTACCCGATTGAATCTTTTGCGCCAGTTCGGCGCGAGGCACGGAGACCTGCTCTCCGCTTTGCAGATTCTTCAGGGCGAAGGCCCCGGCTTTGACTTCGTTCTCACCCACAATCAGGATGAAGCGTGCACCCAGCTTGGTCGCCGTCTCAAAAGATTTCTTCAGACGAAAAGTCTCGTCGCCCAAGTCAGCGACGATGTCGTGACGACGCAACTCGCGCGCCAGGCGTGCCGCTTCGCGATCCATGCCTGCCCCGAGCGGAGCGACATAAACATCGGGCTTGCTCTGCACTGCATCTGCCGATTCTTTCAGCGCCAGCACCAACCGGTCCTCGCCGATGGCAAACCCGATTCCGGGAGCGCTTGGGCCTCCAAGCGATTCGGAAAGCCCATCGTACCGCCCGCCGCCCAAAATCGCATTCTGCGCCCCCAGTGCTCCGTGCGTAAATTCAAACGCGGTGCGACTGTAATAGTCCAAGCCGCGGACCAGGCGGTCGTTCAATTGAAACTCGACTCCCACCGACTTCAAGATTTCCTGCACTTGCTCGAAATGCCGGCGACAGGGCTCGTCGACGAATTGGCTGATCCGCGGCAGCGTTTCGATGATGGGCTGATCGGCGGGGACTTTGCAATCAAACACCCGCAAGGGATTTGTAACGGCACGACGCTGGCAGTCGACGCACATTTGTCCGACGACAGGCTCAAGCGCCTTGCGCAGCGCCTCATTGTAAGCAGCACGATCGTTGGGACAGCCCACTGAATTTAGTTCAAGCGTCCAGTTTTCGATGCCAAGCCGGTCGAGCAGCGTCGCCAGCAGCTCAAGAATCTCGGCGTCGCGCGCTGGCGATTCACTGCCCGCGCTTGGCGGACCGATGATCTCCGCACCGATCTGATAGAACTGCCGATATCGTCCCTTCTGCGGACGCTCTCGCCGAAACTGCGGCCCGATGTAGTAAAGCTTGTTCAACCCACGATCCCAGAGCTTGTGCTCGATGTAAGCGCGCACCACGCCGGCAGTGTTTTCAGGACGAAGAGTCAACGACTGTCCTTTTTCGCTTTCGGCCCGGGCGCGATCTTCCCAGGTGAACATTTCTTTGGCGACAATATCGGTCTCTTCGCCCACGCTGCGAGCAAAGAGCTGTGTCTCCTCGAAAATCGGCGTGCGGATTTCGTGAAAGTTATACACGCGAAACACGTCACGCACCGCCGCTTCGACGAAGTTCCACAGCGCCGTTTCCGGCGGAAGAAGATCGCGCGTTCCTCGGACCGCTTTAATCATGAGCTTTTGACTGGCACAACGAAGACTGACTGAATGCTGAGTGCTGAGTGCTGACGGCTACTTTCCCTCCGCCAAGTACGACTCTTTGTATCCCAAATAATTATTGGCATAGCGCATGATGCTCGCCTGATCTTTTTCTTCCAGCTTGCGACGAAATTTGCCCGGAGATCCCATCCACAATGATCCCGGCTCAACGATCGTCTTCTCGGGAATCAAAGTTCCAGCCGCGATGATTGAGCCAGCGCCGATGCGTGCGCCATTTAAAATGATCGAGCCCATCCCAATCAGGCAGCGGTCTTCGATTACGCAACCGTGCAGCGTGACCGAATGTCCGACCGTGACATACTCGCCAAGGAAGACTCCGTACTGCTCTTTCATGCCGTGCAGCACGCTGCAGTCCTGCACATTCGAGTGCGCGCCCACACGAATGGAGTGCACGTCACCGCGAAGCACGGCATTCATCCAGACGCTGGCATGTTCGCCGAGAACCACGTCCCCGATGATTTGCGCCGACTCGTCCACATAACACGAAGCCGGAATGGTCGGCGTGATGCCCTTATAAGAACGGATCATGTTTCAGACTGTCCCTTTACGTTGAAAAAAGAAGAAATTAAACATAACACGGCCGCGGGTCGAGGCGCAGTGGAGCTGTGTCAGCCGTGCGAATCCGTGGCCGCCTTTGCTTTGTGTTGTCTCATCTGCGACACTTGCGACTGAAGACGATCATGGGCAGAATCCACGTTCTTTCCGAATCCGTGGCCAACAAAATCGCCGCTGGCGAAGTCGTGGAGCGCCCGGCATCCGTGGTCAAGGAACTTCTGGAGAACTCTCTTGACGCCGGTTCGACCCGCATCAAGATTCAGGTCGAAGCGGGAGGCAAAAAGCTCATCCAGATCACCGACAACGGCTGTGGCATGGTTCGTGACGACGCCCTGCTGGCCTTCGAACGCCACGCCACTTCAAAGATCAAGAATGCCGAAGACCTGCTCAGCGTGGCCACACTGGGCTTCCGTGGCGAGGCCTTGCCCTCGATCGCGTCGGTCTCGCGCTTGCACCTGGAGACGCGTGCTCCGGACGAAGATTCAGGCACGGTAATCGAAATCAACGGTGGCAAAATCTTTAAAGTGGAAGAGGCCGGCCTGCCGGCGGGAACTTCGATCACCATTCGTGATTTGTTTTTCAATACGCCGGCGCGTAAGAAATTCCTGAAGGCAGAGTCTACCGAACTTTCGCATATCGCGTCGCTGGTCACGCACTACGCGCTGGCGCATCCCGATAAGCATTTCGAACTGCACTCGGCTACCAACGCCATTCTGGTTGCGCCACCGGTGGCGGGGTCGAGTGAGCGCGTGTATCAGGTTTTTGGCAAAGACGTTCTCGATCAGCTCATTCCCGTCGCCGCGGTGCAGCCACTGGCGCACGTGGGCTTACCGCAACCCCCGCCGTGGAGACGCGAGCAAGAGGACGACGAAGATCAGGGCCCGGTCGAACCCGGCGAGATGCGCGTCCATGGCTTCGTCTCAAAGCCCGAGATTCAGAAGCTCAATCGTAATTCGATTTACGTCTTCGTGAACGGGCGCCTGATTCGCGACCGGCTCATCCAACATGCTCTTACCGAGGCTTATCGAAACATTCTGCCGCCGACAGTCTATCCGGTAGTGCTGATGTTCCTCGAGTTGCCGAGCGACGAAGTGGATGTGAATGTACATCCGTCGAAAACGGAAGTTCGTTTCCGGCAGCAATCGGTCATGCACGATTTCGTGCGCGACTCAGTGCGCGCTGCGCTCATGAAAGCGCGCCCCGTACCGCAGTTCATGACCGAGATCAACGCGCATCCGACGGCGAGTCCTTCGCTTACTCCTGGTTTGCATTCTGATGGAACGCGCTCCGCCCCGGCGAATTCTGCGGCGTGGGGCACCCTTTCTGCTCCCATTGAAGCGCAAGCATTTTCCCTGCAAGCGCCGTTGCCTGTTCCCATCAATGAGCGCTTTCACTTTGGCGTCGACGGAATTGCAGTCGATGGCAACGCCGCGCTGTCTCTGGTTCGCGCCCCGCAAGCGGTTTCCGAGGTCATCGAAAACGACAGTTGCGCCCCCCCGCTGCCTGAAGAGTTAGAAGAACACGGTGACCTCACCCCATCGCTCGCGTCGCTCAAGCCGCTGGGACAGATTCGCGAGTCGTTCATCCTCGCGGTGAATCACGAGGGCCTTTGGATCGTCGATCAGCACGTCGCTCACGAACGTGTATTGTTTGAAAAGATCCTGAAGCAGCGGGCCGCGCAGAAAGTAGAAAGCCAGCGCCTGCTCATGCCGCTGCTGCTCGAACTCACGCCTGCCCAGCAAGCCGTGTTTGCTGAGATCTCCGAAGAACTTAACCAAAATGGCTTCGAGGCCGAACCGTTTGGGGCGCGAAGCGTCGCTATCAAAGTCGCTCCGGCGGGCGTCGAGGCTGCGCAGATCGAACACATGCTGCACGAGTTGCTCGATCAGTTTTCTCGCGAAGAGCAAGCGTTGAACATGGAAAAAGTTCGCACGCGGATTGCCGCGTCCATCGCCTGCCACGCCGCCATCAAGGTCAACATGCCGCTGCAGCAAAACAAAATGGAGTGGCTGCTGGCGGAGCTAGCCAAAACCGAATGCCCGATGTCGTGTCCGCACGGCCGCCCGGTAGTCCTGCGCTACTCGATGAAGGACATTCAAAAGGCGTTTAAGAGAATCTAGGTCGTGATAAAGACGCTGTAAGTCAGCGAAAATCCACTTAAAGTGACGAAGATTGTCTGCGGGTCAATTCCGGTTCAGCTTCTTCGGGCATCCCTCAAAAAAAACGCTCAATTCCCCGCAAAATCCAGAAAACAAAGGATTGGAATTTTTCTTTCCTTCTAGATCTATGGTTCTAAAGGTAGTTAGAGGCAAAATATTGGAAACAGTGGAGTTATGGCGTTTCTCGGCTTGGGAAAAACCCCGCTTGCTCCGCAAAACATAGAAAACAAACGATCCAGATTTTACTGCCTCCTTTTATTTGCAGGCAAAATCTTGGAAACATTGGAGTTATGGCGATTCCGCGCCGTCACGCATTTCCGTTTTGGGAACAGCGGATGTATGTCAGATTGTCAAAGATCGCAATTATCTTATAGATAATCTTTTTGTTCTTATGTTATCGCAATTGGATTGACGGGGTCAAGAAGAAATCGGGCGAGCCGGTTCCAAATTGGGGATTTGGGACTTCGTCGAAAGGGCTTGGAATCCTTGAGTTCTTGCGTTCTTGCCTCCCACCCTTTCCGCAAAGGACGCGGGAAGAATGGGGCACCCGACATTTATATGTGATTTAGCGGACAGTGGAATGAGTGGGCCGCCCACGTAAGTTCCGGGCACCCGCCCAAAACGCAAAGACTGACAATTAGTAGAGCCAGACTGTGATGGAAACCAATTATTCAAGCCATTGATTTAGGGGGTAGAATCGTCCTGCTCTGGGAATTACAAAGGTGGAGATATTGGATGAAATGTGCGAAGCGCATCTCACTCGCCGTGTTGTTCTCGTGTTGTGTGTTTTCATTTGCCCAGACGACGACTCCATCTGAGGCAGTGCCCGAGGCGTCACCCAAGGCGACGGCGTCTTATGGTCCACTTGAGGTTCTCACCGATACGATGGGCGTGGATTTCGGCCCTTACTTGAAGCGTGTCTTGGAAGACGTAAAAGTGAACTGGTATAACCTCGTTCCAAAATCAGCGAAGGCTCCGCCGATGAAAAAAGGCAAGCTCACCATCGAATTCGCCATTCTTAAAGATGGGACTATTGGTGGAATGAGATTGGCCGCAACCTCAGGCGATGTTGCACTCGACCGTGCTGCATGGGGCGGTATCACCGCTTCCAATCCATTCCTACCATTGCCCTACGAATTCCTAGGCGATTACCTTGGATTGCGATTCACCTTCTGGTACAACCCCGACAAGGCCGACCTTGCGGGTACTTCCACAAATCCGCCGATGCTGGACAATAGCTCGATTGGCCTCCGTAACAGAGCATATGACGCGATGAAAGCGGGGAACTACAATTTGGCGATCGATCTCTTGAATCGTGTGGTGGAGGCAGATCCCAAAAGCGATGGGGCCTGGAATAGTCTGGGGCTGGCTTATCTGGACTCAAGGCAGAATGACCTGGCTATCCGTTCCTTCCAGAAACAGATTGAGGTCAACCCTTACCATGAATACGCCTATAACAACCTGGGGCGAGTTTACCTGCGGGAGCGCAAGTACGAGGAAGCGATCAAGTGGTTCAGGAAACAGATTGAGATTAACCCGGTCGACAAATACGCACATTCCAACTTGGGCATCGCGTACCTGGAGCAACACAAGTACGCAGAAGCCCTCCCAGAACTTGAGAAAGCCGCATCACTGACGCCTGATAACGCCGAATCCCAAGTGCGGCTCGGCACAGCTTACTTGAACCTTGGGCAGGATGAAAAAGCCATGGCCGCGTTTGACAAGGCACTGAAAATCTCCACCAAGCCGCTCGTGTGGAATAACATTGCTTATCAACTAACCCTCAAGAAGGCGCATCCTGACATTGCCCGGCACTACGCGGAATACGCCGTCGCAACAACCGCAGCGGAGCTACGAAACTTCTCGTTTGATCAACTCAGTCCCCAAAACATTGGGACAACGTCTTCCCTTGCAGCTTATTGGGATACGCTGGGTTGGGTCGAATTTACCGATGGCGATCTCGACGAAGCCGAAAAATATCTCTTGGCAGCTTGGCAACTAGGCCAGAGATCAGATGTGGCCGACCATATGGGACAACTGTGCGAAAAACGAAATGAGAAAGATCGAGCCCTGCATTTCTATAAGCTCTCAATGAATGCGCGCCGACCAGAACCGGAAACCCGAAGCCGCCTGTCTGCCCTCGCGGGAGGGAACGACAAGGTCGATACGATCGTGGAAAACAGCCGTGAGGAACTAAGCGCAGAGCGCACCATCAAAGTGGGTAACGCGTCCAAACAGGAGGGGAAAGCCGACTTCTTTGTCCTGTTAACTAGCGGGAAAGGTTCTCAAGCGTTCGTGGATGACGTGAAGTTCGTCAGCGGAGACGAAAAGCTGAAAGTCTCCACCGATGCCTTGCGCGTCGCGCAGTATGGTCAAACAGTGCCAGACGAAACCGGAGTCAAGCTCTTGCGCCGTGGAACGCTTTCTTGTATTGCCGTGGCCGATTGTACACTCTTGCTCGCGTTGCCTGAGGACGTGAAGTCAGTAAACTGAAGCCGAGATGAGTTCTGTGGCAGCAGACTTGATCCTTTCTGTTGTGTACGTCCCGCCAGAGTCTGCTGGCCGAAACGAATAAATTTTGTTCCGCTCAATGCTTTGAGGCCACAGTCCCGCGCGCCTAGGCTCGTGAGGTCATTTTTTGGTTCCTCAGTGTTTGCTTGGCGCCGAGCGCCACGCTGCGACGATCGCACACTCTGAAAGGTTTTTCATCTCTGTTCTGTGTGGTCTAATGAATTCATGACTGATCTTGATCAACTGCGGCGGGAGAAGTGGCATTTGGACGGGCATGCCGTCCGCACGTTCGATGATGCCCGCTCTTTCCTCGAGTCGATCGGGTTCTGTTTGATGTATCCCATGCGGCAGCAGGTGTTGGTGCCCACATTCATGGGAGCGTGGGTCGGTTCGGATGAACGGTTGCCCACGTGGCAGCACGCATTTGCCGATCCGCGGGCGCAGGAGGCTACCGAGGTAATGGTTCGTCTGTTGCGGGACCGAGCAGCTTACGAGGCGAACCGGTTCGACGAGAACAACGCTTTTTTGATTGCGGCTTCCATCTTTCCGTATTTCTATGCGCTGGTCGGAGAGCGTAATCCCAAGCTCGCGCCGAAACCGAAGCCGCACTCGGATTACTCGCAGTTGGCTTGTGACGCGTTTGCGTTGATCGCCCGCGATGGTCCGATTTCCAAGCAGAAAATGCGCGACGTGCTGGGCGGCAGTATATCTTTTGTGGCTCTCGATCATGCGCTGGGTGAATTGTGGTCGCGGCTGCGCATTACGCGGGTCGATTACAATCCGGCGGAAGGCGCGTTTTGGGATGTTCTATATCGCTGGTCTCCGGACGCGGTGCGCGAAGGTATAAACCTTTCGGTCGGCGAAGCGCTCACCGCACTGCTATCGAAATACCTGAGTTCGGTGGTTGCGGTTGATCAGCAGGAACTGGAATCATTTTTCGGCAACTTTGTGCCGCGCTCGCGGGTGAAGGACGCGGTTAATGCGTTGCTGGCGGCGCGCGAGTTGAGTTTCATTCGCGTGGGTAATCGATCGCTGATTCAAATCACACCAGCGAAGGTCGAGGCGGTGCCACGGGTTTCGGGGCCGCGCGAAAAACCGGGGCCGCGGAAACCTTCCAGGCCGCGAGCTTGATGCGCAGGATTCAAACCTTTCGTGCGGCGTAGCGAAGGATGTGCATTCCGCCGGAAGAAAATTGCATATATCCTTCGCTGCGCTCAGGATGACAATTCCTGGTGAAAAAACCACGCTCGAATACGATAGCGGATCACTGGTTGACGCTTTCACAGAAACCAAGTCCAAGGTAAATATGAAGAGAATCTTCGCGTCTTGCATTGTCTCTCTTTCGCTCATCTCTTTTTCGTTCATCGCGGCATCTTCATCGACAGCTCAGGCGCAATCGTCCAGTGAGCCAGCGCTGCCGTATATCCCGAGCCTCGACGTTTCGGCGATGGACAAGTCAGTCGATCCCTGCGTCGATCTTTATCACTATTCTTGCGGAGGCTGGCAGAAGAAAAATCCCATCCCTCCCGACCAGACTTCGTGGAGCGTTTACGGCAAACTTTACCAGGACAATCTGATATTTTTGCGGAGCATTCTGGAACAGTCGGGGCCGAGCGCGCCACAACGCGACGCGGTCACGCAAAAGATTGGCGACTTTTACGCGTCCTGCATGGACGAGAGTGCTACCGACAAGCGCGGGGTGGCGGCAATTCAACCGCAACTTAACGCCATCGCTGGTCTGAAGTCGGTAAAGGACATGGCTTCGCTGATCGCTGGCGTGTCCCTTCCCTTTGGCCGGACTCTGCTCTTTGCCGCGGGATCAACGCAGGACCCCGACAACTCCGAGCAGGAAATTGCCGATCTCGATCAAGGTGGGCTGGGATTGCCTGACCGCGATTACTACACAAAGGATGATGCCAAGTCGAAAGAAATTCGCGAGCGCTATGTGCAGCATGTGCAGAAGATCTTCGAGATGCTCGGCGACAATCCGCAAACTGCGAAACAAAATGCTGCAACAGTCCTACGCATGGAAACCGCACTAGCCAAGGCTTCCTGGACTCGTGTGGAGCGCCGCGATCCTTACAAGCTGAAGAACAAAATGAAGGTCGCCGATCTGAACACGTTGGCGCCGAACTTCGATTGGCAGACCTATTACCGCGAGCTGCAATATCCCAAGTTCGAAATTGTGAATGTCGACGCTCCGCCGTTCTATAAGCAGATGAACACGGAGATCACCAGCGAACCACTGGAGAACTGGAAGAATTATTTTCGCTTTCATGTGGCCGATCAGTACGCGCCTTTTCTGTCGTCAAGTTTCGTGCAGGAGAATTTTGAGTTTTACCGCAAATATCTGCGCGGAGCCAAAGAAATGCAGCCGCGATGGAAGCGCTGCGTGCAATACGCGGATTACAACCTGGGGGAGGCACTGGGGCAGGTTTACGTGCGACGGGTGTTTTCGCCAGAGTTGAAGGCGAGCACACTGGATATGGTGGACCGCATCGAAAAGGCTATGGGAGAACGCATTCGCGAACTCGACTGGATGACTCCGGAGACCAAGCAACAGGCGCTGGTCAAATTGGCCGCTATTCGCAACAAGATTGGCTATCCCGACAAGTGGCGCGACTATAGCTCGGTGAAGATCGTCTCTGACGACTTCGCTGGAAACATCCAACGGACTGCCGAGTTCGAATTGCATCGCGACATCAACAAAATTGGCAAGCCTGTCGATCACGGCGAGTGGGAGATTTCGCCGGCAACGGTCGACGCCTATTACAGCGCGCAGATGAACGACATTAACTTCCCCGCGGGAGTGCTGCAGCCGCCGCTTTACGACCCAAAAATGGATGATGCTCCGAACTACGGCGACACCGGCGGTACCGTCGGTCATGAACTGACGCATGGTTTCGACGACGAGGGCAGCCAGTTTGATGCCCAGGGAAATCTGAAGAACTGGTGGACCAAGGAAGACCGCGAAAAATTCGACGCGCGCACCAAGTGCGTCGCCGATCAGTATTCACAATACGTCATGGTGGATGACGTTCACATTAATGGTGAACTCACCCTGGGCGAAAACGTGGCCGACCTGGGCGGCGAGATTCTCGCCCTGATGGCGTGGAAAGACGCAACCAAAGATAAGACATTGCATCCGATCGACGATCTTACTCCCGAGCAACGATTCTTCGTCGGCTTTGCGCAGTGGGATTGCGCCAACATGCGCGACGAAAACTTGCGGGTGCAAGCCATGACGGATCCACACTCTTCGCCGCAGTACCGCATCAACGGCGTGGTGGTCAACATGCCGGAGTTCGCACGCGCGTTTTCGTGCAAAGCGGGACAGCCGATGGTGAGATCGCCGGAGAAAGTTTGCAAGGTTTGGTGAAACCAACTCGCAGCAGACTCGACGGTTTCGTTTCCCACCCTTTCGCAAAGAGCGCGAAAGGATGGGGCACCCCGAGTCTGTAAGGAGGAGATTGAGTCTTCAGGTTACCAGCCTTGAACCTGGACATTCACTTCATAGGTAAGGCCGTCTGGATTCGAAACCGGGATGGCGAGCGTGAGATGGGTGTTGGGCAGCACGCGGACGGGAAAGGTAACGGCGAGCGGACCGGCATTGGTTTGCGTCCCGGTTGTTCCTCCGTAAGCCTGTAACGGCTGAAGCCAGGGGCCGAGGGATTGGGCAAGAGTGCATTTCTTTGGCTTGCCATCCTCACTCCACGGGCAGATCCCGTTGCCCAACTGCTCGGTGCCTATTTCATCTGTCCAGGTGAAAAAGGGGCTCACGGTGTCTTTAACTCCCACAGACGAAGTTCCGGACAGCGAGTAGTAAATCGTAATCAGGTAACTCCTGTCGGTGGTTGGCGGAGTCAGCAGATCCGTGGTGGTGAGAGCCGTGGTACCGGTAAAGGTCTGGTTAAGAACTTCATGGATGGTTCCGGCCTGCAGCGATGCGAAGGCCAATATGATAAACGCAAGTAGTAAGGCGAATCGGCGAAACATGGCGTTCCTTTTCTGCTCCAAAGATGTCTAGGCGGAATCGAACCTATAACCGATTGATCACGTCTACAAGCCCACTAAAGTAGCGCCCTCTTTTGCGGGGTCTGGGCGTGCCACTCCCATAGAAATCTTTTCGCGATACTCGATTGTTCATAGAAAGTCAGTCGGGCATGAGGGAATCCGGCACAGATTGTCGCTTTCAATAGTGAGCGAATCTTTGGGGCTGTCCAGATGTCGCGCGGATGGAACAATCCTGCGGCTCCTCAAAACCCGGCTCACATTCTTTGAATTCATAGATGGAGAGACAGATGAATACTGCAAGAAAGGTCATTGTTTTGTTGGCTCTCGCGCTTTCATACCTCGTGGCGACTTCCTCCTTGTCGCTAGCCCAGGTCACGCCGAGTGCGCAGAAACCCGTAATCGTCAGCGTAGAATCGAATTTCGAAACCAACCAGATCACCCTCGTCGGACAGCGCTTCGGCAATGCGGAACCGGCGGTCACGCTTGACGGCACCGCCTTAACGGTCATTAGTTACACTCCCACAAACGTGGTTGCCGGCTTGCCCGTTAATCTGCAGCCGGGATCCTACCAACTGAGTCTGAAGAACCAGTCAGACGGCTTGGCTGGCGCTTTCCCGCTCACGCTGGGAGCGGTCGGAGAAAAAGGGGCGCAGGGGCCGCAGGGAGTTCAGGGAGCGGCCGGCCCCCAGGGCCAGCAAGGTCCTCAAGGGCCGCAGGGATCTCCCGCGGGAGTCTCTTTTGCTCCTTTCTATATCAACGAAATTGGAGTTGGGGGCGATACCGCCATAGGAATCGACGCCTCCTGCGGCTCCGGAGGACAAATCGTAAGTGGCGCCTGCGGCCACGGGGAACTCGATCACGGTGAGTTCAGCATCGTGGTCAACTACAACGGAGCCGACCCGTCGAACCCGGCGGGCCTTTGGCTTTGCATTGCGACCAACAACAACTCGAGTACGATTCCAATCTGGTATGGCGGACTGTGCGCGTATCCAAACGGAAATGGCGGACACCGATATGGCGCGGCCAAGATCTCTTCGATCAGACAACTGCACATTCTGGCCCAATAATCCGAAAACAGAGCGTTCTCAAACTCTTACCGTCGCCATCCCTCTGCCAAGAGGGATGGCATTTTCATTGCGTCTCTGTTGAGGAATCAACCACTCCTCCCAATCCTCCAAAATAAAAATTCATAAAACTTTGAGGGAATACCGCCCGAAGTGTCGCTCTTATTAGTGAGTGGAAAACCGGTGCAACTCAACCGCGAACCATGATGAACGCTTCGCGGCATATCGCAAGCCGGTTCAATCCTAAACTTTCATAAATGGAGAAACAGATGAACATCGCAAAAAATGCAGCCCTGTGGTTGGTGCTCACGCTTTCGTGTTTCGTGGTTGCGCCTTCCATGTCACTCGCGCAAGGAACACCGGGCACCCCGAATCCGGCGATCCTCAGCGTCGAAGCAGACTTCGTAACCAACCAGATCACCATTGCCGGAGCGCATTTCGGGACTCCGGAGCCTTACGTCACCCTGGACGGCCACGCCGTCAGCGTTGTATCGCACACTCCTACTCAGGTAGTGGTGAGCATGCCCAGCAACCTTGCGCCCGGCGCGTACCTGCTAACTCTGAAGAACGAGTTAACTGGTCTGACAGCTTCGTTCGACGCCACGCTGGGAACGGTTGGCCCACAAGGAGCGCAAGGTCCACAGGGACCGCAAGGGCCACAAGGACCGCAGGGTGCGCAAGGCGCACAAGGAGCACAAGGCCCTCCAGGAACGGGCACCAGTTTGTCGATTTTCGCGGTCTTTGAAGCCGGTATTGCTGGACATTCCGCCAACCAATTCGATGTCTACTGCGGCGGCACCGGCGGGGAGATGGTCAGCGGGGCGTGCGGCTATCCATCGGTCGACAGCAACGTGGCCAACATCCTGGTCGACTATGACGGCCCCAATGTGGGCAATCCCTCGGTTGACTGGGAGTGCGTCCTGCAGAACACCAGCAGCAACACTCTTGGAGTGTGGTACGGCGGGGTCTGCGCATTTCCTACCAGCGGCGGTGGCCGCCGATACGAAGGCGCCAAAGTCCGTTCCATCAAGACGATGCGCTTGCCGGCTCAATAAGCCGGCAAGCCCCGTAGTTTTGTGGCAACTTCAGAACGAAAACTTCAGCGAGAACTGAATCAGTCGCGGCGTACCGTTGGTTTGCGTGATCTCGCCGTTTGCACTGGTGCCATTCGGATTCACGGCTTCAACGTTCGCATTCCCAGTGAACAAGGGGTTCTGGAACGACGGATGGTTGAACAGATTAAAGACCTCGGTACGGAAACGCAGGCTCATCCGTTCACCCAGCCGAAACGTCTTGCCGAGCGTGAAGTCGATGTTGACCTGCCTCGGACCGATGATGCAATTACGTGGCGAATCTCCGAAACCGGTGGTGCCATCCGGACCAATAACCGGGTCGGGTTGATAGGCGGCGGGGTTAACCCAATTGGCAATCTTGGTTTTGAGGCTACCGCTATTTAGAGCGTTGCCGCAGTTGAAACCGGGAGCGAAGTTGGCCGTAGCAACCGGGTAGCTGGCCAAATTGTAGTTCGTTCCGCCGCTCGAATCCGCTATCGTGATGGGAGAACCCGACTGCGCGACAATCACGCTGTTGACCTCCCAGCCCCCCAGCACATATCCCATGGCATCGTGGCGGTCGGCCAGGAAAGGCAGGGCATAGTTGAAGCTGGTGACAAAGCGCTGGCGATGATCGAAGTCAGAAAGACCCCGCGAGGCTTCCGCGCTGTTCTGATCATTGACGCGGGTAAGAAAAGCTACGCTGGCCGTGGAAACGTCGTCGATCGACTTGGAATATGTGTAGGCGCTTTGAAAGTAGAGCCCTTTCGAGAATTTGTGCGAAACCGTGGCCTGCAAACCGCTGTAGGCAGAATCGGAGTTGGGATAGAACGCCTCAAACGCGGACGGATTAATTCCGAGGTAGGGCACTCGCGCCGTGGAATTAGCTGCCGTGTTTTGAGTAATCGTGTACTTGGTTCCATCGGGGGCGCCATTAACGCAGTTGCTGGGGCAGGTCACGACGATGGGGTTGGATGGGCTAGCTAAGTTCGGTTGGTCAGGGTCAAATGTGGAGCGGAGATGGGTACCTTTGGTGCCGACGTATCCGACTTCGAGGATCCAGTTTCCACCCAACTGACGTTGCACGGTGAAGTTCCACTGCTGCGTCGTGGGCACCTGCCAGTGCAGGGGAGTCGCAAGACCAAAGAAACCGGCGGCGGTGCCAGAGAACTGCGGTGCACCGGTCGTCGAGCCTCCTGGAAAGCCTTGAAAAAAAGAGGGCGTGGGCACGTCGGCCGTGGGTACCTTGCCCAATGGCGGCAGACCGGAGAGCAGGCTGCCCAGTTGCAGCGGGGCATTGGCGCTCACGAATATTGGGTAAAATGGCGGCGTAAACGACAAGTTGTCCACCGCGCCGATGTCTTCGCGGACACTGTAGATGCCGTACCCTGCGCGAACCACTGTGTCATGCTTGCCGCCCACATCGTAGGCAAAGCCGAGGCGTGGTTCGATGACGGTGGAATACTCGTTATTCAGGGCAGCGCTGTTCAGCGTACCGCTGAAACCAGAAATACCGTACTTGCTGACACAACTCGGATACACGAAAGGATCTCCGAGTGTGTTGGCGTTATTTGGAATCGTGTTGCCCAGATGGCAAAGATTGTCAGAGGCCGCGCCCACCCACTCCGTGCGCAATCCGAGGTTCATGGTGAAATTGGGCTTGACCCGCCAATCATCCTGTACGAAAACGCCAAAGGCCGGGATGTGGTAATCATGGTTGTCAGCACCGCTGCCACCTTCACCAAAAGTAGGCTCGCCCTGGAGGAAATTCTGCCAATAGTTGAGGCTGGTGTCGGCCCCTGGGACGAAGAAAACCAGACCGTTGTCCAACACGGGCAGGTTTCGGCGAATCGAAGTGCGGTCGACCTCTCCCCCGAAACGCAGCGAGTGCAGCCCGTGCGTCCAGCTGACCGTATCGAGCCAGACCAGTGAATCCGACAACGCCGATTGCAACTGGTTGGGGAAAGGTCCAATTTGCAAGCCGCTGCTGAACTGGAATCTGTACATGTCCGGGGCACCTGATCCGTTATTGATGCCGAGGTCGGCCGGCGAAGCGCCAGCGATGGGAACATTCTGCAGGGAATCGCTGATGATGTTCACGCCGAAGCGAAACTCGTTGATGAGGTTATTGCTGAAAGAGTGGGTCTCGGCGATGCTGCCAAACCGTCCCCGCAGCGGGACGTCGAGAGGAAAATTCAGGTTGGTGGAAGAAGCCGGGTAGCCGGTCTGCACCTGTAAATTGTCGGCGCCGAACGGTTCGGAGGTTTCGGAATCTGACCAGAAGAACCGCTCGGAAACGCGGTCTTTGCCATGGTTGAAATCGCGATCCCAGTTGGCTGTGAACTGATCGTCCCGATAGCTGCCGGGGACGCTGAGAGTCAGCGAGCCAGTGTTCATTACCCCATTGGTAAAACCGGGCGTGCCGGCGACGCTGGGAATTAGAAAACCGCCACCCACGCCCGGGCCGAACTGGGTGCCTTTGGCATTCAGCAGCGCCAACGCCACTGGATCGATAGCCGTCGCTGTAGCTCCGCCACACGCCGCGCCGCAAAAGAATGTATTGAGCAGGCTTTGCTCCGAGCGGTCCTGCGGCAGCACTGGAACGGGCGCGCCGCTGATATATGTTCCGAGGGAATCGCCGCTGCGCTGGCGCGTGCCCTGGTAGTTCACATAGAAGTATCCGAACTTGGCCTTGGGACCAACCGGGCCCCCAAAATCGCCGCCGAAAATGTTCTGCTGCAGGCGGAAACGGCCAATGAAGTAGTCGTCGGCATCCAGCGAGGTGTTGCGGAAATACTCCCACAGGTCTCCGTGGAAGCTGGAAGAGCCGCTCTTGAAAATGGCGTTGATGTTGCCGCCACCGTTGCGTCCCTGCGAAGCGTCGTAGAGGCTGGTGCCGACCTTGAATTCCTGGATGGAATCCGGGTTGGGAACCGGCGTATATGTGAGTTCTCCGAACGAGTAGTCAGAGGCCGAAACTCCCTCGATCAGATAGTTGTTGTTATCCTCTCTTCCACCGTTCACGTCGATACGCACATCGCCTCGTCCCAGGGCAGCAGCGTTGTTCAAGTTGGCAGTTGCGCCTGCCGATAAATCGAGCAACTGCTGAAAATTTCGTGTTGCCAGCGGAAGGCTGGTAATCGTGGCGTTGCTCAGCGACTGCCCCGTCGTGGCGTCGGAGGTGTTCACCTGGGCAACCTCGGACTGAACTTCCACCACCGATGTAACTGAGCTCACTTTCAGCACTGCCGTCATGCGCGTGGTTTCCGTGATATTCACCACGACACCTGGAAACTTCGTGGTGGCAAATCCGCTGGCGCTGACTTCCACGGTGTAGTTCGCCACCGGCAAAAGCGTAGCCGTGAATATTCCCGAGGAGTTCGTGGTCAGATGGCGCTCGACCTGTCCCGTCGCCTCGCTGACGACATCCACTTTGGCGCCGGAAACCACGGCCCCCGTTGCGTCTTGGACAGTACCGGTAATCGCTCCCGTCGCTCCGCCCTGTGCCAATGCCCATCCAGTGAAACAGGCAATCAACACGCCCACAGCCATCGTCTTTCGGATGCTGAACATGTGAGTCACCTCCTGCAAATTGTTGTGAGGCCGCCAGTATAGTCCCGCCGGTTAGCGGTCGGCGATCAAATTTTTAGCTTTGCGGGATCAACGATCGAGTGTTTTGAAATCTGTTCTAAATCGTTGACAGTGGCGCTGGACGGTGCCAGAATATCGCGCGGCGGTCAACATGAACAAAGTCATTCCAGTCGCGTTTTGTGTACTAGTCGCGTTGAGCGCTCTCGCGGTCGCACAGGACAGTCCGGCGGGCGCAAAGAAACCCAGTCCCCCCTCATTTTGCAAACCATGTTTGTGGTATGCCGGTGATTTTGACCCCAACAACTCCAAAGCCAACGCCGCCGCAAACGAGAGGGACCTTATCGTGGGCCGGTCCGTCGTCTACGTCCCCTTCACCGTCCCCAAGGGAAAGATATGGAATATCACCGGCGCGTTCGGAGTTGTCCTCTCGGAAATCAACGCGGTTGATCCGCCGCAGGCCGACTGGTCCTTTTCTAAGGATGTTAGTACGGGAAAGGCCGGGACGCTGATCAAGTCTGGGACTTCCGCAGCCACGGTGAAGCTGCTTGGTTGTAATCAAGGGATTGACCTATTCTGCCTGGGAATTCTGGTAAAGGGACTCAAGCTTACGCTCCCGGCTGGTCGATACTGGTTATCGGTCGTGCCTTACTGCACCAACAAGAATGACTCGGCGTGCGACTCACAACGCTTTTTTTTGGCCGACGTCGAAGACAATCCACCGATGAATCACTACGGCCCCAAAGACGTGCTGGACGCGTCCTACATTACCTCGAAGGATTTTGGGCTTTATTTCGATCCAACCTGGGGATCAACCGGTGAGTGCCGTGGCGATGGCTGCGACATGTTCTCGGCCGGCTTGCTGGGAACCTCCAAGACTGATGAAGATTTTGGCAGTCCATAGCTGGGCGATTCGAGAAATGAGCGAATCGAGAAATTCCCTACTCGCGCTATTGCTGACTCTCTAACTCCGTACGACCGCACACCAGCCCAAATCTTGCCCCTCGCAGCGTGTACAATTCATAGCTCCGCGATGAACGACCATTCTCGACGCAAGCTCATCATTGCTATTGACGGACCCGCCGGCGTGGGCAAGAGCACCATCGCGTCGCGCCTGGCCCGCAAGCTCGGCTATGCCAACCTGGAAAGCGGAGCCATGTACCGAGCCCTGGCGCTGAAGGCCATCGAATGGGATATCTCCTTCGATGACGAAGCCGCGCTGGCTAAGTTGGCGCATGATTCGCGCATCCAGTTGGAGCCGACTTCGAGCGGTACCCGGGTTTTGCTCGATGGGAAAGATGTAACCCAGCGGGTGCGTGAGACCGATGTAACCGCTGGAGCCTCGCGCGTTTCCGTTCATCCCAAAGTCCGCGAGTGGATGGTCGCCCGGCAGCAGGAACTGGGGGCGGGCGGCGGCGTGGTGATGGAAGGCCGCGACATCGGAACCAAAGTTTTTCCCAACGCCGATGTCAAGATTTTTCTCGATGCCGATCCGGTAGTGCGCGAGCAAAGGCGATTGCAGCAACAGAATCTGCGCGGAACCGCCGCCGAAACCACCGCTGCCGAACTCCGCGAACGCGATCGTCGCGACCGCACCCGCGCAGCCTCACCCCTGGCGCCAGCGAAGGACGCCGCGATCATCGACTCCACAAGCTTGTCAGAAGACGAAGTCCTGCGCCGCGTAGAAGGGTTAGTCCAGCAAAAAATGTAGATTCGTAAATCCTGGAGCGATTGGCGTACCCGTTAGTCAAAGCGTCGTCTTGATTAGGCCTTCTCGATTGACGTTTTGTCATTCCGAGCAAAGCGAGGAATCTGCTATCCTCACCGACGCACCCGCCTAGCCTCACGCCACTCTGAGAGAAGCGAGTGCAGAGTTTTTCATCTTTTATTAACGCGCCGAGCGTTGACTTCCCAACCCGAGCAACGCATAATCCTTGGCGCGAGTGGGAGGATTTCATGAAGCACTCTCTCCGGCCCCGCAGGACTGCCACCCTTCCCAAGTCAATCCAACGGCAACTCAACATGTATGCTCTTGCAGCTAGCGCGGCAGGGGTCGGAATCCTGGCCTTGGCCTTACCCGCCGAAGCCGAGATCGTCTACACACCAGCCCACCACAAAATTACCCATGGTGGCAGTTTCAAGATCGATCTCAACCATGACGGGATCACCGATTTCATATTGATCAACACCTTCTCGACCACCACTTCTACTTTTCGCTCCAATCTCTCGGTGAGGCCTGCAGCCGGCAATGGCGCTGAAGGTTGGACGGGCTTCCGTCCCTACGCCTCTGCCCTCAAGCTAGGCGGTGGGATCGGCCCGGCGCACTACTTCCCCGGAAAACAGATGGCTTCCGTCAACGTCGGCCCGGCAGCGGTCTACTACGTGGGCAGTTGGGTGAACGTGAAGAACCGCTATCTGGGGCTGCGCTTCAAGATCAAAGGGGAAACCCATTACGGGTGGGCCCGGCTCAGTGTTCAAGTGCAGAACCACACCGTTGTGGGTACTTTGACCGGCTACGCCTACGAAACCATCGCGGGGAAACCGATCAAAGCTGGCCAGACCAAAGAGGAAGACGCTGCGACCATTCAGCCCGCAAGTCTTGGTCACCTGGCGCGAGGCGCAAGTGCGCTATCGGCATGGCGCGGGAAAGAACCCTTGGAAGCGTTTCAGCGCAGGCACTACGCCGAGTGAAGTTGCTGCCATCGCATTCATGCTTCCAGTTCAGGAGGTGCTTTATGCAATCCGAAAAGACAATATGGTTTCGCCGGCTGGCCATCCTTTCGCTTCTTCTGATGTTGGCTCCTGCAGGCTGGGCCGGGACCAAATACAAAGTCCTGTATAACTTCAAAGGCGGAAACGACGGGATTGATCCGCACGGCAACCTGGTCTTTGACGCGTCAGGAAATCTTTACGGCACAACCGCCCAAGGCGGCGGGACTACTGCCTGCAAAGGACAGTACCAGGGCTGTGGCATCGTCTTTCAATTGGTACCCCAGTCCAGCGGACAATGGAAAGAGAACGTGCTCTACAGCTTTACCAGCGGATCGACTGGAGGCATCGGCCTGGAGGGCAACCTCGTCCTCGATGCGGCGGGAAATGTTTATGGCACCGCGTATTGGGGTGGTAGCGATTTTCAGGGAACCGTGTTCGAATTGACGCCCGGCTCCAACGGCTGGACGGAGAAAGACATCTACGCCTTCTGCCCGTCCCGAGGATGTGGCGACGGCGGGTCGCCTGCCTCGGGCGTGATCTTCGATGATGCCGGCAATCTCTACGGAACTGCAACTGCAGGCGGCGCAGATGGCGGCGGTGTGATTTTCAAATTGGTTCCGAGCAATGGATCCTGGACCGAAAGCGTGCTTTACAGTTTCTGCCCCTATAACTTCTGCCACGGCGGATGGTATCCCTGGGGATTAACCAGAACTGCGAACGGCGACTTCTACAGTACAACCACCTACGGCGGCAATTATTTCTGGCCGTGCGTCCCCGGCGATGGCTGCGGGGCCGTCTTCAAGTTCAATCCAAAGTCCGGCAACTATACCGCCTTGCATCAGTTTGATGGCCGCGACGGCGCCTTTCCCAATTCTGCCGTGGTTCTGGACCAGCAGGGCAACGTCTACGGCACGACCACCAACGACGGCGCTTTTGGATGCGGCACGGTCTTCCAGCTAACTCCCAAGTCCAAGGGCGGTTGGACATACAACGTGCTCTACAATCTCCGCCGAGGCGCGAGCGCCGGATCGATGGCCATCGATTCGGCAGGAAACTTGTACGTCGCCAATGCGGGATTGATGGCTGGAAGCTGCCAGGGGGCGGAGGGCGGCGAGGTATTCAAGCTATCGCCGAGCGGGCATAGCCATTGGACGTACACCCGTATCCACGAAATCAATTCCGCGAGCAGCGGTCTGATTTTTGACAAGCAGGGCAATCTCTACGGAACCGCCCCGAACGGTGGCACCGACGACTACGGCTTCGTATTCGAGGTCACTCCGTGAATTAAACGCGGGCTAGTTCCTATTACCAGCGTCACATGATGCAGTTTGTTGGTTCTAGCCGGTATGCTGGCCCGAGCATAATCTAGAAGCGTGCTGTCTTCTATCTTTCCGTCGAGAGATAAGCTAGTCGCCGCTCTGCGGACGCTGCGCGATGCCCCGGCCCGTGTCCCAATCCTCTTCGCCTTGGCAGCGTTCCTGGTGGGCTATGGTTGTAGCGCCTATGCTGTGCGGGTGTCCAACCTTTTCGCACACCGCGGAGAAGGCATTTACTGCGTTCAAAATTGCCAAGGGGCATACGAGACCTGGTATCGGCGCAATCAGGAGGCGGCCAACTACGCCAGCGTCACGCCTCGACTTGTGGTGCTCAGTTTTCCTGTTGCTATGACGCTGGCAGCAATTCTCGCCATGACCTTGGGATGGCTGCCCGACATAAAAATCGGTCGGCTACTTCCTGGGCTCGCGTTTCTGTATGGCGGCGGCGTCGCTACGGCGATGTTGGCGGTGCTGTCCTTTGTCTTTTGTCTTTCTGGAATCTTACTCCCTCTGGGAATCGTCCTTGGTCTGCTAGCCGCCGCCGTCTATTTTTACTCTCCCGTATTGACTCGCGCGGTCGTGACTGGAAAAGATCTCGGCATCCGGGTCAGCGACAACGGCGGTATCTTCTATGCGTTGTTGCTATCCAGTCCATTCGGCTTAATCATTGGAGCCGTGCTGCATCAACTTTTCCCCACGTTCATCCTGACCTACGGCATTGAAGTAGCATTGGGCGCGACCTTTGGAGCTTCATTAGCATCACCTCGGGTTTCGCCGCAGCGACCTCTGGCCCGCCCTCGCATCTGGGCGACCCAGCACGCCACAATCGAGCGCCTCGTTCTCGCCTTGGGAGCCCAGATCGCTGTTAGCGCCATCACGATGTTCCAGCGCGCTTCCCGCCCGCTCCTGCCGGGCAACTCCACTCCCAACCTCATTGTTCCGTTTATTCTTACTCAGCTGCCATTCGTGATTCTCATTTGGCTTCTGTTGAAACAGCCCGGCCGTCGCGCTTTCACGTTCCTCACTGCGATGCTGGCGTTCGGCCTCATCGAGACCTTCCTCAACCCTACGGTGGTGCTCTCCTACGGTCAGATTTATCTGGATCACCCGATCGGGCTGATGTGGCCCGCGTTTTCCGGGTTAATCTACATCATTGCCGGCATACTGACGTACATGGTCATTCAGAAAACCGGACTCAGGCCCAGACTTTGGGCAGTCACGCTCAGCACGCTAGGAATGTTTTGCTACTTCATCTTCATCGAGCAAATCAGCCCGCAACTCAACAGTTTTTGGCAATGAGGGATAGAGGACCGCGAAAAGCTTTGCGCGCGGTCCAACTTGTTCTTTTACTTGCCTCTCCCTAAGGCTGTTCTGATCGCGCTGACTTATTGAGCGCCGCACAATTCCCGCCTTGGGACAAATCCAAAAGAAAGCACCCCTCCTCACAGACATCCGAACCCTCGTAGTGCTATAAGAAACTGTCTCCCGTCGAGGCTGGACTCACCTTCGTCCTTATTGATTGCAGGTGACATCCCATGCCGCGCAGTTTTTATCGTGCTTCGCTCATTTTCTTCTTACTCACTATCTCCGCGTCCGCGCAGGACACCGGCGCGATTCGTGGCACGGTGAGCGACTCCACCGGCCGCCGCATTGTCGACGCATCCATCGCGCTGGTGGATTCCGCTCAGGGCTTCACGTACTTCGTCACCAGCGATGCCGAGGGGCAATTCGTCTTCGAGTTCCTCCCGCCCGGCGATTACCTGGCACGTGCCGTCGCCCCGGATATGTCCCCGCAAATCACTCCCAGCGTGCACGTAAACGCGGGCGGCACCACGCGACTGGAGTTCACGCTGCAAGTCGGAGGAGCCAAAGAAATGGTCACGGTTTCCGGTGACCCTCCGCTGGTTGAAACTCAATCCAACGCCGTCTCTTCGATGGTCGACAAACGCGCGATTGAAGAATTGCCGCTCGACGGACGCCGCTTCACCGACCTCGCCCTGCTCACGCCGGGAGTGACGCAAGATCCGCGCGGGCTGACTTCGGGATCGAATGGCGATTTGGCCTTCGGCGGCATTCGCGGATATCAATCCAGCTACCTCGTCGACGGAGCCGACAACAACAATGCGTTCTTCGCGCAGGCTCGCGGCCGCTATCGCGCTCCGTATCAGTTTTCCGAAGAAGTCGTCGAAGAGTTTCGCGTCTCATCAAATACCTACGGGGCTGACCTGGGACGAGCCGGCGGCGCGGTTATAAACGTGATCACAAAATCCGGATCGAATCAGCTCCACGGGACCGATTTTTATTTCATTCGAGACAGCGCCTTCGGCGCCACCCAACCCGACCTTGATTTCAAACCGCACTCGCAGCAACAACAATTCGGTTTCACCCTGGGCGGTCCGCTGCACCGCAACCGCATCTTCTTTTATGGCGGACTCGACCAGCACATCTTTCACGTACCTGCGGTCGTGCGCTTTCTGGATGGTAGCGCGCAAGTTGTCCCGCAAGCCGGCCAGGAGCCTTTGCACGCCGGCGACTACGAATCCAGCGATCAGGCAATCGTGTTTGCCGCAGCCGCGCAGCTGTCCACGCTCGCCGGCCAGTTCCCTTCCACCATGACGGGGAACGCCGGATTCTTCAAGTTGGACTTCACCCTTGCCCCGCATGAAGCACTCTCTACGCGCCTTAGCACATCACGCTATTCCGGCCTGAACAATGTGTTCCTCGATCCCTCCAGCCCGCTCACCACCAACGCCATCAGCGAAAACGGTCAGGAGCAGGTGAACACGGAAACCGGATCGGCCGCCCTGACCAGTACCCTTTCCTGGCGGCTGATCAGCCACTTGCGTGCCCAATTCTCCCGAGATCTGCAGCAATCCAGCACCAACGCCACCGATCCTCTGACCGTAGTCCGCAGCATCATCGACGGCTTTGGACGCTCCAATATTCTGCCGCGCCAACCCCGCGAGCATCGTCTCCAGCTGTCCGAGAGCATCAATCTGGAGGGAAAACGAAATTCCTGGAAGCTTGGCGGCGACGCCCTCCTCACCTGGATTTACAACTATTTTCCGGCGCAGTCCGGCGGCGAATACATCTTCGATCAGATTAAAGTCGACCCGTTTACCTTCGAACCCCAGGAAGCAGGTCTGCAGCTCACGCCGCTGCGCGCTTACGCCCACGACGTTCCGAAGTACTACATTCAGAATTTCGGCAACCAGTCCAGCCATCCCGACACCAATGAATATTCCGGATTCCTTCAGGACACGATTCGCGCCACCAGTCACCTCGCCATCAGCATCGGAGCGCGTTACGACCTGCAGACCTTCACCAAGAAAGGATTACTAACCAATCCGCTGTGGCCGGATTCCGGCAAGATTCCCTACAACCCAAATAACTACGCTCCGCGCGTGGGTCTGGCATACTCGATCGGGAACGAGCGCCCGCTGGTCGTGCGCGCAGGATATGGCTGGTTCTACACCCGCATTCCGCAGATTTACACCTCCACCGTCGTGACCGACAACGGATACGGCTCTGCCAATCTGTTCCTCGAAAATTCCAACTACTACGATCATCAAGTATTCCCGCAATATCCGAATCCGCTGGTGCATTGCTCGCTCAGCGCGACCTCCTGCACCTTGCCCTCAAGCCTTGCACAATATGCGCAAGCCGGAATTTCCGCCTTCTCGCCAAACTTCAAGACGCCAAAAGTCGAGCAGGCCAGCCTCGGTCTGGAGCGAGAGGTGGCCCACCGTTTAGCCGTTGGCGTTTCTTACATGTACGTGCATGGAGTCGACCTCATCCGCGCCCGCGATGTGAACTTGCCGCCGCCCCTGAGCGTCGAATATCCGGTTTACGACAGCACAGGCACAAACTTCCTCGGCACGTATTATGACGTGCAATCGTTTTCCACTTGGCAGATGACTTCATCTTTCACCTGTCCCTATCCGCCTTGCATCAATCCCCTCGCCCGCCCCATCCCGCAACTCGCGGCCATCGACGTTTTCGAAAGCGCCGCATCCAGCGTCTATAACGGCATGACTGTCTCGATCCACCGCCAGATGACCACCGGGATCTACTTCCGCGTCGCTTACACTTTCGCGAAAGCCATCGACGATGGCCAGGACGCGCTAGTCGCCGGCGTCCCCGCCGTAGTGCAGAATTCCTACAATACCGCCGCCGAACGGGGCCTAAGCGTCACCGACCAGCGTCAGCGACTGATGCTGGCCTGGATCGCCGATCCCAAACCTTTCGGCCGTGAACAGCCTGTGATGGCGCGGATGTTCAACGACTGGAAACTCGCCGGAGTCCTTACCTACGGCAGCGGACGTCCCGAAAACGTGATGGTCTCGGGCGATCCCAATCAAGACGGCAACGACACCAACGACCGCCTTCCCGGCGCAGGACGCGATTCGTTCATCGGACCCGACTACGCCACCACCGACCTGCGCTTGACTCGCCGCCTGTTTATGCGCGAGCGCCTGAAGCTGGACTTGATCCTCGAATCCTTCAACCTGCTCAATCGCGACAACAAGCGCGTCCTGATCACGGAAAACGGCCTGGAGAGCGACACCGCCTACTTCGAAAAGATCAGCAACGAAATCGGAGTCAATTACTATCCCGGCCATTTCCAGATTCCAAGCAACCCCCTGCAACCGACAAGCTCGTTTTCTCCGAGGCAAGTGCAACTGGCCCTGAAGATGACTTTCTGAAAGCGCGCGTCATAACTTTAGTAACGCAGAAAATGATATTGATCACACCGCTGTGTGTCAGTGACGCTCACAATACACTAGCCTCCCTTTTTTGGCAGTTAGTTATGTCTAAGCAGTACTCACCGATACGAGCATGCCCATGCGCGGTTATCGCGCTTGTTCTTGAGGCGTGGTTTGAGGCACTGAGGCGAGCAGTGTTTCCCAACCTCTTTCCAACCGGGACCGCATTCACCAGGAGTTCGTGGTGACAAACAAACACATCGGGTTGAGATTGGGCTCGGCATTTATTGTCCTGATTGCCATCTTGGCCGGCGTCGGGCAGTTGGGCCTTCGCCGGATGCATGAAATCAATGACACCTTTAGCGACATCACTGGCAGGCGGTCAGACAAACTACAACTCGCGCGAGAAGCCTTGGCGCTTTCCAATAACAACAACCGTATCACGATGGAAATATTCCTCGTGCAAGATCGAGCGCTGACTACCAAACTGCTGGCTGCAAGGCTCGAAAATACCCGCAAGATTTCGGGATTAGTGGCGGAGATCGAGGGTCGCTGCGAGTCCGAAAAGGAAAAGCAGGAACTCTCGGCGGTAACCCAGGCGAGAAAGCCGTATCTCGAAAGCTACCAGCGCGCTCTGCATTTGCTGGTCGATGAAAATGAACAAGACGCGGCAGCAAGGGTCATGATCAATGAAACCCTTCCAGCGCTCTTCAAATATCACGCTGCGTGGGACGAATTTGTGGACTTTCAAAAGGGCCAACTGGACTTGGCTGCCGAGCAAGCCCAGCGTGACTATGCCAAGGCCCGCCGCCTTACTTCTTCACTGGCTCTGGTGGCAGTGGTCATCGCTGTTCTGATCGCACTCCTGGCGACTCGGGTGACGGCTCGCGAGATAGACGCAAAAATTGCGGCAAAGAACGAAGTCACTAAACTCAATGCCAATCTCGAAGACAGAGTAAACCAGCGCACACGCGAACTCAGCGAGGCCAACAAGCACCTCAATCTGCAGGCGGCAGCTCTCGAAGCCGCTGCCAATGCGATCGTGATCACAGATTCCCGCGGCACCATCATGTGGGTAAATCGTGCGTTCACCACCATGACCGGCTATAGCAAAGAAGAATCATTGGGCATGAACACTCGCTTGTTGAAATCCGGGGAGCAACCCGACAGCTATTACGCCAATCTCTGGTCGACCATCGTATCCGGCAAAGTCTGGCAAGGGCAGCTTGTCAACCGGCGGAAGGATGGAACAACTTACACCGAAGAAATGACAATTACGCCGGTGACCCACGATCCCGAGAATGCGACCCTCGCCCACTTCGTCGCCATCAAGCAGGACATTACCGAGCGCATGCGGGCGCAGGATGCCGTGGTTGAGAGCGAAAGGCGTTATCGCTCGCTGTTTGAAAACATGTTGGAGGGTTTCGCCTACTGCCAGATGCTTTTTGACGATCGCGGCCATCCCCAGGATTTCGTCTATCTCGAGGTCAACGGTTCATTCGAAAAGTTGACCGGCCTGAAAGATGTGGTCGGCAGGAAATTTTCTGAGGTTGTGCCAGGAGGCGAAAGGTCCCAACCAGAGTTGATTGAAAGATACAGCCGAGTGGCACTGACGGGTGAGCCAGCACGTTTCGAGACCGAAGTTGCAGGCTTGAGGATGTGGTTCTCGGTCTCCGCCTACGCTGCGGGAAACGGATGTTTCATCGCCACTTTCGATAACATCACGGAGCGCAAGCAGGCCGAGGAGGCGCTTCGGCAAGCCGAAGAAAAGTATCGGGCTATCTTCGAAGATGCAGTCGTCGCCATCTTTCAGAGCACGCCCGACGGGCGCTATACCATCGCGAACCCGGCGATGGCCCGTATGCTCGGCTACGACTCCCCTGAGGAACTGGTAACCAGCATCACCGATATTTCTCAGCAAGTTTACGTCGATCCCAAGAACCGGGAAGAGTTCAAACGGCTTCTCACCAAGCAGGGCACGGTCAGCGACTTTGAATGCCAGATCTACCGCAAAGACGGCAGCAAGATGTGGATCTCCGCCAATGCCCGAGCTGTCTTCAAAGCTGGCGTACTGGTGGGATATGACGGGATGAATGAGGACATCACGGACCGCAAAGTCGCCGAGGAACGGGTCCAATACCTCGCCTATTACGACGCTCTCACCGATGTACCTAATCGGACCCTGCTCCAGGATCGATTGTCAAAGGCCCTGGCTAGCGCTCGCCGCCAAAAAGACAAAGTTGCGCTTCTGTTCCTCGATCTCGACCGGTTCAAAAACATCAACGACTCGCTCGGGCACGCGCTTGGAGACTTTCTTCTACAAAAGGTTGGTGAACGACTCAAGAGATGGGCGCGTGAACAAGATACCGTCGCCCGGCTCGGCGGAGACGAATTCCTCATCGTACTGACTCGGATCAGGGATGTGGCCGACGCGGCCGTTGCCGCCGAACGGCTCATGGCCGCAATGACCAATGAATTTATCGTGCAAGGGAACCCACTCAGCATCAGCTGCAGCCTCGGCATCAGCATCTTTCCAGACCACGGCGAGAGTGGAGAAATCCTGATCAAGAACGCCGACGCCGCCATGTACAGCGCCAAAGAAAAGGGACGCAACAACTTTCGATTCTTCACCGAGAAAATGAATGCCGAGGTCGAAGAGCGACTGACCTTGGAAAACAGTCTCCGGCTCGCGCTCGAAAGAAATGAACTCTTTCTGGTTTATCAACCGCAGATGGATATGGCCACCGGCAACATCATCGGGTTGGAGGCGCTTCTCCGCTGGCAACATCCGGAACTAGGCCTTGTACCACCCGACCGGTTCATACGAATTGCTGAAAACAGCGGCCTCATCATGCCAATCGGTGAATGGGTCCTCAGAACGGCCTGCTCTCAGACCCGGAAATGGCAGGACGAAGGGCATGCCGCAGTCTCGGTAGCCGTGAATGTATCGGCAGTTCAATTTCGCCAGGAGGACTTCTGCAACCTCATCAGGAGGGTGCTCCAGGAAACTGGCCTCGCCCCGCAATACCTTGAACTAGAGCTCACGGAAAGCCTCTTGCTGGCGAATGCGGATGTCACCTTTTCAGTCCTTCAGGAATTAAAGGCAATGGGGTTGACACTCGCCATTGATGACTTCGGGACCGGCTATTCCAGCTTCAGTTACTTGCGCCAGTTTCGCGTCAGCAAGCTCAAAGTCGACCGTTCGTTCGTGCGCGATGTCGCCGTGAATCCTGACGACGCAGCCATCACATCCGGAATCATCAGCATGGCAAAAAGCCTTAATCTGAAAGTGATCGCCGAAGGGGTCGAAACCGAAGCGCAAATGTCGTTTCTGCGGGCCCACCAGTGTGACGAAATCCAGGGCTACTACTTCAGCAAGCCTTTAACCGTCGACAAAGTTGCCGACAAATTGCGCAGCAACCATTCCGATCCCAAGTTCCGGGCTCGAGCAAGCGCAGGACAATCATGACCGAAGACGTATGACGTAAAGGAGTGTATTTCATTATGGCAATCGGACTCGCGCTCTTGGTGTCCGCTGATCCGGTGACGATTCAGCAGTTCAGCCTCGCCCTGCAGGAACTATCGATTTCGTCGGACGTGTGTCAAGAAGTACCTGCGGCGGTTGGTCGCCTCAACCGCCAAAAGTTCGATGCCGTTATCGTCGATCTCCAGCTTGGAGAACAGTCCGGACTGATCTTGGACGAGGTCCATCTCTCTCCATCCAACCGCACCGCGGTGACGTTTGCGATCAGTGGCAATGATGCGGAGGGTGCAGCCTTCCGCAAGCGGTCCGAGTTTATTTTCGAGAGGCCGCTTTCGGCAAAGTCAATCCGCAGCACACTCAAGCCCGTCTATGGCCTGATCCTGAGAGAGCGACGGCGCTATTTCCGCTGTCCCCTCTCCACCCCCGTGCTCCTTCTAAGGCGGGCTCAGCCGGAAGTTCAATGCAACAGTGTGAACATCAGCGAAGGCGGCATGGCGCTCAGCACCTCCGTCTCGCTCGAACCCGGAGAGAAGATACAGGTTCAGTTCACTTTGCCAGATCACGAAGTGCCATTCCTCGCGGAGTCAGACGTCTGCTGGGGGAAGCCGGGCCAACTCGGAATTCGCTTCCTGGCTCTTTCCCAGGAGTACAAATCTGTGCTGCAGACCTGGCTATCACAAAAGCTGGAAGACACTCTTCCGGAATCCGTTGCCGGAAAGTTCCGTAAAGCAGAAGTTTGATTGTCATCCTGCACAAGCGTTCTCTGCGCAGTGAAGAGCCTGTCCCGAGCGAAGCCGAGGGAATCTGGGCGAGCCGCGCGATGTGTCGCGTTCTTGGCGACACAATAACCGTGCGTTTGGCTCGCTTCCCTATCGAACTGCACCGCTGCCCGAGCACACTCTAAACCCAGCCAAATCGCGAGAAAAGCGTTTTGCCGAAAATCTTGTCAAGCCCCCCAAACCGCCTTTTTCCCGCTAAGCCCCTGATTCATCGAAGAAAATAAATCCGAAAACCATCATAGTTCCCTTCTGAATCTGCTAGTCTAGAAGTAGAGATGAAATAGGCGCAAGCTTTCCCGCTTGCGCCTTTTCTTTTGACCTAACCGCGTTTCCGCCGGACCAATGAAAAAAGCCAAGGCCGCTCCACCCGGACGCATCCCCGCGTCCCGGGAGAGCCGCGCCCAAAAAGCCGCGCGAGCCCGCGGCCTGGCCATTACCCGTCGAGGCGATCTCGGCGAAGTCGCCTTTGTCCACAAAGCCATGAGCCTCGGCTACGTGGTCGGCAAGCCCTACGGACAAATGCATCGCTACGACTTCATGGTCGAAGGTGGAAACAAACTCTGGCGCGTGCAGGTAAAAACCAGCACCTGCATGCGCGACGGCCGCTACCAACTCTGCGTCCAGCGCATCACCCACCGCCGCTGCGTCGCCTACAAGAAATCCGAACTAGATTTCGTGGTCGCCTACCTGATGCTCGAAGGAGTCTGGTACATCCTGCCCATAAGCGTAGTCGCAGGACGCAGAAGCCTTCTGCTCCCTCCCCCAGGATTCCGCGGCAAGAACCCATGGGCCCAATACCTGGAAGCCTGGCACCTCCTGGGCAAACCAGATGACCCAGTATTCTGACCAAGCAAGCGTGGCGCGGGCGCCCCCGCCCGCGAACAATGAGACTCCGCACTCCCCGGCGGGCGATCACACAAAGGGTGCCCCACGTCTCACGCTTTTCGAGACGTGGGAGCCATAAACTCCCCGACCACCAACACACCGTCATCATGAGCGCAGTAGCTTCTTCGCGAAGCGAAGAAGCGACGCAGTCGAAAGATCCCCAGGTGCTGGCGAACCAAATAACGCCGAAGGGAATTCCGACAAGAATCCGGCACACCGGGACGACGAATCCACCACCACCGCCGTCATCCTGAGACAGCGGAGTCCTTGGCAAAGCCAAGGACTCCCAACGAAGGATCTCTGCACTCCGCGTCTACCACAAATGCCTATGGATTCGCGCTCTGCGATAGAATGAGCGAGTGAGGTGGCCGTGGCACAGATGACGCCGCAAGTCTCGGAGGTGCTGGAAAAAGCGCTTACTCTCTCCATCCAGGATCGCGGCCTCCTGATCGATCGCCTGATCGAGAGTCTCGACGAAGGCCCCGCCGAAGAAGGAGTCGAAGAAGCTTGGGCAGAAGAAATCAAGCGCCGCGTCGGCGACATCCGATCCGGCAAAGTAAAAACCATACCCGGCGAGCAAGTGCTCCGGGAGCTCGCTAAAGAATTCCCTGATGAGAAGTAAGCAGTTCCGCTTTCACCCTGATGCAAGAGAAGATTTCTGGGACGCCATCCGATGGTACCGCAGCCGAAGTGCAATCGTAGCGACGGAATTCCGAGTAGCCATATCCGATGTCATCCGCCAGATTATCGAGGCTCCCCGGCGCTGGCCCAAGCACCTGTACGGAACCCGCCGCCTCGTGCTTCACCGCTTTGGGCCCCGCAGGGCGCAAGCACATCTAAACGATGAGTTCCGAATTTCCCGCAGACGATCAAACAAAGGGTGCCCCACGTCTCACGCTTTTCGAGACGTGGGAGCCATAAACTCCCCGACCACCAACACACCGTCATCTTGAGCGCAGTAGCTTCTTCGCGAAGCGAAGAGCGACGCAGTCGAAAGATCCCCAGGTGCTGGCGAACCCAATAACGCCGAAGGGAATTCCGACAAGAATCCGGCACGCTGGGCCGACGAATCCACCACCACCGCCGTCATCCTCAGGCAGCGCAGTCCTCGGCAAAGCCAAGGACTCCCCGCGAAGGATCTCTGCACTACAGCGTCCTTCGGCAGCGTAGCGCGGACAGCCTAGCCCCCAACCTTGAAAGAGCACGGGTTCACACGCGTCCGAGAAATGCTCGATTCGTATCAGGGCATGGCTTCAGCCATGCCAACACAACTCCCATTTGATTCGGGCCCCGCAGGGGCAGGACGCATCACACCAAACAAGTGTCATCTTGAGCGCAGTAGCTTCTTCGCAAAGCGAAGAAGCGACGCAGTCGAAAGATCCCCAGGTGCTGGCGAACCAAATAACGCCGAAGGGAATTCCGACAAGAATCCGGCACGCTGGGCCGACGAACCAACCACCACCGTCATCCTGAAGCAGCGCAGTCCTTGGGCAAAGCCAAGGACTCCCAACGAAGGATCTCTGCACTCCGTGTCACACGATCGCAGAGAAAGACGAGGCTGAACAACCATCTCTAAAGAAGGGCTTCCGACCCGGGATATAATCCAATTCATGATGCAGGAAGCCGAAGAACTGCTCAAAAAAGCCCTCGCCCTACCCGAGAGAGAGCACGCCGATCTCGCTGGCAGTCTAATCGAGAGCCTGGATCAGACGGTCGACGAAAATGCAGAAGCAGCATGGCAAGAAGAGATCGCTCGTCGACTCGAAGAAGTTCGATCCGGAAAAGCGGAGACGACTTCCTGGGACGACGTCCGCCAGAAAGGGCGTGCGCTACTGAATGGCAAGTAAGCCGCTTAGTATTCGCGCGAGTTTCACCTCAAGCACCTCACTCGCGCTTCGCAAAGCTTGTCAAGCGGCATTTCAAGTCGCTGATTTTACAAGCACCAAAGCTATCCCACAAATTGCCTGGTTGGAGTATCCTTGAGCGATGGCCGTGAACTGGACAGAAATGGCGCAAAAGATGGCCCAGGCGGCCCGCGCCGGGGTAGCCATCGAAAAAAAACGCCTGCAGAAGATTCTCGCTGAGCGCCAGAAAAAATCCGCATCGCCCTCCCGGTGACTCGTCCAACATTGACCTTCATTGCCGGAGCGAATGGTTCCGGCAAGACTACCTTGACCCGCTGGAACGCTGAACTATTCAGGGAGATTCCTCTCCTCGACCCCGACGCCATCGCGAATACGCTCCAGGCCTCGGCGTCCGGGCTGTTCCCTATGGCAGCTGCCCGCCATGTCCTTAAATCGGCAGCGGAGCACCTGAGTAAGAACGAGAGCTTCGCCGTTGAAACCACAATGGCGGGAAAGAATTATCTGCAGATGATGCTCGACGCGAGAAATCGCGGCTTTGAAACCGTGCTGGTTTACATCGGGACGGAAAATGTCGAGATCAATCTGGCTCGAATTAGAAATCGGGTTCTCGCGGGAGGGCATGACGTCCCAGAGGAAGACGTTCGTCGACGCTACCTACGTACCCTCGACAATCTTCCCATCGCGATAACACGGGCAGATCACTCCATCCTATTTGACAACTCCACTGAGGATGGCTATCGCTTGATAGCGATCTTGAGTACAACGGGAAATCAATGGTTCGGGCCAAAGCCGCATTGGGCCCGGCTGGCAGGACTCGACAATAATTGATCCGGCTAAGATGCTTGAGCTCTCACATCGACTCACGGGCAGAAGTGCCCCCCGCCACCACACGATCCCACCCAGTTACTAAAGTCCCAAAATGGCACAGAAAAATACCCTCCAGCGTTTGACGCTGCTCTCCTTTACTCTTTACACTCAGACTGTACGCCGGTGGCTTGGGGCCTGACCGCATTGGAACGGCTCCGGTCCGCGGGCTGACACCGAAAGGCAAACGTGAGCCCCACTGAAACCAGCAGCACGACCAAACGGGAGATCCAGGTGGAGATCCCGGCGGACGAAGTCGCCCGCGAAACCGAGACCCTGATCCAGAAATACCAGAAACTTGCCCGCATCCCTGGTTTCCGCACTGGCCACGCCCCCGCCTCCATTATTAAGCAGCGTTTTGCCGAAGGCATTAAGAGCGATGTGGTCGATGCGCTGGTGCCGCGATTTTTCCGCAAAGAAGCCGACAAACTGGGCCTCACGCCGGTATCGCAACCTCAAGTGACCGATTTGCACGTACACGATGGCGAGCCTCTGCGCTTCAAAGCCAGCTTCGAAGTCATGCCGACCATCCGCGTCGAAGACTACAAAGAGCTGCGCGCCGACAAGCCGGACATTTCTGTTACTGATGACGAAGTCGAGCAGTCGCTGAAAAGCTTGCAGGAACAACGCGCAACGTTTACCACGATTGAAGGCAGCCCATTGGGAGACGGCGACTTTGCCCAAGTTTCCCTCGACGGAAAACCGAAGGATGCTGAAAGTGCAGCAAGCCCGGCAACACCCGGGCCAACGGGATCGAATCCGGTTCACATGGATGACATCCTGGTCGAAATCGGCGGCAAAGGAACGATGCCCGAGTTCACCGAGAACTTGCGCGGCGCATCCGCCGGAGATGAACGCACATTCGACGTGCATTATCCGGAGGACTTCTCCGATCAACGGCTCGCCGGCAAAACTTTTACGTACACAGTGCAGGTAAAAGCCGTCAAGCAGAAATCGTTGCCCGAATTGAATGACCAGTTCGCAAAAGATTTAGGAGAGTTCGCCGACCTTGCGGATGTCCGAAAACGAATCCGCGAGGGCATGGAAGCCGACAAGAAACACACCGCCGAGCGCGAAGCCAAAGACAAATTAGTAGCCGAACTGGTAAAGCGGAACGACTTTGAAGTACCCGAAGCGCTGGTCGAGCACCAAATCGATATTCGTCTCGACCGCGGATTACGCGCCCTCGCCGCTCAGGGCATGAAGACCGAAGACATGAAGAAAATGGATCTCAACCGACTGCGCGCAGGTCAGCGAGATCAAGCCGTGCAAGAAGTAAAAGCAGCATTGTTGCTCGAAAAAATTGCCGAGGAGGAAAAGCTCGAGGTCAGTGATGCGGAAATCGACCGCGAAGTCGAAGCTCTGGCGGAGCAGTCGAAACAAACTCCGGAAGCCATCCGGTCGCGTTTGACACGCGATGGGGCGCTGGATAGAATCCGGAATAGAATCCGCAACGAAAAGACCCTCGACTTTCTGTATCATCAGTCCGCGTAAGCAGCTTCCGATCCCCTGCAGAAGCCCAATTCGCAGGGCAAAAGTGTGAAAGGCAAAGGTGACCAGTGCTCGTGCCGATGGTGATAGAGCAGACGGGGAGGGGGGAGCGGGCTTATGACATTTACTCGCGCCTTCTGCGGGATAATATTATTTTCATCGGGACGCCGATTGACGACAACATCGCCAATCTGGTGATCGCGCAAATGCTGTTTCTGGCGCAGGAAGATCCGGAGAAAGACATCCAGTTATACGTGAACTCGCCGGGCGGTTCGATTACGGCGGGCATGGCGATTTATGACACCATGCAGTATGTCAAGAATGATGTGACCACGATCTGCATTGGCCAGGCGGCTTCGATGGCTGCGCTTTTGCTTGCAGCCGGAGAAAACAAAAAAAGGCTGGCTTTGCCGAATTCCCGCATTTTGATCCATCAGCCATCGATGGGCGGGCTCTCGGGGCAGGCCACGGATATCGACATTCACGCCCGTGAAATCCTGCGTATGCGGGAGATTACAAACCAGTTATTGGCCAAGCATACGGGGCAGAAGCTGGAAAAAGTGGAGAAGGACGTGGAGCGCGACTTCATCATGAACGCGCAGCAGGCTAAGGAATATGGAATCATAGACGATATCATCTATAAGACCAGATGAAGGGTATGATCGGCATTCGCCGATCATGCTTGGGAGGTCTCGGCGCGAAACGATCTCTTCCCGCTTCCCCACGGGCACGGAGCGCTAAGGAGCCGGGAGGTTAAGGTAACAATAAGGAGTCAGCCGAGTGAAAAACAGAACAGGCACTGAGGAAATCTTACGCTGTTCGTTCTGCCATAAGTCGCAGGACGCAGTCGCCAAGCTCATTTCATCCCCGAGCGATTACCCCAGGGCCTACATTTGCGACGAGTGCGTGGCGGTCTGCAATTCGATCCTGGAAGATGATCGTGCCGCGACCCCTCCGGCGGCAACCCCGAACACGCTGCCCAAGCCGCAAGAGGTCAAAACCTTTCTCGACGAGTACGTGATCGGGCAGGAACAGACCAAGAAAAAACTCGCCGTGGCTGTCTACAACCACTACAAGCGCATCTATATGAACCGTCAGCGCACCAGCGACGGCATCGAGTTGACCAAGTCCAACATCATGCTGATCGGCCCGACGGGGACGGGCAAGACTTTGCTGGCGCAAACACTGGCCCGCATGCTGGATGTGCCCTTCGCCATCGTCGATGCGACCACTTTGACTGAGGCTGGATACGTGGGCGAGGACGTGGAAAACATTATCCTCAAGCTGCTGCAAGCGGCGGATGGAGACGTGGGACGGGCGCAGACTGGCATCATTTATATCGATGAAGTCGACAAGATCGGACGCAAGGATGAAAACCCATCCATTACTCGCGATGTTTCCGGCGAAGGTGTGCAGCAGGCGCTGCTGAAGATTCTCGAAGGGACGATTGCGAATGTTCCGCCGCAAGGCGGGCGTAAACATCCTCATCAGGAATTCACGCCCGTTGATACCACCAATATTCTATTCATCTGCGGTGGCGCGTTTGTTGGACTAGAAAAGATCATCGGACGGCGGGCAGGCAAGAAATCGCTTGGCTTCAAGGTAGGCGAAGAAGCTGAACCTGAAGAGCCGACGGTAGCACGCAAGCGCAATTTTGAGTTGCTCAGCGACGTCCAGCCCGAGGACTTGATCAAGTTTGGACTGATTCCGGAGTTTGTCGGACGCTTGCCGGTGGTTGGCGTACTCGAAGATCTCGACGAGTTTGCTTTGATTGAGATTCTGACCCGTCCTAAGAACGCTATCGTGAAGCAATATCAGCGTTTATTTGAGTTTGAAAATGTTCGGCTGAAGTTCAGCGAAGACGCTCTGAGGGCGGTTTCGCGCCAGGCCATGGCTCGCAAAGTAGGGGCGCGCGGCTTGCGCATGATTTTGGAAGAACTGATGCTCGATTTGATGTACCATTTGCCGAGTCAGAAGAAAGTAAAGGAATTCGAAGTGACCCAGCAGATGGTGGAGAAGCATACGGCGTCGTTCGCCATGATGGAAAAGGCTGGCTAAGGCTACGGGCGTCAGGCTTCGGGCGTCAAAACCTGAAACCTGAAGCCTGCAGCCTAAAGCCGATTTTTGGGAGAATCAGTGACCACATCCAAGGAAAAATTCGAGACTAAAAAGTTGCCCATGATGCCCATCCGGGATGTGGTCATCTTTCCCTATATGATGACGCCGTTCGTGGTAGGACGGGAGTCGAGCGTGCACGCGCTGGAAGAAGCGCTGGCCGCGGACAAGAAGATCTTTCTGGCCACGCAGCATGATGCCAGCATCGACGAACCCAAGCCCAATGAGATTTATCAGGTGGGCACGGTGGTCAATATTGTGCAGAGTCTGAAGCTGCCCGACGGCAATATTAAAGTGCTGGTGGAAGGCATTGAGCGCGGCAAGATTCTGCAGGTCACCGAGACCGAGGGCTTTATGCAGGCTTCGGTTCGCCTGGCGAGGTATGCCACCGAGACCAATCCGCAGATCGAAGCGGGGATGCAGCGGGTGACCGGCCTGTTCGAGCAGTATGTCAAGCTTTGCCAGTCGCTGAATTACGAGACCATGATCGCGGCTGTGCGCATGGAAGATCCGGCGAAGCTGACCGATACCATCGCCGCCAACCTGCAACTTTCCATCGAAGAAAAGCAGGAGTTGCTTGAGATTTTCGATCCCGCCGAGCGTCTGAGCCGGATCGGCGATGTACTCGACATCGAAATCGAAAAGCTGAATATGGATCGCACCATCCAGTCGCGGGTGAAGCGGCAGATGGAGCGGGCGCAAAAAGAGTATTACCTCAACGAGAAAATCAAAGCCATTCAGAAGGAACTGGGGCGCGGCGAGAAGAGCGAGTTCGACGAACTGAAGAAGAAGATCGACGCTGCCGGGATGCCCAAAGACGTGCGCGACAAGGCGATCCAAGAACTGAAAAAGCTGGAGGCCATGCCGCCGATGTCGGCTGAGTCTACCGTCTCCCGCAATTATCTGGATTGGCTGCTGGCGGTGCCGTGGAAGAAACGGTCAAAAGAAATCCGCAATATCAGCCGGGCCGAGAAAGTTCTCAACGAAGATCATTATGGGCTTGAGAAGATCAAGGAGCGCATTCTTGAATTCCTCGCCGTTCGCCAACTGGTGAAGAATCCCAAAGGCTCCATTCTTTGTTTCGTCGGACCTCCCGGAGTCGGCAAGACTTCGCTGGGCATGTCGATTGCAAAGGCCACCGGCCGAAAGTTCGTACGCATGTCGCTGGGTGGGGTACGCGACGAAGCCGAAATTCGCGGCCATCGCCGGACCTACATCGGCGCATTGCCAGGCCAGATTATCCAGATGATGAAAAAGGCTGGGACAAAGAATCCAGTCTTCATGCTGGACGAAGTCGACAAAATGTCGATGGATTTTCGTGGCGACCCGTCGGCCGCGCTGCTCGAAGTGCTCGATCCCGAACAGAATTTTATGTTCGTCGATCACTACCTCGACGTTGAATACGATCTCTCGCAGGTGTTCTTCATCGCCACGGCAAACGTTATCCATACCATTCCACCCGCGTTGCAAGACCGTATGGAAGTGCTGCGCCTGCACGGCTACACCGAACAAGAGAAAGTTGAAATCGCCAAGCAGTTCCTGGTGAAGAAGCAGATGCAGCAGGCCGGGCTCACCGACAAGAACATCAAATTCTCGGATGAAGCGATAGCCGGGCTGATTCGGTCTTACACGCGCGAGGCTGGGGTTCGCAATCTGGAACGCGAGATCGGGAACATTTGCCGCAAGATCGCGCGCAAGGTGGTCAAAGAGGGCGCCGAATACAACATCGCGATCGCACAGGATAACGTGAATGATTACCTCGGCGTGATCAAGTTCCGCGATACTCTGGCGCACGAACGCAGCGAAGTGGGACTCGTAACCGGTCTGGCTTGGACCGAAGTCGGCGGCTCGATTCTGAGCACGGAAGCGACGGTCGTGGATGGCAAGGGCAAGCTTACGCTGACCGGCAAGCTGGGCGATGTCATGCAAGAATCAGCCCAGGCAGCCATGTCTTACGTTCGTTCGCGGGCGCAGCGACTGGGGTTGCCGCGCGACTTCTACCGCAATATCGACATTCACGTGCATGTGCCGGAAGGCGCGATTCCAAAGGATGGGCCATCCGCGGGAATCACCATCGCGACGGCGATTTCGAGCGCGTTGAGCAAGATTCCGGTTCGCCGAGATCTGGCTATGACCGGCGAGATTACGCTTCGCGGCAAGGTGTTGCCGATTGGCGGACTGAAGGAAAAACTGTTGGCAGCTCATCGGGCAGGGTTGTTCGAAGTTATCCTGCCTCAGGACAACGAAAAAGATCTCGCGGAAGTGCCCGAAAATCTCCGCACCGCGATGAAGCTGCACTTTGTCGATACCATGGACCAGGTTCTGGCTGTGGCTTTGGAACAGCCGTTGCCCGAGCCCATACCGCAAGTCGAAGGCGCGCAGACGATCACGCCGCTGCCGCCTGCAGGCGAGGGATCCACAGCGCATCAATAGGCTTGCATCGAGAGCTTTAAAGGATAGAGGCGGAGTCGAAAGGCGCGCGTCCTCCAACAACGTAGGCCTTCACATCAGGATTCAGTGCAATCGTCCGTTCATACTGATCACTCTATTATTTCGGCAATCCCGCCCTTTTGGATAAGACGACAGACCTCCGCAATCATCGAGCTCGGCGTGCCTTGTCCCGTCTCTGAGCGGGACCGATGTAGGTCCTGGGTATGAGATACGGTGTATCGCAGCTCGTTTTCCTCTGGCATGTTTGTGCGCATGAGCTCGAGAAACAGCCACCACGTATGCCTTGAATTCAATTGCGACGGATCATCCGAAGCATTCAGCGTGACCAGCGTAATTCCCTTGCAGGCCGTGTTCAGTTCAAAGGCGCGCGACGTTTGTGTTTCCAGGTCCCTGATCATGCGGGTCGGGTCGCTCTGACACGAAGGAACCCCGTCCTGCGCACGGGATTGGCAGTCAATTTGAGCTTGTTTCACGCTCCATTGATCGTTAAGGACGACGACGGCCTTTCCTCGTTTATTGCAGGCGCAGAACGAGGACAGGCCCAGCAGCACCGCAATGGCGGTTTTTAGGCGCACATTTGCATTGTAGATGTGAACGAGTTTGTTGACGTGATGTTATTCGGCTCAGCAGCACATGGGGCACATCAGTAAGAATAGCGCCAATAAAATAAGGGTGCGGCAGGAATCCTGGGATTCCGACCACACCCTTAAGTCTCTGCGGCCCGACTGAAGTCGGGCCCTCCCCAAAGCCAGCGCGAATCGCCGTCAGCTCGAACTACGGAGTGTTCAGCGGTTCTACGCGGATCCCGCGCCTGGCGCTGCTTTCCTGCTCGCCAGCCGCCGGAGCAAAAACATCGCCAGCAGTCTTCGTGGTGGCTTTGAAGCCGACTGTTGCGCCTGCACTGTTCACGTACCGTCCAACCATTTCGAGCGTGTCATTGACTCCGTCCGGTTTGGTTTCGGTCGTGGCTTTCGGGTTTATGACATCGTAGTATTTGCCGCCGTGGTACAGGAAACCAATCTCGTCGCCAGCGGAATTGAAATAGGCGCCCGCCACGTCGCCCTTATTGTTCAGGCTGCGAGCAATTGTTCCGGTTGCAGCCGCCTTTGGATCAGCGATTTTCTTAAAGGTCTTGCCGTTGTAGACGAAGCTCACGTAATCGTTGGCTGAGTCAAGGGCAAACATAAGGATCTGGCCGCTGTTGTTTATATCCCAGGCGTATGGGGTGGTATCGCCGGTCACGTTGATGCTCGTATACTTGGCGCCTTTCTTTACGAAGGCATGCTGGACGTTGGCGGAGTCGAGATAGTCGCCTACAACATCGCCTGCGTCGTTAATTCCGATGGCCTGGGTTCCATTTGATTTGGGGAAGTTGATGGCAGTGAATTTTCCGGCGGAGTACACGAATCCTGTGTATAGGCCGGTCTTGGTGCTGGCGCAGAATCCGGCGGCTGCGCCCGCGCTATTGATGCCGTAAAAAGCAATTGCGGCGGGGTAACCGCCGCTGGTCGTGCAATTCGGGTGATTGACCGTGGTCAGCTTCTTCCCGGCCAGAATCATCGCGTGCTGGACGCCTTTCGAATCCACATAATCCCCCGCAATCATGCCTGCATTGTTGACGCTGAAAGTATCCGTCTCCGTCGCGGTTTTGTTTGCGTGAACGTCCGAGAACGTAAAGGTTAACGGCGGCGCTGCCGCAATACCGACGGCAACGAACATGAGCACTACCAGCACGCCAAGAATGGATTTTTTCACTGATTTCTCCTGGAGAAGGTATGGTGACCGCTCGGCCCGTGGTGGAAATTCGTGAGGCGGGTCAGGCCGAGAAATTATCGTGCTCGTGCTCCCGGCGGTCAAGATGAAAGGTTTTGCACTTCTGAGCGCCGCGGGCCAGGGCGCGCTTGACATCGAACCCGGTCGGCCCGTAGATTGACAGCACTTTCCAGCCTAGAATGAAGAAGGGCTTGCCGCCTTTCGAGATCAAGCAACACAGGAGCTTTGAATCATGTCCAGTTCCGAAGTAAAGGACAGTGAAGTGGATTTGTTTGGAGAGTTGCCAAGTGAGGCAAGTGGGGAACGGACTACGGGCATCCTTCCGTCACAGTCGATTCGCGAATTGATTGCGAAGGGACGAATCGTCGGCAACCGCACCATCACTGAAGAACAGATTCAGCCGGCGAGTCTCGATCTGCGCCTGGGCGACATCGCGCATCGCGTGCAGGCAAGTTTTCTTCCCGGCCCCGGTGGCAAGGTTGAGGCGAGGGTGAAGGAGCTCCGCATGGCGCGAGTCGATCTTACCAGCGCTGCGGTGTTTGAAAAGGGATGCGTTTACATTGTTCCTTTGCTCGAAGAACTCGATTTGCCGCGGGATATTTCGGGGAAGGCAAATCCGAAGAGCACGACCGGGCGGCTGGATGTTTTCGTTCGCCTGATTACCGATGATGGAGTGGAATTCGAGCGCGTGCCGCCGGGTTATAAGGGGAGGCTGTACGCCGAGATTGTTTCCCGTACATTTACGGTGGCGGTGCGCGCGGGGATGCGGCTGAATCAACTGCGTTTCGTTCGTGGCAATCCGGTGTCTTCTGACAGTCGCATTCGACGTTTGGATGAGGAAGAAAACCTCACGTACATGGACGAGGAGAGTCCGGTGAAGGCGTCGGTTGACCGCGGGTTGCGGATCACGGTGAATCTGGAGGGCGCGTCGGCGGATGAGGTGATTGCGTACAAAGCGAGGAAACATGCGCCCGCGATTGAATTGGATCGGATCAATTATTATGCGCCTGAGGAATTCTGGGAGGCTCGGAAGCATGGCAGCAATCGTTTGATTCTTGAGCCGGGAGATTTCTATATTCTGGCTTCGAAGGAGAGAGTTCGCGTCCCGCCTGAATTTGCGGCGGAGATGGTGCCGTTTGATCCCTCGGTGGGGGAGTTTCGAATTCACTATGCGGGCTTCTTTGATCCCGGCTTTGGGTATGGATCGAGCGACATCAAAGGCACCCGAGCGGTACTGGAAGTGCGGGCGCATGAAGTGCCTTTTTTGATTGAACACGAGCAGTTTGTTGGGCGGCTGACTTACATGCCTCTGCTGGCGAAGCCGGAGAAGATTTACGGATTACAGATTGGTTCGTCGTACCAGCAGCAGGCGTTGACTCTGAGCAAACAGTTTCGGCGGCAGACGCTTTAGCGACGTTGCTTGCAACGTCTCTTTCTTGCGCATTGCTGGGAAATCCAGACGTGGTGAGTTATGTCTCTACAGGACTTCGTTTTAAAATGGAGGCATTGTCGGGGTGCTGTATGGAACCTGATCTTCACTCGGCACAGCACAGAATCACCTTCAGCGGTGCGACGGGTCTAATCGTTGCCGTCGTAGTGGTGGCGATTCTTCTGATTGCGTTTCCTGCGTATCGCTGGTTTTTCCTGATCAGTCTGGGAATTGGGCTGGTGGTGGCTGCGATTCTCTTTCTGTGGCACAAGTACAGGCCAATTCGCGAAGAAGATGTCCACAATAAACGGCCGCTCGGATTGGGATAGCTTCGCACCAGGCTACGTCCCCTTGCGTTTTTCCCCATCGAAACCGCACACTGGTTCATGCGCGTTTTGGCTCGATTCATGATGTCGGCAATGGACGCCGGCCACTTCCCTGCCCCCGTGCTGCCTGAAGTCGCCTTTTTGGGACGATCGAATGTGGGCAAGTCTAGTGTGATCAATTCGCTCGTGGGGACGAAGCTGGCCAAGACGAGTTCGACTCCCGGCCGAACGCGAAGCATCAATTTTTTTGAGCTGCGCTGGGCGGGAAAACCTCGGCCTGAGTTGATCTTCACTGATTTGCCGGGCTACGGGTATGCCAAGATCTCGCGCGAGATTTCCAGCCAATGGCCCACCTTTATCGAGCCCTACCTGCTGCACCGTCCCGTGTTGGCGTTGTGTCTGGTTTTGGTGGATGTCAGCGTGCCTCCGCAGCAAAGCGATCGGCAGCTGCTGGACTTTCTGGTTTCGACTGGCCGGCCATTTTTGATCGTGGGCACGAAAAGTGATCGCCTGTCGGGAAACCAACTGCACAATTCCATGCAGACGCTGACGCGAGAATTCCCCCAGGCTCGAATTGTTCCGTTCTCCGCTAAAAGCGCCGCCGGGCACGAGGAGCTATGGAAAGAGATTCGTGCGGCGGTAGAGAACCATCGCGCTTGAATCCGTTATGATCTAGCAACCCATGCCTATCTATTTAATTACAGGAATCGCGGGCTTTATCGGGTCATCGCTGGCGCGTGCGATTTTAGCGCAGGGCGATAACGTGCGCGGCGTCGACAATTTCTCTACCGGCAAGCGCGGCAACATCGCCGAACTACTGGATCGGATCGATGTACGCGAAGCTGATCTGCTCGACCTCGAGGCGATGCAGTCGGCGTGCCGGGGCGTCGATTATGTTTTACACGAGGCCGCCATTCCGTCGGTTCCCAGGTCCGTGCTCAATCCTCTGGAGAGTAATCAGGCGAATGTCGACGGCACCCTGAACGTTCTGGTTGCGGCTCGCGATGCGAAAGTAAAGCGGGTGATCTATGCGGCATCGTCTTCGGCTTACGGAGACACTCCGACGCTGCCCAAGCGCGAAGACATGTCTCCCAACCCGATTTCTCCGTATGCTGTGGCGAAGCTGGCGAGCGAGTATTACATGGCGTCGTTTTTTCGGTGCTACGGCCTGGAGACGGTGGCGCTGCGATATTTCAACATCTTTGGGCCACGCCAGGATCCGACGTCTCCTTACTCGGGTGTGCTGGCTAAATTCATTACCCAAATGCTCAAAGGAGAGCAGCCGACGATCTACGGCGATGGTTCCCAAAGCCGCGACTTCACTTATGTAGATAACGTGGTTCATGCGAATTTACTGGCTTGCAAAGCGCCTGCAAACGAGGTTGCCGGAAGAGTGTTCAACGTGGCAACCGGCACTCGTATCGATCTGAATGAAATGTTCGCCGTGCTAAAGAAACTGACCGGCTATCCTGGCGAGGTGAAACATGGTCCAGAGCGAGCGGGAGATGTTAAGCATTCGCTTGCCGATCTCTCACGGTCACAGAAACATCTGGGATACAAACCACAAGTAAATTTCGAAGAAGGCCTGCGCCGCACGGTGGATTGGTACCGCAGTCAGGAGAAATCAGCCAGGGCGTGAAGGCTCAGGCTTCGGGCTTCGGGCTTCGGGCTCCGGGTTTCACCTTCGCGGGCGACGATGAGCATCGCACTGAAGCCCGAAGCCTAGCGCCTGAAGCCTAGCCCGTCATTACCTTCGTTATCTGTGGCCGGGTTACGCCTGCGACTAGAGTTGCGGTATGACACTCTCGTCTATGGTGGTCTCTCGCGATTGGGCTGAAGTCAGCGTGTTGGAGTGCATTCTCGGCGGCCTGCACATTGGTGTTGATGTCGAACCGGAACCGGTGAAAGCTCGCGCCAAACTGGCGAAATCCAAAATCGACGCCTTGATCGTAGACTGCGATCTGGATGGGACAACCAGTTTCCTGCGCGGTCTCGGCACGGGATTAAATGCGGTCCCGCTTGTCATCGTCAGCGGTTCAAACGGGCACACCAATTTGCAGGACACCGGCGCGACCTTCGCGTTCAAGAAGCCAATCTCAGTGGAACAGGCGGTGCGCACACTTTCCGCAGCCCGCAACATGATTCTCGATGGCAGGCTTCGCTATAACCGTCACGCCCTCGACCTGACGGTATCTCTCGCCTACGGACCCAAGAAGAAGACCGAGGCCCACCTGATGAACCTCAGCCAGGGCGGCATCGGCATCCGACTGCCTCGTCCACTTGCATTGCCCGGCACGGTGCGAGTGAGCTTTCAGCTTCCCAAAAGCGAGATTCAACTAAAAGTTCAGGGCGAAGTTGCCTGGATCGATAAACTGGGCAACGCCGGAATCCGCTTCCTGCAGATGAGCCCGACCGTAAAGCGCGACTTGCACCTCTGGCTGGCCCAGCAGTACCTCTCGCATTGAGAGGCCTGTATACCCCCCACCGCCATCCTCGGTTCTGAACGTTTCAGTAGACCTGGAGTACTGGAGCGTTTTTTTTGTCGTGATGGGGTTTTACCACGATCTCTACATCCTGATCGAGTGCTACGAGGAAGCGCAGCAGGCGCTCAACGGAAAACTGCCGGAATTCTCCCCTCAGCATTTTGGAAACGTCGGGCTGGCGAACGCCAAACAACTCGGCGGCCTCAACTTGTTTGAGACGGCGCTTTTTCATGATCACATCGATCTTGAATACAAGCTGCGCTTTAACGAGGTGCTCCTCCGCATTCGGCACACCAATGTCCTTGAACACGTTGCGATTCCCGAATTCATATCTCTTCTTGCTCATAGCGTCGCCTCCTTCGCAATCTGTTCTGCCTCGCGCAGCCGTTGCTTGATCATTCCCAGATCTCGACGTGGTGTTTCCCGTCCAGTCTTCGATTTCTTTTGGAAGGCGTGCAGGACGTAAACCGCGCTGGCGAAACGCAACGTATAAACCGCGCGAAATGTATCGCCGCGATAATCTTCGATAATTTCCACGACCCCAGCCCCGCCAAAGCCCTTCAGCGCTTTCGCGACGCGATGCTTGCCGCCGCGCTGCGCGACATACAGCGCATAACCCATGTGATCCTGTACGAGTTCGGGGAACTCGCGCAAGTCTTTGCGGCTCGATCCGACCCATATTACCGGCTTGAGAGACGGTTCATCGGTCATGAGCGGTTATATTAATATAGTGAATTCACTATATACTGTCAAGGAGATTTAGCGGAATCTTGCCTGATCTTCTTCATTGCCGTACTTCCCATTCCCTAATTCGAGGCAGGCCATCCTGGCCAGGTGTTCTCCGGGCGTGCTGCTGAACCAGAACGCGAATAAAAACCAGTACATTGCTCCGAAAACGGCTGCTACCAGAATGGCGAGAGGGATCGTGATCAACCAGGTGGGGAGAACATCAGTGAGGACCATGGACATCACCGCAAACAGCAGAACGGCGCATAGCAAGATCAGCCCATCCAGCATTTTCGCGAGCGCGCGCAGAGAAATTGGAACCGGACACCAGTGCAGCCGCACGCGTAATGGCAGAGGCGTCGGAGCCGCGATCGCAGGCGGAGCAGCAGGCTCAAGCTGAATCGCCGGCCGCGGAGTAGCCGAGAACAGCAACTCCGTCGCGCCCTCCGCACGATTGCCTTCCACCGCAACTGATTCGCTCGGCGAGAATAAATAAGCGTTCGAAAGGATCTGGAAGAAAATCCATTCCTTCAGCGAGCGTTGCGAATGCTCGGGCAGACCGACAAATTGAACTCCAGCTTGTCCCCAGGCATCGGTCCAGGCAATTCGGCCCGCGGCTTCGATGCGCACGCGCGGCGCCGGCAACTCAAATCGCAGATGAACTTGCTGCTCGACAGTCAGAGGAGAGACGGTTTGCATGGCAATCCCGAATTCGCTGAGATCGCGCAGGATGGCTCCGCTCGCGGTATCCAGATTCACGTGCGATAAGCTGCGAATCTTCTGTCGATAAGGGCGCGCCCGGTTCCTTGTGGCGCGGACAACCGGGGATTCGATCAGGTTCGACCGAGCGTCCATGACTAAATCTTAGCCTCGCCTCGGATGCGCCTCAGTAACCGCGGTGGTTCCGGCCTTCGGAAGAGCAGGTTCAGGAAGCAGTACGGTGGACGGTAGGCTCGGTTTGGGGAAGAGCCTCTTTGCTGCGAGCCCGGTCCTGCGCGATGAGTTTATTGAGATCGTAACTATAGGGTCCGTAGGCGCGGAAGGCTTGCTCGTCAAACAGACGCTTGATGCCACAGCCCAGGCAAACCTGATAGGAATGATCCTCGAAGCGCACCGGCCAACTCATCTTGCTGTGCCAGCAGCCGCGGAAGATTACGACTCCAGCCGCTCCCAGCCCCGTCGCAACTACTCCGAGAGGCCACAGCCAACCCGACTTCTTTTTCACTTCACTCACTGCCACAACCTGTAAGTCCTTCCAACGGTTAAGGATATGCTCAATTCATAGGGCGCGCAACGGTTTTCGGAAAGCTATGAATCGGAAAGGTTTGGAGGCTTACCAAAGAGCATGGCGCAACTGCTTACCTTCGTGCGCCGAAAATATTGCGATTCCGGCCAAACCCTTGTAACTTACGAGTAATGCCTCGGCCGAAGGCAAGAAACTCGCAGAGATCAGCTGTGAGCTGCAAATTAAGTTAAGTTAAGAAGCATTCTCCCCAAAGATTGACCGTCGGGGTAGCGGTCCTGGCTAGAAGTATGAGGCTGACTGTCCCGAACGAGATTTTTCCGCCACTTCCATGAGTGCGAGTTTGAACAATGCGGGACTCGAACTGTTAAAAGAGGAAACCGCACCCGTTCCCGCGCTCGCACCCAGAAATCCATCCCCGACCGATAGCATGGGCCACGAAGCTTTGCAGGCCCTGCTCGCCTTTGCCGCCTTGCACGAGCAAGTACGGACACGGCGGGCGCAGCAGGTACGCGACGACGGCCGCTCCAGCGCGGAGGATGATTGGCAGGTCGAACACTTTCTCCTCGACGAAGTGCTGCAACTGGTGGCGGAGCGCGCGCTAGCAATCACGGGCGCCGATGGAATGGCTATTGCGTGGGCGGAGGGCGATGCCATCGTTTGCCGCGCTTCGGCGGGAAGCATCGCGCCCGACGCGGGCATTCGTCTCGACCCCAACTCAGGATTCTCGGGAGAATGCCTGGTTTCGGGGCGCATCGTTCGTTGCGACGACGCCGATACCGACGCGCGCGTCAACCTGCAGGCCTGCCGCCGTCTGGGTGTCCGCTCCATGCTGGCTGTGCCCATCTCGGCCAAAGAAAATGTGATTGGCTTGCTGGAGGCTTTTTCCAGCGAGCCCTACGGATTCAATGACAGCGACGTTCGTAGTCTGTGCCTCCTGGCCGAACTGATTCTTTCCGCCATGAAGCCGGAAGAGGAAGATCGCCTGCGGGAGATTTCACGGCGCGTTGTTCCGCCGATCGCAGTTGAGCCCGAAACGGTTCCTGTGCCTGCACTTGAAATTGTGAAGGTTGAGGCTGAAATTCCCGCGGAAGAGTCCAGCCGCAGCCCTGAGCCTCTGAGTTCTGTTAGTAGTCCAGAGTTAGTTGCAACCGAGAATCCGAAACCGCGCGCCGTTGCTGTCGTCGAGCCAGCAGCCTTAGAGCCTGAACGACTCAAGTCCCCGCCGCCCGGTCTCGCAGTCGTGGCAGCGGTGGTGTTGATTGCCGTGGCTCTGGGCGCGGGCGTGTGGTGGAAGCTCGGTCGCAACACGAGCCTGGCAAAACCGAAGACATCGTCGGTCGTGCCAGCCGCATCGCCGATCGTGCCGCCTGCAACCATCGCGCAGCCGGCGGCAATTGCACCCGCAGTCGTAGAAACGGCAACGCAAACCGACGACGAAAGCGATTCTTCCCCGGTAACTTCCGAAGAATCCGGCGTGTTGCCCAAGGTTACTGGCATCCGGCATTGGTCGTCTGCCGAATCGAGCACGGTTGTGATCGATCTGCAGGATCAGGTCCAGTATGAAGCTCATCGGCTTTCGAAGCCGGAGCGAATTTATTTCGACCTGCACGACACCACGCTCGCAGCCACGTTTACCAATCGAGTCATATCCGTAAACGACGCGCGGCTCGGACGCATTCGCGTGGCTCAGCCGGTAGCAGGAGTGACCCGCGTAGTGCTCGAAACCAATGGCGCATCGGATTTCTCCGTGAGCCTGGAGCCGAATCCGTATCGACTGGTCGTCGAAGTTCGCAAGCTCGGAACCAAGCCCAGTGCCCGCGCCAAAATCGATCTTTTCGCTCCCGCCCCGTCGGATCCAACTGCTGGGAATCAAGTCGCTGCGAATCCGAAAACCCTAGACACGATTGCGCTATCTACGAAACCAACTCCGACGAGCTCGGCAGCTGTCGGCGCCAATGAAAAGCAAGCAACTGCGTCTTTAGCCCCGCTCAACGCCCCAACCCGCACGACCATTTCCCCGCAAAAACTTCGCATCGTGCTCGATGCTGGTCACGGCGGTTGGGACTTGGGAACAGTCGGCCGCAAGGGCCTGCTGGAAAAAGATCTCACGCTCGATATCGTGGAACGCCTCGGCCAACTCATCGAGAGTCGCCTTGGCGCCGAAGTTATCTACACGCGCAGAGACGACAGCTATCTCGCGCTCGAAAAGCGCGCTGAAATTGCGAACCTCGCGCAAGCCGGCCTGTTCGTGTCCATCCACGCCAATTACAGCGACTTCCCTTCGGCTCGAGGCGTGGAAACGTATTACACCAACACCTACTCGTCGGTGAAGGCGCGAACCGAAGAAGCAGACGAATCCGCTGCTGCAGGACTGAAGACCATCGACTGGACCAACATCGACATTCGCGAAAAAGTTCACGAATCGCGCCGGGTCGCAATCAGCGTCCAGCGCGCGTTGTATGCCATGTTGTCCGCGAAGAATCCCGGACTCCCCAATCGCGGCGTCAAAGAAGCGCATTACGTAGTGCTGACCGGGACTTCCATGCCAGCGATCCTGGCTGAAGTTTCATTCGTCAGTAGTCCCACCGACGAGAACAACCTGCAAAGCTCGACCTACCGCCAGCAAATCGCCGAAGCCCTCTACACCGGCATCGCGCATTATCAGGCCTCCAATCACAACATAAAAATGGCCAGCACCTCAGCCAAGCCGACGGAACAATAATCTGTAGGAACGTAGTTCCGCTACGTTTCAGGCCGCAGCCAAACGCCACCATTCCACAACCCATCCCTGTCATTCCGAGAAGCGCGAGCGGCGAGAAATTCGGGTTCTTGCCAAGGACGCGATGGACTCCATTCTCCCGACATCGCTCTCAGTCACGTGTTATACTCCCGCACCGTTGCGCAGATTCGTATGTTCAGATCCCCCTCAAGCACGGAGAAACTTGCAGAGCCTTTGACCAATTTGCCCGACATGTTCAACGTCGCGACATATTTTGTGGATCGCAATGTCCTCGACGGACGAGGGGAAAAGACTGCGATCGAGTGCGGTGACGAACAGGTAAGCTATCGGCAACTGTTAGAGCGGACAAACCGCGCCGGCAATGCGCTTCGCCAACTCGGAGTGCGCGCAGAAGAACGAGTTGTTCTCTTGCTGTTGGACACTCCGGAGTTTCTTTACTCGTTCTTTGGGACTATCAAGATCGGCGCCGTGGCCGTGCCCGCTAACACTCTGCTGAAACCGCCCGAGTACGAATATCTTCTCAACGACACACGGGCGCGGGTTGTGTTGGTGAGCCAAGCTTTGCTTCCACAACTCCAATCCATACCGCGGGAACGGCTCCTGTATCTACGAGAGATTGTGGTCGTCGGAGGAACGGACCCAAACGATTGCCACCTCAATGAATTGATGGAAGCTGCCTCTCCGCAACTCGAAGCCGAATCCACCAGTAAGGACGATGCGGCTTTCTGGCTCTACTCTTCGGGAAGCACAGGCGCCCCCAAAGGCTGCGTGCACCTGCATCACGATATGGTCGTGTGTTTCGAGTTATACGCCCGGAACATTCTGCGCATGAATGAGAGCGACCGTTGCTACAGTGTGGCGCGATTATTTTTTGCCTACGGTTTGGGGAATGCCGGCTATTTTCCGTTAGGCTGCGGGGCAACGACCATTCTCTCGCCGTCGCTTCCGACACCCGCGACGGTCTACGCTGACATCGAGCGCTATCGCCCGACTTTATTCTTTTCGGTACCGTCAAATTATGCCGCATTACTCGCGTATCGGCTTGAAGATCGAAAAGAATTTGATCTTTCCAGCGTTCGCCACGCCATCTCCGCGGGAGAGTCTTTGCCGGCCCCGCTCTTTGAGCGTTTCAAACAGCGCTTTGGCGTGGAGATCCTGGATTCGCTGGGCTCCACAGAAACTTTGCAGATGGTGATTGCGAACCGTCCGGGCGAAGCAAAGCCTGGATCGAGTGGCAAACTCATTCCCGGATACGAAGCCAGAATCGTCGACGACGATGGCCGATTGGTGGCTCCGGGAGAAATTGGCAATCTGCTGATCAAAGGAGATTCAACTTGCTCTGGTTATTGGAATCAGCATGAGAAGACCAAGGAAACCTTTGAGGGCCATTGGTTCCGTACCGGGGACATATATTACCAGGACGAAGAAAACTACTTCTGGTACGCCGGGCGCGCAAATGATCTATTCAAGGTCAATGGTCGTTGGCTGAGTCCAGCCGAGGTCGAGAGCGCATTGATCGCTCATCCGGCAATTCAGGAAGCTGCCGTCATAGCTCGCGATGATGAGAATGGACTCACCAAGCCAGCAGCGTACGTGGTAGTAAACGACGAGTTCGGAGCGAGCGACCAACTAACGCGGGAATTGCAAGACTGGGTGGCTCAAAGGATCGGAGCTTACAAACGTCCCCGCTGGATCGAGTTTCTGCCGGAGCTCCCCAAAACAGCCACGGGAAAACTGCAACGCTTCAAGCTGCGCGAACTGCAAGCACAAAATCAGAGCTCCTCGAATCGCTCTGACACGTAAGTTGTTCGATATTATCCCAGCTAAGATTTTGATATTGGTAAACGCTCGGGACTTGACAAGACCTACCCAAAATAACCAGCAGCCGTCAGTGAGAGTCCCCCACTGACGGCTGCTGATAGTTTTGCCCGAACGTTCTTAGCGTGCTGCCCGGGCCGCATCGATCGCATCGTGGAGCTCGTGCTCTGCTCTTCGCAGATCATCTTCCGCCTTGGCGCCGTGTCCGGCCATGTCGTAGTGGTTGGCCGCGCGGGCGGCTTCCATCTCGTGGATTGCTTCCAGCACATGGTTATGAACCTCTTCTAGTTCGTGCCAATCACGAACCCTGTCGGCAACCGCGATTCCGGCGGCAAACGAGAGACTCAAAGAAAGAACGGCAGCTGCAATGGCTTTGGTCATACTTTTCCTCCTAAGATTCTGGATCAATCCGGCACACATGATCCTCTCCGAGCATCAACCTCTTGTCAAAATGAAATAAGGGCGTGTACGAAAGTAACTTTCAGTTTTCCGGCAACGCGGCCTGGCCATAAAGTGACAGCCAGAAAGTGGCGATATTCGTGCTGGCTTCTGGCGGGACAAATCTTTTTCGATCGGGTGGGAACACCGATGGTGCAGGCTGACGCACCGTGGAAGCGGCACGCGCAGATGAGGAGAACCGTTTACTCGTAGCGCAATGCTTCGACAGGATCCAGACGCGAGGCTTTCATTGCAGGATAAATACCAAAGAACAGGCCAACGCTCATCGAAGCCGTGACCGCAGCGATGATCGACCACAGCGGTACGGCTGAAGGCAGACTCGGCAATAGTTTGTTGATCAGGAAACTGATCCCCCATCCCAGGGAGACACCGATGATTCCACCAGTGCCTGTCAACGTCATGGCTTCGGTGAGGAACTGGCGAATAATATCCCGGCGTCGGGCGCCAATGGCCTTTCGCACTCCGATTTCACGCGTGCGTTCCGTGACCGACATGAGCATAATATTCATCACGCCGACTCCACCGATAAGGAGTCCGATGGAACTGATCACGACTACTGCAATGGCAATCGCTCCCGTGATCTGGCGGAATTGGCGCGCAATTCCCTCCGAACTGGAAATCGCAAAATTGTTCGGCTTACTAATCCCCACCGCTCTACGCCGCCGCATCAGGCCAATGATTTCATCCTCTGCCTGTGCCTTTCTGCCGGGATACGCCTGCGCGCCAATGAAGTTTTCATCATCCTGCGGATTGTGTTTGCGGTACGCCCCGTAAGGCACGACCACTACTTTATCCGCCGATGCATCTTTGAAGAACTGGCCTTTACGCTTTTCCAGTACGCCGACGACCTGGTAGAACGCGCCTCCAACCTCGATCGACTTACCCAGCGGATCCTCCTCGTGAAACAATCCCGTCGCCAGGTCGTGCCCGATCACCGCCACATCCATGTGATGCAAGTTCTCCGCTTCACTAAAGAATCTGCCTTTCTCCGGATTGGCGTTGTAGACCCATTCGTAGGAGGGAATGGTGCCCGTAAATTGAATCCCGTAGACTTCATTCCGTTTGTAGCGTGCCGGAACCACGGTGATGGGCTGGCCGGGCTCGAGCCGCGGGGAAACCTCCACCGTCACATCCTTCACGTCGGGGCACTCGTCCCGGATCGCCATGGTGTCTTCCCAGGTCAGCGGCTTGCGGTTGCGTTCTTCCGCCGTGAGGTTGCCTCGAAACCCGAAGTCAAAGCGAAACACGAACAGCGTGTCGGTGCCATATTGATCGAGAAACCCGCGAATATCCTGGTCCAAGCCCACCATGATCGAAGCTACGGCAACGATCGCCATGATTCCGATGACCACGCCCAAGACCGTCAACAAGGACCGCATCTTGTGCTGGCGAAGAGAGTCGAACGCCAGCCGTGTGCTCTCGCCGATTTCAAGGTGCATGGTTACAACCTCTGTAAGGCCCCTCAAGAAGCCCGCTAAATCTCAAAGCGCAAAGCTTCGATGGGATCCAGCTTCGAAGCCCGGCTCGCGGGATACAACCCAAAAAACAATCCCACGATGGTCGACACGGCAAGTGACAAAATCACCGCGCCGATTGGCACCTGCGACGGCACCGGCGTAAGCAGCCTCACCAGCGTGGAAAGAAGATAGGCAATGGCAATGCCTGTCGCCCCTCCCACAGCCGCCATCACTGCAGACTCCACCAGAAATTGCATCATGATGTCACGCCTTCGCGCCCCCAGCGATTTGCGCACGCCGATTTCGCGAGTGCGCTCGGTCACGCTGGCCAGCATCACATTCATGATCACAACCCCGCCGATTACCAGAAACACCGATACGACCCCAACCATGGTTGCCGCGATGGCTCCAGTCAGGTTCTTCCACAAGCTCATAATGGTGTCAGACGCCAAAATGCCGAAATTGTCATCAATCTTGGGATCAAGGTGGCGTCGGCCGCGCATCATGGTACGGGCTTCGTCTTCGGTTTCCTGCATCCAATCCGGACCTCGCGATTGAATGTTGATGGCCAGATCGAGATTCGCGTGTTCACCATACCGTTTCAAGAACGTTCGTACCGGGATGTACACAAAATTATCTTGCGATTGTCCAAAGACGGTTCCAATCGGCTTGGCCACCCCGACCACCTGGAAGCCCATACCATCGACGTAGATCGTTTTGCCAATGGGATCGACCGTGGGAAACAGCTTAGTGGCCACATCTTGCCCGATGAAAGTGACGCCCGACCTGCCTTCATTGTCCGCATCCGTTATATAGCGGCCGGTTTCGGGTTCCTCGACATCCATGTCAGCGATATTGGCGGTTACTCCGCGGATACTAATATCGTCCAACGCCTGCGTTCCCAGGCGGACCTTGCCGTTGAGTCGCACCTCCAACCCGACAGCCTTTGGCATCCTCATACCGTCGCGCAAAGCCTCAAAGTCCTCCCAGGTAATGTTCCGGTTGCGGCGCATCGCTTTGAAGAAGTCCTCCTGATTCGTGATGATGGGAAAGCGCATCACGAGAAAAACATTCGAACCGAGATTGGCAACTCGATTCTGAATGTAAAGGTTCGCCCCGGTGATAATCGACACGACCAGGATCAGGACTGAGACGGACAACGTAACGCCCAGCAGCGTCAGCGCGGAACGCAATTTGTGCGCGCGCAACGCCCCCAGAGCTTCGACCGCAGGATCGCGAAATGCCGTGCCGTAACGCCTCAGTTGTTCTCGAATCGCCGGGGCATTGAACTTTCGAACCGTTTCCGGTGGCACCGCGGCGAGCGTACCTGTGGGGTGCATTGAGTCCACGCTGTAATCGTATACGAGCCTGGGCTAGGAATGGTTCCACAGTCTCCTAGACTCGTGAGTCTTCCCCCCAATGGCGATATTGTCCGGATCGCCTGAGTTTACATTCCGCCTAACACAGGTTTAATTCGCTCTCTCTTCGCCTTACGGCTACGCGCATGACCTCATAATGGCGTTGGCGCGATCGCAGATCGAAATTCTGACTGGTATTACTTTGATAAGACTTCAATTTGTCGGAGAGATGCGTCAGAATAGTCTTATGAAGGCAGTCCCAGACGTCATCGATGCTCCGGTCCAGCTCTCGCCTCGCTCGCGATTTCGCATCGCCATGATTCTGGCCATAGCGGCTGATGCACTTCAAGTCGTTTTGTTCCCGTTATTCGCCGAAGGCGCTTTGTCGCCCGCGGATGACGTCCTCGACTTCGCGGTTGCCGCCGTAATGGTTCACCTGCTCGGCTGGCACTGGGAATTTCTGCCAACATTCTTTGCCAAACTCGTGCCCGGAGCGGATTTGGTTCCCTTCTGGACTCTGGCTGTCGCTAACGTATATCGCAAATGGAAGCAGATCGAGATTCCCAGGAAAGAAGCTTCTGAGCAGCAGAGAGCGCTTCCAGGGCCGCATGAGTAGCTCTTCTGCCTTGCCAAATCGGACTTTATAATATTGCGATGAATCTAGGACGAGCCAACATGGCCCTGCAGAAGAAAGCCATGGTCCTCGTCTTTGCGAGCTTTGCGGTCCATCAGGCCGCCGCAGTGACCTGCGAGAGTCTGTCCTCGCTCAAGCTACCCGAAACCACGATCACGGCCGCGCAGTCAATCCCGGCCGGCACTTACACCGCGCCCGACGGTCAAGTCTTCCCCAATATGCCTGCGTTCTGTCGCGTAGCAGCTACCCTCACCCCGACCAGCGATTCGGATATCGGAATCGAAGTGTGGATGCCGGCCTCGACTTGGAACGGGAAGTTCGAGGGCGTCGGAAATGGCGGCTTTGGAGGCGCGATCAGTTACAGCGCCATGGCACCTGCCGTCCAACTTGGGTACGCCGCTACGAGTACGGACACCGGCCATGTTGGGTCTTCTTACGACGGATCGTTCGCGCTCGGGCATCCACAAAAGATTATCGATTTTGGATACCGCTCAATCCATCTGATGACCGTCAGAGGCAAGCAGATTTCGGATGCCTTCTATGGCGAGAATGCCCAGCATTCATATTTCGATGGCTGCTCGACCGGGGGGCGACAGGCATTAATGGAGGCGCAGCGCTTCGCGAGTGATTACGACGGAATCATCGCGGGTGATCCCGTCGCTTACTACACGCACCACCACGTTGGCGGGAATCTGTGGGTGGTGCGTCAGATGTTCAACAACCCGGCCAGTACAGTTTTCACTACTCAAGACACGCTTCTTGGCAATGCCGTGAATGCCGCATGCGACGCCCTCGACGGCGTAGTGGATGGCGTGCTGAACGATCCGCGACTGTGCCACTACAATCCCGAGAAGCTTCTGTGCCAGGGCTTAAAGAGGCCTCCGACCTGCCTCACGGCTGAGCAGGTGGAAGCAGTCAAAAACATCTGGACCGGTCCTGATCAAATCGTGCACCAGCGCGATTATTACCCGCCGTTTGAGCGAGGTGGTGAAGCCGATGGCTGGCCTTTTAGCATCTCTCCGGAACCGCCGCCTGCGCAGCAAACCGACCATCACGCAGAGATTGGCATTCCTTTCTTCGAGTATTTCGTGTTCGACAATCCGAACTGGGACTTTCGAACCTTCAACTGGATCTCTGATCCCGCTTACGTCGAGAACAAGGTCGTCGTTTCCGGTCAGACGCTGGCGTCGGTTCTGAACTCGATCAACCCCGATCTGAGTCAGTTTCAGGCGCACGGCGGGAAGCTCATCCAGTACCACGGATTTAGCGATCCCGAAGTACCGCCCCTGACTAGCATCGATTACTTCGAGAGCGTCGTGAATTTTCGGGACGAGTCAACGCAGTGGACGCAGGAGTATTACCGGCTCTTCATGGTGCCGGGAATGAATCACTGCAAAGGTGGTCCCGGCGCGAATGTGTTCGACATGCTCACCCCGCTGGTGCAGTGGGTAGAGGACGACGTCGCGCCGAGTCGAATCATCGCGACGCATTACGTCAACAACGATCCAACGCAAGGCGTGCAGTTTACTCGTCCGCTCTGTTCTTATCCGCAAGAGGCGGTCTACAAGGGCAGCGGCAATACCAACGACGCTGCCAACTTTGTCTGCAAATAACCTTTACTTGATACTGTGGATCGAGCTTGAAATCTGGTAGAACTCCCCTCGACACCTAGGGGCCGAGAGATGCCGCTCTAAGCAACTGCCTGTATGGTAATGAAATCAACGCTCGGTTTTAATAGCGTCCATGAGTTCAGCAGACGCTCAACAAATTTTCGCAGCCGCGTTCACGGTTTTAGAACGCAAACAGTCTTCAAGCCCCTGTACACGCGCCAAAGCTCTCATGGATCGCAGGATGCCATTGCGCGCTCAGTTCGAGACTGCCGAAAACCAGCAAAAGCGAATCCTGGAAAATGCTGCCGAGGCTTTGTCGAAGTTGTGGAAGCGATCCCGCTAGCGCCATCTCGGTCGAAGGGACAGACCGCACAGCTACCGTGTTCGCTATTGCACACATTCTGGTGCAGAAAATACATCAAAAAAAACTCTCATTTCCGCGCAAAATCTAGAAAACAAAGAACCGGGAATTTATCCTACCCTCTAGATCTATGGTTCTTAAGGTAGTTAGAGGCAAAATCTTGGAAACATTGGAGTTAGCGTGGTATCCGACTGCCTTCTCTTTCACGAGGGTTGGCCGGGCTTTTGCGCTTAAAGATGTCTCGGAGAAGACAAGCAAGGCGGCGTGAAAGATCATGAGTTGGGCCAAGGATCGCATTATCTTCTAGATAATCTTCGTACGTGTATGTTATCGGAAGTGGAAGCGGGAGGTCAAGAGTAAAGCGCTCGGACTGATGATCCATTCCCGATTCGGGAATGCGTAAAGGATGAGACTGGGATGGAAAAGTTGTTCCTTGGGTTCGCCGTTCCCACCTTTACAAAGAACGTAAAAGTCAGCCGGCCAAGGTGCCCGAGTCAATGCAAGAACACGGGCGAGATTGTCGCGCGGATCGTTTCCTAAGTCAAAGGGCGTCGATTTGCCGCATGACGGGTACAAATTATTGATGAGAAGAAAATGTTTTTGCGTTGCTCTGAAACGTCGAGTACGAGACAATTACGCGGTTTCGACTAAGACCTGAAGAAATTGCAGCGGGACATTTGACACGTTCGCTCTTAGCTCTCGGGCTCGTTGTTTTTGTGGCGATTCACTGCTGGGCCGCAGACCCTTGTCCAGCACTGCCTCTTCTGCAAGGTGCTCCCAGAACTAACATGTTCTCCGATCAACAGGAGGTTGATCTCGGAGATGCCCAAGCTGAAGGGCTGCGCCAAACTATCACAATTATTTCTGATCCTGCGCTTACGACATACCTGACGAATATTGTCCATCGGCTTTCCCAGGACTTGCCCCCCAGTCGATTACAGTTCCGAGTAGCGTTGGTTGAGGAGAGAAGAGCTGACGCTTTTAGCATCGCTGGAGGTCGAATTTATATCTCTCGAAAACTAGCCGCTCTCATGCAAAACGAGGACGAAATGGCTGGGGTTCTTGCTCACGAGATGGCGCACGTGATTGCCCATCACGAGGCCATCCGCATGACGGAAGCGCTTCATCGCACCCTTGGTGTATCACAAGTCAGCAATCGAGAGGACGTGTTTGCGAAGTGGAACGAGTATCTTGACAACTATCGTCGCCAGCATCCCTCGATGTCCGATTACTTGAAGGCTTGGAAGGTCGAGCAGCGGGAGCAACTAGATGCGGACAATATCGCCCTTTACTTACTTGCGCGCGCTGGGTACTCGACAAAAGCCTACGCCGATGCGTTCGATAGGATTTCCGGATCGAAGGGCGACACGGGGAACTTTTGGTCAGACCTGTTCGGGGCGACACCACCAGATTCCAAACGGCTCCGTCAGTTGCTTCAAGCTACCCCGACTCTGCCAGAACAGTGCGTAACACATCATGAAATTTCCGAACCGAGTTTCACGGCCTGGAGGAATTCGATTATCGAGTACTCAAGAAGTGACCGGGAGGAGAGTTTGGCGGGCTTGATCACCAAGCGTGTCCTCACAGAACGCCTGAGGCCAGAAATCCGCCACGTGCTTATCAGCAGCGATGGAAAGTTCGTGCTGGCACAAGACGAGAACAATATCTTTGTCCTGACGCGCGCGCCATTTAAGTTTGTGTTCGCGATCGACGCACCCCAGGCGCGAGCTGCGCAATTCACGCCTGATTCGCAGGGTATCGTTTTCGACTTCACCAGCTACGGAGGTTCGCCGCGAGTGGAGCGCTGGGATATTCCTACGCAGCGACGAATAGAAGTACATGAGATTTATGTGCGTGGCGGCTGTGAACAAACCTCGGTCTCACCCGATGGCAAATTCCTTGGATGTGTAAGTTATGGCGGCGCTCTGCAGCAGCTGTTTGGAATTCCGCTGTTGCTGCGAAGGCAGTCCGTCCTGATCCTATTTGACACATCAACGGGGGCGGCCATTTGGGAGAAGAAAAGTGTCGAAGCACCGCCGAGTTTTTCCCCAGATGGGCATTATTTGTTAGTTCACTATAGTGGTAACAATTTCTGCATGGATCTCACCACCCGCAAGGAAGTGCGTCTTCCAGGTGGCATCGCAGAGCTACTGGATTCGGACAGGTTTGCATTTGTCGGGAATGGCCGTCTTATCGCCGCCACGTCGTTCTTGAGTAGCCAAGCGGAACTAGTCGAGTTTCCATCTGGACGCTACATCTCGAAGGGCATCGGCGTCGGCAGGTCGCATTTCTCAGGAGTCGCACAAGGTGATTACATCCTGGTAGCGCCGATTAAGGACAACCCGGTCGGCTTACTAGACCTGAAACAAAACAAAATCGTTCTCGGGAGCAAGCGAACAGCGCTGGATGTTTTTGACAATAAGTACATTGCGGAGCGCACCGACGGAGACCTGCAGATATTCGACCTCGCGACGGCGAAGGGTGGCGAGCAAGTGGAATTGCCCGATGCTTCGCTCGGCTATGTGCGCAATGCTGCCGTTTCCGCCGATCTAAGTTATCTCGCGGTATCCCAAAGATCACGTGGAGCGGTCTGGAACCTACAGACGGGCCAGAGACTCTACCATGTGCGGAGTTTTCAAGGTGCATATTTTTCATCGGATGGAGCGCTGTTTGCCGATTTTCCTAAAGAAGACGAGATTGATCGTTCTATAGCGAAACTGTCGCTCGGGGCGACCGACATTGAGCCAATGCACAGTTTCGACAAGGCAGAACGTACACGCGAGGTTGGTAGGTATTTGTTGACGCTGGTTACTCCGAGCCAGACACATTCTTCGCCGCCCGGCGCTTCGGGACATTCATCGGTAGGGATTGGGTCGGCTTCCCGCATGGAAGTACGTGATGTGACGAACCAAAGCCTCCTTTGGACAAAGGATTTCGTTGCAGGTTTGGGAGCGTACTGGGTGAGCGCCGACACTAACACCCTAGTTCTCTGCTGGCCCGCTAACTCCAACAGCTTCGACGCCATAACGAAGCAAGACTCTGAACTTGCCTCCCGAATCGCGCGTTATCCAAGTCGCGAGGGCATTGACTGGATGCAAGTTTTCGATCTGGACACCGGCAAGGCGAAGGGTAACGTTTTTATCGATACCGGGAAGGGCTCTTTTTCGCCTATCCAAGTGCAAGCGACTAGCAACTCATTGATAGTGAGTGACAATAAAAAGCGCGTCCTTCTTTATTCCATGTCAGGTCAAATTGAGGGTACGATCGCCGGTCATTCTCCTGTCGTTTCTCTTCCGTCCCAGCTGATCACCGTACTCACCGAGGGCCGTGCGTTGGAGCTGTACGAACTCCCCAGTTTAAAACGACGTTCGGTCTATGAATTCAATAGCCCGGTGTCGCTCAGCGACTTTAGTGAGGACGGCAAACGATTACTGGTCTTGACCTCTGACCAGACTGTGTACACGCTAGACGTAAGAAATCCCCCTTATTAAACGACACCCGTCCACGCAGAAACCCACAAATTTTGTCAACTGTTGCGGGTGTGGGAGCCATTAACGCGTGCGGAGCCGCATGAACGCTAGCGATGACGCTTAGGCGAGCGATTGGGGTGCGGTAGAATTCATCCCCAACCCTTATAACCCCCCCTCGGTTCATTGACGGGCTGGGGCGGCGTCCGTAAGATGAAACGACCTGACAGACGGGCGTTTCGGATGATCGACGAAAGATTGATTGGGCAAACCATTTCGCATTACCGCGTCGTCGAGAAACTCGGCGGCGGTGGCATGGGTGTGGTTTATAAAGCTGAGGACACGCGCCTGCATCGTTTCGTCGCGCTCAAGTTCTTGCCGGAGCAGGTGGCTCATGATCCGCAGGCGCTGGCCCGTTTTCAATTCGAGGCCGAAGCCGCATCGGCGCTGAATCATCCGAATATTTGTACGGTTTACGATATTGGTGAGCAGGAAGGCGAAGCGTTCATCGCCATGGAATTTCTTGACGGGATGCCCATGATGCATCGCATTGCCGGGCGTCCGCTGGAAATTGTCCCTCTGCTGGGGCTCGGAATCGAGATTGCCGACGCGCTGGACGCGGCGCACACGCATGGCATCATTCACCGCGATATCAATCCGGCAAACATTTTTGTCACCAAGCGCGGCCATGCCAAAATTCTCGATTTCGGACTGGCGAAGCTCACGCTCAGAGACGAAGCCAGCGTCAGCGGCAATACCTTTGGAGGGGTCACGCAGTCGCCGGAAGATCTGGCGCGCATGGGCTCAGCTCTGGGAACGATTCATTACATGTCGCCGGAACAGGCGCTGGGTCAGCCTTTGGATTGCCGAACCGACCTGTTCTCGTTCGGGATTGTGCTCTACGAGATGGCGACTGGAGTGCTGCCCTTCCAGGGACAGACTACGGCTGCGTTTTTCGACTCGCTGATTCACAGCGTACCGGAAGGACCTCTGCGATTTAATCCGGCGACGCCTCCCGAGCTTGAACGCATCGTGGTCAAGGCACTCGAGAAAGATCCGAAGCTGCGATATCAAAGCGCGGCTGAGATGCGGGGAGATTTGCAGCGCCTGCGGCGCGGAATAGAGTCGGGATCGGCGGTAACGGTTGGATTGGCCCCGAGGCAGGTGCCGGATTCGAAAGACAGGCTGCGTGCTATGTTCGCGGCGGCGGCTGCTCCTAAGCCTCAACCTAAGATAAATGTGGTGAAGTGGGTGGCGTTGGGGCTGGTCGCAATCGCAGCGTTGGTTGCAATCTTCTGGTTCGTGAGATCGCCAGAGTCGCCGCCAGCCGTCATTTCGTCGTTGCAGATAACAAATGACGGCACATCGAAGCGCTCGCTGGTGACCGATGGCGCTCGGCTGTATTTTTCCGAGCATCTGAGCGGGCATTCGCTCCTGATGCAGGTTTCGACTTCGGGCGGAGAAACTGCGCCCGTGCCGACGTCGCTGGCGAGCGCCGACATTTATGATTTCTATCCGGGCCGTTCTGAATTGCTGGTGAAAGGTGTGGCGGAGGGTTCGGAGACCGAGTGGCCGGTCTGGATTTTGCCGGTGCCTGCAGGGTCGATCCGTCCCGTGGGAAACATCCTCGCCCACGCGGCTACATGGGCACCTGACGGCCAACGCATCGTGTACGCAAGGAACTCGAGTTTATATCTGTGCAATGCGGACGGAACCGATTCGCGGGAACTTCTCGCCGTGCAGGGAGTTCCTTTAGCGCCCCGATTTTCTCCTGATGGCCGTCGTCTGCGCTTTACGATACGAAACACGAACCAGCGCACTTCGTCGTTGTGGGAGGTTTCGGCGGATGGCAAAGGCTTGCATCCGCTGTTGCCGGACTGGAACCGACCTGCGCAGGAGTCGGGGGGAACGTGGACGCCAGATGGAGAATACTTCCTGTTCGAATCGACTCGCGACCACAGCCAGAATATTTGGGCCTTGCGCGAGGGTGGGTCACTCTTTCACAAGACCGCCGCTGAACCGACGCAGCTGACGGTCGGACCGCTCATGTTCAGCAATCCGACGCCGAGCGTGGATGGAAAGAAGCTGTTTGTAATCGGGCAGCAGCGCCGGTTCGATTTGGTCCACCTGGATGGCACGTCGCAGTTTTCCATCTACATGCCTGGAGTGTCGGCGGGGGAAGCTGATATTCAGCGTAACGGGGAGTGGATGACGTACGTGGCGCATCCGGAACTTACGCTGTGGCGGAGCAAACTGGATGGAAGTTCCCGGACACAACTGACGTATACGCCGATGCAGGCGCATTCGCCGCGTTGGTCTCCGGACGGAACGCAGATCGCGTTTATCGCGTCGCGGCCGGGAAAGCCGTGGAAAGTGTTCGTGATGCCAGCCGCAGGGGGTACCCCTCGTGAGGTGGCTGCGGGAGAACACAATCAGGGCGATCCCACGTGGATGCCTGACGGCGATTCGATTGTGTTCGCGGGAGTTCCATGGCTGGAGTATGCGACCACATCCGGCCCTAACATTCACATCGTCAACCTGAAGACTTCGCAGGCGGCGGACGTGCCCGGGTCGGACAATCTTTTCAGTCCGCGGGTTTCGCCGGATGGACGTTACTTGGCGGCGCTCTCGGCAGACTCCACGAAGATGATGCTTTACGATTTCGAAAGGAAGAGTTGGTCGCAACTGGCGCAGTCGCTGTTCGCATTCGAAAACTGGTCCCATGACGGAAAGCATTTGTATGCGGAAGATTATTCCGACAACATCGATGACCTGGTGCGAGTGAGTGTGCCCAACGGCAAAGTGGAACACTTGTTCACGCTGAAAGAAATTCCGCGTGGATTTGATCCGTGGGAGTTCTGGGTCGGGCTGGCGCCGGATGACTCGGCGCTTCTCATGCGGGACAGAAGTACGCAGGAGATTTACAGCCTGGATGTACGCTTTCCGTAGACGTCACCAGGCTGATCGCATATCACTCGATGTTCCTCCGGCCGCAGGGACGTAGCACTTCAACGTGTAATCCATGACCATACGATCGGCATTGAAGCGCCAGCCCAGGGTGCGGATGGTTCGCTTCATACGCTTGATCCAGCCGCGGGGCAGGCCGTCGCGATCACGCTGGTAGTACAGCGGGATTACTTCTTCGCGAAGGGTGCGGCGCAATTCTTCTGCGTCGCGGGTGTCATGCACGTTCATGTTGGAGTGGGTTCTGCCGGTACCGATGGCGAATCCGTTCATGCCGTCGTAAGCCTCGGCCCACCAGCCATCAAGAACGGAAAGATTCAGGCCGCCATTCAAAACCACCTTTTGACCGCTCGTGCCCGATGCCTCCTGCGGACGCCGCGGGTTGTTCAGCCACACGTCGACTCCCTGCACGAAATGTCGCCCGACGTTGATGTCATAGTCTTCGACGAAGACAAACTTATCCGCGAAGCGCGGGTTGCGCATCAATTCCGCAATCTGCTGGAGAACGGTTTTACCCGGCTCATCGTTGGGGTGAGCCTTGCCGGCGAAAACGAACTGCACCGGACGTTTCGGATCGTTCACCATGGATGCCAGGCTCTCGATGTCGCTTAGGATCAGATTGGCTCTTTTGTAGGTCGCGAAGCGGCGGGCAAACCCAATGGTCAGCGCGTCCGGGCTGAGCACTTTGCCGAGTCGCTGCAAGACCTCTCGAGATTCGCCGCGGCGTTCGGCTTGTTCCACCGCGCGGCGGCGCACGAATTCGAGGAGCTGCGATTTCAAGCTAAGGTGCGTCTCCCAGAGCTCGCCGTCATCGACGTTCTCAATGCCTTCCCAGATGCGCGCCTCGCTGCCATGCTGATGCCAGTTCGTGCCCAGATGGCGATCGTAGAGACGAAACATCTGCGGAGCGAGCCACGACGGAACATGCACGCCGTTGGTGATGTGCCCGATGGGAACTTCGTCTTCTGGCTTGCCGGGACAGAGCCCAGTCCACATCGCCCTCGATACTTCACCGTGTAAGGCGGAAACGGCATTGGCGCGGCGCGAGAGCCTAAGTCCCAACACGGTCATGCAAAACGTTTCGCTCTGGTTATTCGGATCCTCGCGTCCGAGACCCATTAAGCTCTCAGGAGAAAGGCCCATCTGTTCGCGTAAAGGTCCAAGATGTTCTTCGATCAAATCCGCATCAAAGCGATCGTGGCCAGCCGGCAGGGGCGTATGAGTCGTGAAGACCACTTCCCGGGAGACGCGAGGCACAGCGGCGTCGAACCCAATTCCTTCATCCTCCATGCGCATGTGGATCGCTTCCAGCACCGCAAATCCGCTGTGCCCTTCGTTCAAGTGAAAAACACCGGGCGTGATTCCCATCGCTCTGAGGGCGCGGGAGCCTCCAACACCCAGCACTAACTCTTGGCGGATACGTGTGCGCGCGTTTCCGCCATAGAGACGGGAAGTCAACTCCCGGTCGTCTGGAGTATTGTCTTCGACATCTGAATCAAGAAGGAACAGGTCACAACGTCCAACCGTGACCCGCCAGACTTTGGCATGAATTGAGCCACTGCGAGTTTCGATCTGTACCGCGACCGGGCGCCCGTTCTTGCCGATCGCAACTTCCATGGGCAATTGATTGACGTCGGTCTCCAGATATTCCTCTTGTTGCCAGCCTTTGCGATCCAGGCGCTGGCGAAAATATCCTTGCCCATAAAACAAGCCGATGCCGACCAGCGGAATGCCAAGATCGGACGCGCTCTTAATGTGGTCTCCGGCAAGAACACCGAGCCCCCCCGAATAAACCGGAAGTGATTCGTGCAAGCCGAACTCCGCGGAGAAATATGCCACTGGTGAAGGCCGCAAAACCCCGGCGTGTCTTGTTCCCCAAGTGCGGTCTGCCTGCAAATATTCCTGTAATCGGCGACAGGCATAGTTGATGCGGCTGTGGAGCACGAGTTCCGCCGCGCGACTTTCCAGTTTCGCCAGGGGAAACTCCGCCAGCAGCGAAACCGGATTCTGATTCAATTGCCTCCAGCGCACTGGATCGAGATCGCGGAACAGGCTTGCGGCATCGTGGTCCCAACTCCACCACAGATTCCGCGCCAATGCCCAAAGGCGTTCCTGGGCGGGAGCGATGAAGCGATCGAGCGTTCGCGCCTCGCTGACCACTGGCGCCACCTGGGCCGCTGCTTCGGTCAGCATGTGAATCTCTTCTTCCTGGAAAATGCGAGGCTCTACGGTTTGAACCACCAAAACGCCTTGCAACACTCCTCGATCAATCAGCGGAACCCCGAGGAACGATTGATAGTCGTCTTCACCGGCTTCGCGGAAGTATTTGAAACGTGGATGACTATGCGCCTGTTCCACGGCTACAGGCCGCACCTGCTCCGCGACCAGGCCCGCGAGGCCTTCGTGGATTGCCATGCGGAGATTGCCGATGCATTCCCGGCGCAAGCCGACGGTCGCGGCCAGCACCAGATTGGCTCGATCGGGCTCAAGCAAATAGGCCGAGCAAACGTCGGTCTCAAATCGCCGGGCGATCAAGGCGACGACGTTCATCAGGGTTTCTGCGGGCTCACCCTCAGCTGCCGCGAGGTTAGTGATTTCCTCCAAAGTGAGGACGTGGGTGACATCGCGCGTGTGGCCGGTCAGTTCCAATTCTTGAACCTCGTTCCGATTCTCTTCTAATTCCAAGCTCTCTGGTTCCATTTTATCCGCCACATCCTGTTGGAGCACCTAACTGATCATTACTCACCCAGTATCGAATTGTCATCTGCGATCGTCGCTTAGCCCTACCCGAGAGACACAGGTCCGCCCGTGCACTTCGGAGCATTCCCTCAATCCACCGTCCCCGAAGCAACTTTAGGCGACGCGGCATTCCGAGTCCAATTGAAATTGTTGATGGAGTCGATGACTTCAACGGGAGTGTTTAGTTGAACAAGAATATTCTGCCATGAATGGCGCGGAGAAGAAAAAACGTCGCAGTGAATGTCGGTGTTTGTAAGGCAATGTGGAAGGGATTGCTGGATGTTTTTCAGGAATTCAATTGCTAGACGGAACTAGGCGGCGCGCATCGCGTGGCGCCGTTTCCGGGATGTGACGATCGCGACAAACAAGGCGATACCACACAGGAGCAGATAAGCCAGTGCATTCCCGCCTTCGGGAACCGCCATGTATTTAAAATTGCCCTGGTTCTTCCAGTTGTAAATCCCACCAATATCCTCAAACTGACCGGTCTTCAGATTAAGGATGATGGTATTCCAAACTGTATCGCCGTTCACTATGGTTTTCCATGAGATCCCGCAGATGCCTAGTACGCAACCCCCGCCCCCTTTATTGTCTGACGCGCTCATACCATTGAAGACGCCACCATTGAAGGAGACGGAAAGATTCGAAAAGGTATCGGTGGAAGTGTTAAAGGTGAACGAGCCCGAAGCGTTACCGCCAGAGTTGCCAGCCAGATTCACGTTGCTAAAACAATCGCCGGAGCAAGCTGACGCGGAAAGCGACACCGCGAGTAGAAACACCGCGCAAATAGTGGCCAACTTAAGACTTCGCGACATCAGACTTCTCCAGCGTTAATCGAATACTCCGTGAGTGTAGACCTCCCAGGATCCTTGTCAAGACTGAGAATTCTTGCAACCGGTTGCAAGGCGTTGCAACATTGGTGTAAAGCGCTAAATAATAAGGAGTTATATCGTATCGTTCTTATGGATGATCCCGCAGGTAATTCTATATTGTTGGATCCACTCATAGATTTGTCTGACTAAGCCGGCGAAAGGAGCGAAGAACAACTTGGTCCTACCCTAGTTCGACCTCGATCTTCTTCGTTGGCTGATCGAGTTTCGTGATTCGAAAACTGCGAATCTGCCCGGCCTGGAGTTCTTGCGGCTCCGCAGATTTTGCAACCGCGCCACCTTTCCAGCGCGCCTGCAACATCGAAGTCAGCGATGCCAGGTCTGACCTAGTATCAACGGACTGGTTTGCACTGGAGGATTGCTGCTTTACTTTTTCTCCCGAGATCCGACATGTTGCATGGATCCCTTCTCCCAATTCCACTCGCGCCCAACCGCTTGAAACTTCGATGATGCGGCCGCTGACTACATCGCCTTGCTTGTGCTCGGCCAGGTATTCATCAATGTCGGTCGGAACGAGTTGTTTCATTCCGAGTTTCAGTCTTCGCTTCTCGGCATCGAGCTCGAGCACTTGCGCCTTTACCATTTGCCCGACCTTCAGCATATCTTGCGGATGATTGATTCGTTTCTCGGCGCTCATGTCGCTGACGTGAATCATTCCCTCGATACCTTCAGCGACCTCCACAAACGCGCCGAACTTGGTAATGCTCACCACGGGGCCTTCGGCCACGGAGCCAACGGGAAACTTCTGCGCGACGTCAGCCCACGGATTTCCCAGCGCCTGCTTCAATCCCAATGACATCCGCCGCTCGCCCGCGCTGACGCCAAGAATCACAGCTTCGACGGTTTCGCCCGGTTTCACCAGGTCGCTCGGTTTTTTTACTTTCTTGACCCAAGACATCTCGGAGACGTGAATTAATCCCTCGACTCCCGGCTCGAGTTCAACGAATGCGCCGAAGTCCATCACCCGGGTGACGGTGCCGCGGACGCGCTCTCCCGTTCTGTATTTGTCCGCAACCGCGTCCCACGGGTGGGGCTGTAACTGCTTCAGCCCTACCGAGACGCGCCGCTTTTCGGGATCGATTTTGAGAACTTTGACTTCGACCGACTGTTCTACTGTGAGCGCGTCTGCGGGCTTGTTGATGCGGCTCCAGGAAATATCACTCACGTGCAAGAGGGCGTCCACGCCCCCGATGTCAACGAACGCTCCGTAGTCGGTGAGGCTTCGCACTGTGCCGCTTACCGTGTCGCCTTCCTTGACTTCGGAGTAGCGGCGGTCCTTGGCCGTACGCTCTTCCTCTTCGGCGACGGCCCTGCGATCTACCACGATGTCTTCGTCAGCGGCGTCGAGCTTGATAATGCGACATCGAATCTCCTGCTCGACTAACTTCTCCATCTCCGCCGCATCGCGTGCGCCACTGCGGGACGCCGGCATGAATGCGCGCACTCCCACATCCACGCTCAATCCGCCCTTCACTACGCCTGTCACTGTACCAACAATCGTCGTCTTGTCTGCGAAGGCCTTTTCTAGTGCCGACCAATCGGTGGGACGGGCAGCTTTTCCAAGGGTCAACTCGAAGTACCCTTCAGGAGCGCGGCCTTTGATGGTAACTTGCAGCTTGTCGCCGGGCTTCACAGCCTTATCGTTGTTCTGTAACTCCAAAAGGGACAAAACACCTTCGGCCTTGAAACCGATGTCGATGAACACCGAATCTGCCGACACGGAGACGACGGTGCCGTCACGCGTACCTTCTGTCCGTTGGGCCGTGTGGCCCTGCTCGAATTGCGAAAGAATGTTCCCGAAAGACTCGTTCTGTTCTTCGGTGGCTGGAGGAGTTGGGATGTTTGGATCGGACATGTTCAAGAACCTAATGGAGGAATTGAAGCTTCAAGGATAACATCGCCGGGAACGGCGGTCATTGGACGAACGCTTCTTCCCCTAACCCGGCTGTGGGTGCAGAGCCATTATGGTTCCCGGCAACGGGCAGTGTTTCGGGGATCGCGATCCAGAGCAACACAAAAGCGATCAGTGCGATGCCGGCCAATCCGAGGAATGACGCCCGATATCCGGAATGCTGAATTAAGGTGCCGCCGAGGGTCGCGCTCAAGGCGGCTCCGATTCCTACCATGGTGGCGAGCGCACCGGCCGCAAGGTTGAATCGTCCCGTCCCGTGCGTTCTGTCTTTGATTACCAGAATCGAGACGATCCCGAAAATGGCATTGGCGACTCCATCGAGGATTTGGATAGCAATCAACATCGGGGCTGCGTGGGTCAGCGTGTAGAGAACCCCGCGCACCGGCAGCACTCCGTAGCCAAGAAGCAGCAGCGGCTTTCGTCCTGTTGTAGCCGCCTGTTTTCCCAGCCACGCTGCGGAAACCGTTATCACTAACTGCGTCACGATAATGCACGCAGACATGAACTGGGCGGCAGTCTTCACATTGCTTTGTGAGAGCATCTCGCCCAACTGTGGCAACATTGCGGCGTTGGCCAAGTGGAATAGGAAGGCAGCAGCCAGGAAATACAAAAGTACTCGGTCCTTCACCAGCGACGAGAGTCCCTCCGCCTCTACATTCTTCGCTCCGTCCGCAGCTCCGCGAGCCTCGGCGTAGTCAATTTGTTCGTCGTCGATCGCGAGGACGGACAACACGGCTGGAATTGCCATCACGATTGCCACAACAAAAATCGCACGATAGCCGAACTTATAGCTCACGTAGGCAATCAGAAGTGCCGTGAAAACATTACCGGCGGCATTAAATGCCTGATTCTTTCCAAACTGTTTGTCGAAGGCTCTCGCGCCGACAATGCCCAACGTGATGGCTGCCACACTTGGCCCTAAGAAAGGCGCCGAGCCTCCGATCAGGAATTGCGCGGCATAGATGCTCATGGCGCTCGAATGACCCATCAGAAGAAACGCGCCGCACACCAGGGCAGCAAGGCTTACGGCGATCAACAGGCGCTTGCGATGAACTGCATCGACGACGGCGCCAGCCGGGGTTTGCACGGCGACTGTGACCAGGCCACCGAAGGTTAACGCATATCCTACGCGGCCGGGATTCCAACCGTTTGACGCTAGATAGGCCGCCAGGAACGGACCTAAACCGGTTTGTACGTCGGCGAGAAAGAAATTCAGCCACTCGATGGAGCGCAAACTGCGCTGCTTGCCCTTTGAGTTCGTCAATCCATCCTCTATGTTCTTGGGGCGCGTCGGAAACCAAACTCTTTCGCTGCGCTCAGGATAACAAAGGCTGGGTGGCCGGGACGCAAGTCGTATTTGACGGGAAGCACAACGGAGCCATGGCCAGCGGGGATCGAACAAAATCGCCCGAACGCAGGAATGGTATGCAGCCCCATGCCGTTTGCGCGGCCGGTCGCACTGATGCGGTTGAAGTCGGTTCCGGAGGAATTAGCGTTTGAAATAAGCTAAACGTTAAGCAGAATGTTCTAGTCGGCGTCGCCGTGTTGGCGCTCGACCGACCAGATGCTTGCCTGATCTTTCTCGAAAGGATAGACATGCACCATCCAGTTGAAGATCACGGGATGGAAGGTTCCACCAGCCGCGTCGCAGGCTTCCTGCGTGGTGATTGATCCCCTGAGACCGAACTGGGGATGCGGGGACATCAATTCAGCCTTCTTGTCCGCCGGCGGCGCGCAGAAATTCACGTGCTCGTGCCATTGGCCAACACTCAGCGGAATGCGCTCGTCGAGCTGAGCTTCGTCAAACCGCTTGGGCGCGGTATACATGACGCCGATGAGTTTGTAGTCGTCGCCATGTTTCTCGTAGAGCAACGACGTCGGATGCTCGGGGTTGAAGCGGAAGAATGCTTCCCGGGCATACCCGTAGTTGGTGAAGTGATACATCTTCTGCGGAACTTCCGGGTGGAAAATCTTGAAGCCGTCCGCCAGGGCAGTGCGATAGTCCGTGTATTTCTCAGAGGCCTTGCGCGCACTTTCAACGATCTGTTGAGCGCGGTCAGCGTCGCCAGGCTTGGACGGCCGCAGCGCAGTCATCTTCATGTGCGGGCCCATATCCATGTGGCCTTCCATCGAATGCATGGCGTGCATGCTGGCTTCGCTGTCGTTATCGCTGCTACTATCGGTGTCTTTAGCAGCGGCCGCAGGCATGCCTTTCATATCTTTCATGCCTGACATGTCCATGCCGGGCATGCTCTGTTGTCCGGTCGGGGCGGTGTTCTGGGGCTGCTGGGCCCATGCCACGCTGACCAGCAGGCTGAAAGCGACAAGAACTACGGATCGGTTGCGCATAAATCCCCCATCTTAAGTCTATTCATTTTAACCTTCTTGCAGGCCAGTTCATTCCGCAAGAATTTGGTGATTGGCGGCGATTACAGAGGTAACGGCGATCGAATGGCCTGCACGGCCCCAATTCATGGCTTTTGAGGAAATCCTTGATTCCGCAATAATCAGCTATGATGACTTGCGATCCTGGGAGATAGAAATCGTTATGCGCGTTGGAGTGTTCACACCCCTGCTGTCGCAGCTTTCGCTGCCGGCGGTTCTCAAGAAGCTCAAGACGCTGCAAATCGACACTGTCGAACTCGGCACCGGCAACTATCCTGGCGATGCGCACTGCAAGCTCTCGATGCTCGAAGATGCTTCAGCTCTCGCTGAGTTTCAGAAAGTCCTTGCCGATCACGGCGCTTCGATTAGCGCCTTGAGTTCTCACGGCAATCCGCTGCACCCGGATAAGACTCGCGCACAACATGATCGAGAGGCCAGCCGCAAGACTATCCTGCTCGCAGAAAAACTCGACATCTCTGTGGTAATCGATTTCTCAGGATGCCCCGGTGACTCGCCGCACGCCACTGCTCCCAACTGGGTCACCTGCCCGTGGCCTCCGGACTATCTCAAAGTGCTCGACTGGCAGTGGAACGAAGTAGTCGCACCTTACTGGATTGAACACGCGAAGTTTGCCGCCGACCACGGCGTGAAGATCGCTATCGAAATGCATCCCGGCTTCGTAGTCTACAGTCCAGAGACGATGCTTCGGTTGCGCTCCATTGCAGGGTCTAGCGTCGGTTGCAACTTCGATCCGAGCCATCTCTTCTGGCAAAACATCGATCCCATCGCTGCGGTTCGCGTGCTCGAAGGCGCGATTTTCCATGTCCATGCCAAAGACACGCAGATTTACCCTGCCAACCTGCCGCGCACCGGCGTGCTCGATACAAAACCGTACACTCAAGAGCGCGAGCGTAGTTGGATTTTTCGCACATGCGGCTACGGCCACGGGGCCGAGTGGTGGCGTGAGTTCGTTTCCACCTTGCGCATGTTTGGCTATGACTCCGTGCTCTCGATTGAGCACGAAGACAGCTTGCTCTCGCCGGAAGAGGGATTGTCGAAGGCCGCAAGCTTCCTCAACGACATTGTGATTCGTGAGCAGCCAGGTGCTGCGTGGTGGGTCTAGCAAGGAGCACATAGGCAGCGATGAAAAGGACTAAGACAGCAATCTTCGGCACCGGATTCATGGGCCGTGTGCATCTTGAAGCGGTGCGGCGACTGGAGTTTGTCGAGGCCGCAGCCATCGCAGGCCGAAACGCAGAGGCAGCAGAACGATTAGGCGCGGGCTTTTCTGTTCCGAAGATAACGACCGATTATCGCGAGATCTTGCGCGATCCGGTGATCGATGCGGTTCACATCTGCACGCCCAACGCGCAGCATTTTTCCATGGCTAAGGACGCACTCCAGGCAGGCAAGCACGTGATTTGCGAAAAGCCGCTGGCCACGAGCATTGAAGAGGGCAAGGAACTGGTCGCGCTTGCCGCTGAGCGTGGAGTGCGCAATTGTGTTTGCCACAATTTGCGTTTCTACCCCATGGTGCAGCAGATGCGAGCCATGCGCGAAGCCGGAGAGTTGGGGGAAATTCTTGTTGTGCAAGGCACGTATTTTCAGGACTGGCTGCTCTACGAAACGGATTGGAACTGGCGTGTGGATGCCAAAGCTGGCGGGCCTTCGCGCTGCATGGCCGACATCGGCTCGCACTGGTTTGATTTGGCTGAGCACGTCACCGGCTTGCGGGTCAACTCGCTCTGTGCCGATCTTCAGACCTTCCATCCCACGCGCAAGCAGCCGAAATATTCAATCGGGACCTTCACCAATAAAGTGCTTCGACCGGAGGATTGCGTCGAAACCGCCGTAGATACGGAAGATTTCGGCGCCGTGATATTTCGCATGGGAGCGGGCACCCGCGGCAGCGTCGCTGCCAGTCAAGTTTCCGCCGGACGCAAGAATCGCTTCAACATTGAGATCTACGGCACACGATCTTCCGTGGCCTGGAACCAGGAGCGGCCCGACGAATTATGGGTGGGCCACCGCGACACCGGCAATGAGATCTTCATTAAGGATCCATCTCTGCTCAAGCCCGAGGCGCGAAACTACGCCGATCTTCCCGGTGGACACAGCGAAGGCTACGACGACACATTCAAACAGGTCTTCCGTCGCTTCTACGCTTCGGTCGGCGGTGATACGCCCCGGTATCCGCGGTTTGTCGATGGCCTGCGGCAGCTGACCATCCTCGACGCCGTGCTCCGGAGCCATCGGACGCGAGCGTGGGCCAATGTACCGGGGCCTGAAAATTAGGGTTTGAAAGGAACGCCAGCGCGTGTTGATTCTCGCTGCCATTCTCGCGATCTTTGTATACGGGATGATCGCCGCTATGCTTGGAACCATCCTGCCTGAACTATCCGAGCGATTCCACCTCTCGCCCAGCCAGAATGGCACCATTGCCTCGGCGCAGGCGCTGGGATTGATTCTCGCCTCGCTCGGGGTCGGGCCGTTGCTCGATAACGAAGGCAACAAGCTTGGCATGGTCCTCGGCCTCGTTTTCATCTCCATTGCGCTTTTTGCTTTGCCGCGCTCGCCCGGCTTCCGCACCATCCTGCTGCTGCTTTTCCTGCTTGGAGTCGGGGGCGGCACGCTTGTGACCGCCGCGAATTCTTTGGTTAGCGATGTCGGTGCGGCCCATCGCGCTACGGCGTTGAATCTGGTCAATCTTTTCTTCGGCCTGGGAGGACTTGCCACGCCGTTTATCGCTGCCAACCTTTTTAAACGGAATTGGGTTCGTCTCTGCTACACCATCGCATTCCTCGCTGTCACCACGCTGGCGATCGAACTTCTCACACAAATGCCTGGGCCGGCTGGCACTGGCTTTATTCTTGCGGATGCGGGTCCTGTGCTTGGACGCCCGGTGCTTTTTCTGATTGGACTTTTCCTCTTTCTCTACATCGGCTGTGAAGTGGGAATGTGGAATTGGTTGGTCCGCCATCTGATTGCGCAGGGTATTCCGGAATCGCAAGCGCTCAATATTCTTTCGCTGGGATTCGCGCTCGGCCTATTGATTGGACGCGCCGGCATCTTACCGATTCTGAGCCATGTGCCTGCGATCACGGTCACTCTGATTGGATCAGTCGCGATGGCAGTGACAACTTTTCTTGCGTTGCGGACCGACAAACCTGCGGCGGCCGCGGTGCTGGTTTTTCTGAGTGGGATTTCGATGGCGCCGGTGTTTCCGACCACGATCGCCATCGTCGGCGATGCCTTTCCACGTATGACCAGCAGTGCCATCGGCTTCGTGATTACCTGTGGATGGACCGGCCTCGCCGTCAGTTCACGCATTATCGGGGCTATCGCGGGTGGCGACCCGCGCCGGTTAAAGAGGGCTTTGTTGGTGATTCCCGCGTCCGCCGTTCTGATGGTGGGTTTGGACCTGGCGATCTGGAACGCACTGCGCTAGGGCGCCAATTGTCGTGGCCCGTCACACTTTCAGTGCGTGCATGTAATCCGCATCAACCTTCAGAGCATCCATCGCGGGCATGTCGAATTCTTCTTGCTCGACGAAGGCATGCTCAATATGCGCCTTCTCGGCCGCTTCGAAAATAGGACGATAGTCGATCGTGCCCCGGCCCAACTCCGTTGAAGGCGGCGCATTGGACGGATTTGTTGTGGCAGTCATCTTGAAATCCTTTACGTGCAACATGGAAATGCGCGTGGGATAACGCGTCAGCAAATTCACCGGATTTTGTCCGGCCACTATTGCCCAGCCGCAATCCAGTTCCATGGCGACTTTTGACGGATCGGTTGAACGGAGCAGTTCGTCGTAGAACATTACACCATTCTCGGAACGGAACTCAGGAGTGTGATTGTGATAGGCAAACTTCATGCCCGCGGCATGCACGCGCTCTCCAATATGGTTGAACTGATCAGCATTCCAGCGCCAATCAGCCAGCGTCATTGATTCCCGCTCCGCTCGGGAGGGGGCCTTCACACCCGACGCATCCTTCAGCCCTGGCGATGAGCAGACGATGTAGTTAAGTCCCAGGTCCTTGCCGAACTGAATGATATCGTCGACGTGCGGCTGAAGTTGAGCCAGGGAATAGTGCGCGCTCACGCAGCGCAGACCGGCCTGATCCATCGCCAGTTTGACTTGAGCTGGCGTGTGGTCGAAGAAGCCCGCGGCCTCCACTTCGCGAAAGCCAAGGGCCGACAACTGCTTCAGCGTTCCCTCGTAATCTTTGGGCAAGATGTCGCGCACTGAATACAACTGCAACCCGAGCGGCAATCCCAGAGGATCGGCCATCAGCCAAGGTGCGCTATTCCATAGCGCCGCACATGCGGCTGATGCAAAGGCGGTGTTTAAAAAAGTTCTTCTCGAAATCCCATGCATAAATTCAATCCCTAAGTTCGCAGTTCAGTTATCCCCGGATCGCGTTCGCGTTCGCGTCCCAGGTCGCAATCGTGTTTTTGAAGTAGGCGTAGTTGGCCAAATGGCAGCCGATCGCCGCATGGTTGCCAAACACCTCGTTCTCCACGGTGGGCTTGCGGGTTCGAACCGCGTTGAAGAAGTTTGCCTGATGCGCCGATACATCGCTGTAGCCGACGGGCGCAGTAAAAGTCTCTGCTTCGTCCACTTGGTACTCGAGCGGTGCTGGCTGCGGATGTTCTACTACCCACTGCGCCAGATACTGCTTGCGCAGCCGCTCCGGCCAGCCTTTCGTCGAATATGTTTCCGGCTTTGGGGTTACATCTTGCGGCGTGAAAGTGAGAGTTTGCCCAATGATTTCCATGGTGCCTTTGGTGCCGTAGAACCTGATCGGCTCGCCGCCGGCGTTGTTCAGATTGCAGCGCAGCACTACACGGAATTTCGGGAAGTCGTAAAGGGTTTCAATCACATCCGGGAAGTCGCGTCCATCTTTCCAGCGAAACAGTCCGCCGCTCGACTGTGCCCGCTGAGGGGCCTCATTCGTGCCCGAGACAAAGAAAATTCCCGAGAGCAAGTGAACGAACAGGTCGCCGGCCAAACCTTCGCCGTAGTCGGAGTAGCAGCGCCAGCGGAAGAATCGCGCCGCGTCGAATGGCCGCTTGGGCGCACCGACGAGAAATGAATCCCAGTCGACGGTCTGCTCGCTTGCGTCGGGCGGAATCGGATACACCCAGGCGCCGCTTGCCGAATTGCGATCCGAGAAACCTTCGATGAAGAATACTTCGCCGAGCGCGCCGGACGCGTAAATCTCGCGGGCTTTCTCATAGACGATGGAGCTCACGCGCTGGCTGCCCACCTCCAGGATGCGATTTCCCTTGTGCACTGCATCCACTATGGCGAAGCCGTCTTCGAGAGTATGCGACATGGGCTTTTCGCAATAGACATCTTTGCCCGCTGCGCAGGCGTCCACCACGACCCGTCGATGCTGGTGATCGGGGACAGCGAAAATCACGGCATCTACGTCTTTGCGGTCGAGGATCTCCTTATAATTGCGCGTCGTCGGGATTTGCTTCTGCACGGCTTCTTGTGCTGCCTCGTGGCGGCTGTCATAGAGATCGCAGGCAGCAACACATTCAACGCCGGGTATGGCGAGCGACGCCGTGAGCAGTTCGCATCCGCGCGTGCCAGTGCCGATCGACGCGAAGCGGACCGTATCGCTCGGCGCCACGGGACGGCTTTGCCGCCACAGTGCAGCCGGCTCCAGCAGGGTCATCTTCGCAGCGGCTACTGAGCCGGCGCCAATCCGCATGAAATTGCGGCGCGTCAAGGGATACATTCTGTCCTCTTCCTCTCTTCCATCGACGATGAAGTCCAAAACCTCAAAATCTTACGTTGCGCTGTTGGGGCACCTTACGCGACTTGGAGCACGCTCACGGGCAGCAACAGCGTTATAACTGCGCCGCCTCCCGCGCGGTCGGAAATTCGCGCTGCGCCACCGTGAGCCTGGACCACCGCATCCACAAAGGCGAGTCCGAGACCGTGTCCAGGAGAATGTTTTCCCTTTACGAAGCGCTCGAAAGCCCGGCTGCCGATATCCGGGGGGAATCCTGGGCCATTGTCCTCGATCACAAGCTCCGCTGACCCTTGGAGCGAATGGAGCCGAATGTTCACTCGACACCCCACCGGCAAGTGAGTCAACTCATTTTCAAGCAGATTGCTGACCACGCGATTCAGCAGAGGTAAGTCCGCATCTACCACCACATTGGGTTCAAGATCGATGGTCACGTCGTGATGACGTTCGGCCATCGCTGGCTGGTAAATATCAACGAGTTGCCTCACGACCTCGGACAAATCGACGGGGCCGCGATCCATGTGAAGCGCGCCAGCCTCGGCTTCGGCGAGATCCAGCGTGGTGTTCAATAAAAGCAAGAGTCTATCCAGTTCTTCGATCGCTTGCCCAACGGAGTCTCGCCACTTGTCGTTCCTCTCGTTGCATAATGCGGATTCAAGCGTTCCACGAATCAGGGTCACCGGACTTTTCAGATCGTGAGCGACAGCGCCAGTAACCGTGCGCAGCTGATTTACCGAAGCTCGCAACCGGTCCAACATGTGATTGAAGGTCTTAGCTAATCGCGAGATCTCGTCCGAATTCGCGGGTTCGGGCAATCGCTTCTGCAAATCCTCAGTGCTTATTTGCGCAACGGTTTCCGTAATGCGCTCGACCCGCAGCAAGGTGCGACGAGCGCTCCAGTACGAGATTACGAAACCCAGCAGGAACATTCCGCCCCAGACCAGGAGAAGACGCCGGGCCAGGGTGTGTAGCAGATACTTTGCCCCACGATCGGAAAGTCCTAAATAAACGGTTCTTTCATCTTGTGCCTGAACCACGACCCGGAAAGTTTGCCGCCATCCTTCTACCTTTATGGATTTCGGAGCGCCCGGAATAAGCTTCGCGCGTTGGATGGCCGCAACAAAAACGTCCTTCGAGCTTGGGCCCACCCAGAATGGGGATTCGCTGTTGTTAGGATCTGTTGCCAGAAAGAAGACCGAGTTCAACCGCTCGCCACGGGCATTGCGCTCATCGGGAACTTCCCGCGCAGCGAGCTCCGCCACCTCTCCAATGATCCGCTTGTGCAAGTGATCTCTGGGAGTATCGGCCAAAACTTGAACCAGAACTTCGGCTTCGCCGCTGAGCCAGGTGTCGCTGCGTTCTCGGACGCCCTGCGCAACAAGGAAGTAAACAATGTAGAAAGCGCCAGCGGTTCCCAGCGCGAACGCGAGAGTCGTCCAAATCGAAATCCGCCAGGCTGCGGTAGCGCGTAAATTCCTAGGCATGCTTAAGAACGTAGCCAACCCCACGAATGGTGTGGATCAATGGGCGCGGAGTGTCATGGTCGACTTTACTGCGTAGACGATAAATATGAACATCCACGACGTTGGTTGCAGGGTCAATCCGCATTCGCCAAACGTGGTCCAGAATCATGGTGCGAGTCACCACACGACCTTCATTGCGGCAAAGATACTCCAAAAGTGAAAACTCCTGCGGGGTCAATTGCAGCAAGTGATCGCCTCTTCGAGCTTCGCGCCGTACAAGATCGAGTTGCAGGTCGGCGGCTTGCAGGCGCACCGATTCGTTTTGTGGGGCGGAAGATCTGCGCAGGAGATTTCTCAATCTTGCCAGCAATTCCGGGAGGGCAAAGGGTTTCGTGAGATAGTCGTCACCACCCTGTTCCAGACCGCGGACGCGCTCATCCACCGAACGCCGCGCAGACAGGATTAGAACTGGCGCGGAACTGCCCTGCGCCCGGCAATGCGCAATCAAGTCCAATCCATCCATGTCGGGAAGGCCGAGATCAATGATGAAGGCATCGTGAATGCCTTCCAGAGCCATCGCTTCCCCACTTTTTGCGTTGTCAGCAGTATCAACCTGGTATCCGGCCTCTACCAGAGCTCGTTTCAGGAACTGCTGAATGGAGAGGTCATCCTCAACTAACAGCAATCGCATAGGAAATCCCACCTGCCAAGAACTTTACACCTCAAAGTGGGATGCAGGAAACTCCTCAAGCGTTAAACGCACTTCGAGCCTGACTCGTCTCTCCGAACCGAGGCTGCGCGAAACTGATTCCCGTTAATTTTGATAAAAAGGTGTCTGCTCACTGCGGACGCCAGATCATATCCACGCGTATGGGGACTTCGTTCTTGACCGGCATGGTTAGCAGGGTCGGAGGCTCGATCTTGAAATCAGTGAGCGTCGCTGGGATTGTTCCTGTGATGTGAGTTTCTCCGTTCTGGGTTTCAAGTTTGAAAGGAACCTGCTTGAACTGGGCGGTCTGGCCGGCAAATTGAATCTCCAAATCAGCGTTGACGGTCGATGACGTCTCGGCGAATTCAGGTAACCGGGTGCGTACAGTCACTATGGGAAACTCCGCGCCGCGGGTTACTTGCAACATATGAAGGTCGCGGTTGCTGTCTCCAGAATCAAACGATTTGACTGGCACTGCGATCAGGAAGTCGCATTGACCCGCGTGGCAAACCCCCTTCCCTTTCGCCGCGTGGCTTACCCCTTCAGACTGATGCAGGGGATGCGACACGTGGTACGTAAGAGTGCTCTGTTTCAGTATCCATTGGCTGTCGGCCGCCGCAAAAATCGGGAGTGCCACGAGCAGGAGGGCAATCAGTACTTTCTTGTCCATAAATTGTGCTTAGAACTTAAACGAAACCGACACAAGAGCAGCCCCAAATGCCCCGGCAGTCACGATGGCTACTGGAGCATGCGCGGAAGCGATGCCATGAACCTTCTCGCCCTTATTCTTTTGATCGAAAGCCATAATCCCCAGGATTGGCGTCAAAATCATGCCTGGGCCATGGATCCAAGCCATGGCCTTGTGGAATCGAATCGGGCCGCGAGTCTCGGTTCCTGGCACCCTGGGCGCACGGATCGCATAGTAAGCCGTAATGAAATACAAATCTCCCGTCAGCCCGCCAAGAGCCGCGTGCAGGTCGCGCGAGGTTGTGCTGGTGTTCTTGCCTCCGGCGTTGAGGGAGGTGGCGAGAGTTGCGATCAATGGAATGGTCGTGATCAAACCCATTCGCTGATGGATCTTAAGCATGTGAGTCCGCTTGTCGAGCAAGGCTTGCTCGCGGGCGTTTCCTTGCGTCTGCTCTGGAGTAAGCCCCAGATCCGATAGCGAAGGCGCGGTTGTATTGCTGGAAGGGGCGTTTGGCAAATTTTCTTGTGGGGTTGTTGGTTTGTTAGCGGTGGCCTCGAGTTTCTGGTCCAGAGCAGCTGGCGCGATTCCACTGACGGTTGCGGAGGGAATCTCCACCGTATTAAAACCGGCTGCCTCAAACTTTACCCGGTAGTTGCCGGAGGGCATCTGGTCAAATTGGTAAGCCCCGTCTGCCCCAGTTGTGGCAGTTCGCGCCTGCCCAGTGTCTACGTTGGTGGCTGTGACGCTGACATTGGCAACCGCGTTTCCGGACGCGTCGGTAACCTTCCCCGACAATTGACCCGCTCCGCTCTGGGCAATAAGAAACGGAACTGAAGTAAAGACCAGGCAAAAAACAACCATCGCCGATGCGCAACTACAGGGACGGCGAAAGACATTCCTCAACATCCTTTACCTCACGGTTTATTCCTGAGCTTAAGTGAGATTGATCGCAACCCGCATTTTCAACGTTATCTGGGTTCATTCTGATCGATCGAGGAGGTTTTTAGCAGACCCTCCTTTCAGTCCCTGCGCGGGGTGTCGTGCGCACCCCGCGTGGGAATCTGATAGCGCGATACTCTCCTATCGCGACTGGATTATGGATTCATCATAGGTCGGCAACATTACCGCGCTTTTTCCGGAACATGACAATTTGTTCATACAAGTCGGTAAGGCATCCCCGGTTCGAAACCCGGCAGTCGCCGGTAACCTAATCGCGCGTCTCTACGGCTGTTCGGTTAGCTGCGCTGATTGAAATTCCTGGCCGGGTACAAAATCGTTTTTGATCCGATGTGACCATGGGATTTTTTCTTTATGGCCATGGAGTCCGCGCGACGCGCAAGGAAGCGCGTGCCCCGGAGAATTATTTAAAGCCACCGAAAAGGCTTGCATCTGCGACCCGATCGTTGCAAAATTGCGTCCCAACAAAACGTGAAACGTTTTAATGCGAGTCTGACCCTTGGTCAGTTTTCTCTGCCTCTTGCGTAACGTTTCCGGGAGCCCCTATGACATCGCAATGGATTTCAAGTGGCATTTCCTCTAGACAATTGGCATCGTGGATTCTTTCCCTAGCCATTTGCATCGCGTTGCAGGCTGCAGGAGCGCAGGCGCAGCAAGCCACCGCGCTCATCACCGGAACGGTCAAGGATCCGTCGGGCGCCGTGGTCGCTGGTGCAAAAGTGACTTTGAGGAACTCGAACACGAACATTGCACGCAGTGTAATCACAAATAAAGATGGCTACTATTCCTTCACGCTGGTGCCGATCGGTACCTACGAACTCACGGTTGAGCAGCGAGGTTTTGAAAAGTACGTACACTCCGGGATCACGCTCGAGATCAATCAGAATGCCCGGCTGGACGTGCCGTTGAAGGTTGGTTCCATCAGTCAGGTGGTAGAGGTGCAAGGCGATGTCTCGCAAGTGGACACGGTCAGCGCGACCCTCGGAAAAGTGGAGACCACGCAACGCATCTTGCAGCTTCCGCTGGTGGAGCGCGACACTCTGCAATTGGGGCTTTTGCAGGCAGGCGTTTTTGCCCCCGATCAGGACGACGGCTCGGGCAATCCGTTCTCGGTGAGCGGGCAGCGTTCTGAATCTATGACGTTCCTCCTCGACGGAGCGGACAACAACGATTTCCTGGGCAACAACATTGTTGTCGACCCGAACCCCGATGCCGTGGCTGAGTTCAAGATTCTCACCAACAACTACACGGCCGAGTATGGACGAACTTCCGGCGGCATCGTCAATCAGGTGATCAAGTCCGGCACCAATCAGATTCACGGCAGCGCATTCGAATTTTTCCGCAATACAGCGCTTGATGCCAGCGACTACTTCCTGCAAGCCGTGCCAGTTCTGCGCCGAAACATTTTCGGAGCGACACTCGGCTTTCCTATCAAAAAGGACAAATTGTTTTTCTTTGCTTCCTATCAGGGGACCAAGCGCAGCGAAGGCCAGAACCCGGGCCCGCTGCCAGTGCTGAGCCCGGCCGAGCGGACGGGAGATTTCAGCGAACTGCTGTCCTCAGTTCAGCTGACAAATCCGGCCACCGGCAACCCATATCTCAATAACCAAGTGCCAGTTGACCCGGTGATCAAGAACTACATCAACGCCTATCTGCCATTTCCCAACCGCCCGGGCAATCTTTTTGAATCTGATCCGGTGGCCAAAATCAGCGAAACACAGTTTATTTTCCGTGTCGACTACAACATTTCGCCGAAAGACATTCTTTCGGGCGTTTACATTTTTAATGACACTCCGGATAACTATCCATTCCAAATTATCAACGGCGCTTCTACCGGCGGTGACGTGCCAGTGGGTTCCGGGTTCACCGATGCAAATCGTTATCAGGCGGGAAATATCACGTGGACACGAACAATTTCGCCGAATCTGGTCAATGAGTTGCGCTTTGCCGTCAACCGCTCCGCCACCTACGATGCTGTCCCGACTACCACGACTTCGCCTGCCCAGCTGGGATTTCTGACTGTCACTCCCGACGATCCCAAGGGCACGGCGCCACCTCTTATGACTGTTACCGGCAACTTTAACCTGGGTCCATCCCCTCAAGGACCGACCAAGATTCACGATATGACCTATCAGTATCAGGACACGATTTCATGGACCAAGGGCAAGCATGATTTGAAGTTTGGCGGCGACCTTCGCTGGGTACAGAACAACTTCAATTTCGATTTCTATAACAACGGAAGTTTTACCTTCGGACAGGGCGGTTCATTTACCGGAAGCACGCTGGCTGATTTTGTCGGTGGATTTTTTGACAACTACTATCAGTTTTCCAACGCCGTCTACGGCATTCGCACGCATTCTCTGTACTTTTTTGGCCAGGATGCCTGGAAAGTGACCCACAACCTGACCTTCAATTACGGCCTGCGCTATGAATACAATGCTCCGCAGCAGGACCCGCACAACCAGATCATCGGCTGGTATCCCGGACAACAGTCCACGGTGTTTCCGGCGGCTCCCCAAGGATTTTTGTACCCGGGAGATCCGGGCACGCCAAACCGCGGACTGATTTATTCTGACCGAAATAATTTCGCGCCGCGGTTCGGTTTCGCCTGGGACGTGCTAAGTAACGCTAAGCTGGTCATGCGCGGCGGCATCGGAATTTTCTATGACATAGAGGATGGCGCACTGAACGAACAATTTGGCGGGCAGCCGCCGTTCGGCTACGTGGCCAACAACTTCCCCTGTTTTGGAGTCCAAGCCAATAATTCGGACGGTTGCCTGGCTGCCCAGCCCAACGGTTCCTACGTGGCTGATCCCTTTCAGAGTTTGTACCCCCACCCGTATCCATTCATTGCCGGGGGGAACTACGGTAAATTCTTTTCTCCGGCGCTGCCTTTCGCGTACGTGGTTTATCCCCACTTCCGCACTCCCTATGCCGAGAATTTCAATTACGGGTTTCAATATCAGCTGAACAAAGACACCATGATCGAAGCCGTGTACGTGGGCAGCCTCAGCCGAAAAGCGGTTGTTGACACGGAATTGAATTACGCGTCTTATACCGGTCCCAATGGCCTTGCAGCGCAATATCTTTACTTCCTTGGTCAGGAGGGCAACACGGGGGAAAGCACAGCCTTCGAAATAAACCCGGATTGTGCTCGCCCTCTGGCCGCATGCACCGGCGGAACGCCTGCATTTACCGGCCTGCCTACTGGGGCTACGCAGATTTATACGAATTTGAGCGAGGGCAATTCCTCCAGCAACGAATTCCAACTAACCGTGGATAAGCGCCTGAGCCATGGATTGCAATTCCGCGTGGCTTACACCATCTCTAAAACCATCGACGATCAATCCGGCTTCCGATCCCGTTCTTACACTTTTACAGATCCGGCTAACCCGGCGCTGGACCGCGGACTAGCCGACTTTGATGCTCCGCAAAGGTTAGTCTTCAGTCCCATCTGGCAGATCCCAATGGGGAACCACGGAAGCTCTTTGAGGCGCAAGGTGCTCGGCGGCTGGAGCGTTGCCACGATCGCAAGCTTTCAATCAGGAAATCCATTTACTTTCTTCTCGGAGAACAACTCCGGCGAATTGAACAATTACCTTGACCGGCCGGATGTAATTGGTCCGGTACAGGTTTTCAGCAACGTGCGCCAGCAGGAAACGTTCTCTCCGAGTTCGAACGGGGTAAACGGAAGCTGTTTGCCCGGCCCTGTGACTGGACATTTCCTGATTAACCCCACGAATTTAGTTTGCTCTGTGGGCTCGCCGATTGGCCTGCCTGCCGACCCTATGCTCACGCCGGGTGGAGTGCCGCTCTTCACCTTCGGCAACCTGTCGAGAAATGCGTTGCGTGGACCGGGAATCAACAACTGGGACATTTCCATTCTGAAAGACATCCAGTTTACGGAAAGCAGGTATTTGGAATTCCGCTCGGAGTTTTTCAACGCGTTCAATCACGTGCAGTTTTACAGCCCAACACTTCAGGACGGCACGATTGGAGGGGATTCGCTGTTCGGGCAGATCAGTTCCGACCGTGGCCCGCGCGTGATTCAATTCGCTCTCAAACTGTACTTTTGAAGATGGAGAAATTCCGGGCACGGAAATCGGCGACAGTGCCCAGGTTCAATTTTCGCCCAGTTGCCAGCAAATTCCATTCAAAAGATAATCGGTACTTACGCCGGTTCATTTCATCTAAGTTTTCGAGCGTATGGCAGACAGCGCTGAAACTCTCTCCGACTCGCCGCCGAAAGCGGGTCCATCCTCGCCCACCGGTTCCCAACCGTGGCGGCCCAAGTACAACCCCTGGTTGATTGCGGTCGTGGTCGCTTTGGCCGCGTTCATGGAGGTGCTCGACACCAGTATCGCCAATGTCGCTCTGCCGTATATTGCGGGCAATCTGGGAGCAACCAACGACCAGAGCACGTGGGTCCTTACTTCATACCTCGTTTCGAACGCCGTGGTTCTGCCGATTAGCGGATGGTTTGCCAGCGTCATGGGCCGCAAGTGGTTTTTCATGACGTGCCTCGCGACTTTCACCGTGAGTTCCCTGTTATGTGGATTCGCGCCCAGCCTCGGAGCGATCATTGTGTTTCGCATTCTGCAGGGAACCGGCGGGGGAGGACTTCAACCGATGGCCCAAGCCATCCTGGCCGACGTATTTCCTCCCGAGCAACGCGGCTTGGCATTCGCACTCTACGGCGTCACCGTCATCGTCGCCCCTACGGTCGGGCCGACTTTAGGGGGATGGATCACAGATAACTACACCTGGCGCTGGATCTTCTTCATCAACATCCCAGTCGGGATTATCACCCTCCTCCTGGTTTATCGTTTGATCGAAGATCCGCCTTGGGCGAAGCGGGTTAAGGGCGCGCTGGCGCGATTCGATTACGTCGGCGTATCCCTGCTGATTCTGGGTGTTGGTGCTTTGCAAATCATGCTCGACAAGGGCCAGGAGGATGATTGGTTCGGGTCGCGGTTCATCACGACCCTCGCTATCCTTGCGGCGGTCGGTCTTGTGTCGGTAGTGATCTGGGAGTGGTTTTACAAAAATCCTATCATCGACGTTCGCCTGTACAAGAATTTGAACTTCCTGGGGGCGAACGGCATGATGTTTGTGCTAGGTCTTATGCTGTTTTCCACCCTTGTGATGATGCCTCTGTTCTTGCAATCGCTGATGGGCTACACAGCGGAGTCGGCAGGTCTGGTGCTTTCCGGAGGCGGTGCTCTGCTGCTGATTCTGATGCCGGTCGTGGGGTTTCTGTCGTCCAAGGTCCAATCCCGCTACCTGGTCGCGTTTGGCTGGCTGACGCTGTGCATCGGCATGTACTTTTCCACCCAACAGCTCGACCTTCAAATCAGCTTCTGGAGTGCCAGCAAGCTGCGCCTGCTGCAGGTGTTTGGCTTGGGCTTTCTCTTCGTTCCCATCAATCTGACTTCGTACGTGGGAATGCCGGTGGAGAAAAGCGGCAGCGTCGCTGGCCTGGTCAACTTTATGCGCAACATCGGCAGCAGCGTGGGAACTTCGATGGTCACCACTTTGATTGCGCGCCGGGCGCAGGTCCATCAGGTTTATTTGGTGGCGCACGTCACGGCAGGACGCCCAACCTTTGCCGGCGCGGTTGCGGCTACGACCGCACGCTTAATTGCGTCCGGGGTGAACGCTGAGCATGCCGCAAGGCAAGCCTATGGAATTGTCTATCGAACTGTGTTTGTGCAGGCCAGCACATTAGCCTACATCGACACGTACTGGGTCCTGGCAACTGGAGCAGCGATTATGTTTGTGGTTTCCTTTGCGTTGAAGAAAAATACGCCTGGTGGCGGGCGTGTTGTTTTGGACTAGGATGCGTCCATGATCCGAGTAATTACCATCGAGCGCGAATATGGGAGCGGCGGGGCCGACATTGCGAAGCAAGTCGCAGGCCGGCTGGGCTGGAAGCTTTGGGATCAATTATTGACCAATGAAATCGCTCGTTTGATGGACTGCGACAACCGGGTGGTGGAGGAACGCGAAGAGAAGAGGGACCCTTTGTTCTACCGTCTCTTCAAGGCCTTCATGCGCGGCAGCTTCGAAGGCAGCCTGAACGCGCCGCGTTTGAAGATGGCAGATACCGAGTGCATCCGCGAGGTCACGGAGCGAGTCGTGAAAGCTACGGCTGAAGGTGGCAAGTGCGTAATTGTAGGTCGTGGCTCTGCCTATTATCTGCAAAGCCGTCGCGATGCCTTTCACGTTTTTGTATATGCACCGTTCGATGCGAAAGTCCGGCGGCTGCAAGCCAATGGGAAGAGCGCGAGCGAAGCGTTGCACCTCGCCGAAACCGTGGACCGCGACCGGGCGGCGTTCATCAAGCAATATTTCGGCGTCGAATGGCCCGATCGGCAGCGCTTCCAGCTCATGATCAACTCTACAATTGGCGAGGAAACAGCGGTTGAAACCATTCTCGACAGCGTCGCGAGATTGGAGAAGCAACCTGCAGACTCTGTAGTTCAGTAATTCGAGGATAGAACGCGTAGCGGTTGCTGGCAGAGGCTGAGCAACAGTGCCGATCTTCGCTCGGGCCGGACAGCCGGGGCGGCTGTCCCTACACGACTTTACTGCATCAGCCGCTTGAGGGCGCCGCGAGCTTCTCCGACTTCGGGAAGGCGGGATTGTGAACTCTGGAAGTGCGAGAGAAACTCCTGGTATTCGTTAATCGCCTGATCGTGCTTGTTGGTTTTTTCGTAGAGTTGGCCGAGATAGTAGTGGGAGAGAATTCCAAGCACGGGAAATCTCTGCACCAGAGAATTCGAGTTGGCCAGTCCACGCCCGGATCGTAAGGCTCCGCGAAACTCGGTTTCGGCGGACACATAGTCATTGATGAGCAGATGGGCGCGCCCTTTGAGGTAAAGCAGATAAGCGTCTTGAAAATCAGGAATACTGGTGGCCCGGCTCAAGGCGGCTTGTCCGTCACCCTTGTGCACAGCCGCGCTCATATCAAAGTACGCTTGATTAATTTCAATAGCCCGAGGCGCAATCCAGGGATGGCTCGACGCGAATCGCTGTAGACTTTGCTGCGCCGCCGACGGGTTTCCCGCCATAGTTTGCAGTAACGCGGCAGGTCGGAGTTCGTAGTCGTCAAGCTTCTGTTGTTGAACAAAAGAAAGAGCAGAGGCACCCTCCCCTAGCATTACAGACAGGACAGCGAACGGTCTTAGAAACCTTTCGCTCGACTGGTTCTGCTTGGCGCGCCCGAGCTGCAGCACTGCCTCTCGATAACTTGCCAGCGAGCCGTCGAGGTCGCCTGCCGTCTGCTTAAACTGCGCCTCGAAACCTGGAACGTAAAGGCGCGAAATTGGCGATGCCCGCTGGGCAAATTGCTGGAAGGCAGCATTCGCCATGTCTGGTTTCTTCTGATCGGTGTATACGATTGCCAGCTTCAGGTATTCTCCGTAATCATTGAAATCGGGCTTCAGTTCGAGCGCTTTGCGGTATGCGGCCACGGCTTCGTCATCCCGGCCCGCGATATAGAGAACGTCACCGCGCGTGTCCAGCGGATTAGGGTCGCCGGGACGAATCGCCACGTAGGCATCGTTGGCCGCGAGTGCGCCATCAAAGTCGCCTCCAAAGGCCAAAGCGTAGCATTCGAAGTTCAAGAGATCTTCGCTTTTCGGATCTAAAGCGAGTCCCTGTTTGAATAGCGCAATCGCTTGCTCCTGCTTACCGGCGCCCGCAAGCATATTGCCAAGAAGACCGCGGTCCATTGTGCTGCGCGGAAATTCCGATACCAATTGCTGACGGGCGGCAAATTCAGCCTCTGGGTCCTGAGAGCGACCGGCTTTCACCGCCTGCAGCGTCAGCTGGTCGTATCGAGGCAGGCGCGACTGAAGTTGCTCGACCTTAAGCTGAATTTCATTGCCGTGCCGCAGATCTCCCTGAAGGCGGTATTCGTCGGCGAGGCGGAGCATGGCAACAGCAAACTGCGGATCCAAACGGACCGCCTCTTCTAACTCGCGGATGGCGTCGGCTCCGAGATAGCGACGGGCGTAGTCGACGCCCAACTGGTAATGCCGGTAGGCCTCAACGTTCGAGGTGGAAGACTGCTCGATCTCCGGCGCTTTCGCGGGTACGTCGGACGCAGGCAAAAAGCTGTTGGCAATGCTGGCAGTGAGCCGGTCGACCATTCCGAAAATGCTTTGCACGTCCTGGCCTTCGAGCTTGTCGGAGAAAAGTATCTGTCCGCTACTGGTGTCTTGCGCGCGAACATCGAGCCGAAGTTGCGTAGGACCGATCTTTAGCAACGCGCCAGTAATGTAAGCATCGGCGCCCGCATCGCGCGCGGCTTGTTGTGCTAGCGCGGGATCCATTGATTGACCATCTTTAGACTGGCCGTCTTTCGACTTGCCATCTTTGCCGGCGCGCTGAACCGCGCCCATCACTCGCTCAGTGGAGAGGACATCCAGACCTTTTACCTGAGCGAGATTCGTGGTGAGCATGTCGGTGAGGCCGTTGTCGAGCCAGTTGAGTGATTGATCCTGCGAGAGGTTGGTGAAGTATAGGACGGCGATGGATTTGTGGCCCTGGCTGCCCGCAAGATGAGCACTTCGACCACGGAAAAACCAGAATCCTGCAATCACGACAATCAAAGCGGCTGCCAGAGATGCAATCAGCCAGGTGCGTTTCCCTGGTGGCGCGGTGGCAGTCTGATTCAGCGATCCAGATGCGACTCGGGTCTGTGACGATGCTACTACGCTCGCAGGAGGATTCGCCGATTCCACCGGAGGGTTTGTGATCGGCGCAGGAATAGCAGTCGGCGCGGAAATTGGTGCTGGAGACATCGGAGGCGGAGTTTCGAACGAAGCAGTTCTCCCTGATTCGGTGTCCCGCTTCAACCTCTGAAGATCAGCCCGCATATCGGCAGCGTGCTGGTAGCGGAGATTGCGGTCTTTCTCTAATGCTTTGCTGATGATCTCTTCCAACTTCTGGGGCAAATCCGGATTGAGCCGCACCGGCGGCACGGGGGCCTTGCGCAGTATCGATTCGAATATCGCTGCCGTGCTATCGCCGCGAAACGGGAGCGTGCCAGTTGCCATTTCGTAAATAACCACGCCAAAGGAAAACAAATCCGTGCGCGCATCCAGTTCTTTGGCCCGGGCTTGCTCTGGCGACATATACGCAACCGTGCCCAGCGTGCTGCCGGGACTGGTCAGATGCTCCTCACTAAAGGCAGTCGCGCTGGCGTCGATTGCAGCCGTTTTGCGGGCAACGACCTTAGCCAAGCCAAAGTCGAGCACTTTCGCCAATCCGCGCCGGGTGACAAAAATGTTGGCGGGCTTGATATCGCGATGAATAATGCCCTCGCCATGAGCATTGTCGAGTGCATCCGCGACTGAGATGGCGATTTCAAGCAGTTGCTCGAGATCCAATGGCCGTCCAATGACCAGGTGTCTGAGGGTCTGGCCATCGAGGAACTCCATCGCAATAAAAGGCTGATTGTCGTGCTGCCCGATCTCATAGATGGTACAGATATTAGGATGGTTCAGGGCGGAAGCGGCCTGGGCCTCACGCTGGAACCGGTCCAAAGCCTGGCGATCTCTGGAAAGCTCTTCTGGCAGAAACTTCAGCGCGACGAAGCGATGCAGGGTTGTGTCTTCAGCCTTATAGACCACGCCCATCCCGCCACCACCGAGTTTTTCGAGGATGCGGTAGTGCGAAATGGTTTGGCCGATCACTGGCGCAAAAATCTTACGTCTCCTAAACCGGCAAGTCAAATGAAAGCCACGGCTAGAGCCGGAATTGCATTGACTATCGCCCCCGAAGCGGGTAAGATCGGCGGGTTCTTTTCTCCCCCCGAAGGAAGCGGAGTCGCTAGTTCTAGACTTCCAATCCGTGTCCCAGTGTTCGCTTTGAGTTTCGAATATTAGACCAGACTCCCCAGGAGGGAATGCCCATGAAGGCCCTTTTTGCTGTGCTCTGCTGCGCTGTTCTGATGCTGATCGTCACGCCGGCGAAGGCGGACGTATGCTCGGCTGCGTTTCCCCAGGTTCAAGGTTGCGGCGTAACCATCACGATCACCGGCACGTCGGGAAATCTTATCGCCACGTTCGGCGGATCCGGAATGGCGTATGACGGCGACGAAGACCAGTTGGTTGGAATTACAAACAGCTCGTCCGTGGCCGTGGGCGCGATCATTTTGAGCGCACCCAGTACACCTAATTCTCCTACGAATAACCTGTTCGCATTCGACGGCGACGGAGCCTGCACATATTTTGCACCGTACGTTCCTACGGGTTGCCCCTTCGGGCCGACGGGTTATGAAGGTCCGAATAACACATTCGTCGGAACCAGCCCTGACCTCACGACTGGAAAAGTTTTGTTCACGGTCGCACTCGCACCTGGCGCGACTACGTGGTTTTCGATGGAGAACACACCGACCGCCGTCGCAGCAATTGGCGAGAATAAGCCGCTGACAGCGGGCGTGACCACCGTATTCCCATTTGGCCCATTTACGTGTGTCAACAGTGAGGGCATTACCTGCACGGAAACCAGCGTCGCGGATGACCTTCAAATTGCACCACGCAACAGTGCCGCCGGCGACGCCCTGACTGTTACAGCGGTACCGGTGCCAGCCGGACCCTTGTCGCTGGACAGCTGGGGCCCAGATTATTTCGGGATCGAAGGGCCGCTTCTGTCGGAGCCGCCTTCCGGACAGTTGAGGTTCAGCGCGGCCAATTATTCGAACCTGGCCTGCGTTCCCTACTCGGATTTCAGCAGCGCGGGGAACCCCGGTTGCGTCGAACTCGAACTAGATTGCCCTGCCACGGACTCGGACGGCTGCCAATTCGTTTACACGGCCACGGCCGACTTCAACATCGACAAGCTCAGTCTGCCGAACGGAATCGGCGGCGCATACTTCTTGGGTGAGCATGACGGCAACCCCGCTGGCTATAACGGCCAATGTCCGACCACGGGCTTCAATGTGAATATCTTCGAATCGTACACGGCGACCAAACCCGATCCTATAAGAGGCGGTGGGACGGGAAACTCCTGTTTTGTAACCGCCTTCGATCCCACTGCGCAACCGGTTCCTACCGGAACCACGGTTTCAGCTTTCTTTGGGTTTGAATTCCCAGTCTCGGATACCAAAGTAAATCCCATTTTCGTGCCGTTGCCCGTACCTCTCAGCTGGGACTACAACAACAGTCTGGGCCAGCCGATTACAAACCTGACCTTGTGCCAGAACTCAAGTGGCACGGGCTGTACCGCGCCCTGGGTATTTCCGTACTTGACAGCGTTGTCTTCGAGCAGCGCCTGCCAGGCGATAGCGGCGGCATCGTCCCCGCTGCCCTCTCTGTTTAATTCGGGCCTACTGAATTTTGGGCACGGAGAATACAGTTTTGTCTGGAATACTGCAACGAAGATAAAGGGACTGGCGGGCTGTCAGGTCAGCGTAGTATTGCAATTTGACAGCGGACTCACCGCATCGCCGGCGGTGTTCCAGTATCACTGATGTTTCCTTCGTTCGACTCGGGGTGCAGGCTGCGGCCTGCACCTTTTTTGTGTTGAGCAGCGGGTTGGCGCCGCGGTGAATGCGAAGCGGCGGTTCAATGCGGTGCTTAAGTTTCGCGGGAAAATGCATGTTTGTTAACGCGGAGCTAAAATGCTTGATCGTTCGATGGCGCTTATCGCAGGACCGAAGCGCTGCCCACGCCAGAATCAAAGCTTTTCCTACGCTGTGAAGGGAATTTTCTTATTGGCCGGCTGACTGGCTTAAGCGCGTGGCTTCGTCATACATCGTCTTAAAGTCGGAGCGCTGCAGGATTTTATCGCTGCCCGGCTCTTTGCGCATATCGTCCAGCATCTGAGTGGTCGTGAGGTAGTGTTGCTGGGCTTCGAGTTCGTCGCCGGAGGCGCGCATGGCGTTGCCCAGCAGGTAATGCGCTTTGATACTCAGTGGCTTCAGCCCGATTTTGTCTGCCCGCTGTAGAGCGTGTTCGAGTTCCTGTCGCGCACGCTCGTTGTCATGGTTTCTGATCATGGCCTCGGCCATATAAATTGAACACTCGACCGACACATTGGGTACACCCTGATCGTCAGCTTCCTGCATTAATTTATGAAAGCTGCTAATGGCCTGCGGGAGAGATTCTTGCGGAACCGAAATCCTCGCTAGAGCCATCTTGGCTATGAGGATCCGTTCCGGCTCCTTGCTGCGGGTTGCCGCCTGCAATGCCTGTTCATAAAGGGACTTCGCGGATTTGGAGTCGCCGCGGTAATAGGGCACATTTCCCTGGAAAACGAGAATCTGGGACTCTAATCCCTGGTTCTTCAACTGGCGTGAGAGGCCGAGAGCATCGTTTAAGTACGGGCTGGCCTCATCACCGCGACCCGCAAGGGTGAGCGCCTCTCCGTAGCCGCCTTCGATCTGCACCATCCAGTCAGTCTTGTCCTTCAGTTCCTGGAAAGTCTTGAGAGCGTCCAGCATCGGATCGATAGCTGCGCCGAACCGCCCCTGGTAATCGAAGATCGTGCCCAGGGTGTAGGATTCAACGGCAGCGCCGCGAGTGTCGTTCATGTTGCGCCACAAGTCGAGGGCGCGCATGTACTGCGAGACCGCCTGGTCGTACTGGCCCATCCTGACCGAGGTCTCGGCCAGGTTATGCACGCTCTCGACCAGGTCTTGCGGCACGTTCGCCTTTTCGCGCAGTTGGAGTGCTTGCTGGTAATAGGTGAGCGCGTCTTCGTATTGCGCCTTCTCAAAATAAACTGCACCGATGTTATTCAGGCAGATGGCCTGCGCGCGTTCGCTGCCGAGGTCGCGCTGGATTTGCAAGGCCTCCTTGTAGAATTTCAGAGCTTGGTCATGATCGCCGCGTTCATCGTAGAAATTACCCAGGTCGATCAAAGTGTCGCCTAAGCCTCGTGTGTCGCCGATTTCGCGCCGCATGGCTAAAGCCTGTTGGAAATTGCTCAGCGCGCTTTTGCTGTCGCCTAATACGTCCTGGGCCTTCGCCATCTCATTGAGGCTGAGGGCAATTCCACCCTTCTGTCCAAGCTGGCGCCAGATCGCCAGTTCCTCCTGGTAGTTGCGCAGAGCGTCTTCCGGCTTGTTCATGCGCCAATAAGCGAGGCCGATGAGGTGAAGGCTGGCAGCTTTTTGTTCCTTGTTATCGAGCTGAATGGAAAGAGTCAGGGCTCGGTTTAAGGGATCGAGACTGGCCTGCGGCTTGCCGCTATTGATGGCGAGCCGCCCGACCGCCAAAGTCGCAGTGATGTCTTTGGGATTCGCCGCCAAAATCGCTTGGTTGTACTGGCTTGCTCTGGCAAGATCTCCGGCTTCTTCGTAGAGCGCGGCCAGAGTCGACTGCACGTCCGAGTTACCAGGCGAAGCCTTAGCAAGGTTCTCGTAAGCCTTGATTGCCTCCGGATAATTCTTGACCACCTGAGAATGAATGGCAGAAATTAGATACTTCTCCGCCCCAGGCAGGTTTTGACTCAGCAAAACCGCTTTTTGCGCGGATTGTTCGGCTTCGTTATCGTAGCCCAGAATGCTGTAAGTTTGCGCCAGCCTGGAAAATGCCAGCGCGAAGTTGGGGTCTGCCTTGGTTGCGGCTTCGAATTGTTTTTGCGCTTCCAGGTTTTTCCCGTCGCGCTGGAAGCCGACACCCTGGTTGTAATCGCGTAGCGCATCCACGGACTGTGACGTCGTCTTGAACGAACTCGCCTTCAATTCCTTCAACACATCATCCGGGAGCGCGAGTTTTTGGCGGATGGAATCAGCCAGACGATCAATTGCGCCGGGAATATCCTTTTCGCTGGGAATGTCTGCCTTCAGGGCAACCGTGTTGCCATTCTTGATGTCCTGCATGCTGGCGTCAATGCGGATCTGGTCCCCGAACTTTGCGTACTGGCCCCAAACCACGCGGTCGGCTGAGCTGAAATCGGCTACACGGTGAATAACCGATGGATCAAGCGCAGTCGTGGGCGAAATGCGCAGGTCGGTAAAGATTTGGTGCAGACGGTCGGGGCTCACCGTGTGCAATTTTGAGGACTGTCCCACATCCGTGCTCAACATCTCCGCCAGGCTCGAACCCAACCAGTCGAAGCTTGGATCACCCGAAGCGTTTCTAAAGGGGAGGATTGCCAACGAAATGGCCGGTGCCGCACTGGTTCGCGACGGAGACGATGAAAACACCTTGTCGCGGAATCGGTATCCGCCGATCGCCAGGATGACTACAATCAATCCCGCGGTAATTGATGGCCACGGGATGGTTCGACCCCACGGCCCGATCTTTGGCTCGAAGCTCAGGGTAGCGCCGGCTCGCTTACCCTGCCAGGTTTCCAAGTCGGCCAAAAGTTCAGCCGCGGTGTTGTACCGAAGTTGAAGGTCGCGCTCTAAACATTTCTGAACGATACTGCTCACCGACCGTGGAATGCTGGCGTCGTGATCGGACAAGGGCGCGACCTGCTCCTGGGTCCGCCGAATCAGGCTGGCGATTGTGCTGTCCGCCTTGAACGGCATCTGCCCGGTGAGCATTTCGTAAAATATGAGACCCAAAGCAAAAATATCCGAACGCTGATCCAGGGGCTTCCCGAGCGCCTGCTCAGGGGACATATATTCCATCGTCCCCACCAAAGCTCCGCTCTGGGTCATGCCGTCGCCTTCGAGCGTGCGAGCCAGGCCGAAATCCATAACGAGGATGCGCCCGGTCTTATCGCGCATGATGTTTTGCGGTTTCAAATCGCGATGGATCACGCCCACCGTGTGAGCTGCTTCCAGGGCCCGGCAAACCTGCTGCACGATTTCCACGGCTTCTTCGGGCGCAAACTTCTTCTTCTCATGGAGGAGGGTGAGCAGGTTTTCACCCTCGACGTACTCCATGGTGATGAACTTCATCCCGTCCGCTTCGCTGAGGTCGTAAATGCGGATGACGTTGCGGTGTGTGACCTGATGAGCCAGCAGCAGTTCCTGCTTGAAGCGATCCACGATGCCTTGGTCACGGGCGAGATCGGGCCTGATTACTTTAATCGCCACCGCGCGATTGAGTTCGCGGTCAGTCGCCTTATAAACCGCGCCCATACCGCCTTGCCCGAGAATCTCGACGATCTCATAGCGCTGCGCCAGCACCATGCCCGGCTCCAGTGGGGCTTGTTGCGGATACACGATGGACGGACGTTTTCTCTGTTTCGGCGCGAGAACTGGAGATCCCTGAGAAAGGTCGACAATCGTCGGAGCATCTGGCGAATAATCCACGACCGTTGGAGAATCTGCGGGCAGATTTGCGTCAGACGAGGAACTGCCTCCTTCCGAGGGCGTTCGTACGCCCGCAGCATCGTTCCCCGCCGCGTCCCGCTTGATTCTAGGGTCCCGTTCCATCAAATCGTCCCAGCAATGGTAGCTTAAACCAGGCTCCGAGAGAGGAAATTATTAGGTTCCGGCTATTGCCAAATTCGGCCATGCTTGCGGCATTAGCCGCGTGTTTGGCCCGGCCGTGGCCAGAACCGGGCAAAGTTTTCCGATTCCCCGGCAGCGATGTAGTCTTATCACCAAAGGATTCGGCAACCATGTTGCGACGGCGTTTTTTTAGTTCGACTGGTATCTCTCTCATCCTCTCGATTTCTCTCCTCGTTTTCGAATTCCTCCCGCACAGTTGCTTAGCACAAGCCAACCCTGGCCTGGACCCGATCCTGCAGTACATCACTGCGGACTGGGATGTGTTGACTCGCTCCATGACACGTTGCGACAGCATCGTGGATCCAAAGTTACCCGAGGCTGCCTTACTGTATTTGCCGGCAAGCTTTCCGGAGCCCGATTCTGTCAAGCAGCTCGAGCAAGCCTGCAAGGTGCACGTTTTGCACTTGCCTATGATCATCCAGCGTCCGGGACAGGCCGATGTCGGCACGATTGCTCCCCAAGGGCTGCTCTTCCTTCCTAATAGTTACGTTGTGCCCGGCGGCCGTTTCAACGAAATGTATGGTTGGGACAGTTATTTCATTATTCTGGGGTTGCTGCACGATCGGCGAATCGACCTGGCCCGCGGAATGGTGGACAACTTCTTCTTTGAAATCGAGCATTACGGGACGATTTTGAACGCCAACCGCACATACTATCTGACCCGCTCCCAGCCACCCTTTCTTACTTCCATGATCATGGAGGTTTACAACGCGCAGAAAGCCGCGGGACACGACGACAAAATCTGGCTGGCTCGTGCCTATGAATTCGCGGCGCGGGACTATGAAATGTGGACCCATGAGCCCCATTTGGCCGGCTCAACCGGGCTTTCGCGTTATTACGATTTTGGTAGCGGGCCGGCTGCCGAGGGCGCGCAGGACGAAGCGGGACTGCATCGAAAAGTCGCTGGCTATTTTGTCGTTCATCCGGAGCTGGCCCGAACCTACGTAGTTGTAAAAGATGTCAACCAGCCAGCGCGGACAGCTGGACCCGAGTTCAACGTGCAAGTCTGCGATGCGGCCCAAACCATGGCCCACCGTGGATGTGACGACGTCGCTACCGTGGGGCTGACCGCTGACTATTACAAGGGCGATCGCAGCATGCGGGAATCAGGGTTCGACATCTCCTTCCGCTTCGAACCGTACGGCGGGGCCACGCATCACTTTGCTCCGGTCTGTCTGAACAGTCTCCTCTACAAGACGGAGAAAGACCTCGAAGAAATGAGCCTACTGCTCGGCAAGACTGCTGAAGCCCAACAATGGAAGCAGCGGGCAGAGCAACGCAAGCAACAAATCGACAAATATCTCTGGGACGATCGGCGAGGACTGTTCTTTGATTACGACCTCCGCACTGGAACCCGATCAACCTACGAATATCTGACCACGTTTTATCCGCTGTGGGCCGGGCTTGCCAATCCGCAACAGGCACAAGCAGTAGCCCGAAACGTGAAAGTCTTCGAACAGCCGGGAGGGCTAGCCACGAGCCCCAACGAAACGGGCGTGCAGTGGGACTATCCGTATGGATGGGCCCCTCTTCAATTACTTGCCGTGGAAGGATTGCGCCGCTATGGCTTTAACGACGAGGCGAATCGCATTTCGTTCGAGTTTCTTTCTAACGTGGCGCAGAACTTCAAGCGAGAAGGAACCATCCGGGAAAAGTACGATGTTGTGACCCGCTCTTCAGATGTGCAGATCAGTGCGGGATATCAAGCCAATGTGGTTGGCTTCGGGTGGACGAACGGAGTTTTTCTTCAACTATTGCAGAATCTGCCAAAGGAAATGATCAACCGATTGGCGAAGGAGCAGGACGCAACGGCACCATCGACTCACGAGTGATCGACAAATAGATGGGGGGAGGGCCCATTCTGTCCCGCGCAGCCGGATTCAGGCCATGCTGGAGCTTGCCGATGGTGCTTGTCGCCGACGCCGTAGAAGCATCGCCCCAAAGCATGACAGTCCCGCGACGAGCAAATACAGTGCGGCTGTTCCGCCCTCGGGCACCATCATCAGGAACTCCTGACCTGGGCAAGAACCCGGGCCATTGGCGCAACCTTGCGGCGTCAATATAACGAAGTTAGCGAATTGGCCAGGCGTCAGGTTCGACGGAACCTTGCTTAGCCAACTGTTCACGCCTGCCAACTGAGTTGAAGTGAGCCCATTGAGAGCGGCCTTGTCAAACAACGACCAGATGGCGAACGAAAGATATCCGACCTGCGTCGCATTGTTTGAGTTGGTGTTCAAGGACAGCATCTGGAGAGTCAACCACGCTGCTGCTTCATAATTCTTGGTCTGGCTGCCCCATAACGCGCTGCCTAGAGTCGAGAAGTTGTTGCTGGTAAAATTCCACGAACTGCCGATATAGCTTTCATCCGCGAAGTCATCGCAAATGACCGGCGAATTCGCAACGCCGTTGACGGTCGCATAATAAGGACCAACGTAGACTCCGTCCATGACGTTGTTTCCCGCACCGGTCATGGTTAGATTGCTATTGGCAAAGGCGCACGGCGCAAAGCACAACAATGCCACCGCGACTGCACCCCACCACTTCTGGGTTAACTTAATCATTTTTTCTCCCTACGATTTCTCACCTGGGGGAAGTTTCGTCTTTGGGGGGAATTACTGGGTATCGGTGACTATCAGGAGGGGAACCAGTTCACCAAATCCGTAACACACTGTAGGCAATGTATCTCGTGGGATAAGACGGGTCAAGACTGATAATTCTTGCAACCGTCGCAAGCGCTTGCAACTATCCGGCAAACAGCGGCAAATAAGATAGATACGGTAACCTGTCTCCAGTTAGCCGAGGAAAATCGGCCTTATCTCTGACGGCGTCCGGCCTCGTAATCGGCCATGGGAGCGGGTTTCGGCCCAATCTTAACTTTAACGTTAATAGTTAATAATAATTTTGACGTTAATAGTTAATAATAATAATGAGGAGACAGCGATCAGGAAGATCAGAGTTCGGATCAGGAAGCAGCGCGGCGTGGCGAATTGGATCTTATAAAATCGGCTGTGTCCACCTCGATCGGCTGTCCAGAAGATCGCGATTCCACGGCGCGCAAGGTCGCCAGAGTGGTCGAAACAATCTCATCAAACGGAATTGGAAGTTCGCCTTGACTGCAGGCCGCAGCAGCAAAAGCCTCTAACTCGCCGCGATGCCCTTTGTCCTGACGAAAACGCGACCGAAATGTTTGTCGGTGACCATGCCGCACCAGGTCTAAGCGCCGAAAATCTTCCAGCGCAGCCACCGCGCCTCCGCCGAAAACTTCTACTCGTTCCTTGGAATAGGATCGGTCACCGTTTGCAAGATAAGTGATCGTGCCCTGCGATCCATTCGCGAATCGCAGCGCAATAATCACATTGTCGTCGGAGTACGGTTCAAGGCCGTTCACGCTGCGTGTCTGCACCTCGATCGGGAGCGCGCCGACAAGAAAGGTCAGGAAATCTACAAAATGGCAGACTTCCCCGAGAATTCTTCCGCCGCCTTGCTCAGGATCGTTAACCCAGTGATCGCGCGCGACAAAACCGGCGTTGACGCGATAGTGCAACGCCAGCGGCTCTTGCACGGGTTTGAGAAACGCTTTCATCTTTACTGCCATGGGAGCGAATCGACGGTTGAAGCCAACCATTAGCAGGGGGCCGCGCATACGGCTCGCGTATGCATGAACAATTTCCGCCAGATCGATTTCGTTCAGACAGAGCGGTTTTTCACAAAAGACATGCTTGCCCGCTTCGAGCGCCGCCAATATCTGGCTCGCATGTAAGTGATGTCGGGTGGCAATCACAACAGCGTTGACGTCCTGGTCGTGAAGGATTTTCTCTTCGTCTGTCGCGCAATACCGGAAGCCAAACTTCTCTGCCGCGTGGCGTGCGTGCGAACCATTGGCAGCACATAGTCCGACCAGTTCCGCGGTGCGAAGGCGTTTGATCGCGGGCAACAATGTGCTCATGGCAAAGTTACCCGCACCCAGGACCCCGATCGCTATCGACTTCTTATCAGCACGAAGTGTCGCGCTTCCCTGCCCGCGCAATCGAACTTCGCGAGTCTCTTCAGCCTGCTCGGGATATGTGATCAACACACCGAGGAATGGATGGCCCACCTTTCCGGTGATCAAATCATAGGCGCCCTGAGCACGTTCGATAGGGAAACGATGAGAGATCAGTGGTTTCACATCGACTTTTCCATCCGACAGCAGTTGGAGAAAGGCCTCCATGTTTCGAGTTTCGGTCCAGCGCACGTAGCCGATGGGATAATCGCGGCCCTTCTGCTCATACGCCGAATCGTATCGGCCCGGCCCGTAGGAGCGGGAAACACGGAAATCCAGCTCTTTCTCAAAGTAGAGCTTGCGTTGGATATCCATACCGACTGTTCCGACCGCTACGATTACACCGCGGTCTCGCGCGACTTCTCCGGCCACATCGACGGGTTCGCTACTAGCTGTCTCTGCCGTGATCAAAACAGCGTCGGCCCCATAACCGCTGGAGTGCTTCATGCACAGATCGCGCAAACTATCGCTCGAGATGCTGACGTCGTCCGCGCCCATGCGCGACGCCAGTTCGGCGCGTTCAGGCGCAATATCCATTCCTAGCACGCGGCACCCGGCTGCTTTGAGTATCTGTATCGTCAGTTGACCGAGCAGGCCAAGACCGATGACCGCAACGACATCTCCGAGCTTCGCCTCTGCCATACGGACGCCATGCAAAGCCACCGAGCCCAAAGTAGTGAAGGCAGCGTCCTCAAAGCTAACGGCTGAGTCGGGACGAATCCTGGCAAGCAGCAAACGCGGAACGCAGGCAAACTCAGCGTGCACGGCGTAACTCGCTCCGGCGCACGCAACACGGTCGCCCACTTTGAGATCGGTAATGCCTTCTCCCACGCTAATGATTGTTCCCGCACTGCTGTAGCCCAGCGCGTTCGGCTGATCGAGACGGCTGCGAGCTGCGGCGACGGCTGCGAAGACGCCATCTCGTCGGACTTTGTTGATGACCTCGCGTACCAGGTCCGGGCGGGCTTTCGCTTTTTGCAGAAGGCTCTTGCTGGCAAATTCGTAGGAGGCCCGTTCCGTGCCGGCTGAAACCAGCGACGCTGCAATGTGTACCAGAACACATCCTGGCAGTAGCTTGGGAACCGGCACATCCATCACGGCAATCTCGCCCGAGCGCGCCTGCTGCAACACTTGTTTCATGCAGTTGGGGCCTGCGCAAGCGTGATTGAGATCTTAGAGTGTCTTAGATTCTGCAAGGGAACCATTCCGCTGCCATACTACTCGGAATCTGCTCCTTTTCTGGTTGACACAGTAGGCACATGGATTGCGAGGGTGCCGACCATTTGATCCTGCCGTTTTCTGCTACATGGTCTTGGCTTGAGACTCCTGAAGATCAAGCCGCAGTTGTCGAAGTCTAGTTGCCTTCGCCGGGTCGATTCCAGGCTGCAGATCGGTTTCCTCCAGGAAATAACGCCAGCCTGCGCCTCGGTCTTCCTGGCTTTGGCACCATTCGAAATCGTTGAGAGCTCTTTGCGCGCTCTCCGTTCCTTTGACGACGGCCATGACCCCACCCGAAATGTAGGTCTTCTCGTTGAACCGAATGACCGCAAAAGAGTGCTCAGAGTTGTTTGTCATTTTTTAGTTTCCGAGTCGGAGATTCGGACAGGCAAGCACGTCGCCATCGGATGAGCGCGCGTAACCCCACAAGTCACGCATGCTTCATGAACGTTCTTGCCCAAAAACTCGTCGCAGTCAAAATACTTTTCTTAACGGATTTGGTAAATGGCCTCTTGGTGTAGTCGCGTAGCACAAGTGGGGTAAGGCTCGGAAGGCCGCACGTCGCGATAATGCGTCTCAGCCGATAGAAGACGGAAGAGGTGTACTTTTAGGAGAGCGCGTCCGTTGAACTGGAAGTTCCACGAAAAGCCGCACTCTTCCCCGTAGGCGTTCTCGTTTGCGGAGAAAGAAAAGGCGAGGAAACTTTAAAAGGAAGTAGATCAGAAAAGGTAAAGGCCGTGATATTGGTTATGCTCTAGCCGCCCGCTCCTGCGAGGGAGCCAGCTGCGTGGAGTATGCACCATCACGGCCCTTGATGCGATCACTGCTTTCGCAGTCCCAAACCCCAACTACCCCTCGCAGGGCAGTCGGTTTTTTCGGGTCTGGTCGTTCTCCGGGTCGCCCCAGCGAACTAATCACCCAGCTTACTTTGGACTGGCCACGGTTTATTTTGACCAACCCTTTCAGCCGTCGACGGGGGCAAAGGTAAACACTTAGCGGATAAATGTCAATGCCGATTGTTGGTGCAAACTGCGCGCGCAATCGCTGAAAACACGAACAACGCAGCTCATTGAAGAGCCTAAGTTTAGACAACAGTAAAATTGCATTTCCTTTTTTTCCACAATCTTATGCACAGCGACGCGCTATAGATCGAAGCCATTAAAATGTCCGCGAACCAACAAATCATCTTGACGCCGAAGCGATGCGTACCGCATGTTGGTTCGAGGAGAGAAGTTAGAATGTCAGATGTAGTCGCGTACGTGGACGGCGGCTCTATGGGCAATCCGGGACCGTCCGGCATTGGAGTCGTGCTTGACAGCTCTGAAGGCCGCACCATCAGAATCGCCAAGTGGATCGGGCGCCAAGATAATAATGTCGCCGAATACGTTGCCCTGCTCGAAGCCCTGCAATGTGCCCTGACCCTCAAAGCCAGAAAGCTGCACGTCTATTCCGACTCTGAAGTGGTAGTTCGCCAGATGAAAGGCGAATACACTTGCCGCAGTCCGCGTCTCTATTCCCTGCACTGGATCTGCCGCAAGCTGGCCCACTCTTTCGATTTCTCCATTTCGCACGTCCGCCGCGAACTAAACGCGGAAGCAAACGACCTGGCCAACGCGGCGGTTCGGCAGCACATCGTGTAGCCGTTGCCGATGGATCGGCTTCTACAACTTTAAACCTGGCGGTCGGTGTACCTCCTGGATGAGGCTGTTTCATCCAGTTTCTACCGTTAACAGGGAACAAATCAGGGAAAATGTGGCGATTCTCGGGGAAGTTCCGTAAGTTTTGCAACCATGACTCATCAAACAATTCGTGAAATGCATCTGCAAATGTGATACCAGGAACTCTTTCGTCTCACAGCTCAACTTTTTGTATGCAACCAGGGAATTGTCACCATGCTGGTCGGCTGGAGGCAATTTTATCCGGCTTTCTTAAACTGGGGACGGCGCCGTACTCTCCAGTACACGAGCGACATCGCCAAAAGAAAAGGCAAGAACGCAGGGAGGGCATACTGCAAGCCGTCTACAAAAAAAGTACTCGCTGTGATGCCCAGCAGGGCGGCGATACCGATCCAATTGGAATACGGTGACCAGGCTAACTTGATGGGCAGGCGGGATCGAACCTCGGGACTCAGCGACTTTCGGAACTGAATGTGGCTGAGAAGAATGACAGCCCACACGAAGAACATTCCTGCCACCGCCACCCCGTACAGCATCAGAAAGGCGCGTGAGGGCGCATAAATAGCAAGCAATATCGCTGCGATCATGCCGGCCGTCGAAATACCAAGCGCGCGATGAGGGACTCCGTTGCTGCTCAACCGGGAGAGCCACGCCGGCGCGTAACCGCTTCGCGAAAGCGAGAACAGCATTCGCGTGGTCAGATAAAGATCGGCATTGCAACTGGAAAGCGCCGCCGTGATTACCACTAGATTCATGATGCTGGCGGCGTATGGGATTCCGACACCGGCAAAGGCGCTGACAAATGGACTACCGCTAATTCCGGTTTCGCTTCCCACCCGGTTCCAGGGAGTCATGGCCAACATCGCCGAAATCGCGAGAACGTAGAAGAAGATCAGCCTGTAGACAATGGTGCGCATCGCGCGTGGAATCGAGCGTTCGGGATCGCGCGCCTCGCCGGCAGTGACAGCGATAACTTCCACGCCCATGTAACTGGTCAAGGCAAGCGTAAGTGCCAACCAGACGCCCTTCAGTCCGAAGGGTAGGAAACCGCCATTCGCAACCAGATTCGAGAGTCCGAGCGCCGGCCTTGGACCGACTCCAAATATCAGCATCGCACCAATAGCGATAAAAGCGACGATGGCAGAAACTTTGATCAGAGCAAACCAATATTCAAATTCCCCAAACCGTCCGACCTGGAGGGCGTTGATCGCGACCAGCACGAGCCAGGCGCCCGCAACCCAAACCCACTGCGGCACATGGGGAAACCAAAATCCGCAGTAAATTGCCACGGCGGTCACCTCGGCCCCGATTGCGATAATTTGCACGAACCCATAGGTTGCACGCACCGCGAACCCTGACCATGCATTGAGATAAGTCTCGGCGTATACGCCAAAAGCACCCGCCACCGGATGAATCACGGCCATCTCTGCCAGCGAATAAGCGACGATCATCGCTATGACTGCCCCAAGAAGGTAGGACAAAATCACTCCCGGCCCCGCCAGCCGGATCGTTATGCTGCTGCCGAGGAATAGACCAACGCCGATCGCTCCACCCAGGGCGAGCATCGTGAGTTGCCGTTGGGTGAGCCGACGTTGGAGGTTCTCGGGCGGCGGCGAAACGCTTGCGGGCGAGTTATCGATAAGGTGTGCTGCCCGCGTCACCTCAGGCATAGCGGCTCATTGGCACGATTACTTCGCGGAAGCGATGGATTTCTTCTACCGTGTTGTAATGTACGAGCGACACGCGGACTGCGCCCGACTCCGGGTCCAGACCCAACCTCCGCATGAGGCGTGGTGCATACATGTGCCCATCGCGAACCCCGATGCCGGCATTCGCCAGTGTCTCGGTGACCCGTGCCGGATGCGTTTTCTGAAGGTTGAAACAAAAAGTGGGGACGCGTTCGCGCAACCGATCTTCATCGCGGATGCCATAGATTGTGGCGCCGGCCTCTTTCAAGACACGCAACAATTCCGCCGAGAGTGTTGCTTCGTAAGCCCGCACTGCGTTCATGGCAATCACGAGGTTGCTCCGCTTGGAATTTTCGGAGGCGCGGTTCGAATCTCCGCCAAGACTGGCCCCCAGTGTTTCTAAATAAGTTATCGCGGCATCTAGACCCGCAACGTTTTCATAAATGAACGTTCCAGCTTCAACCTTCCCGGGCGGTTCGTCGGGGATGAAATCCTCGCGGAAGGTAGGCAGACTTTTCAACAGCTCGCGCCGGCCCCATAGAAATCCCATGTGCGGCGAGAATATCTTGTAACCCGAACAGACGAGGTAATCGCAGTCGAAGGCCTGCACATCGATGGCTCCGTGCGGGCCGTAGTGGACACAATCGAGAAACACTTCCGCGCCCGCCTGATGGGCGATCCTGGCGGCTTCCGCCACATCCACGATCGAACCGAGCGCGTTGGACGTAACGGTGCACGCTACTAATCGCGTCCGTGAAGACAGAAGTTTCTGCAAATCTTCTAGGTGCAAATTTCCGTCTTCGCGCATCTTCCACCAGGCGAACTTGGCATTGGGGAGGGCTAGCCAGGTGGCGATGTTGGCCTCGTGGTCCATGTCGGTGATAATGATCTCGTTACGTTCAGCCAAGGTTTGACCAATCGCCAGACTGATCAGCCGGATGAAGGAAGTTGCGTTCATTCCAAATGCGATCTCACTGGGATGCCGCGCATTGACGAGCACAGCAACGCTCTCGCGAGCGCGCGCGATCATTGCATCAACCTCCTGGCTCTTAGCGTATCGTCCACCTCGCTGGACATTATTTTCGAGCAGGTGCTTGTTGACTGCATCGAAGACGACCTGAGGCACCTGCGCTCCGGCTGCGTTGTCGAAAAATACGAAATTCTCACCCCGATTCAGGGAGGGAAACGCGCGGCGAGCGGTCTCGACCGGGAATCGCCTAGCGGTATCGACAGTTTCTGGCAAGAGAATAGATTTGTTCATTCATTCTTCCACCGCTCGCTCCAGGCATTCATGAGCGGCTAGAGTCAGCTAGAATATCATGGACATACCAGCTGTATACAATTTGCTGCAAAATGAACGAAGGAACCGAACGGCTCCTGCTCTTTGAGACTATTGTATTCGTTGACATAACAGCGACTCTCGGGAACAATTGGTTCTTTTGAGTGGAGGAATTCTTGGCAAAGGCCGGCACGCGGAGCAAAGGATATCGCATCCTGTCGCGCACCCTTTCCTCTTTATCGCAACCGCACCTGATTAGTACGGTGCCCGCGACCGTGAGCGAGAGAGTATATTCCGCATTCAAGCTCGACATCATTCATGGCATTTTCCAGCCGGGCGAGGCCTTGAGCGAGAAAGATCTCGCGCGCCGCTATAAGGCAAGCCGCACTCCTGTGCGTGAGGCCGCAGTCCGGCTTCAAAATGATAGGCTGCTGCGCATTGTTCCGAACCGCGGGTATTTCGTAGCGCAGATCACGCTGCAAGTTCTGAATGACATTTACGAATTCCGCAGCGCGGTTGAATGCACCGCGGCTGAGCTTGCTGCCGCGAAAGGCGCTACTGGCGAGGCCCTGAAGGAGTTGACCGATCTCGCCAAGGCATCCTGCAGCCCGGATGACCGGCGCAGTTGCGTGCGCTTTATCGAGGCCGATACTGCCTTTCACGTGGGCATTGCGCTGCTAGCGCGCAATCAAATGCTGGTGAAGGCCGTCAGCGAAGCCCGCAGTCAGATGGAACGAATCATGTTGGCGGCCATTGACATTAACTATTATGGCGAAGTCCCCGGCCGCGAGCATCTTGCGATTCTCAACGCGATCCGGGAACGGGATCCAGAGAGCGCACGCCAACTTATGCACGACCACATTATGCAATCGAAAGACAAGGTCATGGGAGTGGCTTCCTTTCTGCCCGTTCGCTCGGCCACAAGTTCAACCTCACCTCGCTCTAAAGCGAGACTCTAGACAAAACAATCCGGCATTTCCACCGCTTCGCTTGACATACCATCTGAATACCATTGACATACTTGTAGTTTACAGAGTAGCATGCGCCGATTGACGGCTCGGGGGGAGGATCAGGTGAGGAACGTTCACGCGATTCGATTCATAACATCGAGTATCGTTGTTGTCGCTCTTTACGCTTCGTTTGCCGCGGCCCAGTTTTTTCCAGGTCGAATCACCGGAACGGTGCGGGACGCTCAAGGTGCTGCGGTGCCCGGCGCGGCCATCAAACTTTCAAACCCCGCCACCGGCCAGGAGCGCACGCTCGCCAGCGATCAAAACGGCGAATTCAATTTCCCGCAGCTGCCACTTGGCACGTTCCAGTTGACGGTGAGTAAGGAGGGTTTTCGCACCACGGTAATCAACGACATCGTGACCTCCCAAGGGCAGGTAAACAATGTCAACCCCGCCCTGGCGGTGGGAACCGTTACTTCGCAAATTGAGGTGAGCTCGGCACCGGCGCTCCTTCAGACAGAGACCAACGAGGTCGGCGGTCAATTGAGCCAGGTGCAAGTCGAGGCTCTTCCAATCGGCAACAGTGACTACACGAGGCTGGCTCTTGTCCTGCCGGGAGTCACCCAAAACAGCAACTTCGCATTCGCGCAATATACGATCAACGGGTCACGCGCGCGCTCGAACGGCTTCAACATCGACGGCGTTTCCGACACAGACCCTTCGACCTACCTGCCCTCCATCAATGAAGGTGGAAATTCGGCGACAGCGGCAACCCGCCTGCCGTTGGACGCAATTCAGGAAGTTATCGTCAGCGCGAACGCCGGTGCCGATAGCGGACAAAATTCCGGCAGCGTAATGAATGTGATCATTCGCAGCGGCACGAATCAGATTCATGGCTCCTTGTACGAATTGCATCGCGATGCTTCTCTTGATGCCGCCAACTTTTTTGAAAACCTACATGGAGTACCAAAGGCGCCCTTCGTCTGGAATGAGTTCGGTGGTACGGTCGGCGGCCCGATCTTCATTCCTCACGTGTACGATGGCACAAACCGAACGTTCTTTTTTGCTGGTTATGACGGGAGCCGCCTCAGGCTGGGGACCACTCTCAACGGGGTTGCGCCGACTTCAGCACAGATCGCGACGGCCACCGCTTTGGTACAGGGACAGGGCATCGCGCCGAATCAGCTAGGGCTCAACATTCTCGGACTTTATTCGAGTCTGGGTTTAGCCGGTCCATTCGCCATCGACAATCGAGGTCTTCAAACCCCGAACAGCGGGGTTTTAAAAATCGATCACAGCATCTCGACCTCCGATTCGCTTTCAGCCCGCTACCTTCATGGAGACGGCGAAGACGAGTTTCCTGGCGGCGGACCCGGCCCCGGCGGGGGATCTCAGCTAGGCCCGTGGTTTGGCGTAACCCCTACCGTAGCCGACAACTTCGCGATCAGCGAGGTTCACATCTTCAACTCGGCTTTAATCAATACAATCCGGCTCGGCTGGAACCGCTTCAGCCAATTCCAAAAAGGCCGCGACTCGAACGTGAACCCGGCCACGATCGGCTTTAACACAGGCGTAACTCCCACCAGTTACGGCATTCCTGAGGTCGACATATATGGTTTCGCGAACCTCGGACTGCAGTATGGCGCGGGTGGTCGGGTCGCGACCAGTTATCAGATCGCTGACGACGTCAGTTGGACCCGCGGCCCGCATGCCTGGAAGTTCGGGTTTAACTTCCTTCACAATTATTCCGATTACACCCTTGCCGGGGGACGTGGCATCTTTTCCTTTACCGGTTCACAACTTGGAGATCAGCTCAATCAGAGCGGCGGGATGGCATCTCTGGTCGACTTGATTGCTGGTCTTCCAACAGCCGGGAGCGGCCTGACGCAAATCACGCGGGTCGGTAGCCCCCGCGCCAATATTGACCAGAACATCATCAGCGGCTTCGCTATCGACACGTTCAAGGCTAGTCCCAGCCTTACGTTAATTGCCGGATTGCGCTACGACTTTTTCACGACTGTGAACGAATCGCAAGGACGTTTCTCCGCGTTTGACCCCAATCTGGGACTTGTTCCAGAGTCACAATTGCCCGGGGGAACCATTTACAACGCTCCTAAAGGCAACTTAGGCCCTCGCGTGTCGCTTGCCTGGGCGCCCCAATCGCAACTTATTTCGGGGCGCCAGACGGTTGTCCGCGCCGGTTTCGGAATTTATTACGATACGATTCCACTCAATAACTTCGAAGAGGGGCTCGCACAGAATCCCATCGGAGCAACGGCCGGGTATACGATCGTGCCGAGCCCTCCAATCCCATTCGGTGTTGGAGTGCCAATCTTCGGCACAGGAGCACCCCAGCCACCATTTAATGTTGAAAGCATTCAGCACAATTTGAAGACGCCGAACACCCAAGAATGGAATTTGAATATCCAGCAGGAGCTCAGCGATAAGGTCGTCTTTCAGATTGGGTATGTCGGGAACCATAGTGTCCACCAACTTCAATTGCTGGACATTAACCAGCCGACACTGGGGGCCGGCTACGGTGCCGGATGTGCGCCCCCGTTGCCCAATTTGACATGTGAGCAGGACGCGCGCCCGTATAACGCGAAGTTCCCCACCTTGTCGCAGATCAATACGATTTCGACTCCTGGTTTTGCGACCTACAACTCTTTGCAGGCTTCGCTGAAAACGAATAGCTTTCATGGCTTGACGACTCAGGTCGCTTTCACCTGGTCCCACAATCTCGACACTGCTTCCGAGGTAGAAGATTTCTTCGGCACCAGCGGGTATGTGCCGCAAGACTCGACGAATCTGAAGGGCAGTTACGGGAATTCAGAATTCGATCAGCGCCGTGCACTCATCATCACCTATGTGTACGCCATCCCCTCTCCAAAAACTGGCAATGCCTTTGCCTACGTGGCAAAGGATTGGCAAGTCTCCGGGACCACAACTTTTCGTGACGGTTTTGCTGCACCCCTGTTGACCTTTGGTGACGAGAGCGGCGTGGGCAATAATCACACGCGGTACAATTGCGTCGCGCCGATTCACTATCAGTTAAGCAACTTTTCCCTGCCGTACGCGTCGCCCAGTTCGTTTCAGGATCCCGCGCCGGGAACATTTGGCAACTGCCCGCGCGATCCTCTGGTCGCGCCAGGGCTGAATGCGTGGGATATATCGCTGCAGAGAACGTTCAAGCTCGGCGATCGGTTTGCGTTCCAGTTTCGGACCAGTTTCTTCAACGCGTTCAATCATCCGAACTTTGCCGAGCCCTCCCCCGGTCCGGCAAATGCCACGTTCATCACTGCGACCGCAGATGATGGCAGCTTCGATTCGCACTTTGGCGTCGGCGGCCCACGCAACATTCAGTTCATGGGCAAGCTCACGTGGTAAGTATTTGCTGGTTTCACAAGACCATGATGGCAAGCCTGCGTGCCGAGGTTGGCGGACGGGCGCTCTCAATTCTGACGCTCGCCCCGTGCCATGCGGATGAAAGGAACGCTGCCAGCGTAAAGGATCACACGATGAGGTGTGGCAGGAAGTTCGCAAGCCTATTTTGTCTGGCAATCGTGCTGGTTGCGCCCCTTTGTGTAGCGGCAAGTGCGGCTACCGCTCCTCCGGGCGCGATTGCAATATCCGTCGATGCGACACAGGTCTCGCAGCGGATCCTGCACGCGAAACTCGTGTTTCCGGTCCATCCCGGGCCGCTCACGCTCTACTATCCGAAGTGGATGCCGGCAGACCACTCGCCGGACGGCCCGGTCTGGAACTTGGTGGGACTCAAGTTTTTTTCCCGTACGCGGGAGATTCCTTGGCAACAGGATGACGTTGATATGTATGCCTTCAATCTCAATGTTCCCGCCGGAACGAGCTCGATCGACGCTGCACTGGATTTTCTGATTTCGGCTCCCGGCCCGACGATTGATTTCAGTGCCTCCGGAGCCGCCAATCTTTTCATTCTGATGTGGAATCAGGTTCTTCTTTATCCCAAAGGTTGGCCCGCCGCCGATCTCATCTTTCATCCGACTCTAACGCTCCCGAGCCAATGGAAATTCAGTACGTCGCTACCGGTCAGCAACCAGTCCGGCAACACGATCTCATTCTCGCCTGTCCCACTCGACCTGCTTGTCGATTCGCCCGTGCAGTCGGGGGAGTTCATGCGGACTTTCCCTCTAAATGCAAGCGGAAGCCCTCCTCAGGAATTGGACGTGCTCTCTGATGACGCATGGGCGCTCGATGTTCCATCCGGATTGATCGAACGCTACAAACAACTGGTAGCGGAAGCGGGCGCGCTTTATCAGTCCCATCATTTTCGCGATTACCATTTTCTGCTGACCCTGAGTGACAACGTAATGGAACTCGGGCAGGAACATCACGAAAGCAGCGACGATCGCGTCAAACAGCACATGCTGGTTGATCCGAATGCCCGGCTGCTGATGGCTGGGCTTTTTCCACATGAGTTTTCACACTCCTGGAATGGGCAATACCGCCGGCCTGAAGGTTTGGCGACGCCGGATTTCCAGCAGCCCATGAAGGGCGAACTTTTGTGGGTCTACGAGGGCCTCACCGAATATTTGGGCACGGTGCTCACTGCTCGCAGCGGACTTATGACGGTGACCCAGTCGCACGACCGGATCGCACTGGTCGCTTCGACCTTGGAGCACCGGGCTGGCCGCCGCTGGCGTTCGCTGCAGAACACGGCGAACGCCGCGCAGATATTGTATTTCAGTGTTCCGGAGTGGTCGTCGTATCGCCGTGGAACAGATTTCTATCCTGAAGCGGTTTTGATCTGGCTCGAGGTGGACACAACCCTTCGCAAGCTTACCGGCGATCGAAAATCCATGGACGATTTCTGCCATGCCTTCTACGCCGGGCATGAAGGTCAACCTGTTATCGAGACCTACACGTTTGATGATCTGGTATCGACCTTGAATGGCATCGCTGCCTACGACTGGGCATCGTTTTTCCGCTTGCGCCTGGATTCTACCTCCGCCAATGCCCCGCTGGGCGGGATCTCCGGCGGCGGTTGGCGGCTGGTGTACAACGATGATCCAAACGAAATTCAATCGGCGGAAGATGACGTATCGGGAAGCGGCGACTTTACGTCTTCGATTGGGCTCCGCGTAAAGCGCGACGGCGCAATCGTTGACGCCATCCCCGGCATGCCCGCATTTGAGAGCGGACTTAGTCCATACTCGAAAATTATCGGCATCAACGGGCTCGCGTTTTCCGTGGAAGAGATGAAGCGGGCGATTCGGGACTCCAAATCAAATTCCCGTGCGATCGAGCTTCAAATCGAGAAAGCAGGAAAGTTAGAGCGACACAAGATTGATTATCACGGCGGCAATCAGTTTCCCCACCTGGAGCGGGTGAAAGACACTCCGGATTATCTTGACGAGATCCTCAAACCACTGACAGGGCAGGGCGTAAATTAGCGGGAAGGGTTGTATTGTTTCAGGTGAGATAGGTTTGTGTTGTGGGAGAGCTAGCGGTTGGCGACCGGCGTTTCCTGATTCAGAATGGCAACCCAGCGAGCGCCTCGCTTGATCCAGGTTGTGCTCTCAATCACGGACCCTTCGGGGAAGGTTTCGCCTGCTTCTTCGCCCAGGCGCAGAGCCTCATAGTAGAGGATTACGGTTTTTGAGTTCGGCATAAAGCCGCGAAAACGGCGGAGTTCATAACGCGAGATCGTTCGTTCATTCATGGTGGCTAAATACTCGGGCTGAGGTACGACTCCCGATTGGAAGATCATGATGGCATCGGCGGGCACCAGTTGTCGGAATCTTTCAGCGTCTCGCTCCTGCGCAGTTTTCCATACCAGCTTTTCAAGGCGTATGACCTTATTGATGATCGCGGATTCCGAGTTCGTTTTGTTTTTTCGCGTCGACTTAGAGTGGCGGCGTTTCATTCGAATCCCCTGTGCTATAGGTAACCATTAAGAGCGTGTGTTCCTATGTTTAGTCGCGTTTGATGTAAAACTCCGAGGGCGTCACTAAACAGTTCCACTTTTGGGTTCGTTTCTTATCCTGATTCGAGGTCAAATATTTGTCTATCGAGATTGAATCCGCACGTGCACATTTTCCCATCTTCAAGAAGAAAATCTACTTGAATTCCTGTTCGCAGGGGGCTTTGAGTGATGCGGTGGAAGCGTCGATGAAAGCGCACATCCGCTCCTGGCATGAGGACGGGTCCCCATGGGACCGCTGGGTCGAGGAGTACGAAGCGGCGCGGACTGCATTCGCGCGCTTCATCGGTGCTGCTCCCGAGGAAGTCGCGGTCGTCACCAGTGCCTCCGCCGGGATCAATTCCATTGCGAGCGCTCTCGATTTTGGCAAGCGCCGAAAAGTCGTCATGGGTGAATTCGAATTTCCTACGATGGGGCAGATCTGGCTCGCTCAGGAGCGTCGAGGCGCTGAGATCGAATTCCTCACCGCGCAGAATGGCAAGATATGCCCGGACTGCTACTCGCGCGCGATTGATGACCAGACACTTATCGTGCCCCTGACCCACGTCTGCTTCATGAACGGCTTTCGGTCGGAGGTAGCTCCCATCGTCAAGCAGGCCCACGAGCGTGGGGCTCTGGTCATGCTCGACGACTATCAGGATTGCGGAACCCGGCCGATTGATGTCAAGGCACTCGATCTGGATTTCTTCGTTAGTGGAGCGCTCAAATATCTTCTTTGTCCGTCCGGGATCGCGTTCATGTACGTGCGCCCCGAATTGATCTCCTCACTAACTCCGACGATCACAGGCTGGTTTGCCCAGCAGAATCCATTTGCCTTTGACGTCAAACATTTCGATCCGGCCACCACTGCCCGCCGTTTTGAAACGGGCTCTCCTTCCCTGCCGCACGCTTACGCCGCAACGGCCGCTTTGAAATTGCTCGATGATTTCGGGCGTGAGAAGATCGCGCAACATATCAAGTCCCTGACCCGCGCGCTGATCGACGGCGCTCGTGACCTGAAGATAAAAGTGAAGACACCGCTCGACAGCGTCGGTCCCTTGGTTGTCCTGCAGATGAAAGATTCTGACGCGATGGTAAAAAAGATGGCGGCTGAAAATATCGTCGTATCCAATCGGATGGATGGCTTGCGCGTATCGTTTCATCTGTACAACACGTTGGACGATGTGCACGCTGTGCTTAGTCGGCTGGAGAAAAATCGAGCCCTCGCGGTCGTCGAGTAAGGCGCGCAAGATTCCAGGGAAACAGGGCCTCGCACGGCTGGCTCGAGACGGTATATATTGCTCCAGGGCTTCCCTTAGGCCGCACAACGCGCGACCCTCCCTGCACCCGAGCCGGTCAGCGTCCCCTGACTCTCCGCACCCCCAAGTTTGTTACACGTGCTGGATCTGATTCGGGAGGTATTCTTGTTGATCCTTTCCGTTCGTTCTTGGCCTCGCTCTTTGAGAAAATCTTCGCTGTGATTAACATGCCTGTAAATGTCATGGTCAGGAGTGCGAACTGACGCCATCCATTTAGCATCGACGCATTGCCCATCAGCGTGAGACCGGCGAAGCAAAACAGAAGGTGCACGCAAAAGACTTGAAGCGAAGATTGTCCCAACAGTACTAGAGGCCTTATCGCCATCGTCTTCGTGACCGGTTGCGAGAGAATTAGCAACGCTGCCACTGCCGCGAAATCGAGCATCCTCATCGGTCCGAGGTGCCATTTATCAAACAGAAACTCAAAAGCACCCAGTTCTAAACCGTGGGCGAGTTTCCGCCGCATGATGAAACAAAAGACAGCGATGACCACAGCTGGAATAGCCGCCCTCCTAGCCCAGATTTCAATCGGCAGGGTTTCCTGGGCCCAACGCACGCCTAGCCAGACACCCGCAAACCAGAGAAATTGCCAAGCCCATAAGTCGAAAGAACCCATCTCGTTCAACGGAATCCGCGTAGGAATGTATCGCATCATGAAGGTGTGTTCGGCGCTGCGAAAGCCGAACTGAGCGAGCATCCAGAAAGCGAAAGATGTCCACAAGATCGGTTTCCATCCGATGCTCCGCGCCAGCGGAATTGCAACCGATGTGAACAATAGAAAAATGATGTACATGGGCAGGATATCGAGCAAAGGCGGCCGATAAATGAGCAGCACGGCTTCCGTAACCGCTTGCTTCGGCCCGGCCGTGAAATAAAAATCCAGGAGGTTGTGAAGTCCTGGCCGATCGCCATGGGAGGCAATGGGCACTGCCACCAGGAACGCAAAAGCCAGCAAGAGTGCGTGGTAACCATACAAGCGCAGCGTGCGCGCCCACAACTTTCGCGTCATGGCTCGATAGCCGTCGTGTTCCGCGATACGGAAATAAATCCGTCCGGTAAAGAGCGCAGAGAGAAAAATAAAACCCTCCGCGGCCCCCACGAAACCAAAAGGCTGATTTACCCACGAACTCGCAGCCGTGGGCAGATGCGTCAAAGCGATCCAGATAAGCATCACTCCCCGCATCGCATCAAGTTCTAATCGGCGTCCCGCACTCACGTTACTTAGACGCCATTTGACAGCCAACCGTCACTCGAATTCGACACTCGAATACGGAAACAGGCGGCTTTCGGCCAAAATTACGTGCTAAAGTCTAGCCTCGGGGGAACTTGGTGGCTTTTTTTTCAAAAGCGCTGATAACATTTCTGTTTCTCTGCCCGCTGGCTCCGTTCCCGGCTTACGCAAGAAAGCACGAGACGGGGTTCCTCGACCGCACTATTACGATTCAAGCCGTTAATTTCAAATATCAGGTATTCGTTCCGGAAGATTGGACGCCTCATCAAAAATGGCCAGTGATTCTTGCTCTTCATGGCGCCGGCGAGCGTGGGGACGACGGCTTGCTCCAAACCGATGTGGGTATCGGCAGGGCCATTCGTTCCAACCGTAGCGCCATCAAAGCAATTGTAGTCATGCCGCAATGCCCGAAACAATTCTGGTGGATGCTGCCGCCCATGGACGACTTGGCCATGGCCGCGCTGGAACAAGCGACTAAGGAATTCCACGGGGACCCTCAGCGGACCTATCTCACCGGACTATCTATGGGAGGCTTTGGCGCCTGGTATCTTGCTCAGAAATATCCAGGAAAATTCGCGGCCCTGGTAGTGATTTGCGGCGGCATTCGCCCTCCGGCCGCAGCCCTGAATGCCTACCCTGGTCTTGTGAAAGTGACGCCACCAGACTCACCCAAGAGTTATTTGGCCGCAGCAGAGCGAGTTGGCAAGACGCCTGTCTGGATCTTTCATGGAGCCGACGACGATATAGTTCCAGTCATCGAATCTCGGCGGATGACGGAAGCAATGAAGCAGATCGGCGCCGAAGTTCACTACACCGAATATCCAGGTGTCGGACACCCCTGCTGGAACAAAGCCTATGACGAACCAAAGTTAT